>Ga0209296_1000021_pt1 | contig 179754 bp, 239 predicted proteins | sample S_130206_EF_Meta_FD_187319 | JGI IMG/M metagenome (GOLD analysis project Ga0209296, IMG submission 187319) | Freshwater microbial communities from Lake Simoncouche, Canada to study carbon cycling - S_130206_EF_MetaG (SPAdes) (version 2) | ecosystem: Environmental > Aquatic > Freshwater > Lake ... | reverse complement strand
CAAACATCACAATACATGGTTGTTGAATGGATTGAATCAGCGTATTGAATTTGTCACCAATCCAAGCATGATTGATAACGATAGTTGGCACACCTTGTTTGGCCAATTCAACACAGATATTTTTACTTAGCAAAGTTTTACCAGAACCCTTTTCACCAACAAGCATTACACCTGTTGACTTTTCACGGTCCCAAAAACTATTGATAATCCGGTCTGTATTGCGGATTGTATCACCATACAATTTGGTGGGTACATCAAAATTTTCAATCTGTTCGATATAAAAATTCTCAAACGGATCCTGCTTCACGACATAGTTACCCGCTGGCAACTGTTCGTGCAAGTCCATAGATTCTTTTGTTGCAATACGGAATGTATTGCCTGACTTCATGTAATAACTCATTAAGGTTCAATCCAGCTATTTGCATTTTCTTGCACAGGTGCAGTGAATTCTTCTTCATCATCTGGCATCACACCAACTTCACCAATCACCTCATAACGGCAGGCACGACCTTTCGCATTGTCGTAATCTGTTGGAATAGATACAACATCACGGGGATTGATTTTAACAATCACCGTGCGTTCGCCACCAAAGTGAGCCAAATAGGACTCAGAGCAGAAATGCAAACCAGCAGAGCAGGTTTGATTCTTGTCATCATTAACTTGGTTGCGTTCCATCTCCACAAACATACCAACAGAATTATCCATTGTGCCTGTATGACAATCTTTGTAATCATTACGGACTTTTTTGTATGCCAAGAAATGACCATCGCCTGTAATTGGCAAACGATTCTTTTCCAAGAAACCATACAACTCATTCACAGCACGGAACGATGGGTTTTCCATCATGTTCTGCATGAAGTTGGCCAATGGTTCAATTGGAAAACCTGATTGCAACATCTCAACCATGCGGTTAACAATGGCACCATGCATCTCTGTGCCTTTCCAAAACAATTTCTCGCCTTGTACTTCAATATTACCTGCACCATAATTCAACACAACCTTTTTAGGATTGATTGTATCACGCACAGCTTCCCAATCACTTGCCTTGATGGCATCAACTACCTTTTGATAGGTGATATGGGTTTTAGAAATTGTGTGTGGTGTATTATCAATAACAACCACAACATTAGAACCTTGAATCAAATACGGAAACATCTTAAACACCTTTCACTGTGTCAATCAAATTAATATACTCACACACATCACCCTCATTTGCATACGAACTCAGTTTATCAAGCAGAGGGTATCGCTTAGAAAAATCAGCCAACTTTTGCTTGTTTTCCAACACCAAATCATCAACATTCATGTTGTTTTCAACTTGCATTGCTCGCATTAGTTGTTGCAACCAAGTGATGCCTTTCAACTTTGGTAGACCAACAAAGGCATCTAAGAATGACTTTGCAGGACTTTTTACATCAACACCATCAACTACTGTTTGGTAATTATAATTGAAAATGTCGTGCTTGTCAAGCTTTTCCATCACGGATGCCATACAAATTTTGGTATTTAAGGCACTCAAAGTGGTAGAAATATGGTCTTCAAGGTTAATCCAGTTTGGCATCTTTTTGATAGATTCAATATCACCTTTACGGACACCATATACATCAACCCTCAATTCTGCAATCTCGGTTCTATTCAACAAGTGTTTCAACTGGTCAACACTATTACACAATTTGGTAAACTGTGGAACAAAACCAGACAATGGAATATAATAAAACTTTTCTGTCTTATCAAATTTGTCCAATGTATCAGCAGCACGCCACACAAAATCTTGTGATGCTGAACGATTTGAATGTCCACCACGGCGGTCAAGTTGGAGAATAGTTACGTTCTTACCAAAACCATTACCAGCACCATTCTTACGTGGTTTTTCATTCAACGTTGATGCAGTCATACGTTGTGCAGCAGGTGGATTGTGCAACATTGTATAGAAAGCAACCAAGTTCATTGGTTTGGTTTTGTCAAGTCTATCTAACACATACACATATTCACGGTAAGTATTCTTTTCTTTATTACGGAAATGAAACTTAGCACGTTCAAATGAACCTTTTTTACAATCATTCTCAACAAACATTGTGCTGTTGTCAACTTCGATATCCCAATACTCAATACGTTTTTGGCCTTTGTCGTAAGATATAGAAGGATTATGATTCTTACAACGACTATTACCACGTTCAGATTCAAATTGTTTGATATGAATGTTCATAACCTCCAAATCAAGCAAATCAGCCTTGATATCAAATGAGTGTTTATAATTATTTTTTACATCAAACAAAGGAAAATCTGTAGTGGTCACATATTCATTCACAGCCGATGACCACAATGTAAGGCGTTTCTTGTTATACAGAAACATTGAACGTTCCCATTGACCTTCAATTGCATCAGCCTCAACAGCGAGAACCTTGGCCAATGCAGAATTAACTGCAACCAATTTTTTGCGAATAGAATCAATGGTCAATGGAATGTAAGACAAACCTTCACGACTTGCTTGAAAGTCTAACTCACCAATACCAAATTCAATTACAAGGCCACATTTCAATAATTGGTGTACGCCTTCAAGTGATTGTTCTGCTTGTGGTACATCAATTGGATATGCGATGTTACCCATCACAGCTGTGGATGAATTGCGACCATGAAAATCATTTTTAAGTGAATGAACACCAGGAATAATATTTTTGGTTTCATATTCAGCAGGTTCAATTATGATTGTGTTACCTGTAATTGTAGGCAATACAGGAAACCAACGATATACTTTTACTGCTTCATCAGTAAATTTACTAAAGTCATACCTGTCATTGACGGAGAATTTTACCTCAACGCCATTAGATTCTGCTACCGCTTCTTCACCCATCAGAGCAATAGATGGCACACCAACGTCATTGATAAAGGCAGAGTAAATGCCTTTGCGGCCATTTTGAATAGCGGTGACAGTGAAGTTATCAGTATAAGAGAATGGAGATTTTGAACCAAGACCAAGAGCACCGATAAACTCATTAGATTCGGTTTTGGTTGATTCAAAATATGTGGTGTAAATCTTGGTTACTTGGTCATGTGACAAACCAGTGCCAAAGTCACGAATAGAAAACCACGGTTCTAGTGTGGTTGGCAGGTGCACCTCGAAAGGTTGTGTGGTGCCTGCTGCGGTGTGACTATCAATGGCATTACATGACAGCTCACGAATTATCGCCTTAATCTTATTGGCGTACAAACCGCTGGAAAGAATGTTAAATGCTTTTGCTGAATTACGGATACGGAACTCACCGATTTCACCAACATTGGAAAGAATGGCCTCTGCTTGAGGTGCGCTATTGAGAATCATTACAAAACCTTTTTCAATCAATCAATACAAGTATTATATCACAGGTGCCAGTGGTTGGCAACAAAAATTGGCAGTTGTTGTACAAATACAACAGTCAGTTCATGAGGTGGAATATTAATGCTAACAACATCATTATACACACAATATAGGTTATTGTGTTTGTTTTCTTGCGTTCACGCTCAAGCACATTACTTTTCATCTTTGATTTCAAATTTATGTTTAATCTCTAACACACAATCCCTACGGAATGCATCTTCAATCTGGTCACGATAGTCTTTATAACCTGGCGATAGGTTTTCCACAATATCAATACAATCCTGAACAACCAACGTGGCGAATTTCTCATAATTAAAATTCTCATTATTCATAAGTCTTTGCTCACCATACACTTGGTGCCATGCACCACATTGTAGAGCCAATTCTTTAATTCGGTCATTCATTCAATGATATCCACCATAGCAATGTTCCGTAACATAACTGACAACTGCTTGGCGACCATCATCACTCAAATTAAATACATCAATTGGATGTTTAAAATCAAAATGCATATTTGGACTATCCCACCATCTATCTACCAATTCTTGGCGACCAAGCAATGCCATCAGCATATTATCACAATCGGCCTTTTGCAAAGTAGATTTAATCTTATTATCAATTTCTCTTTTACGCCACATATTAATTCCATGTTCTGTGGCGTTCTGCCACATGTTCCATACCATCATATTCTTCAATGTACCAATTTACAGCATCGGGAACTTCTACGATTTTTAAATCTGAGAAATCACCACCCGCATCGGTACCATATTCTTCAATCATTGCCACAAGGTCTGGACAATCTCTTGGTATATCATAATACCAAAAGTTTTCATCAGTAATACCTCTACGTCTTTTATATTCATCCAGTGCAGCTTCAGATAAACCAAATCCACCAAAACAACGATTAATAACAACTTTTACCATAATAAAAATCCAATCAATAAACCTAAACCAAAAGCCATAACACAACACCAAATTAGAATACCTAAAAAGGTGAATGTGTTATCTATAATCTTTTCAAAATGTGTCACCTGATTAACCACAAATTGCATACTCAGCCAAATCAGACCAGTTTTTACCTGCGCCTTGACGAATCTTTGTTACCTGAATCAGTGTACGGAGCGATAACTCTTTAACTGAATCTTGGTGTTTCTCAATCAAATTCATGGCATCTACCTTGACTGCTTTGTCAAACTCAGGCATAAACTCACCTGTAGACAACAGGTGGCGCATACGTTCGACCTTTTGCTTTGTGGTCATAGACAAGTCAACAGCCAATGAACGGGTCAGGATAGCCTGGTCAATATTGGATGCGGACAAGTTGGAGATAAACACAACACGACCTTTGAATTCAAAGGATGTAGGTAAATCTTCATCTTTGATATCAGCACGCCATGAAATGATACGGCGTGAATATGAATCAAGCGCACCTTTGAGCAGGTTCAATGATGTAGGATCCTTAAGGACGGAATCACAATCATCAAACACAATAACGCCGTCTTTATTTTCATAAAGTGTACGGTACAGGCCTTTAGGTGTTGAATAACCTTTGATGACACGGAAAGTCTTGGTAGTCTTTAGGATCGTGCCAACAGCGAAATCTTCTAGCACTGATATATCTTTGAAGCCAAGTGCTGTCAGTGTTTGTGACACAGTGAAAGACTTGCCAAGACCACCAGGACCAGTCACAACAACGGATGCTTGTGCGCCGTTAGCAAGCATAGTAACCATATCAGACACAAAACCAAAGCGTTGGTTGATACTGAAACGGGACTCAAGCACAGGTGCAATAGAATTGGATTCTGATTGTGCCTTACGGATGACATAATCCATATGCGCCTTGTTTGAACGCTTTACAGTCTTGCCGTTGATAACAGCAACATACTTACCACCAACAAATTTCACATCAATCATCGTTACTCCTAATCAATCAATACTACGTATTATACAGGTTTTGGTACTAATGGCAACCTAGTACTTTAGTACTCAAGCAGTCCGGTCAAGTATTCTTCTTGGAACGCTTCGGTTTCTCTGCTTCAGCAACCATTGCTGCCTGCTTTTCCTGTGCGTCCACCCATTCCTGGTGCGCTGCAATCAGTTTTTTGTACTCATCATATGTGACAACGGCATCATTCCAGCGGTGAGTAAATGTTTCCAAATCCATATATCATTTAACTCCCCAATATGTCATTACCTTTTTAAGGCAATAAAGGTGTTCGGCAATCTCACCAATGTCCTTTGCTTCATCAACATCAAATATAGCAAAACCACGTCCTTCAGACCGATTTACCATATCTTGTTTTAATGACTCATAGGTACTTTGCAATTCCGTTTGTATGATACTATCAACAGTATCCCAACCTAATTTAATAGTTACTTCTTTCATAATTAATCCTTAATCCTTACTGGGGGGCACCGCAATTATATAACATTGTTGATTTCTTGGCAAGTCTTTTTCACATTTATATACCATTTTACGGATAATATTGCGGTCACTTGTTTCACTCAAATCCTGATATGCACTGATTACCACTACAGTAAGTAAAATCCAAATGCCTGCCTTAATAATTTCTTTCATATCATCTTTCATTACAATACAAATACGAACCAACCTCACGACATATGGGATTTCTCATTGTGCTCATTTGTTTGATTTTGGCATTGGTCATATCATCATTTTGGCCAGTTTGGGCACAACCAATAATTGAACCAATTAATATCAGTACAATTATCAGTTTAATATTACCACCATGAATCATAATAAACGGCATCACCTTGAGTAATGGCCATTTTGGCAGAAACAATGAATTTCATGTCCTGTTCCATTGTCCATTCATCAGGCGGATTGGTGCCAAAGAAAAACCCCTGCGTTTCAGGTAGTCTGCCGTTCAATACATCATGTTCCAACAGTTGGAGGTCTTGCATTGTCAATCGTACAGGCACACAATTAAACGATTCTTGGTCGCCGCCTTTTGAACGATACAGGCGTTCCATCCAACCATGGAGGTCGTGATGCTTACGCCAATAGGCCAATTCTTCTAAATCATCTTCACGACCAGCGTCCTGACCACGTATATTAAAATCGTCAATCACATATTCCGCTTTTACACGGAATGCGTACATATCTAAACCCATTTTAAACTCCCATAACAGTTTTATAAATTGAATGAAACAACTCAGGATTGGCAGTGCAAGCAGAGTGTGAAAAATCTATAATAGAAAGTTTTGATTTCATTTCATTATCTTTTTTGGCTTTACGTTCAGCACGTTGCTTTGGTCCTAAAACCTTGCCGGCGTGGTCACCATTGCCACCACGGGTTGTCCATTCTAAATTTGATACATCATTATTCAATTTGTTGCCATCTAAATGATTAACAATTTCTAAATTTTTACGATTGGTTATAAATGATATTGCAATCAATCGGTGGACTTGAAATGTTTTCTTTTCCTTTTTATTAGAAAATCCAACATTATAATAACCAGTTGTGCCTTTGGTTTGAGTCAATTCAACCAATTCACCACGTTTTTTTGAAAACACACGACCATCGGTGCTGACCGAATAATCTTCCCAACCTGCAATTTTTTTAGTCTTAATCATTTTAACACAATGCCTTCCACATTATACTTTTTCTTCAAAAACGACAAACACGCTTCAGGTGTTGGTCGTGCTGCTTCTTGTTTGCCATTCATCATAGCAACCCATTTTTGACGATCCGCACGGAAGAATACAGTACCATCAGGATGCGTTGTTTTAGTGCCTTTTACAATAGAACCAACAGTGGTATTGCCAACTTTGGAAATAACCAGTTTGGTTGGTGTCACTGTACGTTGGCGTGCCATCTTACGTGATGCAGGTTTTACTTTGGCAACTTTTGGTGTCTTAACTTCAGGATCAGCAACACCTGTAGCAGGGTTGAATCGGGGACCAGTCATAGGACCTACCCATGGGAAGAAACCAACAGGCGATGGACGACCAACAAATGACAATGCTTCGGTCATATCAGAACCGCACATTGACCAGGTATCGGTTTCTGCATCATACCAACGATAATACTTGCCTTGCATCCCACGGTCGACCAAATACATGGCAGTTTGTGGGGGTTTACCAGTTTGAAATTCCATAATATCTCCTATTGAATGTGTCATTATACATGAATCCTAGGTAATGGCAACCTTAATACTAAAGTACTCCATCTCCTAGGTCAAGTATTATTGCATTGCGAATTTTTCCATTCGTGTTGGTGTGTACAGGCGCTGGGTCAATAACGGATATTCTTTCCGTGATTTGATTTCACCAATATTCAATTCTGCCAAACACTGCAAACCATAATTACTGAATTTAGCGCCAGACAATACGTCCAACATATACAACCAGTTTAAATCTTTCATTCTTCTACTCCAAAATGTTCTTTGATAATCTTACGATACTTAGTTTGAAACAACAGTTCTTCTGGTGTATATTGATTGCCTAACTGCATACGCAGGCATTCATGCATACACTCCAACACAATCAATTTAGCGAATTTCTCAGGATCCAAGTGCTCGTTATAGGTTAGAATTTCTTCGCCTGATACATCACACACTTCCGTCCAACCGCCTGCACGGTTGAATAGTTCATTGATAACCTTATTCATGAATTATAATCCAATTCATCCAATGCAGCCCAAATGCAGGAATCAGCCGTGCTCAACAGCGAGGCAATTTCAGCATTAGTCTTTAATGGCGAAATCTGCAAACCATTAGTCATAGGCGTATCTGCCCAATGATATACATCAGCAAGCAACGCCTGTGCCTGCTGTAGTCTATCAATCAATTCTGAGTTAGTCATTACTTTTACCTTAATCTAATAGAACCATATATTCTGCTGGATAATGTTTGCGAAACCAATCCAGTCCTTTGCGAACCATTTTATAGTCGCCTGTCATCTCACAACCCATTATGGTGTCATATACTGCTACCGCTTCGGGCGTCAACATTACACCTTCACCAGAGAACCGGTTTTTTACCTCGACAGATTCCTTGTCGAGAATCATACAATCAAACGGCAATTTTACCTTCATACTATCTCCTATTAACAATCAGGGTCAAAATCATGCCATTCCTGTGCTTCATCAGGCTGGCCATCATATTGAGATTCATAAGAATCCGCAATTTCTTGTCTATCTTCACCTAAGAAGGAATACAATACGTCATTACTGAGTTTTTTCAGCAATTCTTCAACTGCTGTATAATCACCAGAATCCATATCGTCACGGATTTGGTCAATCGCCAAGTGAACTAACTGCACATTCATAATTTTACCTTAGTTTGGTTGTGATTCGTGAATCATCTCAACAGCATCCATGAATATCTCATCCATATCTGCTTGTGACAATTCAGTGTTTTGTACCAAATTAACCAATTCAGCAACTAAAACCATTGCCCGTGAACGGGTCTCAAAAAACAATACATTATTACCCATTAAATATTCTCCAATTGATTAATACGATCCTTCAAATCTTCTACCTCATCAAAATCGCCATCTTCGCCGAGATAATCTAACTCACTTTTCAAATCTTCGATAAGTGCATCAGCAGTATCATTGCAAAGCATACGATAAGCAGTAGGGTCTAACTCACGCAAAATGGCCGAGCGAGAAAATACAGAACCTGCAACTTCTACAGTTCCTTCCATATCGAGCAATTCGTCCACCATTTCTTCTATCATATCACGCATTTATTTTACCTCACTGATTTAAAACACAATTATACCAGATTTTACCTGACTTGGCAACCTAATACCATAGTACTCCATTACCTGACTGGAGTACTACAGTATTACCTGACTAACGTGGGTATACTGCAAAAGTAGTAGCATCCTGCTTTAAACAGGTCGATTGTTTGGTGTTCGGTGAACGGAAAGTGTTATGAGCACGTGGACCCCGAAAACGAAACTTTACCTTCTTACCGGCCTTTGCAAACAAAAGTCTTACATTATCCAGTTCACCGATAGGCACGCCGTGTAATGCGGAACGTCTACCGACTGAACGATAGAAACCAAAGTATTCAATTAATTTCATTTTCTTAGTACCTTTTACTGACTGAGACCAATAGTATTATCTTCCAACAATTCTAATTCTTCTTGTAAGTCTTCCGTACTCATTTGCGGCAGAATCATAGTAATATATTCTATAAATTGATCCGCATCTGAATACCCAGTACTTACAATAGACTCAATAATGAGTGCTATAGTTTCGTTTTTTGTCATTGTCATTTCCTAACCGTTTAAAAATACCATTATATCATAGAATCCTGCACTTGTCAACCTGAGTACTATAGTTCTCAAGCCGACTGCTCTGATACTAAAGTATTAACTGCATCACGTATAACGTCAACATAAGTTCTAATGTTATCAAAAGAATTCATTATCTCTGTGTCAGTAGTACTAAAGATTTCATTTTCACAATGTTCTAAGATATACTTAACATTCTGGTACAAATTAATACTTTCGTTCTTAATACTTTCGATTGACTCATAACGTTCAATCAAAAGTTGTAATTCCTCAGCAGAATCACGTATGTCAGAAAAATGTATTACATCTAACATATCACCAGTAAAACCTTCTTCTACATTTTCAGTTTCAGCAATAATACTTTCCGATGCATTGTAAATTGTATCTGCAAAAATACCCAAGTCAAAATTGTTATCAAAAGTACTCATTTTCGTTCTTTCATCATTGTTTGTTGTCATGTGTTACATTATACAGGTTTTATATGAAATGGCAATATAAGAGAAAAGTCTTACATTATGGCCATGGAGTACTATAGTATTCATATTATATGCTGTGGATAAGTCTGTGTATAAAATGTGTATAAGTCGCAGATGCTGTGGATATGCTGTGGATAACTTTACCTGACTAGTTAATGAGTACTTCCGTTGTAACCTGCATCCAGGTGTACTGAGAAAGTTATCATGTTCCGCATAATATACTGCAAAAGTGTTAAAAAGTGCAATTTTGTGTGCTTTAGTGTTACCAGCGCACCATATTTCGCATTATGAAGTAACAAGAAAGTCTTAGTCTGTGCCTGCGATGGCACCTCAAAGCATTACAATGGTTTTTCTACCGCAAACCAAAGTGTTACTCTCAGAAGCGCTCTAGGTCGCCGTTGAATACTTTTGTTTCAAACTCATGGATAATACAATTTACTTCATCAGCAAACCCCAACTCACACAAAAGTTTACATTCCTGTATGAATTCTTCATGGCCTAAACCAAAAGTATACAGCATTTCTTCCAACTCTTGTAATTGAATACTAATTTCTGACATTTTGCCCATGTAATACTCCTGTGTTAATATGTGGGTATTATACAATAAAACCGAGAGTTTGGCAATATACTGAAAAAGTACTCCATTGCCGAGCTAGAGTACTTCCGTTTTCAACGCCCAGCCCCAGCGTCCACCCCAGTCTGCTTTCGAATAGGTGCTATTATACAGGAACCAGACAGGTTGGCAATATAGCGCAAAGGTTCTCAGTTTTCCCGATGGAGTACTATAGTGTACCATTGCCAAAATCAGCAGGATCGGTTATACTTTGTCCATCAAATCAAGAAAGCGAGAAAATATGACAGAATTCGAAAAGCAGTGCTACGGTATGACCACAGCAGATATCCGTGAGCAGTATATGCAAAGCATCACCGCCAGGTTCTCTGGTCTGGAAATGGTGTGCATGAGCATATTGTCGGACGCTCAAGAGCTCCAGTCCTTTAACCATGCTCAAGCGCTTGACCAGTCCCGCAAGCTCATGAATATTGCAAAATATATCTTGAGTGAAATGCTTGAAGAAAAAAGTACTCAGGTTGCCTAAACGGCTAAAATCGGTTATAATTCATCCATCAAATCAAAAAGGAAACAAAATGTCAAAAGCTCTCTCCCCCCTCGCCACTGAATTGGCCTCTGCTCGTGCTTCTTTGAAGTTTTTCAAATCAGAGGTTGCTTTTCTTGCCGTCAAGGTCAAGGCTGAAAAGGAAGCAGCTAATGCTTCTAAAATTGCCGATGCTGAGCAGAAGCGTGCTATCGCTATTGTGAAAGCAGAAGCACGCCTTGCTAAACTGCTTGCAAAGCAAGTTGGTGCTGTAGGCGCTAAGGCAATAAAAGCCAACAAGCGCCCAAGCAAAGGCGTGGTTTTCGGCGCTGAGGACAATGCAATTGCTGCTGCCATCATGGCACGCAAAGCAATTGCGTAACCATTCGGGTGCTGTGAGGAACACAGCAACACCAAAAGCCGGTGCCAACACCGGCGCTCGGATGTAAGGCAAAGGGATCGGATCCCAGAGGCCGCCAGTTGGAAAATTACTGGCAAATTGAAAACAAAAGTTAACATAATTGGAGTTAGTATGAATGTATTCGTTTTTGTGACTGGTTCTTTAGTCGGTGCGTATTATAACACAGCTGTGCTCTCGGTGGCAAGCGCTTGTGCTGGTGCTTGCACTAGAGGTGCCGAGTTAATACTCCAGTTGGTGGCTTGAGTTAAAAAGTACTCAGGTTGCCATTTTCACTGGTTGTGGTATAATTACTCCATCAAATCAAGAAAGCAAAGCGAAATGAATAAACTCTCAAAAACCTCCAAGCTCGACAATATCATGAGCTGGTCTCTCCAGGCTCTGGAGACTTGTCAAGGTTCTATTGGTGCGGATGGTGAGCTCGTTCCCGCTTGTGCTGGTTGCTACGCCACGCAGGGAACGTACAATTTCCCTGGTACCAAAAAAGTGCGCTTCGATAATAAGCAAGCATGGCAGGATGACGCTTGGGTGGACACTATGGTTGCTGCTCTCAAAAAGCAAAGCTACTTCCGCTGGTTTGATTCTGGCGATATGTACTCCCTACAGTTAGCGCTCAAAATGTATGCTGTGATGGTACGTACCCCCCACGTGAAGCACTGGTTGCCAACACGTATGCACAAATTCGCTAAGTACCAGCAGGTGCTCACCAAAATGGCTGCTCTGCCTAACGTGATGGTGCGCCCTAGTAGTGATGCTGTAAATGGCACTTTTACTGCTGGTGTGCATGGTTCTACAATTCTGCCAGAAGGTATGCCAGTGCCTGCTGGTGTTAAGGTTTGCACGGCACCAACTACAAATGGCAAGTGCTCTGGTTGCCGTGCTTGTTATTCTAAGGATGTAGCGGTTGTGGGATATATTGCTCACGGTCGCAAAATGGCAAAGGTTATTCGCTTGGCAGTGGCTGCTTAAGGTTTTCGCTCTCCCCACTTGAGGCTAGGCTGGATGGTGGGGTTTAGAGGCAGTGCTGTAATGGTGCTGCCTCTTTTTTTGGCTCTGCTGGATGAGCAGTAGCGGTGAGGGATGGGGGTGCGGTAGGTAAGTGATTAGCTAAAAAAGTGCCACCTGGTCAAACTCTTTTTTCTCATTTTTTATTTTCTGGGGCCCCTGTTAAGGGTTCGAAAAATTTTTCTCGGAGGTACTTCTTGATACCGGGAATTTTTCCAGGTCCAGCTTTCGTTCCTCTGCAAATTTCTGTGATTCTTCTATAGTACCAATCTCATAGCCTTTATCTGGATGCACACGTAAAGCATTCTCAAGGTTCTCTATCGTTCTCTGTACGTCACTGTCTCTCATATTCATACCATTTCATCAATGTTTTGGCCTTTGTTAAGGTCTTGAGGCCTCATACGTTCTATCTCTTTTTGACGGTCTTTGATTACTTTAATCTGTTGTTGTTTGATTGTTTCTTGGTGTACAAGTTTCTGTAGTTCAATTTTGTGTGCCATGGCGGCATTGATACCACTTAGTTTCATATATCATTTCCAAAATAAGTGCTACGATTCCGTAGATTTTCATTTACATCAGGTTCAACACCGAAATGTTCTTTCAACTGACCGCCATCTGCATAAGAAACAACTTCGCCGCTATGTTCGTCTATGTCAAATGCGGCATCAACCAATGTTGCACATTCTCGCACAATCAACTCAGCAAACTTCTGAGCACGTAGAGCAATCTCTGGTGCTGCATATCCTGCCTCTAACATAAGTTGTTTAATTCGTTCGTTCATTACCAACTACTTTCATCTACGATTGTTTTTTCTATTATTACCATATCGCCGTTGATGACCGTGGGCAACGACACTTTGACAATCGAACCGATACCAGATGACGAATCAACGGTTACGGTTACGTAGTCAGATTCCGGATACTTGTCACAGAATGTTTTGATAGCTATTAGGTCTTCTTGGTGTAATGATAGTTTACTCATAGTGATATCTCCGTATTGCTAGTGGAATCGCCTGCACCCAATATGCAAGCCAGTTTACTGTCATATTCGATGAGTGTCCAGCTTCGTTTCTCTTTGTTAACCAATAGTGTTACATGCGTACCATTAGTTGTTTTGCCGACCCAAACTGGCATCTCTTTGTATTCTTCTGCAAAGTATCGCATTACGGACTCAGCATTTGAACATTTTATCGATTTCGACAGAGTGATAACTTCTTGTGCGAATGTTGTAGTGCTGAACAGGAGTGCTAAGGTGATGATTGTTTTACGCATTGTGGTTCCTCTATGTGTTGCATGGCTCGTTCGTGAAGTTTATCCCATACGTCTGGTTCTCCCCAGAAAAGGAAGAATAAAATCAGAATTACCAGTAAGTCAGTCATTGAGAACCTCCAAGAATTCTTTCGGAAGGCGGACGTTGGAAAGTCCGGAGGCGCTTGAAAACATAGGTGCTATCTGAGAAAATATGCATCATACTGTTCTGAATATTTCTGGTTCATAATGTTTCATCATCTTTATGCAATGTGCAAATTGTATAGGCTCATGGTCAGGATCCGGTAAGTTATCACCGTGTTTCTGTTTCAGTTTCTCATAAATGGCCAAGGCCTGTTCATCCGTCATTCTGAAAAGTATCTGTTAACAACTACTTCTAAGATTTCCATAACTTGTTCTGCTGTCAGTGAATTGTCCTCTGCCAGTCTATCTTCTAAAGGAATGACATGCCAAGTCCAACCAGTATCATCATCAATGAATTCATGCCAAGCGAACAAACAAACTTCTTCATCTGGACGGTGTTGCACCATATTACCAAAGGTGAAAGAATATGTATCATGTTCAGGAAAAACAAAACCACGTTTTGCAGAATTTTTATGAATATAGATTGCATATGATTCTAGGTTTGTATTGCCATGTTCAATATATTGATACTCACCATTGGCATCTTCGGTTTCCAAATCACCATAACCATCAAATGCAACTTTGATTTCAGAAATAGGAGAAATGTTATCACCAATTTCTGGTTCTAGAACCTCAGTCCTATTTTCTAATAGTTTAATTAAATATTCTTCGAATTTATTGTAATCGTATTCCATTTATACCTCTTTGTAAATATTAGACCAGATTTTCAGTTTCTCTTTTTTGGCCTGTCTGGCTGCGTTAATATTACTGTCAGAAATTATACATTTCTCTACCATAATATCAATCATAGCCAGAAGGTCACCAACTTCTTCTTCCAAACTTTGCATGTTACTTTTGTTTGTAACAGGATGTACAGAGTCAAAACCGAAACGGAAAATCTTTGAGATTGCCTGCGTCACCTCAGCACATTCTTCCTGTGTGATACAGAAAATCTCTTTGGTCTTTTTATCCATTAATAACCTCATTCAACAAAACTTGGTTACCATCACTACCTTGACACCAATTTTCGGCAAAATCTTCTGCTTCACTTTCAGTGCGAATTGTAGTTCTTTGTATTACTCGGTTCTCAACATACAAGGCAACTTCCCATACATCAAATTGACGGTCGAGGCCTCTATTAAGTCTGGTCACGGTAGCCTTTCTACCTGCGCCATGATATTCTGAATAAATCTCCATAATAACTCCTTATGCAATTAGTCCAATAAAACGATTTAGTACAACACGACTGTTATGTTTGCCATTATTGTACTTTGTAAATGCAGAGGCAATACCTCTGAAGGTTGAGTTTTCTTTAACTTCGAAAGTAGAATCCTCATCGGTATCTAGGCCGTTTGACCGCAATATATAGTACTCATCATATCCAGTATTCTCCAGAATGGCAAACTTAGATTTTCTAAAGTTGTCCTTCATTTCTTCGTGGTTCATTTGTTTTGGATACCACTCATGTACTTTGCGGTTAAAATCTCTACCACTGATAACATAGAAACCAATAACATTCGAACCAGTTCTTGCTTTTAGCAAACGAATGAAAGCTCTTGTCTGTGCTTCATTACCATATTTACCATCAATCTTTTCTTCATGTTTGGTAACAGGATCACGAATAACTAATCTCTCATATTTCATATGTACATCAGTTAGTCCATAGTAAGGGTCTTTCTGCAAATAACGATTTGCATTATTACTTTCACCATCTGTTAGAAAAATTGTATTGACAATCTGTAATTTGTTTTTCTTTTGAAATTCAGGAACGATAGTCATTGCATGAACGATTGCTGCGTTCAAAGGCGTTCCTTGCATGGACAACCAATAAGGGAAATAACCACGGGTGCCACTTAGACCAGCCATACAAACCAATGATGAACAGGCATAAGTGAATTCAGAACTAGACATTCTGGATGACAACAAGTTCATCAAACCATAAGGTCTGAAAAATATGTCATTTTCTTTTGGCAGTTGTTTAGTTAATTTTTCCGGATCCGTTTCTTCAACAAAAGCAAACACTTCATAGGGTATGTTCATTTTCTTGCAGAACAATACCAAATTGATTAGTTGTTTCATTGTGTTACCGATGTGGTCAATCATAGAACCAGACCAATCGAGGAACATAACAAGTCCGTGTGATTTACCACCAGGAACAACCGAGATTTTCTTAAAGATATCTTCACTGAAACCATAAGAGTAAATCTTATTCATATTCAACTCACCAGTTTTGGCAGTTGTTGTGCGTTTCAGCTGGTCAGCATTCTTACGCATTTCAAATTCTTTAACAAGGTATGAAACTACTCTATTACTTTCATTTCGAATTCTAAGGAATGTTTCTGTTGAAGAAATATAGTTTTCTTCTTTATATCTTGTCCAGATATATTTGTGGTCAACAACATCTTTTGGATTAAGATGTGGAATATTTGCGTATATAATATTACTCAGTCTATTATCAAATAGTTGTTTTTCATTTTCTTTATAAGCCGCATCAGTAAAGGAACGAATCTGGTCTTCTAGACTTACTTTCTTATCTTCTTCTACAGAATCAAACTCATCACTATCAGATTGTTTGTTAGATTCAACCTCTTGTTCTCCTACATCTTCACCATCTTCAAAAGTTTGTTCTTTTGAATTGCCTTGGTCATCAAAATCAACTTCTTCATATTCCGATTCGTCTTCATCTTCACCATCATCATTGTTTTCAGCTTTAGCTTTAGCACGTTTTTGTTCTTCTTCTTCTAATCTGCGTTTCATGTATTTGATAATTTTCTTCGAAACATCAATAACATCATCATAGGTTTCGGTGGTTTCAACTTCATTAAGCAAACCACGTTCTTCATCATTGAATTGAATACGTAATGCTGCGCCGCCTTTGCAGTGCAGATTGATACGGTCAAGAAAATTCATCTTGTTGATATCTGTTCCTTTGATACCAAAGAAATCTTTTTCCATAAGCTCACCATAAGCTTTGACGAATGAATTTTTAAGGCCTGGATATTTGTATTTGATTTTGCGTTCAATGCGGGAATCTTCGACCACGTTGGCCACATCTCTGATAACCTTTTCATCTCTAGCTTTCAACATACCATCCATAGGCGTATAGAGAGCATGGCCAACTTCATGTCCTGTAAAAAGGTCATAAAGAGCACTAGAGATATTTTTGTCCAGTACCGGAAGTGTCAAAATCCGATTCTTAACGTCAAAAGATGCTGTTGGTACCGGACGTTGTTCAACAACAAGGTTCTCGGTTGCCATCAATTTGGCTAAAAGTGATTTTGATTCAAGTAATTCCATTATTTTTTCTCAGTCATAATAATAACATTGCCTCTTGGAGTTTCTTCGACTCTCATATTTAACACAGTGCCTTCTTTCCAGCCTGTTTCAGCAAGCAATTCATCAGGAAATTGTAAGATTGCATCGCCGGTGCCGTCATTCGCTTCTTGCAAATCAATGATATAGCTCTTACTCATAATATTCCTTCATTTTTCTGTACCAATCTTGGTCATCTTCATGTCCTGATAGTACTGCCCACTTACGGACAACTTCATCTAGCAATTTCCAGTCAATAGGTTCTTGCGGTTCTTGTTTTAGCTCAGTGTTTTGCGACATTTTAGTCTCCTACAACAGCAATTTGCGACAAAATTGTCTTTTTCTCATCTTTACGACTGTATTTTACGACATTCTTATGTGCTTGTACAGGCTTGATTGGTGTACGACACACAGGACGTTGTAATTTTACAACAAAACTCATTTTCTTACTCATTTTAGCGCCTCATTTTTGAAATTTCTACAGCTTCTTCACTGTTAAACACAGGAACAGCGTTTGATTTGTGCATTGTTGCAATTCCCATCACTTTTGTGCCAGTGTAAACCTTCGGTGCTGCTTTAGTAGCGACACCATTACCTGTATTTAATGACGGATAATGCACAGTTTCACGGCCGGCAGGTGCCGACAACTTATATATTAGTTGATTGCTTGTGGATTTGATAGGTTTTGATGTTTGGTGTGATTTCAACCACGCATCGTATTGTTCACGCACAGCTTTTGGTCCTAGTTTTTTCTTGGACTTTGCGATTCGAACATATATCATCATAAAAATCTCCTAAACAATGGTTGTATTATACACCATCCATCAAAGAGTGTCAATAGTAGTGTTGTTAATTTACAACATCAGTAATTAATTTTTTGGGATTTGTTATATCTTTGATTGGATTCAAAAGACTCATACTCATCGTAGTACTTTTGTTTTCGTTGTTGCTTCTGACGTTTTTTGTTTCTGTTTTCCTCTTGGAAATACTTCTCATCATCATAGTCTCGCTGGTTGCGAAACTTTCCAGAAAATTTAGACACTTTAATTAAACTCCTTGATTAATAATTTCAAATGTTGTGAATGTGATGCCACGAATACGAGCTTCTGGCATATCCTCTACGTTTGTTTCTGAAACATAGATTATATTGGATGCGGGATAACATAGTTTTATAAGTTTTAGTAAATTACAGCAGGTTCCATCAAAATCATTAAAAGCAAACACCTCATCAACATAAGAAATACTTTCTACAAATTCTTTTCTTTGTTCTAATGTACTTTTGGTCCTATTTCGACATAACTCCATATAGGAGTCAGAATGAACTCCTACAACAAGCCAATCACATTTAGATTTGCATGTTTTTAATAATTTAAAATCATTATAAGTTATGTAATCGAATTCACCTGATAAGACAATGATGTTTTCTTTTTTCGTCATGGCAACATGTCTGGAAATGCCTCTTTTACAAATTTATAGTCTAACCCTTTTACTCCCAAATCTTTTTGGAAGATACCCAATATAACTTCTGCTTCCCGTGGTTCAATTGATTCTAACATTTGAATTAGTAATTCATTTCTACGGTGTTCATTTAACTTTTCTGCGGTTGGATCACCAACTCTGAACATATACATTCTACGTATTTGTCCATTAATATTATCATGTGTAATACCAGGTAACATATCTGTTGGTATACGATAATTTTCTGGCAGTTCTTTAATTTTCCATTGAATGTCTGGATGATAAGCCAATTTCAATACATCAACCAATGACTGTGAAAGATTTTTAGAAATTACATCCATTCTTTCTTTTTTATTCTTAGCCAGTTCAAATTCATCAAAAACTTCATATAGCGATTTCATTAAAATTCCCCAATAACATCTATTAAACTTTTCAGTTTGTTTGTAATTAAATAATCCAGTATCTTACCTTTAGGTGCTGGTTTGGTTTCTTCATAAGTATTTATAATTTTAGTCTGTATATCACCTGGTATATTTCTTAGGTCAATCAACGTCTGGTTACGTGAAAAACCGATACGTGCATTTTCATCATCATATTCACTATAGTCTTGACCCATGAATTTTGTAAGTTTGGCTTCTGTCATAACCTTCTGACGAATCTCACGTACAAATGTGTCACTCGGTGAAATAATGTTTGGAATACCATCACCTTTATCACCATGAATGATTTTCTCTTTCAATTCATCAAGTGGATTCTTAGAAATGAGAAATTTCTTCTGTGCAGGATTATATTGTTTAACGGTATACTCACTTCGGCCGTTATACATCTGTAATTGCAAGAAATCACCATCACTTGAAATGATTAGGATGTTTTCATGCATGATATGCCGTGGTACAAGTGTACCGATGATATCATCAGCTTCTGCACTCTCAACATCAATGACTTTGTAAGGGAAATTATCTCTGAGCTCTTGCTTAAACTTGGAAAGCATGTCGAAAATCATGTGCCAATCAAGGTCAGACTTTTCCCGTGTCTTTTTACGGTTTGCCTTGTAGAATGGAAAGAAATCCTTGCGCCAATACTTGCGGTTGTCACAACAGAGTACTACTTCACCATATTCTTCTCGGAAGTTCTTTAGGTGAGTTTTAAGTATCATCAGGACCATGTGTCTAATGAGAGATTCGTCTAATGTGAATGTTTTTCCATACATGGACTTTTTTCCATTAGATATTTGTGCCATTAGGCCAGATAGTAAGACTTGGTTTAAGTCAACAAGAATCATAATAACTTTCAGTTTAGATGTTTGTATTTTACATCATTGACTTGAACTTGTCAATAGCATCATCTAAAAAATTGTGGGAGGTTGTGGTTTTCTTTGCAATTAAACCATACCAACCTTGCGGAATCAGTCCGGATATGTATTCCCTAGGATCGGCAAATATGGCATCAAAGATATCAAGGTCCTCGACTTGGCCATTTTCTTCGTTGCATTTAAACAACAAAATGTGCCACCAATCGCCAATTATGTTTCCTTTTATTGGTTGTCCTGGATTTTTATATTTGTTAGTCATAATGTTGATACTATCTTCTTCTTCCATTGGCAAGAAAAATAAAGCATCAAATTCCCCACCAACTTCCTTCAAATAATCTAACATTGTAATCCTTTAATGTGTGATTTTCTTACTCTAACCATAATCCAAGAATTGTAATAATCATCTGTCTCCAGAGCACCATTTACAAACTGTTCTTTTGCTTCAAGATAACCACACTCACCTTTGCTTTTGCATAGATGTATAATTTCTCGGCTAAACGAATCTAGTCCGTGTATTATAACATCTTTTTTCAATTCCTCGTTACTACCGTAATAAGTTTGCCAGTCAGAGGAAACTTTGAATCGTTTCTTCTTACCTTTTACTTGCCTAGTCTTTGAGGAATAGAAAAACTTCTTACCAATGTATTTTTTATTTGTTGCATTGTTGGTTATAAGATACACAAAACCATAATTGTCACCAATCAATTCTTCTATAAATTCTTTGTCTTTATATGTCCAGTTCAGTCCCATTTTTCATCATCATTGAGTTCATCATCCTCTATATATTCGTCTTCGGATAATGAATCAATCGTTTCGCCGCAAAACGGGCAAAACTCAGGTAATTCTTCTGATACTAGTTCTTCCATAAAAATTACATCGTAACTGGATTCGCAGCTACTACACTCCGCTGTTATTGTTCTTGTTGTCATTTGATTTCCTTTATTTCCAATATTTTGAATAATCTATATTGTTCCAATATTTTTCATTGTTTCTATTCCAAAAATTTCTAATAAGATACCATGCCATACCAAAGTATCCCATTTTTTCAAATCTCCTATTATCTTGGCCAAAATAATGATTCATTAGTTTGAACTTTTTAATATCATATTTCTGAGATAAGAAAAAGTCTTCACTTGTTCCATACTTCTCAGCAAATCCCCCAAATTCCCAAAATTTATCTGTGCGAGTTAACATGAAAGCACCAATTGCAAACGGTGACCAATATTTCATAATATTATTAATTGCATTGAATATCATAAATCCAATTTGTGCTCTTTTGTCGCCGTCATAACATTTAACATATAAACCAATTAAATCTAAATCCAGTTTTTGTATTTCATTTACAGAATCAAATATAACTGTATCTGAGAAAAATCTCACATCACTATCTATAAAAAGTATATATGGCGTTGTAACAAGTTTAGCTCCATTATTTTTTGCAACAGAAACTGTACCACCATCAATAATCTCAACATTCAAATCACCTTTGTTACTTGCGATAACTTTTCTCGTATTATCAGTAGAAGAATCAGCAATTATTATTCTGGTACTACCTATATTTTGTTTTTTCAGATGTTCCAATAAATGAGAAATGTATTCTTCTTCATTTCTACAAGGTACCACTATAGTAATTTTATTCTGCAACAACATCATCGCTCTCCTGTGTCCATGTTATAATTTCCCAACGACCATCATGGTGCTCGACAAGTGCTGTACAACTTTCAACCCAATCACCATCATTCATGTATATAACACCGTTAATTTCTTTTATCTCTGCATGGTGTATGTGGCCACATATAACACCATCAAACCCACGTTTTTTACAGTAGTTGGCCAAGTTTTCTTCAAACTTGAATATAAAGTCTACTGCTTTTTTTACTCTGTGCTTGAGATATTGGCTAAGACTAAAATACCCAAAACCCATACGATGGCGTATCCAATTGAACTTACTATTGAGTGATAAAATAACGTCATATGATTTATCTCCTAAAAATGATATCCATGGTGCCAGTCTGGTGATACCATCAAACAAGTCACCATGAACTACAAGATATTTCTTGCCATCAACACCTATGTGTTCTATTTGATTATGTATCTCAATTGAACCAAAAGAAAACCCGTAAGGTATCATTGGTCTTAAAAATTCATCGTGATTGCCTGCTATGAAAATAACTCTTGTTTCTCGTTTAGCGTGGCCAAGAATTCTACGCACCACGTTAGTGTGGCTTTGTTTCCATCGCCATTTATTTTGTTGTATCTTCCATGCATCAATTATATCACCCACAAGATATAAAGTCTCGCAGGTGTTATGTTTCAAAAAATTATTTAACTTACTCGCTTGGCAATCACGGGTGCCTAAATGTACATCACTAATGAATATACTTTTATAAGTCTTCATTTAGTTTGCCCACACATCACTCCAATCTCCAGACAAGGCACCTTTAGCATAATCAGTTGCACGGTTCTCAAAGAAGTTTGTGTGTGTTGGTGCGTTAATCATTTCTTCAACCCAAGGTAATGGATTCTTCTTCACTTTAAAAATGCCTTTAAGACCAAGAGATATAAGGCGCCTATCAGCAATATAACGAATGTACTTTTTGACATCTTCACTAGATAGACCGTCCATAGCGCCCATAGAAAAGGCGAGGTCAATAAATTTATCTTCCAGTTCAACCATCTTTTCTGCAATGCTGTAAATACGGCCTTTAAGTTCATCATTCCATATCTCTTTGTTTTCTTCTATGTAGGTACGGAATAATTTAATCATTGACTCAGCATGTTGTGTTTCATCAACAATTGACCAAGTAACAATCTGTCCCATACCTTTCATCTTACCTGTGCGTGGAAAGTTCAATAACATGATGAAAGAGGAGAACAACTGCATCCCTTCAGTGAAAGCACTGAACACGGCGATGTGGGTTGCAGTTGAAGCGGCATCACCATTCTTAGAAGAAAGGTCTAACACATAATCGTGTTTATCTTTCATTTCTTGGTAGTCTAAGAACTGGTTATAAGTGGCTTCAGGTAAACCGAGTGTTTCGATTAGATGACTATATGCAGCAACGTGTAATGCTTCTCTTGCCGCAAAACCTAACAACATCATACGAACTTCTGGTTGAGGAAAATATGGTAAATAGTTCTTCACATAACCACCAGCAACGTCAATGTCACCTTGTGTAAAGAATCTAAAGATGTGTGTAAGAAATTGTTTTTCTTCTTTGCTTAGTTTCTTTTTCCAATCTTTAACGTCTTCCATCATTGGAACTTCTGTGTGAAGCCAATGTGATTGTTCATGTTTCAACCAAGCATCATATGCCCATGGATAATTGAAAGGTTTAAAACTGTTTCTTTCATCTGTAAGTCTTGAATCAACTTTTTTAATCATACTGTAGCCCACTCTTTTAGTTCTGTGATGGTTTTAGAACCAACCAATCGTTTAACTTCAATGTTCTCATCCAACATCACCAATGTTGGTACACCACGAATTCCATATTCAACTGCAATATCAGATTGAACATCAATATCAATAACTTCAATTGGCATTTGTAAATTTGCTTGTTCTAAATTCATTGCTAATGATTTGCATGGCCCACACCATGATGCTGTAAATCTTAATATCTTCATCTTATCTCTCCATTAATTTATTTGTGAATTCTAATAATAGTTTATGATGTTCTCCATTGTGATAGAGTCCTCTCATCCAACTATATGATTTATACCAATGTGGTTGACTTTCAGGATGACAACCAATTAAACCCATTCTATTCTGAATAATGGCCATCGGATCATCATTCATATACTTTGCAATAATTTCATACTGTCCTGGTCCAAAGGCACAACCATCATAAAAGAACATCTTCTCCTGTTTACCCAACCATTCAATTTTTAAGTTCTTTGCATGAGGCCTACGTGTGTCGGTATTTGGTCGTGTTATATATTGTTCAACTTCTACATTATCAAGAAAATTGAAATAACTATTACCAGCCCAATAAGCACCCATGCAAATTCCTAAGTAACGGCCGCCATTATGAACAAAATCAGAAATGCGTTTACGATTATCTTTAAACAAGTAATCGAAACTATCACTATCACCCAAACCACCAGGAAAGGCAACAATATCTACACCATCAAAAAAGTCATCCTCTAATTCATGTCTGGTAAATATTTTAAAATGGTAATGGCTTTCAAGTGCTTTGATGATGCCATTACCAGATTGTACCGAACATTTTGGTTGGTGTAAGAATATAGCGATAGTGGGTTTCATTTATCCCTCACAAGCAATGCAATCATTTCCTTGTGCTACTTGAACCATATCCAATTCTTTAATGACTTGTCGTTCAATCTTCTTAGAAACTTTATCCGCCTTACCAATCTTTTCAGAACGGCAGTAGTATAGAGTTTTCAATCCTTTTTTCCATGCCATAAAATGAATGGCGTGAATGTATTTGATATGTGCATCTGGACGGAAGAACAAGTTTAATGATTGTGCTTGGTCAATGTATTGTTGCCGGTCAGCAGCCAATTCGATAACCCAACGTTGGTCAATTTCCATGGATGTTTTGAATACTGCTCTCTCATTTTCATCCAACCATTCTAAATGTTGTACAGAACCATCATTCGCCATGATACTACTCCAGACTTCACCAGACCATCCTTCTGAATGAATCTCAGCGTGTTTTTGGATGATTTTATCCAGGTGTTTATTCTTGTTTAGAAATGCGCCTGATAAAGTGTCTTGACGGTAAGCATTAGCACGATAAGGCTCAACGCTAGGGCTAGTATTTCCCATAATGATAGACGAAGAAGCATTTGGAGCAATAGCCATAAGATGACTGAAACGCTGGCCAGTGCCGACAGCATCAGGAGCTTCGCCCCGTTCTTTTCCAAGAATTTGATTAGCCTCATCTAGTTTGCTCCTTATATGTTTGAATATTTGATTGTTTGCAACTTTGGCCATAACACCTTCAAACGCAATACTATTCTTTTGCAAATAAGCGTGAAAACCTAAGGCACCAATGCCAATAGAGCGCTCACGGCTAGCAGAGTATATAGCCCTGGAAATGGTATCAGGTGCATTAACAATAAAAAACTCCAGAACGTTATCGAGCATTTCAGCAACATCCTTAAGGAACAAGGGATCATTCTTCCATTCATCATAATGCTCCAAATTTAAAGATGATAAACAACATACAGCAGTTCTTTCTTCATTTGTTGGTAAAATAATTTCAGAACATAGGTTTGATTGATGTACTTTCAATCCCCTATCTTTTAGGAATTGAGGTAACATTTTATTACTAGTATCAATGTAATGAATGTAAGGCTCACCAGTGTGCATACGTAATTCTAAGATTTGTTGCCACAAAGCTTTGGCGGAAACTGTTTCACGTACTACTCCGGATTTTGGATCAATCAAAGGCCATGAATCATCTGCTTCTGAATCCAACATACAGTTTTCAATCAGTTTCATAAAATCATCAGTGATATTAACACCATGATGTAGATTCATACATCGTACATTAGGATCACCAGTAGGTTTACGCATTTCTAAAAATGATATAATGTCGGGATGACTGATATCAAGATAAGCAGCATAACTTCCACGGCGAGTACGACCCTGACGATAAGCAAGAGATGAAGCATCGTAAATTTTGAGGTGCGGCATAACACCAGTACTCTTGTCGTCTGCACTACGTATACCGAAGCCAATACCAACACCACCGCCAAGCATAGAAAGCCAATTAGTTTCGCTAAGATTATCAACTAGACCCTCCGCAGTATCTTCAATATAGTTAAGAAAGCACGATATAGGCATACCACGCTTAGAACGCCCATAGCTAAGAATTGGAGTACTATAACTGAGCCAATGATTACTGGCGTAATCGTAAAGGCGCTGAGCGTGTTCAGTATTACTTCCGAATGACGATGATACATATGCAAACCTCTGTTGTGGTGATGTTTCATCATCACGCATGTAAGATTCTTGTAATCTTTTAATTCCTAATTCATCAAATAGTTTATCTTTTTCTAAGTCTATTTTGACACCCATGTATTCCATATTGTTTACTTTCTTATAATTGTTTTAATATCAGGTGGTGTCCAACCTTCTGGTTTTAGTACCTTACCATCTTCTCTTTTTAATACTTTACCACCTTCAGAAATTTTGGCCAAATTGCTACGTGCAACTTCGTTCCAAACTTCTTGTTGTGGTATATTGAGTGTGTGTTCTAAACCCTCAATTACCCATTTCAAATCAGCACAAGCATCAGCAATCTCTACGGGGTCTCTGTTGCCATATGCTGTAATAAGTTCCCTAAATTCTTCCATTATCAGGTCTACATACAGTTCAGATTGTGGTCCAAAATCTCTTGCCTTTTGGTCACATGCATCCATAAAAATTCTTACATCATTCTTACTGTCCATTAGTGTACTCCTTAATCATAGGAAAAATTGGCTCAATAACATCAGCACAAGCCAATGCAACATCTTGATGTTCTTTCTGTGTCCCGTTTGCGCTTCGGAGTTGTATATAGTGAACCCAAGAACGAAGTGTTCCATTCATATACAAACGTGAACCAGTCATACCCTCTGGCAGTACTGCTCTCGCTTGTTCTTTTGCAATACCGTTTTTTAATGCCCATTCATAAGCTTCTGTTACATGAGAAAGTACTACAGTTTGAATCATTGCCCATTTCCCTTGCAACACTTCATTATCAGTTTCAATACTATTCTGACGATTCTTTGTATCCTGTAACCGACAGTCCCTTAATTCAAATCCTAACTGGGACGCATCAGCATATCGTTGACTAAATTCCTGAAAGGAAAAGGAACGATGCCTTAAAATCTGGCGTGCTATATCCCGTGTGGTGTCTATCTCCAAACAAATACTCACCATTTCTAGTGGTGACCAATGTTGGTTTTTGATAAGATACCGAACCAACTTTTCAGATGTTTCGGTATTATTTTGATTGGCAGGATTTGATACTCTGGCTGCAAAAGCAACCTGTTCTAACAAATTCTTACCGTCTGCTCCCTGTGTGTATGATATCAATTTCACCTGCATAACAAATCTCCGTTCAAGTCTTTTTCCAGTTAATAAATTCCATCTTTGCTCTCAGATTTACAAAGGTATGTTTACTTATGATATCTTGAATTTCGTCTGGTGAGAAGCCATTCAAAACCATATCATTTACATCTTTTTCTTCAATCATTTCAGGCCAGATTACCACATTGTAGTGTTCCTCGATAGCCTTGTCCATCTGATTATGTAGTTCTTTGTTTCTTGGTTCATTATCATACACCAAAACAATCTTAGACTTGTCAAAGTGCTTGGAAGCAGCCATCAGATTTGAATCCGCAGTTGCAACGGCATTCTCCAGAAACATAGAGTCAATAGGACCTTCCACAACATATATCATGTCTTCCGTGTTGATCCGGTCAGTCCCGAATAACTTGTGGTTATCTTTGTCTGTCTTTACGGTGATATATCTTAGTTTAGATTCACCTAATGCACGACCTTGAAATGCCACAAGATTTTTATCTTCATCATAGAATGGTATTACCAATCTAGGGTCTTCTTCTTTGAGACCATCTTTCTCTATTTGCAGGCTATCGACAAAGCCTTTAAAGTCTTGTGCAAAATATAGGTGTGCATGGAACGACTCTGGTATTTTGCGGGATTTGACATACACCTTCGCAAAATGTTCTTCTGGTAACGATTCGACCGATGGAATATCGAATTTAACACGAAACTTCGGGGTTTCAGGTTTGAATTCATCGAAAGTTGGTTTAACGTAATTGTCACGTCCCTGTTCACCATTTTTGTACCGCTCAAGTGCATATTCTTTAACTAGGTTTGGATCAACCTTCTCCAGGAAATTATAAAAGGAAGTGGATGCACCACAATTGTGGCACATATAAAAGTAATTGTTCTTTTTTTCGTAAACATAACCACGGGCTTTGGTTTTGTTCTTACTTGAGTCGCCACAGAGAGGACACCTGAAGTTATACAGGTTGTCCTTTTTCTGTGTGAATTTTTGAAGCTTCGGGGATACCCTTAGCAGAAAGGTTCTATCAATAAAAACGGACATAACAAAATGGTGTGAAGTTTACAAGAAACTAGATTATACACCAATTAATGTAAAAATGCAAGTATTTTTTCTAAGTGGCCGGAAAGTATTCCAGCAAATGCTATGGCACCGGCAAACATCCACATTACCTTTTGTCTAACCTTTTCTAGGTCACCAATCTTCTTTGCTAGTTCGGCATGTTGAGCACAGGATGCACCATACATTTCTTCCAGTTTCTCAACTAAGGTGTCCCGAGTTTTATCAAGACAGTCATGCATATCTTTAACATCAATTTTTAGGTCATCCATTTTTTCATTAAGGTTTTCTACCTTAGTTTCAACAATACCAATTCTTTCTACTGTAGTGGCCATTTGGTTCTTTCTTATACACTAAAGCTGCTGCCGCAACCGCATGTTGATTTGGCATTTGGGTTGGTAATCACAAATTGTGATCCTGTTAGTCTATCTTTTTTATAATCTATTGTTGCACCAGAGAAATACTGCATACTGGCGGAATCAACAAGTAATTTTTCAGTCACTTCAAAATCATCCTCATTCTTAGCATCCTCTATCATGAAACCATAATTAAAACCAGAGCATCCACCACCTTCGATAAAGGCTCTGACGTATTTTGAACTTTCTTCTTCCAATAAAATTTCTTTTATCTGTTCAATGGCATTCGCAGTTACTGTCAACATGTTTACCTTTATAATTGTTAATGGCCGCTTTCACAGCATCTTCTGCAAGTATGCTACAATGTATTTTAACCGGTGGGAGGGCAAGTTCTTCAGCAATGATTGAATTACTAATCGTTCCCGCTTCGTTAAGCGTTTTTCCTTTGACCCATTCAGTAACGAGACTTGAACTGGCAATTGCGCTTCCACATCCATATGTTTTAAATTTTGCATCAGTAATAATTCCTTCTTCAACTTTAATTTGAAGTCTCATTACATCGCCGCAAGCAGGCGCACCGACCATGCCGGTACCTATAGTGTCATCTTCCTGAAATTTACCTACGTTGCGGGGATTTTCGTAATGGTCAATTACCTTATCAGAATATGCCATTATTTTTTCACAGGAACTTCTGTGCCTTCAAGTTTCTTGTGAACTTTCATTTCTTTACAATTTTGTTTTGGTTTGCCAGCTTTGTCTTTAACAACTTGACCTTGTTTATCTTTTACATCAACACAAACTTTTTTTGTTTCTGCTGCAGCAAAAGCTGTTGAAGATATGGCTAAACATAGTCCTGCTACAAATATATAATTTTTCATTTTTCGTCCTTTTTAGTAAACTTTTCTGATGCTGTGAAACCTAAACCTGCAATTACAATGTACATCATTGAATCGTAAATTTTAGAATCTATAGGATGACCATATAACATAGTAATAAAACCTGATGCACACATTACAAATGCTAACAGTGTGACAACTCTTTTGCTAGAGATGGTGCCATTGACACCATCCGATAACATACTTTTTAAGTAGTACATCTATTTAGATTTCTGGTTGGAAGGCTGGTGCTGGTGCAGGTTTGCCGCCAAATCCTGTGACAACTTGTGGTGCTGGTGCAAAGGTTGCTGCACTTGACGTTGGTGCGCCAAATGTTGCATTGTTGCTTGGTGCATTAGTTGAAGGTGTACTTGGTGGTGGTCCTGAAACGACTGGTGGTTTATTTGCTGCATCTAGTGCCTTTGCTCTAAGGTCTTTATCATTACCTGCAAGCATGATGCCTGATAAAGTACCAGTTAAGAATGTTGCAATAGGAATAATCAACTCAAAGAATTTTTGGTCGATAGGACTAATTGCATTTAATGGTTGTGTTACAAAGATAATTGAATAGAGAACAACAAAGACAATACCTGTCAATGTTAATGCTAAACAAATACCGATGAAGAATTTCAGTCGAGCCATTAGCTGTTCTTCTGTATACATGAGATTATTATTTTCCACAGTTAGCTCCTTGTGTTGGTGTAGTACATTGTGTTGGTACAGGAGTTTGTCCGATAGGTTCAACTCTTGTTGTTGGTGGTCCCAATCTTGGGTCACGTTGTCCTTTGAATATATGTTCTGGACATGTTCTTGTCACATCACATCTTGGCATCTTGCACATATCTTTGTCCCAATTATCAGGGTCTTGACATGGATAACGAAATCTATCGCCACCACAAAATGCTAATGATAATGGCAAAAGAATCATTCCTATAGCTACATATAATAGTTTTCTATCATTCATTTTTTTTCCTTAATTACACCAAGAAGTTTTAGCTTCACCGTAATATTCACGAGCATAACCTTGTTGTATCAACATCATACGGAGACTTTTGCCATCCAATATTACATCACCCAAGACTCGACCACCATATTTGTCCCAATCCATGAGTATGATTTGTCGTTTGGTTGCTGCATTAATTTGAGCCTTAGTGAAGGCGCTAGCTGCTTGGCCTCTTGCATCTTCACTTGGACAACCTGCTCTGAATCCTTTTTCTGGTGTATCAACTCCAAAAACTCTAATTGAAAGTTCTGGTTTGAGTGGCGCAGGTAAAAATGGCGCATGAAATGCAACAGTATCACCGTCAATAACACGGGTAATCACCGCATCATATGTAACACCATCTTTTTGTTTTTGTGCAAATGTTAAACAAGGTATCAATAATAAAATAATTAGTAATTTTTTCATATTATACTCCAAAAACATGTAGTGCATGTTCGTAATGTTTGATTCGGTCATCTAGGCCAATTGTTCCACCATTAATCTTTTTCGTTAATGTTAGTATATCACCTTTGTCTGACCATTTATTTAAATCATTTGTTTCCCAGAACCAACAGGCTGACTGTGCAGCACCTTCAAATGTTGCAAGATATTCTGATGCATCTTCAACTGTGATGTTTAATGAACCTGCAAAGAATGTATAGTTGTCTCGGCCGGTCAATTGAATCAATCCACGACCACAGAACTTGTATCCGTCACCTGATGATTCATCACCGTTGCCCATGCGTGATGCATAGACTTTGTTTGCAATGGCTGCTTGCTTGTTTGGTCGTGAACAGTAATCATTAGCAATTTCATCATTCGGAAAATACTTTGGAAAGATTTTACGCAAGGTTGCAGGTTTGTAATTTAGGTTCTCTTTTAGTGCAGTAAATCCACCAGACTCATGTGAACACTGTGCTATAAAAGCAGCCATTCTCTGAGGTGTATTGATTTCATAATCAGGCAATAAAATTGACAATGCGTGATGCCAATGGTCAACATATGGGTTTTTAGGAAGTAATTGTTTTAGTTGTTCTTTGGTCAGTTCCATTATTTTACACTTTCATAAATGTGTTTTTGTATTTGATACCATTCAATCCATGCATCATTTTTCACAGCACACTCATAATAAGTAGTATAATTAATTGTAACAGTTTTGCTTACATCACTCAATTTTACATCTTCACCCAATTTTTGTAACTGGGGACATTTTTGTAATAATTTATCTGGCACTTCAGGAAACTTCATTGTAACAGGAACAGTAGTTGAACAACCAGTTGCTAAAAAAGCAAGTAGTATGAAAATTACTAGTATGAATAATTTAATTGGATTCATTTTTCTTCAGAAAGTTTATTTACTTTAGTAACATAATTAATTGTATCTTTTGATGCCGTTGATCCGGGTTTTCTCATTAAACCTTTTTCTTTTTCTTCACGTTTTTTGGCTTTTGCAATTTTATCTAAATTAACTTGTGATATTTTACCCCAAGGACCGTAACCTTCTCGGTGCATAACAAATTTAGTACTACCAGTCTTCTGTGTTGGAGTTGATTGTGCTGATGCTGCACGAATAGCAGCATAGTCAAGTGGCTTCTTTTTTTCTTCTGGTGATTTATGTGAAATGAACTGTTTGAAGGTTTTCATTTAGGTGCCTCAACTGCATCATTATGTGCCTTGATAAACTCTTTTGGAATTTCACAGATACCACCTGGTGCAAATTTTGTGTCATACTTGACCACTTCTCTATCTACATATTTAACAATGTCTTCACCTCTGGTTCTGACTATCTGTACCTTGTTTACCACTCTTTCAACAATCTTAATATTTTCTTCTTTTGATTGTGTTTCAGCAACAGCAACTTTGGCTTCCATTTCTTTTACTCTTGTTTCCCATACGTCATTATCATATATCGCACCTGACATAAAAGTTCCAATGGCAATCGATGCAATTGAACCAAGTTGTATAGGTGTTTTGTAAATGTAAAGAAAAGGAATGAAACTAAGGAATCTAATGAAATATGATGCGGCCACACCAAAAACGCCGGCTAATAAGACGGCGTAGAAAATCCAATTAGGTAACCATTGCAGTATCCACATATTACATCTTCGGTTGACTGCGTTTAGTAAATGACATTACTGGATTTCTTTTCTTAGAAACACCTGGTTCTCCACCAGCGCCACCTGAACCAGCAATGTTTCCACCGCTGACACTGTTTGCTGGTGCAGCTGCCATACCATCTTCTTTTACACAGCTGTTATCGGAGTATGCTTTTTTACCTGGAACAGGTTTGTAACCAGTCCAACATCTACCCTTTTCTGTGATATATTCTTGAAATGTTTTCATCAGCAATTCCACTTACGTAAAGATTTATTAATACGAGAATCCGGATCATTAGCAGTTTTTGCTGATGTTAATCTTTTCTTCATACCAGACATTCTAGCACAGAATGACTTACGGCGATTTGCTGCAGCTGAACCTGCTTTTAATTTTGATGGTTTGGTTGTGACAGCTGTCTTTAGTTTTGAACCAGGATTTTCTCTACGATAAGAATCAACACCCTTTTGATTCAAACCACCAGATTCACTTTTGCCTTCTTTGCGTTGCCATGCAGCAGTTTCTTCTAAGTCAACTTCTTCATTTTTACTAGACATATAACCAGCAGCAGTTTCAATATAGTCTGCGGCTAATGTTACTTTAGATTGCACCCAAGCAGGTACCTGCATATTTGGATCCTTGACAACTTCACGCATCATGTTAATGGAACGTTCTATTTGATCCAGTTGATTCATAATCATACTGCCTTCATCATCCATCTCTTTACCCATGGCGATGGCAATATGGTTTTCGTCTATTTCAACTTCTTCTGGAACACAATTAGGAACGGTTCTACCGTTTTTCTTTTTTGTTCCGACAGCAGTGTATCCAGTCCAACAAGCCTTCTTTAGGTCACCAGTTGGTTCTTTAACTTCGTTGATGTATTCGTTGAATTTTTTCATATGTTTCTTAATATCTCTGCGACATTCATATCTAGTGGTAAATCGGATGATGATATAGTTTTTCCATTAATTCCATAAACAAAGTCAGGCATAATGTCAAGGTAATCTAAAAATGTTTTTAGAATATCATAATCACGTTCATCAGTCTTATAGAACAATATTCTTGCCGTTGCTTCTGGACCAAAAACATTATTCAATAAAATGATATGGTTTATAATTAATCGTTCTTTGAGGGATTTTGTGACCTTATATCTACGAAATAACCTTTTCAGGTATTTTGTTCTTTTAATATCTCCCTCAAATTCCGACATAATGCAATGTGGTGATGTATAGCATTTTGCAGCATACATCATAAAATTATCTTCATTCAATTCATCGAACATATTAAATGGGGGCCGAAGCCCCTTTTGTTAAGCGTCAGGTAAAGTAATATCGTCTGAACCATCACCTTTAACTTCAGAGATGGCAACTAACGTTTCGTATTGAACACGACCAGCACGGCCACCTGAACCAACTGTTTTTATATTCCAACCAATGTGTGTTGCATGTTCTGCACCGCTTGCACCTTGACTTAAACCACGGCTTGCAACAGCAGTAGCACGTACACCACCAACAATATCAAAGTATTGAGTTGCAGCACCTTGTGTTGTAAGGTCAATAACAACGTTGTTAGCTGCATCAGCGGCAGTTGCTGCTAATGAGAAACGATTGGCATCAACAGGCACAACATAATATGTGTTTGCATTTGTAATACCACCAATATTTGCGGAACCATTCCAGTTATAAACTAGAGCAGCACTATTTGCTTGGCCGTGTGCAGTATACATTATTACGTTGTTTGCAACAATAACTTGAGCTATTGGAATAACTAAATTAGGTTGGCCAATTGTAACTACAGGATCGGATGTATATCCAGAACCAACGTTTGTTACAGTGATATTGGAAATTTTACCCCCAGCAATAGAAGCAGTTGCTGCAGCAGATGTACCGCCGCCGCCTGATAATGTAATACCAGGCACTGCAACATATCCGGATCCTTGATTCGACAATGAGATATCCACTACATTATCACCACCAGCAGTGGTTTCTGTAGCATCTACCATGAATAATCCAACAGTCATACCTTGTGTATATGCCTGGAATTGTGTATTACCATACAACAGTGCAACGTTTGCTGCTGTTGGTGCGGATGCAACTGGCGCATTTGTTGTTTGTACTGTCTCAACAGCCCAATATGGTGCATTAGCTGCGTTATCGTTATTTCCCCAAGATGACATGTTATTCTCCTTTTAACCGTGGGTTATATTTACTATTTATCTTTTTCCAGAAATTGGTTTACGCATCTTCATCATAGGGTCGATTTCGATGGTATCTCTTTTTTCACCAGTCAAGGTAGTACCGCCTGTTAATACGGCTGCGGCTTGCGGTTCTTCCAAATCAGCACTAACTTGTTGCATCTTTGGTTTTTTACCATATGTTGCAACAGATTTGTCTTCCTTTTCATGGTCGTAAGTTTCCTCTTTCATACCTTTCTTTTTGTAAAGGTTTTTAATGATTCGAGCAGACTTAGACATTTGAATCAACTTTTTATTCTTTGGTTGTTCAACATCATCGGGACTATTTGCACAATCACCAGGCATTGATGAAGCGGCTTGCGGATCCTGATAGTTTTCATTCTTAGGTGTACCGTCAGCCTTCTTATGTGACTTATAACCTTTGTTCTTCATGGACCATGCAAGAGCCCAAGGATTATCAATACCTTTGTACTTTTTCATTGCTTTGACAGTACCTTCGAAACCTGGAGGTGCAACTTCTTGCACTTGCTCAGTTTCTTCTTTATTCAAAGACTTCTTAATATCAGCAGTTGTCTTGTCAATCTGTTTACCGGTGGCTTTCATAACATTAGACCAGCGATTTGTAGATTTTCTATATTCACCTTTTGATGATAGTTCGTCAGCAGACTTCTTAGCCTTTTCTTTGTAACTATCCAAAGTTGCACTACTGATTTCAGAAATGACATTAGTATCAGCTGAATATTGAACAGAATCACCAGTGTATTCACCTGGTTTCTTAGATGCATAGTATGCTTGTGGTGAACTCATACTGCTGGCTGGATGGTGTACTGGTTTTTGTGGACCAGAATTGGCCTTCTTCATTTCGGCTGATGTTCTATCACCAAGTCGTTTTAATCCACGATTACGAGCATCAAGTTTTGTTTTTGCTGTTTTGTCTTTACCCATACTGGACATGACTTTAACAGCAGCATCTTGTCTACTCTTAATTGCAGCTTTGTGATAACCAGTAGTTGTTATTTCAACAATCTGTTCCACTTCTTCTTCTGCATATTCTTCTTTGACAATTTTACCATATTCATTCATGGTCAATGTGCCTTTACCACGAATGTTCAATAGTCTCTCAACCATCTTGTGTAAGTTGATATCAGTCTTCAAATCTTCTCTAGTAAATTCCAAAACACGAATCAATAAAGGAATGTCAAAAGTAATAGTATCTTTTCTGTCAACTGCTTCTGACATATGGTCTCTTTTCCATTTGATGAATTGTCCCATCTTGGAATGTGCAACCTTTTGGTCTTTAGAAACATGTTTTGGATTGATACCTCTAGAAGTCAAATATTGATCCAAAGCAGCATCTTCCGCAATATTAGCTTTTGCGGACCATGGATCCCAAGGATTAGTTCCGAAAGAAGGCTTTTCTGCACCCCCCCTTTTAACTATAGATTTTAATGTTTGTGCTTTGCTCATTATTGTGCCTTATTTGTTCATCATTTCTTTTTGAACTCTATTTAAAGATTTTTTGGCCAAGTACCTTGCATGGTTCAGTGGTTTTAAATCGTGTGTATCATTAATACTAGAGACAAAAGGTCCGTCTTCCTGACTGGTTGGTCCCTTTGCCTCAGTTACTTTTTTTCTGTGTCCTGTTCTGGCTTGTCTTTTTGTTTAGAACCACCATATGCAGAACCTTGTTTTTTACCTGATCCACCGTTTGGTTGTGGTTCGCCACGTTTCTTAACGTCAGCCATCATTTCATCCCAACCTTCTTTGAATTGTTTCAAAGTTTTACCTTGAACTTCTTCTTTTACTGGTTTTTTACCAGTTTGTGGAACGCCCATTTTCTTTTGTAGATTTTTACGTTGGTCTTCATCTGAACCACCAGTCAAAGCTTTGAAAGCTTTCTTGGCAATATCTTTAAGACCTTCTTCAACGGTTTCTTCTTCTTTGACGGTTTTCTTTTCGCCACGAAGAATTTTGAAATCGTGTGCATCAACTTCATTGTTCTTATTTTTATCAATTAAATGTTGATTGCCTTTTAGTGCCTCTTGTTGTAAAATTTCTTTTACCGCATCAGCAAGTGCATCGTTCTTTTTTAAGTTTATCATGTTAATCTCCTTTAATATTTTTTGCAGCTGCAACCATGGTCTCACCTTTAGCTTCTGCTGCTCCACCGTGGCCGAAATGTTTTTCTTTTTGTGCTTGGTCACCATACTCTTTTGCTTTGTCCATCAAGTGTGTCTTTTGACGTTTGATTTCTTGAGCATCATGGTGTGATGTTTCTGGTGTAGATTCTCTCACAAACTCTGTGAATTTTTTCATTTCTTTTTCTTCTTTATTGAACTTGAACCAAATTTATCTCTTGGATTTTCCATTGGTTCTTTATTTGTTGCACCACCTAAAACACCAACCACACCCATTTCAGAATCGGAAGGATCATTAAACGATTCTCTGTATGTTACATCGCCTAGACCAGACATAGGGTATACTGTACCCTGTTGGCGTGTATCAAATTCTGGACCAACTGTTGTTATGTTTCTCATACGTTGATTAACAGTTGGTGAATCTCTGAAACGATTACGTTTTACTTTTTCCTTGTCCTTGGAGAAGTTGTCTTCTTTGGGGATTGGACTGACTTTGAGGCTGGGGCTTTCTTCACTGTAGGTTTTGAAGGTGTAACTTCCTCGCTTTTTGTTTCCGTCCCACTTGATGTTGTCGGCATTGGAGTCGCTGGCACGATTATCTGGGAGTTCACTTCCTGGACCTTCGGCTCTTGGACCGGTACCGGTGTTGAGAGTTGGACTTCCACTGGTGCGTTTGGTTTTGTAACTTTCAAAAAATCTAGAATTTTTCTTAACATTTTCATTTTCCTTAAATAATGATGTGATACTAATTTTACCACGACTTTCCAACCAAGAGAACGCAATTTCATTGTAATTTTTGTCCTCAATGAACCTATTTATTTTTCCGTAAGTGTCAGTAATGTCTTCTTGAATTTCTTCGAAGGTTGAACTATTATTGAAATCTATAAAATTGGAAAAATTCTGACGATATGCTTCTTTTGAAGTTTGTGCTAATTGCCACTTATCATATCTAACTGATTCTGAAATTGACTTGGTCAACTTCTCATTACGTTCTTTACTGGCTTCATTGGTTGTATCAACAAATACCATAACAGTTTCATAACCAAATTCTTCTAGTTCTTCTCTAATGGTAATTATTCTAGTATGGTCATCAGCAGGTCCATTAATAATTAGTGGACCACGATTACGAATAGCTTCTCTACGATAGTCGGTTGTTTTTTCGGACAGTTTTTGTTTGTCCATCAATAAGTCAAATGCTTGTACTGAATTCAATTCTACTGATTTACTCTCAGCAATTGCTTCACGTATGATAATGTCTTTACCTGAACCTGGTCCACCAGTCACAAAGATTGCTTTAAATAGTCCACGATTGAATTCTTCATTCAATCCCATACCTTTACGAACATCACGAAACAATGCTCTAGCATGATTGTCTGGAACATGTGCAGGAACACCTTGTCTGAACGAATTGAAATCACCACTCTTTGCATGGTCACGCATCTTGGAAGCAGACATACCTTCTGCACCTTCTGCATCGGGGTCACGTTGACCAGCAGATTTAACTTCTATCTTTTTGAAATTGAATAACTTTCCTGGACCTTCTCCATTATACTGATTCAATTTTTGTTCGTATTCTGGAATACGGTCTGAGCCTGCAACCATTATCAAGTGGTCATGGCCTGCTTGATGTAGTGCAGCTGCATGTTGTAAAAATGTTGGTTTCTCTTTACTTGAACCGGTAATGTTTGTGTCAGGGAAAAATCTCTTTGCGTGTTTGATTTTACTCGCAAGGTCTAATGGATTCTTCTTTGTGTCCATAGAATGTGACACAATAATGTGGTGTGGTGCCTTGTAGTCTTTTGCAAGTTGTTTCACTCTATCAATCACTTTGGCGTGGCCAATGGTTGGTGGATTCATGCGACCAAATGCCATCACAACTGGTGTGTGAGTTTGAGCATCTTCGTGTAGTTTTTCTAAAAACTTTTTCATATGTTTCTTATTCCAGCAAAATTTCTACGAGAGAATTCCGCACGATTAACTAATTTATCCGATTCTTTACCGTGATGAAAAACATATCCCTCAGGATTCGCAGATTCTCCGCCGTGTGTGTGTTGAAACTCTTGGTGTTGATTCATAACACCAATAAGTGTATCTTTAGCCTTCTGCAACTCACCATGCATTTTGAAAAGATTATTGTAGTGTTTTTTATTACGTTCAACTTTACCCAATTCATCTTTTAAAGCTGATTGTTTGACCTTCTTGTTCTTTTCGACTTTAAGTTTGTCAATTGCTTTATTTTTGTTTGTTTCTAACCAAGACTTAAAGTTTTTATGGTTAGATTCTTCACCTGTACGCACAGTGTGGTTAATATAAGTTTCTAATGAACCACCAACACCATGGTGTTCACTAGTACCAGCATACATGTCACCGCCATGTGTATCATGTACTGCTTGAGCTGCAGTAATGTGTTTAGTAAATTTCTTTTGTTCTTCTGGACTGAAATGCACCTTTGATGTGTCCATTCTTGGATCAACAGAGAATACATCAGAGTGTTTATTGAAGTTTTCGTGGTCTACTTCATGTGATGCATTTAGACTTGCAGCATCTTTACCTTGATATGATAAGTGTGTTACAACACCAATTTTTGCCTTCTTAACTCCGCCTTCGTGTGTTCCGTGTGCAGTATATGTCAGGCCAGAAGGATTAGGATGAAACGATGTGCCACCACCCTTTTCAGTTTTCTTATCTTCTTTGTCTGTACCAAACATCATATCACCTTGATACACACCACTCTTAGGTGCAATCTTAGGTAAATGCGTTAGTGCATCTTTTAACTTTGCGGCCAGACCAGGTGCGTGGCCATGATTCATATCTACATCTTTTGGTGTGTAGTTAATCTTTGGTGTCTTATTGAAAGCGGACTTTGATGCAACAAAGAATTTACCAGTCTTTGGATGATGACCATAAACAAGTGCTGGTGAACCATCATATTTTGTGGTTAGTTCGGATGATTTATTACCAGCCTTAATGTGTTCTGCTGCAGCTGACAATGATTTGATGGCATGTGCCGCACCTTTTTCACCATTTTGTAGAGGACGGTCTTCCACATGCGTCAAATGTTTAATCTGACGGCTGGCGCCTTCTTCAGGATCCTCTTGCTCGGTTAAAAAAGTTTTGAATGATAACATTGTCTACCTATTGAATTACAACACACTTTGGTTGTCTGTAGGGTTATTTATAATGGATTATACCACAGATTCACAAATCTGTCAAATCTTGGCTTAGATATATAGTACTCTATATCAATCAAATTTCCACTCACCCGTTGAGGCCACTTGGCCCCTGCAATACACTCTATCAAATTCTACTACTTTTTCTTTATCTAAAACGGCAAAATATGCGTGTTCCAAGTCTATTGGACCTAATAGAGGGAACACTTTTTCTAAGGCTTGTTTATGAGTATCAATCAAAGACGTACACATAGACCAAAGGCGAGTATCAAAAACATGAGTTGCTCCGTGAATAGGTTCACTCATCCATGTTGGTATGCGTTCCTTGAATACATATTTACCATTCAACCCATCATAGTGATTAATATCAAAACCATCATCAAGTTGTAGACGACCAGTTATTTTAAATATGCGGTCAACACCTTCTAATAATTCTGAATTCTGTTTTAGATAGTCCAATACAACATGCATCATCGCACATTCACCTTGGCTTTTCATTCCGTTTTTGGTAAAGTGTAGTAAAAAATCAACTTGATTCAAATTTAAGAATAAGTCAACCTTAGAAACAAGTTCTGAATACTGGTCTGTCAATGATTGTATTGATACATCGGAAAGTACGATGAATGAATCTGGAGATTTATTTCTAATAGAATCAACAGTCTCTAGTGTTTGTTTCAGACGTTCTTCTGGACTAAAGACACCAATTGCAGGTATCAAACAAGATGTTATGATAAAAATTGATTTCATTTGTACCAGTACCAAACATCACATTCAGTTGTAAGAACTTTGTCGGTTTTAGTTGGTGCGAATTCACCAACGGCTTTATTCACACCAGGAATTGTTTGATAATCATGGCCAGAGAAGATACCACCAGTTTTAACCTTAGAGTAATAGTTGTGACAGTCTTTTGTTAATTGTTCGTAGGTGTGTAATCCATCAATAAAGATAAAATCAAATTCTTCATCATTGAACTGGTCAACAACATTGTCTGAGAAGTCTCTAATCAAAACAAATCTATCACCATAAACAGCCATCTCTTTTGTGACACGGCCAAAGAATTCTTCTCGGTCATTCAATACATTACCGTTCCAGTCCGTGTATGCAACATAAGGATCAATTGAATATAAGGTCAATTCTGGATTGGTGTCCAATAGAAACTTTGAGGTGTGTGCCTCAGAACAACCAATCTCTAAACCTTTTTTCATGCCTTTGGTCAATTCACCAAGTCCATAACCTGAACACTTGGTTACTCCACGTTCAACACCAAATGCTTGTGTTGCAGTATTAAATTTAATTATATCACTCATATCATACCTCTTTATTAAAGTCACTAAAAATAACAAACGGATCAAGTCCGAGTTGGTGGTCTGGAATCTTATGTAGTTCAAATAATTCCGGATATTTGATTGATGACATTAACATAAGTGTTTGGTCATCATCAATCAAACCATTCGTACCCAATTCAATCAAACACTCTTTCATTGCAGATTCAAACTTAGGCCATGCTGTTACACCACCAACAATCTTTGCACCAAGAATGTAAACATCGTTTGTTGCAATGATTTCATGTATAGGTTTATCATCATATTCTTTATAATTGAAAAGATGCATCTTATTAACATCAAAATTATAAGACCATTTCTTGCTTGTAGGTACTTTCTCTGCCGTGCGGCAATAACCAAAATCCAACCAAGAAACTAATTCATTACTAATCATGTTGTGTTTGATTGCTAGATTGACAAACACCGACTTGAGAAAGTTAACAACCACATAATGTGCATTCCAATATTCCGGATTTGCTCGCTGTTCTGGAATAATTAAATTTTGAAATGCATCAGTTTTCTGGATGTTGTTAACATCTCTAATCAAATCTGCATACTTACTAAAAATATCAAACGAAACAAATTTTGTTGGTCTGTCTCCACGCAAAGGTTTCAGTTTCTCAATAATATCTGGCGTAGAGAATACGACCATCTCATTTTCCATTTGAGCCATGTGTGAAAAACGTTCAATGTATGTATCAGTAGTTCTTTGTAGATAATGTGGCAGGCCTTTGTCTGGTGTCCATTCTCCACGACCAATGTCATAAAAAGCAGTAACAATAGTAATCATTATGTTGTCCTAAAAGTAATTAATTCTTCAACCTTATACTTATCATGATAAAATTTCTTCAATTCTGGATCTCGGTCATATTGGTGTACAATGTAGTATGGTTGACCATCACCAGTTTTCATTACACCATCTTCAAAGATTGGATGTTTTTCTGTAATGAATGGTGCAAATTGGTCTTTCTCAATTGGTTTATTTGTTACATGTAAGTTACAACAGAATCCATCATTTAAACCACTGATGTATGTTATATCAACATATGGATACCAACCCATTAAAACATTATATGCAGCTTGGTCGGCAACCCAATCGGCTCTATTCAAAGATAGTTGGTATAACATACCACACAAATCAGAAATAACATGTGCCTTGCCAGCTAACGTACCAACATTTAAAACCTCATAGTCTTTAACTTCTTCATAGAAATATGTACCAAAACATTTTAAAATGTTGTCACGATTCCAGTGTTCATTTTTAACTAGTATACATTCAGACACACCAATCAAATCATAACCAGAATTTGCTGTCAGTATATGAGACAAATATTCCATTGGATCGTTTTGAAAGATTACATCACGTACATCTGTACTTACAACATAACGATATTGACCACTATGTTTTTTCAGATAATCATAGATATGAATAAATCGTTCCATGTGAAACATTGCGCCTGACATGGATTTTGCAGATATTGCAGTGAATCCGGCTTGTCTAATCTTGTTGATTGTTTCCTCTGACGCATCAATTGCAATTAGAACTTTGTCGCCGGTAAAACCACATTCGTTAATTGATTCGATCCAAGGTTTGACTTGTTCGTAGTTATAGTTTTTAAATGCACCTATAATCAGGTCTTTTTTGTCCATGGTAAATCTCCATTATATTGTTTACTCATCATCTCATTTCCTTTCAAAAAGAATTCCGCCTGAACAGAATCTCCTCTGCTTGCAACTCTATAGTTTATTGTATATTGGCCATTCGTGTCAAATTCTGGTAAATTTTGCATCATAAACGGTGACAATATTCTATCAACTTCCGGCTGTTCTTGTGGATGTCTTGCTCTGCGGTACCAGTAAGGTGAAAAACCTAATGCTGCGGCCTTAGGTATCATAAAACAATTTACATCAATGAATTTATCATTAATCACGGAGGTCCATTTACCTAGTGATTCACAATCATCGTTACATATATATTCGCCTTCTTGGCTGACGATTTTACGTAGTGAGTATGCCCATTTGTTTCCCTTTGATATAACATCAACCAAGGTTTCAATATGATTTGGTTCGTACCAATTATCTTCATCTAAGAAACATAGGAACTCACCGTTTGCAATATAGGTCATTGCACCATATATTCTATGTCCGTTGTATTGGTCTTTTCCTGTTGGGTATGGGAGGTCGATTAGGTCAATATGTGGATACTCTTTGGCTATCACACGACCTTTTGGTTGGCCATCAACAACAACTAAGTGTTGTATGTTATCATAGGTTTGGTTTTTAACCGAGTCTAACGCTTGACGTACACACGGTGCACCTGTGGTAGGCGTAATCACAGTCACTAACGGTTTCATAATTTATCATCCTCTAGTTAATTTTAAAATTGCCTCAATTTGTTTTTCAATTGCTGGTTTACGATTAGGCCAGTAGATATATTCTTTATCTCCTGTACTATGTAGTTTCTTTAGGAAAGGGATAATCATCTTCTCAAGTTCAGCCAAGCGTCTTTCCGTTTCTGTCAAATTAACTTTGTAATTCTCAACGGTCTGTACACTCTCTTTAATTGTGGAATTATATTCCTGTTCTGAAATAGCAGAGAACCCGAAATCATTTTCGGTGTCCTCATACTGTTTTAGTATTTTATCAAAATCTGTTAGTGCCATTATTTGTAAGAGTAGTCACACATCATACGGGTAGGATAACCATCACCACCTTGTGTATCACGTATGTTTAGTTTAAGAATGTAATGACCCGTTTCTATTTCCATGTCAATACGCTTACCTGTACCAGATTTACCACCATAGTATACATTACATGAGTTTGGTGTAGCGGCTGAAGTCATATAATCTTTATCAATTTCATACACTTCGGTTTTACCCGTCAGTTTATGTACGATAGTATAACCATGGCCAACACCAGAAATCAAAAAGTTTTTCAATTCATTCTTCTGTTTTGATGACATTGTTTTCCAAACATCTTCAACATAACCTTTTTTTAATTTACCATTGTAGATATCACAAAACAATGCATCGTTGATATTAAACATATTAAGAATTTTTAAACCATCTTTATTTGTAATTTTACCAGATTTGATTTCTGCTGGTGAAAGAACTGTACGGATGCCTGAGTTGAAAAAGGTAACAGTGCCGCCAGTTTTCAAACTTAGGAAGATTTCTTTCTTATCACAAATTAATGTAATGTCGGTAACAACGGGCCCCAGATTGTTATCACGTACAGGAATTTTAGATGAAATTAAAACTTGTGGTGAGAATATAAAAGGTCTTTTGTTGTTTAATTCACCAACCTCTTTAACTTCTACACTTTTACATTTATTCAGTTTATGAAGCTTAACTATATCGTCAACTGCTTGAAGTAATTTTGTGTCGGTTATCTTTTCACCTTTCCACCATTGTCTCAATGCATCAGCAAGTTCTCCCTCATATGCATTACCTTTATTCTGTACACCTCGGCCGCCAGATGATCCAGAACCAAATTTCATGGTAATTTTAGTTACCTTTGCTTCTCTTTTTATTTTAGCAAGGTCAATATCCGTTTGTAAATCTCTTGTAACATTAATCTTAGCAATTGATGCAGGATCAACATTGATTGGAGTTTCAACTTTTGGAAATTTTGATTTTAGATAAGCAAAGATATTGATTATATCTTCTATCTTTGCTTTATCACCCTTTAGAGTTTGCTTGATTTCCGTTGCAGTCTTTGGGAAAAAAGTATAAGCCATTTAACACCTTCAAAAAAAGTATTTATCTTATAATTTGGATCTCCTTTCCAGAAGTCCAAATTTCTAGTTCGGTTTTTAACCGTTTCTCATTGTACAGAGTTTCATACCGATTACAAGCCTTATTTCGCCACCATTCAATCAAGTTTACCAGATTGTGTTTTTCATAGTTTTCACCAGGAATAAGCACGTCCGTCTTACAGTTTACATAGTCAACCATGTTTTTAAAGCCATAGTCACTGGTGTAATATCTTTTTTGCTCTGTCAACCCTTTTGCTTTCCCAATCGTTGCTATGAATGTATCCCCTTCAGGTGTACCTTTAAGTGCAGCTTTAGTGAGGGAAATAATCTTCATAGAGATTTTCAGTTTCTTACTAGAAGCAACATCTTCAACCAAAGGTCCGACTTTATCTTGTACGAAATCACGTAGGTCAGAATAAGGTTTGCCGTGCATCATAGGAAGAAAATCAGAATCTGTCAGGCCTTTATATCTGATATATGGTTTCATACCATCATATTGCGATACAGTCTTTGAACTACCATACAAAGAAGTTGTTTCAAAGAGACACAGGTTCATTCCATACTTTACATTTACAATCTCACGTACTTCATGTGAAGTGCAGATTGCAGCCAACAGTTTACCACCAAGGTAATTATAACCAAATGGTTGTGCAGGTACAATAACAAAACCCATCATTGCAGAATTATTGAATCGTTTACCCCACTCAGGTTTTTGTGTAAACACTTGACCAAGCATATCATTACGTGGCTTACAGTTGATTACAGGTGAACCAAGACGGATGAATCCTACGTACTTTCCTGTATTGGTTTCACGCACTGCCAGTTTAACATTGCGGCCAACTGGCGGAATGTTTACATGAGATGAAGTGATGTTCAATAGATTGGTCCAAGTTTCATTATCAATCTCGACAACCTCAAAATTCATATTTTTTGGATTCATTGTGAAGTCTTGAAACAACTCATCTTCAATCGGAAACAAAGGATTGGATGGCAATTCGGCCAAAGAATTCAACTTTTGGTCACGCATATACTCATCAATACGGTCAAAACTACCAAAGTAATCTTCAAATACTTTGGCGCAATGAACTGCATCATTAAATTCTAATTTCATACTTTAAATCCATCGAATGATTTCTTCTGTGTTTTCTCTCTGTTACCAAATGTGTTGAGTGGTTTATCTTGACCAGAATCTGTGATGCCATCTTGGCTAGACTGTTCAATATCATATAATCTCATTTTCGACCTATCAATACCTAGAGTGAATCGTTTGAAATGCGTTGGATCATTATAACGATTCTTCAATTGTTTTACCATAATCTGTCCCATTTCTTCTAGTTCTTCGGAAGAAATCAATGCAAACATCAAGTCTGCGGTTGCCGGCAAACCAAAAGACTCACTTGTGTCCTCAAGTCCGGGATCGGAAGAAGTAAATCCACTTCTAGTTGTTTGTGTCGCAGAAACAATAGGTACTCCGAACTCAACGGCAAGACCTCGCAACTCCTCGGCGATGGATTTAACGTAGGAATATGAGTTGACATTTGCTCCTGCTTTGATGCGAGAAGAACAACAAATATTGAGGTAGTCAATGAAAATAATATCAGGAACAAAAGACTTTTTAAGATTAAGCTCGTTGAGTAAGGTACGAAAATGTATGCTGCTTGCAGACGCTGTTGGATACTCTTTAATGATAAGTTTACCCACAGTCTTTTCACGGAGTTTATTAATCTTTTTATCATACAAATCTTTTGGTAAACTTACAAGGTCATCAATCGTGACATTCAATAAGTTGGCATCAATACGTTCTGCAATCTTTTCTTCACTCATTTCCATTGTGATGTAAAGAACATTCTTGCCTTGTACCATACAGCCTGCAGCCACATGACACATGAACAAACTTTTTCCAACACCAGTTCCGGCAAGAGCTATATTAAGCGTCTTATTAGGCAAGCCACCTTTTGTGATTTTGTTAAAGAACTCTAAGTCAAAAGGGATTCGTTCTTCTTTACGATGGTAGAAATCATATCGTTCATCCGAGTTTTCAAGATAATCGTGGCCAACAGAATTGTCAAAACTTATCGCTAAGGCATCTGATAGTATTTTGGGAATCGAACCTTTGTCATTGGTTTTGTCCTTGCCATCGAGGATTGAAATAGACCCCAATACAGCGTTATAAATGGCCTTCTCTTGGCAAAACTGTTCGGTCTTGTCAACAAGCCATTGAACCTTGGATTCTTCACCTTTAGTTTTCTCAATCTCTTTTAGATAAGATTCACACTTCTCCACTTCCTCATCTGAGAGATTTCGCCTTTCTTTGACGGCCAGTACAAGTGCTTCAACCGTTGGTGTAGAATTGTAAGTTTCTGTGAATGATGCAATCTCATCATATAATGTTTTGTCGCTTCTGTCTGTAAAATATTCTGATTTTAGAAATGGTAAAACCTTGCGTAAATATTCTTCATTATAAATTAGATTTTTTAGAATCGTCTGTTCCAGTTTCATCAATTACTTCCTGTTCCATGTTAGATGACATTATTTCCACCAATAAGTCACCAATGTAGTTTTTAAAGTCATCATCTTTTTCCAGTTTGGCTGGCTTCTTTACAGGTGATTCTAACACATCGTAAGCAAAAAGTAAATAGGCCTGTTCGTTTTCTTCCTTAAACTTTACCTTACCATATTTGAATATGGTATCTTTATAAGGACCTTCCAAAAATTTAATGTTGACTGCTGTTTTGTCATCCTTTGGATAGATGTAGCAGTAATCTATTCCCTCAATCATTATACACCATTCATGGTTGCAACATCAAATGTTTCATCAATATTGCTTGTCATAATTTCTCCGGATGCCACACGGTATTTGTTCTCAATGAAATCACGGAAAGATTTCTGTTTCAGAATAGGCATCCAAAAGTCTTTGGTGTCGGTGTCCTTCTCACGGTAATTCTTTTCTTCAATCACACCATCTGTGTCAACACGTTGATACCAACCATTCTTTGGTTTAACCACATGTTTGGACTCAATAGCAAGGTCAAGTAAACCAGACCAAGTGCTAATACCACCATCAAAAGATACACTGACAGGTATTTTAGATTTTTCTTTGACATATCTAGATTTTTCCACGTTAATAATAAAATTGTAACCGGTAACTTCTGTACCATCTTTTTCTTGTTGACGGCCGATAATAAAAATATTGTCAGCTGAATAATATGAACCTGTACCACCACCGACAATAGCTTTAGGGAACATACCAATTTCCATGTATGTGTGATTTACAACAACCATTGGAATGTCTTTCAATGATAAGTGAGGTGTCACCATACGGAACAAACTCTTAACTTGTTTGGCTCGGGACATATCAGCAACTGATTTCTCCGCTAAGGCATCTTCAACCTCTTTCTTAGATGCTAAGTTACCAATTGAATCAATGACAATAATCAACTTATCACCACGTTCCAATTGTGTCAACTGTGCCATTATGTCGAATTTGAGTTGTTCAATATCTGTAAGAGGAGTATGGAGCACCCGCTCTGTGTCAATACCAAAGCTGTCAAAATAAGACTGCGGAGTACCAAACTCTGAATCATAGAATAGTAGTGCTGCATCGGGATATTTGTCCAAGTAAGATTTGGCCATCAACAAACTAAATGCAGTCTTAAAGTGTTTGGACGGACCTGCCCACATTGTAAGACCTGGTGTCAGACCACCATCTAACTTACCAGAAAGTGCCACGTTAATAATTGGCACCGCTGTTGGAATCATATCCTTCGCATTGAAGAATTTTGATTTAGCTAAGATAGCAGAATCTTTAATACTACTATTTTTTTTAATTTTGTCTAATATACTCATTGTTTCATCCTTTAAAATTTACCAGCATCACGAATTTCTTTCTCTTTAAAAGAATACGGTTCATCATAATCATACTTAGGTTCCAATTTTTTCACAGGTTCTTCTATTGGTACATGATGTTCTTCATACATAACAGAATTTCGTGCATTGTGGGTTTCAATTGTTACCTTTTCATGTGTGATTGGCGGTATGGTTTCACCAGTTATATCATCAATCACAATCATATTATCTTTTTTAATTTGCAAAGTATCTTCTTTTGGTGCAACCATTGGTTTCAAATTCTCAAAGTGTTTGAATGGCTGTTTCAGGTATGCATAAGGATCAACTGGTTCTTCAACATGTACAGTTTCAGGTACTACATTAACAACCTCTTGCTCAGCATGCTTGGCATCTTCATCCAATTTTCTTGCATTTACTTTAACTCGTTCGAAGAAGTCTTCAACATCTTCTTTTTGTTTGATTGACATGTTATATGCGATTAACAATAGAATTGCTAATGGATCAAATACAACAATAATCAATAGAATAACAAGGCGTACTGCTTTGTCCATAATGTCAGTTGTTGCTTCACCATATGCCAGTGCAGCAATGTATTTGATTGGTCCTACATCCGCTTCAACCTTACGGAGTTCCGTTGATATCGGTGCTCTTTCTTCATTGAGGGTTGCAATAGTTTTCTGTTCGGTCGAAATCTCAGATTGAAGGCGGATGCGTTCTTTCTGCTGTGTTTTTCGGACTGCAACAGCTTTATCCGCACCTTTTTCATCAGTACTGCGGCCCATAACTTGGTCCACAGCCTCATCCATTTGTCTAAGCGCCTTCCGGTTCGCATCAATATTTTCTTTTGATGTTCTGATTTTTTCGTCAATGATAGAAATCTTATCAACATACGGACCACTATCTGCTGAATGTTCTAAGTGTGCCTTTGATAAGAAACCAAATATACCCATTGAAGTAATCAACATTAAAATGATAACTGCTATCGACAAATATGATTTAATAAGAAAAGGACATTGTTTCCAATTATTATACAACCACGATACTGTTACTAGTTTCGAAGCTTCAAGAACCGAACCCATAAAAATAATTGGCCAAAATGAACCAGGAAAAATTTGTGCTAAACCAATAACTGAATAGTAGGCAGAAACACCAGATAAACCTAGTGCTGTAAGTAACGTTAAAAATATCATCCGAAAAAGTCCTCTAAAGAGTTAGTTTTTTCCGCAGACCACTTCATGCATTTTAAAATGACACTGATTGGTTCCAGAAATGCTTTGTCGAATTGTACATCATAATCAATGTAGTTGTCAAGCTCAAACTCTTTAGGTATTCTACCTGGAAAAGAAATCACATCATTCTTAAAATGATTTGGCATTCTCAAATAGGTAAATTTGAGTTTTTCACCTTCTTGTATGAGTGGGTACTTCTTAGTCAATCCCAATTGTTTTAGATGGTGGTTATATACGATTGCACCACGAACATGAATGGGTGTGCCTTTTTTGAACAACATTACTGGATCGGAATAAGTATTTAGCCCATTCAAACCCCGAGGAAAAGATATTTCTTCCGCTGGTAATGTTTTAAACTCTTTCTTAAACTCGGCAATAAAGTCTTGTACTTGTTGTTCAGTGCCAGTCATCATCAACTTAATGGCAGCCTTCATCTTCTCACGAATAGCAGATGGTGTGGATGATTTAATCATTTCCAAACCCATCACTTTCATGTGTGGTTCAGCATACTGTACACCTTCATTGTTATATACATTTAGAATATAACGTTTCTTGGCAGTCCATACACCTTTGTCACAAAGACCCTCACGCTTCATCTGCATCTTTTGTGCATATGCATGAACATAATCAGCCAACTCTTGGTAAGATTTATCAATATGTGGTTGTAGTTTATCTTCACAAACACGATCCATAAATTCAATAATCTTTTGTGCAGGCATTTTAACCACACCATCAACACCATAAACTTTATTTACCAAATCACCGAGGCGCAGGTAAATAGAATCAGTATCAGAAGCGATTACATAATCGTTATCTGTACCAAGAAGTTTATTCATGTATTGGTTTATTTTCGCTTCAATCCATTTGATGGAAAGCTGGCCTGCCGTAGTGACTCCCAAAGCCATGCGTAGGTCATAAAACCTAAAATACTGACTTCCCAAAGCACCGTAGGCAGAGTTAAGGGATACTTTCTTTGCGAGCTGGAGGTTGTTGTATCTGGCAACTCGTTTGTCGATTTCATATTTTTTTCGTTCATCTTTTTCATTCTCATACTCCTGTTGCGCTTGCAACATCATCTTTTTAAATTTCTTGCGGTCATCATACATTTCGACCATCATCTTAGGTAAGAAACCTTGAATGTCGGTACGGAAGAATTGACCGTTTGGCGTGATTGTAACATCAACCAGTTCCGAAGTGTCAATTTGTTTCATTAACATTTTATCAACAGTAACACCTTGTGAAAGAACACCACGCATTTCATCAGTATAGTTTTCTGGTTCAATTAACGTTTCAGGTGAAATGTTGTACTGCATCATCAAGTGTGGATACAAACTGTTCAAGTCAAACGATGCAACCCAATTGTGTAATCCAATTTGTGGTTCTTTAACATATGCACCTTCAAACGCAGAATCTTTCTCTTGTGTTTCTTTTGGTGGAACAATGATGCCTTTGCCTAACAAATATGAATACGTCAGTGAATCCCACATACGTGTCTGTGCAAATACATCTTCATAGTTACACTTGGTATCATACGCAAGAGTTAAGGCCAACTCAATCAACTTCAACTTGTCTTCTAGTTTAATAATCAATGCAACGTCTTTAATGTTGTATTCGATAAACTTTTGATAGTTCAGTCTATACAGTTGGTGTAAGTTCTCATATTCATCATATGAAATCTTGCCTTCACCAAGTTCCACTTGTGCGATATTATCTAGTCGATAGGATTCTTGTGACTTACCACCTGGCGCATACCATTTGTATAACTCAATATAATCAAGTGATTCGATACCAACAAAACTGTATGCTATCAACAAACGACCATTGATATTTGTTTTACGTTCACTGATATAATTCCATGGAGATAACATCTTAGCTTTATCTTCACCAAGAATCTTACGAAAACGATTGACAAGATATGGTATATCAAAGAACTTGGTGTTCCAGCCAGTGATAACATCTGGATACATTCTGGACCAAAACTCAATGAATTTACTGCAAAGAGTGTATTCATCTTTACACTTCAGATAGGTTATATTGTCGGGATCATCATTACGAAAATCACCACAACCAAACACATAAGTGTGACCATTCAGAAAGGTCGTTGCAATTGCGGTGATAGGTTCGTTTGCAAGGTATGGATCAGGAAAACCATTTTCCGAACCGACCTCAATGTCGATAATTGCAACACTTACTTTATCTTGTTCCCAATCAACCATTTCAGAATGTTGTTCTGCAATGAAAGCGTATTGATATCCTGTGTTACCATAGATTTTTGGAGCACCTGGAAGACCATCATATTGTTTCACATATTCTCTGGCTTCACGAATGCCATCAAATCGTTTTGGCACAAGGTCTAGGCCATCAAGTGATTTATGGGTACCTTTACCGTTACGGGCTGGAAGATACAATTGTGGTTCATAATCAATCTTCAGTTTGATTCTTTTACCATCTTTGACGCCACGATAAAGAATCTGGCCGCCAAGTGCCTGTACGTTTGTATAAAAAGTTGTCATTAACCTGTAATGATTTGTTGTTGACCTGGAAGAATAATGCCTGTGCCGAAAATTTGGTCATAGTTTTTGACAAAATCTTCTGCTGGAACGTAGTAGTATACAATATGTTCACGTTTTAAGGCAATAGTAGAGTCTGATTTTTGTTCTGCATGGATTGGAAATGGCGCAAAACCTACGTTAGGTTGACCATCTTTACCACGTACAATGGCAATTCCTAATGGATTCTTAATCACCATTTCATTTTCATTAATGAAAATATTTTCATTCTCCGTTTCAACTTCACCAATAAGTTCTTCACCAGTTACTAATTTCATTGCATATATTTTCATGTTAATCCTATCCTAAATAATTATATAGTGTGACCTGAACGTAGATTATATCATTTTTTTGTTATAATGTCAAGTAAAAAAAATGGTATAAAAAGAAATGGATCCATTCACACTCTTTGCCCTCGCAAATGGTGCGGTTTCGGCAGTCAAAGCCGGATGTAAACTATACAAAGATATTAAAGGTGCAGCTGGGGAAGTCAAGGACGTCCTCAAGGATCTTGACGACCAGTTCAAAAAGCTCCATCCACCAGAAAAACCTGCAAGTGTAGCACAAAGAAATGCCTTCATTACGGAAAAAAATCGTGTAATTGAACTAAACAAAAAGGGTGGAGAAACTACCAACATCTACCAAGAGATTGGTGAACACCTAGGCACATACTATGATAACTTTTATAAATGTATGGCTGTTTTTGAAGAAGAAGAAAAAATTGCTAAGACACAAGTTTATACCGGAGATGCATCATTAGGTAAACGTGCCTTACAACGTGTACTCATGCGTAAACAACTTGAACAAATGTCAGTTGATTTACGTGAGTTGATGATTTATCAAAGTCCTCCAGAGCTCGGTGCTTTATATACCGAAGTCGAAGAAATGATGAAAGAGATGGGTAAAGAACAAAAGGTTCTTCTTATCAAACAAATGCAACAACAAGCGATATTAGATAAACGCCGTTTAGCACGAATGAGAAAACTCAGAGATGAATTTGCTACAGGCGTTGCTATTGTGATTATAATTTTTGTTATGGCTGGTGTGTTTATGTGGGTAGCATATGATAGACAACAGAAATATCCACAATATGGTGATGGGTTATTTCCTAAATCAGAAGAAAAAAGAAGGGAAGAATCAATGCCTAAAGTTTACGTAGGAAGATGAATAAAAAACTCTTATTTACGTTGTTGACCACAAGTGTAACACTGATGGTCACTCATCCAACCATCAATATAAACTTGATGCCGGATGCTGTCATATACACCAAAGCGACTAACAATAATGATTATTGTAAATTGACAAGAAGTTTTACTGAAAAAAGTGGACCGAAAGATTTACAAGTCTGTGAATATAAATGTTCAAATGTAAAACGAAATGGTTCTACATTGATACATACAACTTCAGTAAACAATTCACGTTCTTGCAAAGATAAAATTGAATCGCCGTGATGTATAAAGATTAATGGTTGCGGGTCACGGAGTCGAACCGGAACTGAGGATTATGAGCCCACTGTGATACCATTTCACCAACCCGCTATATTAGTTGTCGTATAAACCTAATCTTTGATTTTCTGCCACCATGGCATCTAAAGCCTTTTGGCGCATACGATTTTCTTCTAAAATTCTATCAAATTCTTCTTGTTCGTATTTGTCTTCTTGTATTTCTTTTGGTGATTTTTTTCTAAAAATATTGTCGTAGTTATTACCAAATGTTTTCTGTGAAACACTAAACGGCCTTGGACTAGAACCTTTACCACCATCAGACATGTTTACTCTCCGTAGATGTAAGCTATGTCTTCAATCTTCACCACGAAATAATCTTGCACTGCTGCGGCCTTACCCCAGTCTGGTTGAACCACATCACCGACCTGGACTTCTGTAACATCCGGACCAACTGCAAGTACTCTTGCTTTATCTGGATCTTCGGAATGTTTTAGGATGATGCCTGAAGCGGTCTCTTTGACATTCTCAATACGTTCAATCAATACTTTATCATGCAAGGGTTTAATATTCATAGTGTCCTCAAAATGGAGCGGTCTACTGCTTTGCTCAGTTAACACAAGGGGGTACCTTGTATCGTACTATTACAAACCGCATTAAATGGAGCGGGATGAGAGAATCGAACTCTCAACCGGAGATTGGAAATCTACTGTTTTACCACTAAACTAATCCCGCATAAAATCTGTTGTAGTTAACTTGGAGCGGGTAGTGAGAATCGAACTCACAACTAAACCTTGGCAAGGTCTTGTGTTACCACTAGCACCATACCCGCATCATGTGTGTATTATATAGGCTTCTTATTAAGAAGTCAAGCATTATTTTTGGTACGAGTAACCGGAGTCGAACCGGTACGCCGAGGCGGCAGATTTTAAGTCTGATGGGTCTACCAATTCCCCCATACTCGCATCACATAGCACGGTCGTTTCCACTTTTGAAACCGACCTCACCACCTTCTTCTTTAATTCGTTTGATAACATCTTCAAAAAGAATCGGTCTAAAATCTGTTTGTTCAACACAAACACAATGGTATCTGTTATCAATACCCATTGGTTTACCATTGAACCCACGAATCTGAACACGATTGGAATGTAAATGGCCATGGATGTTTACACCGAAACGACCAAGACTTTCCGTATGAATTGGAATATGTGACAGGATCATTCCATTCATTACATGATAAGCACGTAGTTCACGAAAGTGTTGTCTGTATTCCTCATCACGGAAGATATCATGGTTACCACGAATAAGAACCTTATCACCGTTAAGTCTATATAGAGTATTCATTGCTTTACGATTAATAACAACATCACCAAGATGGTAAACTTTATCGTTTGGTCTGACTGTTTCGTTCCAACGCTTAATCATTTCTTCATCCATTTCATCGGGATTATCCCATGGCCGAAGTTTTGTTCCGTCATCACGAAGAAATCTACACACACCAGCGTGACCAAAGTGTGTGTCACTTACTAAAAATACTGCTGGCATAATAAACTCCTAAAAAATGGTCCGGCGTGAGAGAATCGAACTCCCATTAGAAGGGTAGAAGCCTACTGTATTATCCATTATACTAACGCCAGAAATTTGGTGCCCCAGGAGAGACTCGAACTCTCAAAATTTGGCTTCTAAGACCAACACGTATACCAATTCCGTCACCGGGGCAATAAATACTCATATGATACCAACTTCAAAAAGACCTACAGTAGAAATGTTTTACGGATTGTATGCACAACAAACATATGAACCTAATGGTTACTACTGTGTTGATTCTGAATTTGTTCCATCATATGATACTAAGATAAAAACTTTTGAAGATGATGAATTATATATCACACAAGAAAAAGAATTTATCTTAACAACATTAAAACAAGTTGGTGCTCCTACTAAGAATCGAACTTAGGATACATCCTTACCATGGATGTGGTATGCCATTTACCTATAAGAGCATGGTACCCAAGGTGGGATTCGAGCCCACATAACCTTGATTTTGAATCAAGTACGTATACCTATTCCGTCACTTGGGCATATTTGGTGCTGCCTAGAGGAATCGAACCTCTTTCAATGGTTCTTCAGACCACCGCTATGACCACATCAGCTAAAGCAGCATGTTGGTACCCCGTGACAGTTTCGAACTGCCGACCTTCGCCGTGTAAAAGCACTGCTCTACCACTGAGCTAACGGGGCATATTTGGGGAGAAATACCAGGATCGAACTGGTGATAACGGAATCACAACCCGTGGTTTTACCACTAAACTAATTTCTCCATATTATTGAAGTGCTTCTTGGTCTGCCAAGATTCTTTTCAATCTATCAGCACAAAAACTTGCAGCAGGTGCATCTGGTTTAACCATTGGTGTCATATTACATGTACCTTTGATATAACCAATCGCTTGCTGAACAACACATGAACTACCATGAATATCATCTTTATTTAAATCAAGATGAACTTCAACATGATAATCTTCCAACACTTCTGCTAATGATTGGAACAATTCTGAAACTTTATAAACTTCAGTCATCAACCTCATAGCAGGTTTACTTTTCTTATGGTCGTAATCCAATTCACGGTGAACATATCCGAAAATCTTACAACCATGTCGGCCATCAATATGAACTACAACTGCTAGAGCATAGTCAGCATACCAAACACCATTTACCCTGATTCTTTCAGAGTCGGCACCAAGATAAACCTTGGTATCAGGACCTTGATTTGCAAGGTATTGTCTGACTTCTTCTATATTGAAATTTTTCATATTAATCACCTTTTTTAAAATTGGCATCCCGCTAGGGACTCGAACCCCAACCAACGGTTTTGGAGACCGCTATGCTGCCATTACACCAGCGAGAAATTTGGTACCGAGAAAGAGAATTGAACTCTTGGCCAACGCCTTATCAAGACGCTGCTCTACCACTGAGCTACCTCGGCATTTTGGAGGGCGATGAGAGAATCAAACTCCCACTTCAAGGTTCGTAGCCTTGTGTAATATTCATTTTACTAATCGCCCATAATTTGGTGGTTCAGGTGAGAATCGAACTCACACAACGCACCGTATGAAGATGCTGCACTGCCACTATGCTACTGAACCTAATTGGTGGAGGCCGAGGAAATCGAATCCTTCTAGTCACGATCCTTGCAAGGGAACGCCGCAGCCCACTGCTGCCCCCAAAAAAACTGGTCTCCCTGCAAGGATTCGAACCTTGACCACACGGCCCCAAACCGTGTACGCAACCTGATAACGCTTCAGAGAGAAAAACTGGTGCCCCATGACAGAATCGAACTGCCGTAACCTGATTACAAAACAGGTGTAATGCCATTATACTAATAGGGCGAAATTAAGTGCTCTGCATCCTGCGGCGGTAATTATATCATAGTTGTAAACATGTCCTTTTTCAAGGGGAATACACCCATAACCTCCACCCGCTTCCCGACCAGGATCGTTAACGCATTGCCAGCGGCCTTTCGGTAAAAAGACTACCACCCTTGAGAGTCACCTCACTTCTTATCCTGCGGGTCACAGTATCCGCTAACCAAGCGGAACGTATTGGCTCCAGAGGCAGGGATCGAACCTACGACCAATTGATTAACAGTCAACTGCACTACCGCTGTGCTACTCTGGAATATTCTTTATACTAACTCGTATTCTAAATCTACTGATTCGGAATAGTAACCGTTTGATTCTCCCAACCAACGAACATCAACATAACCTTTGCGTGTAGCAAATTTGTAAAATGTCCATGAGCGAGATTCAATGTATTCATCTTCTTTAGGTTCTGGTATTTCACCTGATACTTCTTCAGCAATCAAAAGTGTTTCGCCTTCTAAATCCGATAACTCACCTACAATGCTTTCAATGTAAACTGTTTCGCAACAATCTTGATAATGGAAGAATCTGAATTTTTCAGTTTCATTCGCAAATACCATCTCATAACCATCTTGTGTTACCGATGTGAATACTTTTCCAACCATATCGTTTATATTCATTTTCTTTTCCTTCACAACAATTATTTGGCGGTCTTAAGGGGTAACGATCCCCTTCTTTCAGCGTGACAGGCTGATGTGCGTCCATGAACACTTTAAGACCAAATTAGGATAAGCTACTTGTTTCCACACAAGCCCTTAATTGAGAAGTTACTCTGTCCATCCCTTTTATTCTAATGTCTGTGTGCAGAGGGAACTGCCTATCAGAGCCTGAGATTTCTCTCGCTAACGGTTTTCTGCCACCGGATCTCTATCGCTAATCAAACGCTACTTTAACGGAAGTAGTAACGGGATTTGGTGGAGGCAGTTGGAGTCGAACCAACATTGTTTACCACGGGGGAACGGATTTACAGTCCGCTGCAGAACACGCCATATCTACAATGCCTCCATATAGAAACACACTCACCCGAATGGACTTATCCTGAGTTCCGCCTGCTGTCGGAAGTGTGTTTTTATATGGTAGGGGTACAGAGAATCGAACTCTGATTAATAGGTTAAAAGCCTACTACTTTAGCCGTTAAGTTATACCCCCATAACTACCATTTGTTTTGCTGACGCACTATTTGCTATGCTCAACGGATTTAGCTGCAGCATTACCGTTTATACACATAGTTAGTTAGAGTTGACGTTTACTCAAGCGCTTACGTCAGCAAAACAAATGGTACTCCGTACCAGAATCGAACTGGTCTTTCCGCCTTGAAAGGGCAGCGTCCTAACCGATAGACGAACGGAGCATTAACTACAACAAATTTTTAAAGAACGTTTGATTGATTTCTCAATTCATAGATGAAGTATAACACAACCATGAATCATTGTCAACCAGACTGTTGTATTCCTACAACATGTTTGGAGTAGGTGACAGGAATCGAACCTGCATGTAACAGATTTGCAATCTGCTCCCTAGCCTTTCGGGTCACACCTACATGTTTTGGCAGAAGGTATCGGATTCGAACCGATGCGCCGCTTTCGCAACGACAGTTTAGCAAACTGCTCCCTTAACCGCTCGGGCAACCTTCTATGTTTGGCGGAAGACGGAGGAGTCGAACCCCATCCCATTTCTGAGAACCTGGTTTTCAAGGCCAGTCGCAGGACCAACCCCGCTGCATCATCTTCCATATAGAAACACACTAAACGAGGCGACCCGTTTCGAACCAGTTCCTGCTTATCTCTAATGTGTTTTTATATGGCTGGGGTACCTTGAATCGAACAAGGACCTACGGATTCAAAGTCCGCAGCACTACCACTATGCTATACCCCAATAAACTACGACAAATTTTTAAAGAACAGTGTGTATTGTATACCAGATTCGATGACCTGGCAACCACTGTGTTGTATTGAAACAACAAACAAAAAACCCTAGATTTTTTAGGTCTAGGGTCTTGTGTTTGAAGTCTTTTTTAGAACTTATGTATTAGTTCTCTCTCTTTACACAAAACCCAGTCGGCGCCCATGAGCTATCACCACAATTAATTGTGCGATACTCGGACTGTAACGTAAAGGGTTTATGTTTAAAATTTTTCATAGTGTTATTATATAGGAACTTTTATGTCTTGGCAAGCGGTTTTTAAAATTATTTTTTAAATCCGTAAAAAAATAATTCGGGAGTATTATTTGTTTCAAACTTGTAAGTATGAAACATACTATCCATATCAAAGTTTTTACAAAAATCTTCTTCTGTAAGATTACTGTAATATTCCCAACCTTTTGCAATGGTTAAAGGACTATCATTTGGTGCTTTATTAGATGTACCATGTTCAGGATAACCTGTTGTTGGTACTACGATAAAAACTAATCCATCTTTTTTGGTCATACGATACATGTTTTGAAATGTTTCTATCCAATGTGGATTGTGTTCGAAACAATTACAAGAACCTGTGGTGTCGTATGTGCCATCTGCATGGTCGACAAGCTGGCCTTCACAAACCAAGTCAACATCTTTTCCTGCATCAACGTCAACACCAACATACTCACATTCATTAAAATGTATCTTCATGGTACCGTTGATATTTAAACTACCAACTTCCAACATCTTTATGTTATTGAAGTTTTGTGGAAAATCCGATGATAACTTTTTTACAAACTCTTGTTGAGTTGGATGTGACATATTTTATTTTTTCCAGGCAATCGGGTTATAATTTATTGGACCAGATGGATCAACAAAATCATCAAGTATTTCCCATAGATTTTCTGATACAGCAAACTTTGTAATAAGTCCAGGTTCACGGCCGTAAGCATCTATCTCCCATGGCTGAATCCAATAATCAATCTTATCTGGATCAACCTTCTTACCTCGCCATCTGGTCAACTCATCATTCGTTTCACCATCAATATATTGTTTCACATGAACCATTTCATGCGCCAAGGTTTCCAGTATTCTTCTGGATCCGATATTTGGATTTATTTCTATTAGGAATTCTCTAGGTAGTTTTCTTGTATTATAATCTTCAATACTAGCAAAACCATATTCAGTTATTTTGGTACAAAATTTAATTTCTGTTATACAATTATTTCTTATTCGTGTATTAGGTATTAATTCTTTAGCGAAGAATTGGGCAGCTCTTTCAACAAAGGGCTTAAAATCTTTGTCTGGACAGTTAACCACACGAATAATCATCCTGGTCTCCTAAGGGCACAATTACCCCAAGTTATTTAGGAGAATTAGATTTTTTCTACCCAGACTGATGCTTTTTGTAGGAATTCGATACCATCATCACTCCGATAAGAGTTCCGATATAGAACACTGCTAATACCACTTTGGTAGATAAGTTTGGCACAGTCCAAACATGGAGCGTGGGTAACAAACATAGTAGCACCCATACCAGATTCGGTAGACTTAGCAAGTTTTGCAATCGCATTAGTTTCAGCATGTAAAACCTCTGGTTTAGTTTTGAGTGCATATCTTCTCCAACGATTGTCTTCCTTTGGAAGCATCTGTTCTTTGTTTGGCCAGCGTTCTTCAATCTCATTCAAATCCAACCAACCGCCAGCATCAACACTCATGTATTCTTTATCTTCACAATCATTATCCCAACCTGAAGGCATACCATTGTAACCAATTGAAATGATTCTATCATCTTTGACTACAATAGCACCAACATGAAGTCTGCGAGCCGAGGACAATTGTGCAAATGTCTCGGCCACTTTCATATATGCATTACGAAATTTTGTTTTCATATTTTTTTAAAATTGGTGGGCTGACTAGGAATTGAACCTAGACTCAATGAATTATGAGTTCACTGCTTTACCATTAAGCTATCAGCCCTTATCTGATATATTCTAATGATTCTTTTCGCATTAATTTAGGTGTTTCCCTAATACCAATGTTCTTAATTACATAAACAAATTGAACACCATCAATCTCTTTAGTCTCTGGTGAACAAACGTAGTAATTCTCCAACGTGGTTTTAACACGAACTTTTTTGATGTATTGTTTTTCAGTTTTCATAATGTCTATATTATAACACAAAAAAAAGGGTCTGTCAAGACCCTTTATGATTATCTACCTTTTAAGGTATGGTCTGACCTGTGTTCTTTGATGGCCTGTATGGCTTCAAGTATACTTTGTAGAAATTTTTTCATTCTTTGGCCTTGATTGAAATTTTCTTAATAGCATCTTGTGCTTTGACCATGTTTTCTAGCCAAATCTTCAACATACCATTCATCAACTCTGCATCTTTGATTTCAACTTTGTCTGCGAGAGTGAAGGTACGTTCAAATGCACGGTTGGCAATGCCTTTGTACAAATATTCTTCTTCCTCTGCGTCTTTAGATGCAGCTTTAATTACAAGTTTGTTTCCTTCCAAAGTCATCTCAATATCAGACTTTGCGAAACCAGCAACAGCCATTTCAATGACGTACTTGTTTGCAGTTACCTGTTTGATGTTGTATGGAGGATAAGATACGGCTTTAGATGCAGCCGCTGCAGCTTCACGCATGATTGACATTGTGTCATCAAATCCCACGGTGAATGGTTGAATTTTGCCGAAATCGACACCGAAATAATCTTTAAGATTAGTCATAAGTTTCTCCTGAAAGCGAGATTAAAAATTGATACCCCGAAGGCGTATCGCTTAAGGTACTGGTTACGTTATCCAGCGGCAATTACGTCTGCCCGTTTTACTAACGCTCCTAAGGTAGGTGGAGCACCTTTTTCCTGGAGTATTAAGTCTCGGTAGGACCAGGTTCCACCTTTGACTTTTCCCATCCCGATGGGACTATTATAACAATATTTATATCAGTTGTCAACCACTATTTGGTTTCTTACCAATATTATATTTTGGTGTAAGTTGCCAGTCGCTCTTTTCCTTGTGTGACAATATTTTAATCTGTGACAAGAAAATAGGTGGTGGCACCTCGGTTTGTTTTTTATTGACTAACTTTACCAAGCCCCAATCTTCCAATAGGTTTGCAATGGCATTCCTACGAGATAGGTCGTTTTCGGTAATGTCTGTTGTTTTGCCATCTAAGGCAAATAGTTCTTTGAAATGTACCACGTAGTATTGACCACGTTTGTGGAGTATGTGGCAAGATTGGTATAATGTTTGGTCTTTCTTGGAGGCGACACCAATACGGGTCAGTGTCTCACGTACCTTTAAAAAATCATCTTTGTCATCCAATGTCACTTCAACTAGGTCTTTAATGTCTATCATTATTCTTCACTCCGCCTGTATCTATTTTTGTTTTTATATCAGCGATTTGTTCATCAGTAAGAATACGTAGGGCCTCTTTGGCCTTGGCATTAGAGTAACCAAAATAGGTCTTCACACACTCAATATCCTTATCAGAATCGGCCTTCTGCCACGGAACGAATTTACGTTTCATAGGCCTGATACTATTTAGAAGATACTGGTATTGCATGTCTTTATCAATACCTGGCCACAAGTTCATGTCATTGACATACAAGACACAATCTAAGTGGTTGGAGAGAGACCTATTGATTAGGAAAGGTGCATAATCTTTGTAGTCCAATTCACCATCCGGCACCTTCTTTCTCAGGATGTAATCGGCATAGTCGAACGGACTCATTTGAATTCACATTCAACCATCAGTTCTGTAAGGCAAGCAATCAAATTGATTTCGTGGTCTGCAACAAAGGCTGACTGATATTGATACTTAGCCAAAATTAGTACCATTTGTGGTACAGAGTTGGGTTTCAACTTCTCATACAATGAATCATAGATGTTTCTAAAGATTCTGGTGATATCGTTGTCGAGGTTGTTTGTAGTCCATTTTCGACAAGAAGCGAAGTCCTTGTTCATAATAGAAGACACCAGTTCACTCATCTGTACATCAGAAACCGAGGCCAAGATGCCTTTGTCGATTGTACCACTAACACTATAACGTTGTAGTTCGTTCAAAACACGGCGGTTATCAGGGAAATGTTTGGTGATAACGGCAGCGACCACTTGCTTATCGTATGTAACACCTTCTTGTTCTAAAATCCATTCAACACGTTTAAAGAATCCTGCAGCCATCTTCTGTTTACTACCATTGATTTTAAAGTCAATAACGGTACAACGTGAATGAATCGGGTCAATGATTCTGTTCTTAAAGTTACATGTGAAGATGAATGAACAGTTGGATGAGAACTCCTCGATAGCACCACGCAGCGCAGGTTGAGTTGAATTTGGATTTAGATAGTCTGCTTCGTCAATGATGACAACCTTGCGGCCGCCTGACAAGGACATAGATGATGCATAGTTCTTGATTTTGTTCCGTAGAACATCAATACCTGATTCATCTGAACCGTTAATCATAATGTAATCACAACCGACTTCTTCACAGAGAGCCTTTGCAATTGTGGTTTTACCAACACCAGCAGAACCAGCCAACAAGAGATTGGGAATCTCTTTGCGGTTCACATACTCCTGAAATGTGGCCTTGATGCCATCAGGAAGAATACATTCTTCAATGGTCTTAGGACGATATTTCTCGACCCATAAAATGTGTGACATTCAAATACTCCATAATATAATTAAATTTCATCGTGCCATTTAAAGCCAAGAAGATACTTGGCCATAAATCTGATGACGGCATTTGGTTTAGTGGGTCTATAAACAAACATAGAGTCTGTGATTTCCCATTTACCAACATTTTTCACAGAAGGTTTTATAACAAAGGAACTCATTACTGGTGATGATGTGATTGAACAACCATTACCACCACTAGAAATAAGAAGTGGAGAAAAATATTGGCCGTTAGTAACAATACTATTGGCCAATTGTTTGTTTCGCCATTCTGCAATCCATTGTTCACATGGAGTAAAATCCAAATCTAGTTTGGTTTGCTCCATCAACGGAAAGAAAAATTGAATTTCAGTCTGTTGCATGTGGGAAAGGCCAACTTAAATCTTTTTTAAGTTCTTCAACACGACTTTGTAAAACATTTATTGCTGTATTGTAATGACCAGTGCCTTCTTGGTTTGGATCGAATCTGGATTTCAATACACTAATTTCTTTATTCAATACAGCAATGTATTCAGTCTTATCAGTCCATGTTTTAATTTCACCCATCATTTCACCTCATTCATGCTTTCAAATAGAGCTTCAAACTCTTTTGATTCTGCCACTTCAGTTTGAAATGAATTTTTGAATTGTGTTTTTGCCATACGTTTGACAATCTTCTTAGGGATTTTCAATTCATCATTGGTAATATCCACAATGTCTTTAATTGCCTCATTATTGGATTGATTTCTCTGCATATGCAGTACCACTTCATCAATATAACCTTTGAGTTTTTTAAGTTGGTCTTCGTCAAAAGAACCAAACAATGTATTTACTTTAGTCATTAATTGGATCCAATCAGTGCAATAACATCGTAATCACTTTCTTCAACAATAATATCACTGTTTGTGAGTTTGATTCCTGTTTTACCTTTTAGTTCACCGTCATTCATAGTATATACCGCTACGATATAATTTTCATTAATTGAAACTTTGTTGCCGTTGGCTGCGTCTGTAACCCAAATCATATTATTCTCCAAACGATAGGTCAGACTCTTTTGCTTCAATAGCAATCCAGTATTCCATATCTTCTTTAGTATTTTTAAAGTATGACAAACCTTTAGATGAGATTTGTACCTCATAAGAACCAGAAATCATTTTAAAGTTCTCTGTCAAAAACAAAGCCTTAAACTTCTTACCATTACCATCAGCAATTTCTGTTGAGTCGGTATGTGCAGAATTATCTTTTGCATCACAGGTTGTGATAGAAATCTTTTCACCATCAGACATGATAGCAATGTTAGGTGATTGTAGGATGCTTGCGGTCTTTAGAATAGAAGCAAGTTCTTCTTCTTTCAATGTAAAAGACACATCAATAGAAGGCAACGTCAATTCTTTATCTGGCGGAGTTACAATCATACTCTTTGCAGTTTTGCGGTAATTTAGTTTCTTACGACCAACTTTGAAGATAACATGTTTGTCATCAAAATCAATCTCGCCGTCTTTGTACAATGATTGTACAGATAGGAACTGGTTCAAATCATAGATACAGAAGTCCTGTGGGAACTCATCTTTAACTCCGGCCTTGGCCAGTACAGTCTTTGTTGCGGAAATGGTTGTCAATTTCTTACCTGTCTTAAACTCAATGCCAGGATTAATGTTGGCAAAGTTTTTAAGAACCGTTAAGGTCTCATTAGATAATTTCATTACGATACTCCTTGTTTCAATTCACTCATTATACTTGGTCCGTAAGAGGTTGTCAAGCATTTAATCATATTAACTTTCAAATCTTCTAAGGATTTGGTATTGTCAATTTGATGGTCGATGTAACCACCAATCCAACGCCACTCAGATTCATGTACACCAGATTGTTTCAACATAAAGTCTTCCGCTTTCCAGTCACCACGATTTGCTTTGGAAGCAATTTCATACCAATGTGGTGTAACACCACGTTGTATCTCAATTAAGATACCATTTTGTTTATGTACGAAATCAATTTCATTTTGAAAACGTACATCAGTTATTACATAGTTTTGGTCTGGATTTTTCTGCATATAGTTTTTGAGTTTAATTACCCAAAAGTCTTGGTGAAATACATCACGACCAACTTCTGTACCCATTAACTGTAATGCAAGTCTTGGTGTAAATTCACGGCCAAATTCGGTTGTCCAAAATTTATCCGGTTGTTCACGCCATTGTCTAGACTGTTCGGTATCACCCTCTAACAAATGCCGAGGCCAACCAAACATTTCTGCGGCAACATCTTTAACACCTTTGGCAAAACTCACAGGAGTAAAACCAAGGTCTTTAAGTATGTCGCCAGCAGTACCTTTACCTGAACCAATGAATCCAAGTAACCCAACAAGCATTACATTTCTCCAACGTAATTCGCAACAGCTGGCATATCACCTTTAAAGTGGTACGTACCAATGTGGTCTGCTCGCATCCAAGGACACAACCAAATAGAACCACCAATTTTACGCCACAGTTGACAGAACATGTAGTCTTCTGACAAGTAACGGTCTGAACCACCACCAGTTGGAGAATCTATAGTATCAATCAATGTATCAAAGTAAGCATGGATGTATCGTGAACCGTCAAAGTTGGCTTGGCCAACATGGTCTGGTTTATAACGCAAATGTGGAAATGCTTCTGCAAATTTAGGAAACACTTCACGTTTAACCATCATAAAACCGGTACCAATTTCCAAAACTTCTAATGGATCGGAAACACTAAATTTGTCTGTGCCTTTTACGGGATTAAAAACATAATCGCCAGTAACTTTTTCTAAGTCACTTGCTTCCATGGCTGGATTTTTAGTCAAAGCTTTCTTAACAGATGACCATTTGATGGCCTTCTTAGGATAAGGACCACCAATAACATCTTTATCTAGTGCCAATAAAGCAATAACATCTTGTGGATTAAAGTGTACGTCAGCATCAATAAACAACATGTGCGTACAATCAGAACGATGCAGGAATTCATCAACAAGATAATTTCTAGCACGGGTAATTAAAGACTCATTGAAAAGAAATGAAAATTTCACTTGCACACCATACTGCATACAGATGGCTTGTAAATCGAGACATGCTTTGGCATAGAGTCCATGATTCATTCCGCCGTACATTGGTGTCGCAACGAAAATACTTTTCTTTGCTAATTCTTCTTTTTTAATTGAAATTTCCATTTACTCTCCAAAAATAAAAAAAAAGGGAGTACCACATCAAGTGGTCTCCCCATATTCACCTAATTAGGCGTTGAAGCTGTAACCTGCATTGATAGCGGTACGAACCATAGACTTGGTTGGTTTGCCCATGCGGTAAACAGCAACCTTACTACCATCACCACGGGATTTGGTGTTAGTGTAGATGACATGGCCTTCTTGGCGCAATTCATCAATACGTGCGGAAACGTTTTGGATTCCGAAACGAGCACGAGCCTGTGCTGTGGAGAGAGTGTTATAACCCTCAGTCTTGCTCAAAAAGTTGAGGATGCGGGTTTTTGCGGATAGTTTAGTCAAGATAAATCTCCTAATGACAAAGTTAAACAAAGTACTTGCGTGTGCAAGAATTTACATTATACTACTACTTAGTGTGTGTGTCAAGTATATTTGCGGTATACTTTTTTATCTGCCAACTTGTGGCAAATATTTGGTCTTGGTTTCTTCCCAAGACAAGTATATCAAGTCATCATAGAACAATGATTCATAAGATACATTATTCTTTTTCTTCAACATTGATATACGACCTTTGGCATATTTGGTTTTCCAAATTTGCACCAAGGCTTCTTCACTGGTATCAAATGATTTGACCAGTTGTTCATCACCAATTTCTTTCCTAAGATATTCATTGGTGTTGTTGTATAGAGGAGAGAAGTAAATTCCCCTCTGATGTTCGGTACGGATAAGTTCTTTTGGAATACCTAACTTACCATACGCAAAATTTAGTGTACGATTTTTATGGTCACGTTTCAAAGGAAGACCTTTTAGATTCTTGGCTTCCCACCATTCAAAATATTTTCGTGTATAGTTTTCTTTTACCCAGTTATAAATCAACGCTCTAGTTTTTCTGGATGGTTCAAAGGCAACCGACCCACTGGAGAAACCCATTTTGTTCCAGTGATCCAGACCATCGTACTGAGATAAACCACCAGACTTAGTATTGCCATAGAGAGAAGTAGTAGTGACGCCAACGAGAACATCATCATATTGTCTTTTCCAATCTTTTTGTACTGTATCAGCAAGACACAATAGTGCCAACAACTTACCACCCATGTAATTGAAACCAAGTGGTTGTAACGGAACAATTGTAGAACCAATGGCAGTGTGATTAATCATACCTTGTTGAGTCTTAACATCTCTAGGCCAACCGATTGCGGTGTCTCTTGGAGTCAAGTCCAAGAAGTCGGATGATATACACATAACACCAAGATACTTATCGGTGTTTTCATCAACCACGGTGTAATAAAGATTACGACCAATGTTAGAGTTGTTCTTCATTGTAGAAGAAAATGTACGTACTGTATTCCAAGTTTCTGCCAAAGGTCCATTTGATAGTACTAGTCTTGGTTTTAATTTTTCATAATCATCTGGACCTTCTGGCATCCAAAAGTTTTTCTTAACCTTTTCAACCAGTTTCTTTTGTGTAACATCTATCAATTGTATATCTTCACCAAACAAGGTGCCGATGTTTCTGGTAGGATACTTCTCATGTACTTCTAACCATTTTTGATATAAGGTATACTCACGTACATCCATCTGTGAGGCATACGTAAGGTCCTTAATCAATATTTCTTTCAGCTGCTCGGTATCAATGTGTTCAAAACGTTCAGGTTCATTTAGTACCTGCCATTTTTCCCACTGAGCATCAACATAATCTATAGGTGTGGCCATTAAGTTCTTTGTGCGAGTTGATTCATTTTCTTAGGATTAAAATACTTGCGTCTAATTTTTTCTAGTCTTTTTAAACCATACTGTAACGCAAGTGGTTTTACACGGCTAGTATACACTATTCCGTTCATGTGGTCAAGCTCATGGAGAAAACATCTTGCAGATATACCATTAAAAGTTTTGGTACGTTTTTCACCATTGTAATCCTGGTACTCCACTTCCACGGTTTCTGGTCTAGTGATGTGTAAATTTAGGAAAGGGAATGAAAGGCATCCTTCTTCCATGTGTTTTTCTCCACTTGAGGAAAGTATTTTCGGATTAAAGTATGCCACATATTCTTCGCCGGCACCCATAACAAAAACACGGTATTCGAAACCACATTGGTTGGCAGATAAACCAATACCATTTTGTTTCTTGCAAGTTTCTACCAATGTTGATGCAAAACTATTTGCATTGATTGGTGCATTTTCAAAATCAAACTCTGGTAAAACTTTGTACAGAGCTGGATGGTCTGGTGGTACCAAATCAAATGTTTCAACTTGTGTTGCTGTTGGTTTAATCTTAACCGCTTCTACTGTGTCGTATAAGACAATATCTTCTGTACTCATTTTGCAATCCTTGAAAAATTATTTTTCTTTTCAAATTTAATGACCGAACGGAACTTATCGAACAGTTGGTCGCCTTTATGTGAGATAACAAATACGTTTGTATCTGCACCCATTTCATGTATCAACTTTAGAAATTCTTCAGTGCCTACGGTGTCGAGGCTGGAATCAAACACTTCATCAAGTATCAACAAATTTGTATTGGTACTATTCTTTAGTTTGGCAATTTGTCGCCAAGTAAATAATAATGCCAAATCAATACGCATCTTTTCACCTTCTGAAAAATTAGCATAAGAGAAATCATCACGGTGTCTACTCTTAATTGTTTCTTCAAAGTTTTCATTGATGTTAAAGTTAACAAAAAAGTCCATGGCTTTCAGGTACTTGTTAATTAACTTGTTCATAATTGGTAAGTATTGTTTGATGATCCGTGTCTTAATGCCACCATCTTTCAACAAAGTACCTGCAAATTCATGGTAATGTTTTTCTATCAAACAAGATTCATAACCTTTTTTATAATCATTTAATGCAACATTTAATTCGATTAATTTTTGGTCACCACCCTCTGTACCAGTTTGTTTATTAGTCAACTCATCAATCTCATTATTCAACTTAGATATGTAATTGCTTATTGCCGATATAGTAGAAGTGTGTTTAATAATTTCACCACTATGTTCACTAATGTGTGTAATGATATCTGTAATAGATTTCATTTCAGTAGTTACCTTGTTTAACTCCTGTTCAATCTCAAACAATCCAGTTTTTTGTGTAAGTATTTTCTCTGACTTTTCTTGTACTTGTGAATCTTTCCATTCGGGTGTGATGGATTGTTTACAAGTCGGACAATCGTGGTTGTTTTCATAGAAGTCAATCTCCTTTTGATTTCGGCCAATATTAGTTTGTACTTTACCTTTGATTTGAAATAAACTTTTGGATTTTTTATCCAATTTATCTTTCTTATCACCAACTTTATTTTGTAATACCGCAATGTGTTTGTTAATCAATACAACGTCATTCTGTAATGTACTCATTTGTATTTTTGATTTTTCAATTTCTTCAATCTTGCGTTTGATATCCGCATCGTGGTTTTTTTTATGTTCCTCAATGTTTTGTTTCTGTAAGGTTATCTTTTCTTCCGTAAGAGAGATGGCATACTTTGATTTATTTAATTCTTCTTTGATGGCAGAATTCTTTTCTTTAATCACATTGTTCATTGAGGAAAAGATTTGAATGTCTAATAGGTCCTCAATGATTGCTCTGCGGTCTGATGCCGACAATTGCATGAACGGAACAAAGGATGCTGAACCAAGAATGACAACCTGCGTAAAAGACTTGTAATTTAATTTGAGAATATTATTCTCTAGTATCTCTTGATAGTCTTTTGCAGCTGCATCTTGGTTCAGCAATACATCGTTCAGGTATATCTCAAATACATTCGGTTTAATACCACGAATAATCTTATATTTCTTTTGGCCAATATTGAAATGCACTTCAACAACAGCCTCTTTGCCGTTGACAGAATTTAGTAACTGTGGTTTATTAATTTTACGAAAAGGTTTACCAAATAAACCAAAACATAATGCATCAAGTATTGTGGATTTACCTGCACCATTGTGGCCAATAATTAATGTATTGTTAGACTTGGTAAAATCAATCTCAGTAAAATGGGCTCCAGTGGAAAGAAAATTCTTCCACTTAATTTTTTGAAATAAAATCATGCTTGTTCAGTATTCAGTGCCTCTACGTAGAGTTCTTTCAATAATGTTTTTAACCTGTCGTTGTCAATACTTTCTTCCGTAATGCCATCAACATACTTGTTTAATATAGTGATTGTATCTTCAGCTTCATCAATTACTTCATCACCATCTTCCAATTCTGTAATATCTTCAGCAATTGTAATGTCTGCTGGGTTTACATTATACAGGTTATTCATGAATTTGTCAAACAAATATGGATTATTTTTATTGATTACAACCACTTTGACATAGGTATTCGTATATGGTTTTAAATCTTTGCCGTCAATTTCTTTGATTGATTGTTCTTTATCATCATAAATGATGCGATGAAACATCTTGTTTGGATTTTCTATGAATTCAAGTTGGTGAGTATCCAAATCAAACAAGTGAAAACCCCGACTGTCATTATAATCTTGCCAAGTAAGTTCGTACGGATTTCCCAAATAGTAGATATCATCACTAGAAGATTTGTGATGGTAATGACCACTAAAAGTGTAATTAAACTTGCTAAAAACATTTCTGTCTAACCCTCCTTCAGATGGCATACCACGATACATGGCAAAACCAGCAATTTCAAAATGACCCATACAAAACTTTGCATCGGTGTCTTTTAATGTCTTTAAAGAATCTTCATAATTCTCTGGACATATCCAAGGCATCATACAAATCTTATGTGGTCCAACATATATTTCGGTTGGATGGTCAATAACATTTAAGGTGATACCATATTCACCTAACAATAAATCTGCTGAGTTAACATCGTTGGTGTTCTTAAAATAAGTATCATGATTACCAGCCAACATGTGAACTTGAATACCCATTTCAAACAATGGGTCAAAGAACATTTGCTTTGCACGTTTCAGTGAAAAGAAATTGATATACTTTCTACGGTCAAATGTATCGCCAAGAATAAGTACAGTATCAATCTTTTCTTTTATCAAGGTGGGAAAGAACGTGTCCTTATAAAACTTCTCATAGAAGTCTAAAAAAAGTGTTGAGTCATTTCTGGCACCAAAATGTTGGTCTGTAATTATTGCTACTTTTGACATTCATCATATTCCACGTTTAATTTTTTCAATCTTTCAACCTCAGCATTATATACTCTTTGTCTCAATTTAGAACTACTGTATGGATGTTGTCTATCATGGAAAAACAATTCTATACCGTTATCAAGACAATACTGTTTTGCGGTAAAAGGTTTTGATTTGTATTCATCACCTAAAAATCGTATATGAATAGTTTGTGTTTTGAAAATGTTTTCCAAATCTTCTTCCGTTTCATACACCAATACTTCATCAACATATTTGCATCCAGACACTTGAACAAACCTTTCATACAAAGACTGTACTGGTTTGTTTTTACTATCTGGCCTATCAATAGTTGGATCGGATTGCACTGCAACAATCAAATGGTCACAATGTTGTTTTTCAATTTTTAACATTGTGACATGTCCCGCATGAAATAAATCCAACGTACTACAATTAAAACCAATCTTCATTATATCACTCCTCAATAAATTTTTCAAGCCCTTTTGGTTTCTTTGCCGCATCTTTTTCGGCTTTCTTTGCTTTTCTGGCATCCTCATATGTTCCGATAAACTCGGCAATGTTGTCATATAGTTCAAATTGTTTGGTACTACCATCTTCACCTTCCAACATTTCAAACTCATCCAGAATACCATACATCTCTGTGGCTTTATACTTCACATACAACTGTTTCTTTTCTTTCTGTATGCGTCTTAGAAAGGCAAAGTAAATGATTTGAGTGAAGTATGCAAATGGATTGGAAGACTTTGTTGGATCAAAGTTTGCAAAGTACATTAAACAATTCTCAATACCATCCGAAACCATTTCATCTCGGTACGTGTAGTTAATGAAGTTTGGTTTATGTGACAGACCTTCGGCAATTTTCATCCAGCATTCACCAATGTAATTTGGAATGTTTGGATTTGGTTTACCTGCGGCCTCGGCCTCTACGCATCTGGTCTTGTAATCGACAAGTGCCTTTAAGAAGTCTGCATTGTTTATATAATGTTTTTGTTTACTCATAATATATCACTTAGTTCCTTTAAATTGTTTATAAAAAATTGTTTGTCATTGAATTCAACCTTTAACTTGTCTGTATTCTTTTGTTTAAATTTGTTCCAATCATTTTCCCATACCTTTACGATATGATAACCATTTTCTTGTATGCATTTTAAACGTGCAGCATCCTTTTGCCATTTAGATTCGGCTGTTCCGCCAAGTAATTTTTGGTCACTAACATAAAACTCAGGATTGGCATGAAAGTAATCTCCAAAAAATTCTACCACAAAGTTGTCTTTCAAACCGTCAACAAAATATTTACCTATTTTGACTTCACGATGATTTCTATCATTTGGTATATCTAAGTAATCTAAACAAGCATCTGAATTGTTACTCTTTCTATTGCCTTTGAGATTGAGATTACCTAAATTAGGCATTTGAATGTTCAATGCTTCATATGTTCTAATGTAGGCTTGTTTCGACAAATCAACTCGTAACCAAGTTCCCTTGTAATTGTTTTCTTGCCTAACATCATTAACAATTTGTTTGTATACCAGATGGTTTGGATGATTAGGGTGTGAAATGCCTGTCAGTTTACCATTAACTGAAAGTCTCAATCCATTTACCAAAGATTGGTTGATTGTTTTACCAGACCTTGAGATTGGATGTCTTTTGGTACCATCTACAGCCAACCAACCTGAACCAGCAAGAACGAATTCTGTGTAGTGCAAGGTCTGGCCAGTATAATGGCAGGTATAATATTCTCTGGGAAGTTGTTTACTCATTCAAATGTACCATAAAAAGTTGTTGACAAGGGGCTTGACATGTGATATAGTCCTCGGTGTTCCCCTATGATGTTAATGTATTAAGGATTTACCAATTTCCTTTTCTTCGAAAGCAGCTAGTACCTCATCGTTGAGTTCCACTTCTCTTTCTTTCCTCTCAGAGTCTTTCAACTTGGTGATAGCTGATGAATAATATTCTTCAAAATCATCGGTTGGATCCATTGTGCATAGTATGTTATCTATGCCAACCTCAACAGACTCACCTTTCATTACGAACACCGGTAACCAGTGTTGTAACATAAGGTTTGTTCCTCTGAGTTCAAACAACATGGGATTGTCAATCACCAATTTGTTATTTTTCTCAAAAATGCAGTCACAGATTACATCTAGACCGTCTTTAAATCGTAAAATTTTAACTGCCATTTTTTAGTCCTATATTGTAAATTTTAAAAGAGAACTGTTCTTCATTATATATCTTCACTCTTTCTACGAAGTGTTGCAGAGTAAAGTTTGTATGTTTTTTGATTCTAAGGTCGTCTGCAATATCATAAAGAGTTGCAATCTCTTTGCCATCAGACTGTCTTAAACCACGGCCAATAGACTGTAGATTCCTAACCCTAGACTTAGATGGTGATGTGAATATAATGTTGTGCAGATTTCTAATGTTTGTACCAGTACTTGTTGTACCAAATGATGCCACAAAAATTGCATCATTTTCTAATTCCATAATTCTACGTATTTCTTCTCTGACTTCTGTTTCAACGTCACCATCAACAAAGAATACCTTACGACCAACGGCCTTTTCTTTAATCATTTCGTACAGTATTTTACCGTGTTTCTTCATTTGAAACAATACCAATGTATTTTTGGTTAAACTTACTGCCAAATTACGGATGAAACGATTGCGGTTTTCAGATTCTATTAAGTACTTCAGTTCATCTGGATAAGACTTGTCTTTCATTTGTTGACAAATCTCCTCAGAGTGTTTTAGTACCAAACACTTGATGTTGAAAAATGACAGTTGTTTCTTGTCAATCAACTCTTTGGTTGTTACAACTTTTTTAGTTGGTCCAAACAAACCTTCTAGTACCAACTTATGTGTCTTTGTTCCATCCAAAGTTCCAGTAAGACCAATACGGTACTTGGCATTGACACATGATGTTAATATGGAAGTCAAAGACTGTGCTTTGAATAGATGGGCTTCGTCACCAATGACGTAATCAAATTGATGAAAGTATTCTGGCGGCATCTTGTAAAGTGATTGCCATGTGGAGATTGTTATTGCTTTGTCTGTTGTTTTTTCTTTACCTTGGTAGATTCTGTGTACGTGCATGTAGTTTTTAAAACCAGATTCACTTGCATAATCTCCAAAATCTCCATACAACTGTTCAACCAATGAGGTGGTTGGCACAATAATAAGACCTTTTAGATTTTGATAATCTAACAACTGGCGACAAATCAAATAGATGATTAGTGACTTGCCTGATGCGGTTGGTGACAACAACAAGGTTCTACGTTTTTGTATTGCTTCAATGAACGCATGTTCTTGGTGTTCTCTGACACCAATTGGTTTGCCTTGTGAATGTAGATTCAAAGTATCAAAGAATTTATGTGCATGATACACAGAATATTCATCTTCAATTAGGTCATGTGAGTAGGCATATTCACGTTCATCACAAAATTCTGTAAGATATGTAACTAGTCCAAGATATAATTGACTGGTCTGTAGATTGAATAGACGAATCTTACCATCCCAAATGCGATTCCGATAGGCTGGAACGAACTGATAACCGGGTACAAAGAATGTGAAGTACTCTGATAGTTCCCGTGCAACGTGGCGTTCGCATTCCACTTTGCCGTAAACTTCGTTTACTTTGGTTATTGTGATGTGTTCATTGACCGCCAATGAATTTCTCCCAAGATATAAAATCTCTTAACTGCCATGTTCTTTGTTTAAGTTCGGCCATAATTGATTCAACCACGGATGTGACTTCTTCATGGTATACTTTCTTTTCAAGTAACTTGATGAGGTCTTTATCTGCTTCTAGGTAGGTGTTGATATCCGATTTGAGTGCAAATTGAAATGGATCCCAACCATATTGTTCCAATTCTTCTTCGGACATTTTGCCAGTAAAGTATTCCCATTTGACCTTACGCATACGTAGATAATCAAAGTGGGCTTTTTTGGACGCAATCTTATGCTTGGTTAAAATACCAAGATACTTGCTGTGATATTTGGGAATGTTTAATAATTCTTTAGACGGCTCGGTTTGGTCTATAACCGCATCGCTTTCCCACATTTTTAATATTTGTTCAAGTGTTTCCATAATATCTCAACTTATAAATTAATTAAAATTTTCACATTCTATTATAATATTTTTTATATCTTCTTGGTTTATATTAAACCATTCACCTTTTACTTTTTTATCGGCATATTTTTTGTGTAAATGTTTTTCAACTTTATTTACATCTTTCAACAATGGTGATTTATAATAAACTTCAATTTCCATCCAATGTGATGTTTGCATTGCTCTTAATCTATTGGAAACATCTTTACCAACTGTAATACCAATTTTATATGGAAGGTTTGTGTTATTTTTTGGCCCCATAACATATAAAGTTCCTGTATTTTTTATATCAATTGATTTTCTACTTCTAATAGATAATCTTTTTTCTTTTAATTGTTTGGTGTAATTTAATTGATATGTTTTGGCACAAGAAATACATTTACCTATTGAAGTTATTTCTTTATTTTTAATTGTCTTTTTAATTTGATTATCATAAAAGTTTTCGGTTGTAGCCAATTTTGGTATTTTACAATCGGTACAAGTATATAATTTCATATGACTTTATTTAAAGAATATATTAAAATGCAATAAAAACATTATAACACAAAATGATTACACTGTCAAGTAGGTATACGATTGATATCTAAATGTTGCCGTTGCGGTCAATATTGTATCCGCAGATTGTGTGGTGTCAAATCTAATATCACTAATACTCAAAGGAAATAAGTTGGTGTAGTGTATTCTAACCAAAGGATTGTTTAGTCCACTTAGTATACTTAATGTGGCATCTGAGAAGTGTTTATTGGTTTGTAGTTCTCTACTGCCATCACGTTTCTCAAATCCATCTGGATCAGCCATTGACAAAAACCAATCGTACATGTTTTTCCATCCTTGTAGTTCTTCATCTAATATGAATTCTACAACCAATGGATCATATGTTAACTTGGTACCAGGTGAATACATGTCCAAGAATGGTGTTGCTCGGCTTACTTCACCTAAAGTTACACCAGGAAGGTTAACAGTTTGACAGAAATATTGTGTGGTTCTAATTCTATCAAACGTTAATAAAAACTTCGTTGACTGTAATAGGTTTGTGTTCTCAGGACTTCTGTTTATTGCTGTCATTTTATCTCCTCTATCAGTATTTAGGAGCCAAAAAAAAGACCACCCGAAGGTGGTCTTTAAAGTGTCACTCTGCGGTGACTCTGGTCTTACATCAAGTTTTTAACTTGGAAGATACGGTAGTAAACGTTTGAACGTGCGTTCAATGCGCCATTGCCACTTGTCAAACCAGTTGCGAATGGGTTTGCAACCATGCCGTAACGTGTTTTGAAACCAATCTTTGGTTGGAATGTGTACTGGTCAATTGCACGAACCATTTGCAACGGTACGTATGGGCAATAGAAGATACCAGCGTCATAAGGAGAAGTACCCTTATAACCGATTGTCACCAATTCTTGGTTAGATGTGTAACCACCGAAGTATGGGTCAATATAGACCTTGATACGACCGTGTAACATACCAGCAAATGTATTGCCTGTGTCATCAACTTGTAGGTCAGCGTTTAGGTTAGGTGTATATTGCAACACGCCAGCCATAGCCATAGCAGAAGCAACATCAGATGATACAATCATCACGTTGCCTTTACCTCTACGAGTTTGTTTTGCAATAACGTTAGCATCACGTTCGATTTGGAAAATCAAACCTTTGAAACGTTCAACAGACCAACGACCGTTAGAGTCTGTGTCCAAGTCGAAAGAACCAGCAGTTGTAGTACCATACTGAGCGCCTGCAACAGCACATGTGTAGATAGTACGGATAACTTCACGGTTGATTTCAGCAAGAATCTCAGTAGAAAGAATGTTGCTCAATTCTGTTTCAGCATCCAAACCATGGATTGCTTTCAAGTCTTGTGCAAGTTCTAGTGAGTATTCAGCTTTCAATGCACGGCTTTGTGCAGTAACAGTAACTTTCTCAATTGAGAATGCCATTTGTTTGAAAGGACTATCTGTGTCGGCACCTAGTGCTTCAGCAGTTGCTGTTGAAAATGCAATACCAGTTGTGTAGTGGTTAGCAGTCAAATCTGCAACAGGGTTTGTACGGATATCTGTTGCGTTGTTACCACGGAATCCGTATGGATTAGAAGTAGACAATGCACCAGAGAACTCTGTGTTTGCTTCGTTGAAGAACGCTTCGTTTGTGTTGCTTGGTGAACCAGATTGTGTGTCGTAACGAGCACGCATTGCAAAGATTAGACCAGTAGGTCCAGTCATTGGCTGAACGCCTGCAACATCATAAGCAATCAAGTTAGGCAATGCACGGCGAACCAAACTGATTAAGATTGGGTCGTAGTTAGAAATGCCAGAACCTGTAACGTTTGTTGGTGCAGAAGACACAGCAGTTTCATTCAACTGTTGTGATGCTGTAGCCATTTCACGTTGTTGGTTTTCCAATACAAGTGCTGTAACAGCTTTTCTGTACGGATCTTTGATAGACTCTAGACCTTCGTGTTCAAGGACTGGTGCCCATTTTTTTTGTAATTCTTCGGTTAGATACATTAATGTTCTCCTTATTAGTATCTTTTATTGGTAAAGTTTATTTATTTAACCAATGATTTAGAGATTGTTTGTGCGTACTGAGCGATTGCAGGATCAGTAGATGCCATTGGCTTCTTCTCATCTTCAACTTCTACAGCTTCATGTAGAGCAGAACTAACTGGTGCTTTAACTGTTTGTTGGAAGTATGAATCTACCAATGTTTCTAGTTTGCGACCAAATTCTTCTTCAGTAGTAAACTCAACACTCTCTGCGAGTGATTTTAGTTTCTCTACTTGTGTCTGCGTCAGGCCTTCACATACTGCATGTATAGCCTCTGTCTTTTTGTGTTCGTTAATTTGTTTCTTCATTTCAACGTTACGTGAAATTTCTTCGTTGACTGAAGTTTCTAATTCTTCAACCTTTGTGGTCAATTCTTCCACAACATCCACTTTTTCATCTGGAATGTCGATGTAATGTTCTTCGAATAGACCTTTTAGACCACGAATGAAATCTTCAACGATTTCAGAACGTAGACCTTTTTCGATTGCCAATTGGTTTTCTTTGAACCATTCTTCGGCCATATAGTTGATGTAATCATCCAACTTTTTAGCCAAATCTTCTTTAACTGATTCAACAGCCACTTCGAATTCTTCGTACAATGCTTCTTCAACTTCTTCCATAATGGATTGTGAACGAGCAATAACGGCAGATTCAAAAATTGTGGTTGCTTTTGTTTTGAATTCTTCTGAAAGGTCTTCACCTGAAAGCAATGCACCTACGTCTTGGTCCATTTGTTCTTTCATTTTTTGTTTCTTCATCATAGACTTAATCATTTTTTTGTCTTCTGCTGCATCTTCATGACCTTCTTTTTCTTCTGCAACAACTTCTTCTGCTTCTACTTTTTCTTCAGCATAAGACTGGAATGTTGCACCTGGATTTGCTTGCATCATTTGTGGTGCAAGTTTAGCTTTGATACGGTCACGGATTGCGTTGTAATCGGTTGCTGCAGCTTGAACAGCTTTGTGTTCAGAACCTTGTGAGTCAGCAGGACCAGTCAACTTCTGTGCAGGCATTGAACCAACTGGTGGTGTTGCGCCTGGTGGTGTTGCTGTTGGTGTACCTTTTGTGTAGTCACCAGTTTCATCATCTTGTTTTTTGATTTCACCAGCAACTTCACCAACATCTTTTGTGCCATAAGCAACAGACGTAGGTAGTTTAGATGAACCTTCTTTGTGGCCACGAGCTACAGAAGCTTCAAAGTTTTCTTTTGCGCCTTCTGTAAGAATTGATTTAGCGGCGTCTGTCAGATTAAATTTTCCCATTTTGAGAATCTCCTTGATTTATATTGGATATTTATATTTAAAGTTTTTTAAGGAAGTTTTCAAAGATTTTTAAGCTTACGGCTTCAATCTCTTTGCTAGATGCTTGCTTAATTTCTTGCTTTGCAACTTCGTGTTGTTCTTCGGTCCATATACCGTTAACCAACATCCATTCCTTACCTTCCATAATTCCCTGTACAAAAGCACCAGGTGCAGAAGGATCTGCTACAATATCTGCCGCTGTGGCCAGATGAAAGTCTCCTTGAACGACATTGATGCCGTTTTCCATTTTAAGAGAACCCATACCTCTAGATGACACACCAAGTTGTGCGCCGCCTTCAATAAGGTTTCTTGCAATGTTACCCATAGGGGTTTCAAGAATTTTTGCTTTGCCTATCCAAGCATTTCCCTCTTGACGTAGACCCACAATTAAGTGAGACACACGGTCAAGATTAATGGATGGGGTGTCTGGATGTCCCAGTTCACCAAAGGCACGATTTTTATTAATGTATTCTTCGCTGTAACGGTTAACTTCATTACGCATTGTTTCTTCTCTGTACATGCGTTTATTTTTGTTAACTGATTCTGCAACTAGAAACGGACCTTCAATGAAAAGAGTTTTCTTTCCATCTTTTTCTTCCGTTAAGTATTGTACCGATTCGGTAAGTTCTCTAATGAGTTTCATTTTAATCCTTAAGGTCTAAGTGAATAACCACCATAATTAAATGCGGCAGGATCACTTAATTGGCCACGTTGATAGTGTTCATTGTCTTTACGTAATTCTAAAATCATTGTGTAACTATCATTTGCTGCCATACCTCTGGTGGACACAGCAATATCACCTTTGCAACCTGAAGTTCCTTTTGCATTGTTTGGTATTGTTACCCAGTTACCGGCCGAATCATATTCTCCGTTACCGTTCATAACAAATATAGGCAAAGGCGTGGATGCATTCCAAGATAATGTTACATCACCGCCAGCAGCACAATCATACCACAAACGATATATAGACAAACCGTAGAAACCTAATGCGCCAGTATTAGCTGCACTTGAAAGTAAATTACCTTTGGAAGTGTCCATTGCACCATATAAAGTATTTGCTTGAATACGTATAGTGTTTGATTCTTGACCTGTACCATCAAAAGAAGCAGTTAGTTTAATAACTGCATGTTCTGTTGTGTCTTTAATGACTTGATATGAAAATGAATTTGCCATTTATAATTCCTGTTATGTTTGAATAATATTTATACCAGTGTCAAAATTATTCAGTTTCAGTTGTAACAGGTTCACCTGTGTGTACAACTTCATCTTCGGTCGTTGCATCATCTGGATTCATTAACTGCTTTGCAACTTCTACCTTATGTGTTTCGATATGAGCTCTAACTCTATCGTGTAGTGCAGAATATAATGCATTACGCATTTCGATTGCGTTATCTGTTTCTGCGTAGTCTACTATTTCTCTTGCTTTATCCATTGTTATCTCCTAATTATAAAATGCGTTTCAATCTGGTAAATGTTGTTTCAACTTCTTCTAAGCTGAGGTCACCTTTAACTGATTTCGAACCACTGGAACTTTTTGATTTACTACTTGATGATGAACTACCACCACCAGAACTGGAACCACCAGCTGGTGCAGGATCAGGCATCAATTGTGCCTGTTGTACCATTTGGTCGGTTTGAACTTGTCCTAACATCTGTTGTTGTGCAACATCATTTGTTACACCAACAGGCAATCCAAGACCCATTTCTTTTTCTGTTTCAATTTCTTTATCCATGTCTGCAATCTCATCATCTGTTAGACGCAACACATTTTGTTGAATCCATTTTTGTGAGAAATAACGACCAGTATATGGATCAACCGATTGTAACAACGTTAATCTTTGTGACATTAATTCCGCTTCTTTTAATTCGGAGAAATTATTATCTTTAATGAAGTCATAATGAATATCTTCTTTAAACAATTCCCATTCTTCATCTGTACAAATGCCTTTTAGTACACACTGTACACGTAAGGCTTGATTGAATACTTCGGAAAATTTACTTCTTAATCTATCCACAAATTTAGAGAATTTCAATTCATCTCTAGTAATCTCTGATGAACGACCAAGTGAGAATCCTTGGTTAGGTTCTAACCTGGAGATTGGAACACACAAGGCACCATATAGTTTCTTCTGAAAGTATTTAACGTCTTCCAGCTCACCTAGGTTCTGTCCACCTGGTAGTGTGGTAATCTCTGTGCCTTTGCCGCCTTCTCTACGTGGTAACCAGAAGTCTTCCATCATGGACATAAACTTGCGGTCATCACGTACTTCACCTGTATTGGCATCATAGACAAGTTTATTTTTATACTTGACCATAATATCACGCATGTATTGTTCGGCCTTTAATTTTGGTAAATTGCCAACGTCAATGTAAAAGATACGGCGTTCTGGAGCTCTCGAAATACGGTAAATGACCGTTGCATCCTCTATCATACGTAATTGATTTAGAGGCTTAATTGCTTTATGTAGATAACTCAGAACAACCGCACGGCGGGAGTCCATAAGACCCGATACCACCGAAATAATAGAGTCTGTTGTAATGCGAACACCAACAGGACCAAAATTGGATGCACTACCGCTAACAACCTTGTCGTTGTATATGTAGTATTCATTCACTGGTTGCATAACATCTGCACCAGTTCTTTCATCTTTTTGTTTTTTCATCTCACGAACCTTACGTAATCTACGTGGGTCGATGTAACGAAGTTCTTTAATACCTTCTTGTGGTTTCTCACGGTCAATAATGATGTGATAGTACATTCTACCATCAACATAGTAACGGCGGAAGATATCTTGTGCCATGTTCTGATAACTCAACATACGCAAAACGGTATTGAATTCTTCTTTAATGGCTTTTTTAATTTTGTCGGCAACTTTTAAATCATCTAAAATAATTTGTGTTATTTTACCATCATCATCTTGAACAATAGCCTCATTAACTATATCATCTATCGCAGATTCAATTTCAGGTTGCATAGCCATTTCACGGTAACGAGAGATTAGTTCTACCTCATTCTTTGCGGTACCGTCAAGGTCAACATAAGTGCCGTAGTAAGCGGCAGATGTAATAGTTAATGCTCCATCATCTTGCGTTGGTGGCGCAAATGATTGTTGTGCAGTAGAATCTTCCTCATCCTTTTGGCGAGAAATTGTAAAACCGAACAGTGAGAATTTGTTTGTGTTGTTTGCCATAGTTTGTGTGTAATTATAAAATCAAAAAATCATGGGAGACCCTATTGGGCCTCCCGCTATATATCAAGATGTTGTGTCTGTTTCCCAGAATTGGTAAGCAAACGTACATGTAAATTCTTCAATTGCGTCATTTGAACCCCAATCAAGGTCGATTGGTGCCAAATCTAATGGAAATAAACCAACGAAATTATATTTCTTTAATTCGTTGCCTGTTTTACCATATTGAATAACGTTTGCATCAACAGAATAACCATTAGAATTTCTTGCTGCACCGCTTCTTATGTTACCTGAGTGACTATTGATAGAGTTCATCCAGTTTTCTAAAGAATTTCTGATTGCAAAATCTTCATCGTTAATGATTGTCAATGTCCAGTCAGCAAAAGTTCTGTTACCTGGAAACTTCATCTCACGTCCAAAGTAAAATACTGGAACTGTACCGATTGAAGAACCTGGTAGTTGTGCTGTTTTGGCCATAAAGGTTAGTTTTTGGCCAGCAGATGTTGAGTTTGTTACGTTTGATGGAAATATTAAAGAGACAGAGAATAAATTAGGACGTGCTCCGTCTCCAATCATATTAGCTCTGAATTCTGATACATTAAATGCCATTGTTTTCTCCTATATCGTTTATTTATTAAGCTGCGCCAACGATTGTTACGAAGTCAACACCAGTACCAACAGCAATAAAGTTCAACTGAATGTAATTTACTGAACGTGCGGGTTTAAGGTAGATATCTCCAACGAATTGGTTGCTATCAATAACTTGTTGTGTGTTGTTTGTTGAATCACAAACAACTCTAAAGTCTGTCAAACCACGGCGTCCTTGAATGTCACGTAAGAATGGTGATACTAAAGCAATAAATTGTGCTCTTGTAAATTCATCATTCAATTCAAACATTGAGAACTTGGCAGCTTGTGCAATTGCTTTTTCAAGTGTAATAAACAAACGGCGAACATTGATACGGTCGAATGCTGATGGTTTGTTTAACAATGTTTTGTCACCAAACAATACTGTGCCTTGACCTGGGAATGATACAACTGGATTAACACCCGCTGCATACAATGTATCACGGAATGACTTGTTTGGATTCCATGCCAATTTGATAGAGTTCTTAATTGCACCACGGTTGAAACCAGCTGGTGAGAACCATGGGTCACGAATGTTATCTGTGTATACGCACAATCCAGCAATATCACCGTTTAATGGTATCCAACGATATGTATTGTTGTATTTGTCGAATTGATATTTCCATCCAGAATCAGCAACAACATAAGAAGAACTTCTTGATAGTGTTGTTAACCAATCTTGTATATTAGTTGTTTCGTTGCCTGCTTTATTAACTACGTCTGCATATCTTGGAGATATAAAAGCCACACAGTCTGCACGACCAACAGCAATGTTATCAATAACATATTGTTGAACTGTAATTGAATGTCCGCCTGTTAGTACCAATGCAACGTCAATAGATTCTTTGTTAGCAAACAAATCGTAAGCTAGTTGTAAGTTTCCATCAGTAGGTGCAACAGAAGAACCCGTAGCTAAATTAATTACTTGGTTGGTTGCTGGATTTGCAAAAGTTCTACCTGCTGCACTTTGACCCCATGTAGCACTTGTTGTTGCATAATTAACAGGATCCATTGCATAAACATACTTTGAGTTATTAAAAATAACTTGTTTGTAGTAGTTTGTGACACCGTTGATAACCGCATCTGATGCGGCTGAAACGAAACCATATGTTTCTAAGATTGAACCGGCAGAACCTGTAAACAATCCGTCTTGGTCAATAACAACAATGTGCATTTCATCTTTTACACCATTAACAGAATCAGCAAAATCTGATGTGCCTGGTGCAGATGTGAAATAATTTTTGTATGCCCATGTGCTATATGTTTGATTGTTTGCACAAACAGCAACAGTGATAGAGTTTCCTAAAACACCCGGATATCTGGCCGCAAATGGACCATAATTATTGCCGTTGTTGGTATTTAAATAAGTAGACTCGTAAACATCTTCGTTTTTAATTTGTACATTCAATGTACTACCATCGGTTGCATTGTTTGCTAATGCACCAACCGCACGTACAATACTTAAGTTATTACCATAAGACAGAAAGTTTGCAGCAGTAAAGAATGATACTGCTGAATCCGAATTAGGTTTACCATATGTGCTTACTAGTGTTATTTCACTATCTATCTGTTTTACCTTGTCTGCCGGACCCCATTGAAATGTTCCAGCAAATGCACCAGCGGTCTGTTGAACTGCGGGTACAACTGTTGTTGCGTCCACCTCAGCTACATTTACGCCTGGAGAGATTTGAAATGCCATTTTATTCTCCTTGAATTATTATGTTCTTTTGGCAAAATACCATAAGAGTATTTATGAAAGGCTGGTTTTATAACCTTTCCAATCTGTTTCTCATAAACTTTGCATACGTTTCTCCACCGTCTGCAACTTCCCACATGTCACCACCCATAATCTCAAAATCATGTTCCAAACCATCTTCGATGATTGGAGCTGGCAAAACGTCATCATCCATTTGATTCATATTTTCTAACTGAATCTGTTTACGTATGTCGTGGTTAACAATCTCTTTAAAATACTGTTGGGTTGTTACCCAAGAAAACATGACCAGAGACATGACCATATCGTCATTTGCACCATCTTCTGCACTAAAGGAATTCTTTTGCTGAATAAAAGTGGTCAACTCGGAGTATGTATCAAAATCTTGAATCAACAATTTGTCACCTTCAATCAAAGTCTTAAGGTTTGAACAACCAATTGCCTTGACCTGAGGAGACATTTTTAATCCCATTTGAACACCACGGGCAAATCCAGCCGACAATTGTTGCGGTTTCTTATTGCCTGTAAATATCTTCCAAAGATTCTCATACTCAAAATCTGAATGTAATGAGTCTGCTACCTGAGGATTGTTATTAATTTCCACCAAAACATAAGCATCGTTATAATATCTCGCTGCATTATAGATGACTGTTGGAAATAATATAGGTGTAATTGATGAACTCTTATAGGTTGCCACTTGTTTATATGGTGTCTGTGAGATATCAATTACAGAGAAGGCCGAACTATCAAGATTTCTACCTTCTGAAACATCAACCGTGATTGCATATAGGTGGTCGGATTTAGATTCATTTACACCTTCTTTAACCGGATGTTCATATATTTTTAACAAGTCGTGATTCGCAATTGGGTCGGTATATACCAACTGTTGCAGTTTGTAACCAGAAACCAAAGTGTTTGAGGAACCTAAAAACTCAGTCTCAAACTCTTGTGAGAATTGTCGTTGAGAAGTGTTGCGAATTGTTTCTTCTTTCCATTTTTCATCTCGACCAGGTACTTGTGACCAATGTATTTCAAAATTAATATAATTATTCTTCTTATTGATTGAGTCCATCCATAACTTGTAAAATAGATTCATACCATTAGGTGTAGACACAATAATAATCTTTGTCTTTTTACCTGATGAAATTACAGGGTAAACAGAGTTGAAGAATTCTTCCGCAATATTGTTTGGTACGAAAGCAAATTCATCCAAGAATACAATGTTAAAAGAACCTCCACGAATTGCAGATGATGAAGTGGATGCAGCAACAATTTTGGAACCATTTTCAAGTTCTACGTTACCTTTGTTCCATGTAACGATACCTTGTTGTAACCACATTGGTAAATTTTCATATGCAAGTTGGTATTTGGACAAAATATCACGAGCCAAAGCACCCTTGTTTGCTAGAACTGCACAGTTTTGTTGGTCGGTAAATATGGTTGCCCATAACATATACGCTACCGTGGTTGTAGTTTTACCAACCTGTCGAGGACATTTAGTGATAACGAACCGGTTGTCTTTGAAAAGTTTTAACATCTTTTCTTGGAATGGCCACATCTTAAAGTTGATTAGACCTTCATCAACGTTAACAATCTTGATATAATTTTTTGAAAAATAAACAGGGTCTTTAGCACATTTTATATATTCATCAACTTGTTCCTGTGTATACTCTACCTTAACACCGGCCTTTTTAAGTAATGGATTATCTCGGTATGCTTCACCAAATTTTAAATCGACATTATCAATCATTCTTTACTTTTTAAAAGTTTATTTAATTCAGCGGTTGAACCAACGAAAATGGCTTTATCAATTTTGGTATCACCTTCTTTTTGTTTACCATCCATTGTACGCATTTGTTTTTGTACCGCCAGAAGTTCTTTGTTCGCATCAACAACATTCTTTAGTAGTGTTGCATAGACCTCAAATGCCCGTGGATGTTGTCCCGCAGATGCAATGTTTCGTAGTTCTTCCATTGCATCTTTGCCATTATCAATCAACTCTTGTAGATTGTCCTTTGTTTGTTCATAGGCATCTTGTAAATCTGTTTTTAAATCTGGACCTTCTTCAGTCTTAGTAACTACCGGTAACAGAGGTTTTACTTCTTGTTCTACCGGTGTTACATCAAATAATTTTTCCATGTTTTTGTCAAATGTATTCATATTTTTAACTTAGTTTATAATGCTGCGATTCTACTCTTAAAGTCATTGAAGTCAGATGATGCTGCAACCAGTACCTTTAGATTAGCCAAAGGTACAGAAGCACCAACTTGAATTGTATTGTTTGCGAATTGAATACTTGCAACATTCGCAAAAGATTTTCCACTTAGATCCAAAGCTACATTGCTTGAACCTGAAGAAGGTATAACAATTGTTCCGTTGCTTGTAAATTCCCATTGTTCATTAAAATAATCAACTGTTTGTTCATTTTCTGGACTAGGATTTTGATAAGTAACAGCATTCATTGTATATGAATATGTTGTATTGATAGCAAGCGTTACTGTTGTGTTTCCACTACCAACTGTTGTACTTGTTGTGGTTGCTGCAGATGGTACTTTCACATATGTAAAGTCGCCCCATTTGGTTGAACTTGAATATGCATACAGACCAGGTAAAGTTCCGTCTATTGGTAATTCATAGGTAATTGCAATTGCTTTTGTACTGCCATTTGGATACGCATATCCAGTACCAACAAGAAAATCACCTTTCACATCCATCTGTCTATGACCAAGTCTAATACTTTGACCTGCACCTGGAACCTGAAGTGAATTTGCCCAAGCAAGATAACCATTAGATGCAAGCACCTTGTAATTAATGAATCCAGTTTTACTGTTAGGGTCTGTGGTTGTTCCGTTTACATATAGATAATTATTACTATACTTAATCCAATTAATTTTTGGTGATGTTACACCAGTTATTTCTTTTTCCCAAACCAATTGGTTGTTTGCTCTAAACATATAGATGTTTGTATTCGTTGCAGCATACCAATTGTTTGAAGAATCGTAACTTAGCCCAATGATTGTGTTTCCATATTTGTTAACATTACTTGTTCTAATGTAAACACCTTCTGTATCAAACTTATGGACTTGGCCGTTTGCTGAGCCAACTAACAAACCACCACGATTAGGTAAAGCAATAATAACTGATGCGTTTGCCGCAGTGCCTGCATTGTAAAATGTAAAATACAATTCGCCTGTAATATCGAGGCCTGTAATTAAGTTGTGTTCACCAGTATAATAAGGAAAATCTTCATCATCAACACATATATCTTTAGAACCAATTGAATCCGTAACTAAAGTGTTCCAAACATTTTGTCCAAGATAATTGAATTTTGTAACACGGGTTGACCTGTCGGAAGGAATGTTTGTCAATAGGTATATGTTGTTATTTCCGTCAACTGTTACAGAGTCACCATAACTTGCTACTAGTGTTCCACTCACGTTGGCCGCAGGAACAGATTTTCTCCAATATATTGAACCATATGGATCAAATTTAATAACTGTTGCCTGTGGTAAACCAGTAACTTCATTCTGTGTTGTCATTGATACTACAATATTATTTGCAGAATCAAATGCAACACTGTGGCCATATGCATTGTTGGCTTGTGTATCTATTTGGCCAAACAACATACCCCAAGCTCTACGTTCATTTGGGTCTGTAGCAATTTCAACCTTTGTATTACTATACATTGTGGTTTTATCAAATAAAATATCACCCAACGAAGCAGTGTTTGCTTTGTTGAAAGCATTTTGTGCCAACTCTTGGTTGGTTTCATAATACGTATTTGATGTATTGGAACGCAAAGCAACTGTAGTATACAACTCAGTAAAGTTGTTATTTGTTTTAGTAAAAGCCGTTCTTAATGAATCGCCTTTGCCATCATTTGCTCTAATACCAATATTGATAGTTTGTTTAGCCATTTATTTCTCTCGTTTTGTTTACTGATTTGCAGCTTTATTGATTGTAGTAACTTCAGCCAATGTGTTATCAGCCTTAGCGTCTTCTTTATCAACTGACATATAGTCAATATCTGTACTAACTCTACCAATCGAATCGACTTCAACGAATTTCAATGGGTTCAAGTTGTATGATGTAAAGTTATAATTTGCCAATGTGTTAATTCCGTATATAGGTTTGTCTGACACGAAGTTTCCTGTTAGTTCTTTTAGTCTCAATACATTATCTGTAAATTGAACAACCATGCCTGTTGCTGTTGCATCATCTGAGGTGTAACCTTGATATACTTTTTCACCCACTTTATATGTTCCGTAACCGGAATCTAAGTTCATGTAAAATTCAATTACTTCTTCTTGTGACACTAGGTTGTATACAGAAACAAAGGCACGATTGATAACACTAGTCTCTGTAACCTTACCGAATATAAAACCTTTGACTGTAAAGTTTAATGTCCAAACAATCATTCTAGTTTCATTATCTCTACCACCCTCATAAGTAATTTCATGTTGTGTGGAGTTTAAAATAACAGGAACTTCTTTGATAATTCCCATCTCAGGAATAAGGTTTAATTTAATCGTATAATCTGGTGTGAAGAATGGTAAAATGTGTTCAATGATTTGTGTACCATCTTCTATGTTACGTACATAGATGTAAAGATTAAAATCAAAATTGTATGGTACTGGATTGTATTGCGAAAGTATTCCTGTGGGTGGAGTTCCCGAAAAGTTTTTAATGTTTGTGTTTTGTTTTCTACTTGAATCGTATGATAATCCGGCCATCTCAAATGACATACGTGGTAAAGTCAATTGAACTTTTTTATCTAGGTTTAAATCTTCCTCAAGGCGCATGACATAACGTTCTTTACTTGCATACGCAATAGGAACAATAAATCTTTCTGATTCGGTATTGTCTGGTTTAAATCTATACAAAGTAATGCTATCAAATAGATTACCAAATCCTACAACCAGTTTTCTTATGACACGATTATATGTTGACATTAAATTTTTCCAAACGGATTGGTTTCGGTGAAGTCAATAATATTATTGGCAGTATCAAAGAAGTAAGAATTGTCATAACTTTCATTTTTTGTACTATCTTTTAATGGATCATAAGATGCCAAATAGTATCTTGCATTACTTGTTGCACCAATGATTGCAACGTTGTCACGGAATTCGCCTGCAATATTTGTGACCTTTAGTGAGTCATCTGGTTTGATCCATTCTTGTACTAAAGCCACAACCCATGCATTTGCTTGTGTATTATCTGTAGACTGAAATACAACTTCTCTAGCTTCATATGTTCCAGTACCAGTACCAGTAGTCAAGTCTAGTGTGTAACTTGATTGAATCATTACATCATCAATGTCTTCCACACCAGTGTCGATAACTTCTTGTGAGTACTTGAATTTCTCTAGTTCCAATTCATAGAAGAATGGTATCTTACGTCCCAACATGAAGAAGTCTTTTGTTTGGTTTGTAAATTTAATTTCAAACAACTCACCAGTACCATTTAAGAACGGTACATAAATCAAATCACCTTCTCTTGGTCTTGTGAATATATCTTGCGGTACACGTTGAGAGAAAGAACGTTTTGATAATATGATGTTGACAGTGTTCTTAATTTCAAGGCCAAATTTAGAAAAGAATTCTTTTTCACCACCATATTCCATAGAACTTGACAGGTAGAATTCAATTGGAAAGGCCGCACTGAATCTTTTAATTGGATCTTCACCGTATAAAATGTCTCTATCGGTTTCATTTTCAATAGGTAAATAGTAGGCATCAAAACCCATAATCTTGATTGACTCAACAATCAAGTCTTCAACTACCCTTTGCTCAGCAAGAGAGTTATAGTTATTGAAATAAACCGAGGTTGCCATATTAGTTCATGAACATTTCTAGTGGTGCACCGTACTTGTCGCCAATTTCTGCGTGTAGTGCATCAATTTCTTCTTTGGCTTCACTATAGATTTTGTCACCATTTAACTTGACGCCACCTGGCAATTGAATGCCTTCGAACTTTTTAAGGTTGTTACCCCAAGAACGTTTGATAAGTGCTGTTGCATATTCTTTTAACCAACGGTCATTCCATGCCTGTGTGTACACATCAGGATCAATCACTGCATAACATTCGGCAATAACAGTTGTACCAACTGGTGCTTCTCCGTGGCCCCAACCCCAGTCAATGTATAGTCTTTGCATGTGTCTTTGGAACCTAATAGGAACTTCACCAGAGAACAGTTGTTCCAACATACGCAGATGTTGTAGTGTCATGGTGTAGTTGATGTAGGATGCAGAGGTGAAGTCATACAACTCATTCAGACGTAGTTGGTATCTCAAGTCAAACATATTGACCTGTGATTGTGAATCAGAAACGGGAAATATTCTGGTGATACCAGCAATTTGTAGTACGTTGTTTGATGAATCTTTGGCCTGAGAAATGTTCAAGTATCTATTGTTGATATCTGTTTGGTCTATTTTTTTTATGTAATAGACTTTTTGCAGACCATCAAAATGATAGTCTTGCCAATATTGAAGTGCATCATCAATACGGTCTTCTACCTGGTCGTCATCAACGTTGATTTCGATTACTGGAAACCCTAGTCTACGCAGGCAATAATCTTTGAATGCCGTTCTTGTTGTGATAGTTTTTGCCATTATATCCCCCTATAAGGATATTTATGCTTCAGGTTTCCACCCAAATTACATCCAATATTCTCTTTGTGCGATTTCTCCGAAGACTTTGATAATATCAGAGTCTATTCTGCCATTAAAACTGTTTGTCATTGTCGTATATGATTTGCTTGCGGCGTTTTGCATACCATTGGTAGCTACCAATAACAGATTTGCATCAGAAACTATATTTGAGGTGACTACACTTTGATTGATATTCATCTGGCCAGAAACTGTGTATATATTTGCATCAGAAACTATGTTTGAAGTAACAAGACTTTGAATCACATTCATTTGTCCTGCAATTGGATTAGTATAGTTGGCCGTATTTGATGTAGTCCCAATCAATATAGTTTCTGTAATTATTGATACAGCGTATGATATTAAGGTATTTGTTGTATATCCATTTGCAGAAATAACCAAATTGGCCGAAACAATATTTGGATTGGTGTTTATTGTTAGTGTGCCGGTATTACTGGTTATTGTAAAATTACCAGTCAATGAACCACCATTAATTTGTGCAGACGTTACACCACTAATGGTGTAAGGAACTGTTACACTATTTGCAATACCGGATGTTCTTAGTGTAGCTGTTATTGAATTGCCTGAGTTGATACTACCAGATGAATCACTCAAATATAATCCGGGGTCTGTTGGTATACCAGTATAAACTTTAAGAATAACAATACCAGAACCACCATCACCACCCAAGTATGTGTTTGGTGAACCACCACCACCGCCACCTGTATTAACAACACCTGCACCAGCGTTAGCGCCATTGTATCCACCTATACCACCGCCACCTAGGCCGCCAGCGCCACCAGTTCCACCATTAGCATATGAACCACCACCGCCACCACCGCCAGCAATGTATCTTACTCCGCCTGATAATTCACCAGCACTTACTACCGCCAATAATGTTGAATTGTTACTTGCACCAACACCGCCAGCACTTCCTGATGTACCTGATGCCGCAATACCTGCGCCACCTGCACCGCCACCGCCACCAGAACCTGTACTGATGGTAGCACCTGTGCCACCAGCAGTTCCATAATATATACTGCCTGCTGGGTTTACACCGGAACTGGATTGATTAGTGCTACCACCAGCAGCACCATTGTAACCACCGCCACCGCCAGAACCACCCGTGCCACCTGTTGTGTACCAACCACCACCTCCGCCACCTTTTGCAATAATAGTATTAGCACCAAAGATAGAATCACTACCTGTTCCACCAGTTATTGCGGAACCTGCTGTGGCCACTTTGGCACCACCTGCACCAACTGTAATTGCATATGTGGCCGCAGATATTGAAAATGACGGATGATAATTTACACCACCTGCACCTCCACCACCTGAAGGGACAGCATTACCGCCATAAGCACCAACACCACCACCGCCACCAGCAACTGTTAGAACCTCAATAGGTGCGCCAGAATTACCAAAAGTTATGCCACCTGAATTTGCGAATTTATAGTATGTGTATGATCCTGACCTTATTACAGTTGGTGAACCTGTTGTTCCGGTTACTATAACTGCGTCAAATGTTGTGGTTGCACTCCATGAATATGTACCGGAATATACACCAGCAGTAGATACACCTGTTGTTACATACGTAGTTGCATTAACTGTTTGTGATTTTAAAACGCTGGTTTCTGTCCCAACAGTCGCACATGTGGTATTAAAGACAGAATCAATTGTTAAAGCGCCGGTGCCACCGCTATAACTAGCTCCGGCTGCGGCGCCGTTATAAAATGTACAGTTTCTTATTGCAAAGTTTGCCGCACCATAGTTGTCGTATTGGTAAGTCCAAGCATTATTTGCGTTTGTTTCTGAGAATACACAATTATAGAAGTTACCTTTTAATGCACCATCATAACTTCTGAAATATGCTACTGTGTAACTTGTTGTTCTGCCGTTATTATTTCTTTTTAGAATGGCACCATAAACCGCACTACCGGCATTAGTAAATTGTGCCATCGAGCAATCACGGTCAGCCGTACTGGCAGTCCATTGAATGATTGTTCTACCTGGACAACAAACAAAAACTCTTTTATTTCCACCATCTCGTAATACACCTGAATTGCTACCTGATACAGATAAAGCCGTCATTGTATATGTGCCTTGCAGCACAACAAACATCACGTTTGCGGTAGCACTTGTCTGACTGTATGCATAATCAATAGTCAAATATGGAGTTGATACTGAACTTCCATCATTTGAATTACTTCCTGTGCTAGCAACATATTTTACCGTGCCAACGAAGTCGCTGACTAGGGTAGAATATGTGTCTGGAAAATTATATGAGGCTAATTGATTTGCCATGATTATCCCGTAACAACCAGTTTGGCAATATCAAAAATTTCTGGAACATTTATGCCTTTTGGAATCATATCTTCGTCAATGATATCATCCACACCATCACCGTTTCTTAGTGCGTGTATGCAATAGGCCATGGTATTATCTTCTAACGCAGTTAATTCATGCATATAATCTTTATGAATAAAAATCATTTGTGGTGCAGTAAATTCGGATATACCAAGTTCAGTTTCTACTTTTAATTTACCTGAAGATAAAAATGTAATGTGATTGAAAGGATGTTTGTGACCCAATTCAGTGTCGCCTACCTTTTCAAATTTCATTTCTCTAGTATAGAGATTTGCAACACATGCAATTTTTATCTTGGGTTGTGCCATTGTTATTCCATTGGAACCGCAAAACCTACACGATTACTGTAACCACTATACATAGGCCAAATCATATAAATTTTATTGTTATATGTGAATGTATCTCCAGGTGTATACTCACCATTGAAGATGTATACACCATTTTGGTCACTAGCATTACCGCCGTGATTGCCATAATAATTTGCTTCCCAACCAAATGGCATTAAACCAAAACCTGTTCCTCCCAAATTGGCACTTGGAAAACGATAACTTGCCGTGGTGTTGATGGCACCTGCGTATGTCGCTGCTGTAGCAGTAGTTACCGTTCCGAGAGTTTGGCCAGCATTCAAGGCATAATGACTTGAACTTCTACCTGCCATAGTCATATGAACCTGTTGATTATAAATTTTTGGCCATGATGTACCAACTTGTGGTAACGCTGACACCATACTGTGAGCTCGCAAAGGTGTCAAAATGCTCGTGGTGACATAATTTAAATTTTGAACAGTAGTTAAATCATTTGTTGTTCCATATCCAATACCTGTACCTCTTTGGTTTGTATATATTACTGGATAAATTCCGTTACTGTCAAGGTTGTGATAATCATAACGAGTGTATTGTGTTTGGAAAAACGGCCCGCCTTGAAGTGTTGAGTTTGAATATGTCGAACCCCAACCAGCATTATAACTATTATTGTTAGTAACAGCCCAAAAGAAACATTTATCTGTTACATAAGCCCAAAATGTTCTAATGTTATCAAAACCATTGGATCCCGACAAACAAACAGCGCTAGAACCATAATTGTTTCCACCTAATGTCAATGTTGTACCTGATGCGTTACCGTTGCCAGCTTCAGGAAATGTTACCGGCATTCCCGAAGCCGTTATAGTTCCACCTGAAATTGCAGTACCAATATCAAAATATGGGGTTGCTCCCGAAGTAGACCTAATTTGTGTATAAATTTTACTAGAAGATGCATCATATACCGGTTGTTCTAATGTTAATGTTATGTAATTAGAACCCATTTCACCGGACATTATATGAGAAATTGTATTTGCTGGATTAACAGTTCTAATAATTGTGCTGTTTGTTGCATCAAAGTTTGCATATATTGGAGCCGAATAACTAGCAGAAGTAAATCTACTTTGTAATGTACTTACACTTGTAATAGAACTAGTATTAATGATATCAGCTAACATCCTTAATGGAATTGTAACTCTAGTATTTGTTGTAAAACTTAATTTAATAAACATGATTATTCCTTTGGAATTGCTATACCAACACGGTCTGTATATCCAGTCCAAGTCGGCAAAATTTTGTATGTTTTTCCACCATATGAAAATTCATCTCCTGGATAATAATCGCCATTAAATAAATACCAACCACCTTGTGTTCCGGCATCACCACCAGCATTATAATAGTATGAATTTCTCCATGAAATTGGTAACATGCCATATGTTTGTGTTTTTAAATCTGCGCTAGGATAACGTGTAGCTGTTGTTGTGAAAACAACTGCACCGTATGTTGGATTAGAAACGGTGCCACCACCGGTTGCTGCGGCTGTTAGAGCGGAATCTTGTGAGTATCTAGAACCTACGCCCCAGCTGACATACGGTTGCAACACCATTGGCCAACTAGGAGTTGTTGATGGATAAGCGTTATATAAGTTGAACACTCTAAATGCATGTGAATTACTGGTAGTATTATACTGAGTATTTTCTATTCTATTCCAATCAGCTACACCACCAAACCCAATACCTACACCTCTATTATAATTTGTAAACATCAATGGAGTTATAAATGTTGCATTGGTATTTGTGTAATCAAATCTGTTGTATTGACTATAAATGAATGGACCAATATATGATGTACTGGCAGAATAAGTGTTTCCAAATCCAACGTTATATGTGTTGCCATTTGTGGCACACCAGACAAGAGCATTATCACTTAGATACATAGTGAAACATCTTACATTTAAAAAACCACTAGTGCTACTACCAGCAGATCCTGATGATCCTGAATTTACTGAATTATTGAATGTGGGTGCTGTGCCTGGAGTGGTGTTTATGGTACCAGATTGTGAAATCGCTTGACTTGTTAAACTTGATAATGTTCCACTAGACAATCCATTGGCTGTCCTAACAGTTGATGTGTAACCACCTTCAGAAGCATTAACATGTTGAATATAATATTTTTTAGTGTTATCATCATAATTGGAGAACTCAAGTGTCCATGCATGTTCGTCCGCATAACTTGTACCACCTCCATTTTTAGCATATCGTGAAACTGTGTTTGATGTTAGTCCTGTAGTACCAGTGCCTGTTCTAATAATTTCACTCGTATTTGCATCAAGACCAGTTAACAAAGTTGCCCACCAATTGCCCGATGTTGCAGTACTTTGTAAAGACGCAACGTTAGCAATTGCAGGTGTATTGATAACTTCGTTAACTATACGAAATATATGATTTAAATATTTGTCTGAGGTAAAGTTTAATTTAATATACATTATTCTGTTCCTTCTTCCGGTGCAGGTTGTTCCGGCGCATCATCAACCTGCGCTAATGCATAAGCAAAATCTTCTGGTATTACAGTGCCTTTGACCACAACAAAATATGCCATTGGACCAGCCACTTCATACCAAATGCCTGAAAGATTTTCAATCTTACTATATGCATAGTCTAAGAATTCTTGGCCTGTTTTTGGTTCCAAAAATGTTGCTGCATAATAATCATGTTGCCACGGTGCCAACCATGGAGTTTGAAAGATGTTTTGTATTTCTTCGAATCTCATAACTTATCCTTGATATATGAAGTTAATGTATAAATCTGAACCACTGCTACTTTGTGTAATATCAACTGTTAAGTAGTCTGATGAAGTTACTGGAATTGATAAACCAGTTTGTGTGTTTGATGTTCCAGCAGCCGCAAATCTTATTGTGTTTATAACAGTACCGTTCTTTTTAACAACAACTGTACTTTGTGTTAAACCTGGAGAAGCCAAATAGGAAGTAATTGATGTTACGTTTGCTGTTACAAGAGGTATATAGTGTCTTAGTGTGCCAACGTTTTCCGTTAATGCACCTTTCCAATAATATGTTTTCACATAAGCTGCGGTAGTGCCACCACTACCACCAGTATTTGCTTGTGCATAGGCTGCGTTGGCCCTAGCAAAAGCCGCATTGGCAAAAGTTGCACCAGAATTTGCCGCAGAAAATGCATTATTAGCCTGACCTCTTACCCAAGTATCTGTTGCTGTGTTAGCTGCATTATAAGCCGCATTGGCACGGTCAAAGGCTGCATTAGATGCAACTGTTCCTGAAAGAATTGTTTGGCCAATATTAACAGTATTGACTATCAAACTTCCAGTGACGTTGATATTCGCAAAAGAAAAATCTTTTGATATATCTAAACTGGTTGGATTAATTTTTTGTAATGGCATAATATTTATTTAGATGAGTTAAATGGCATACCTTATGACTACAACACCAGAACCACCAGAACCACCGCCAGGATATTGGTTACTATCAATTACCGTACCACCTGATCCACCCGATCCGGTATTATCGGCACCACTTTGTCCTGCTGTGGTTACTACATCAGTACCACCATAACCACCATATTTTGATCCACCACCCTTACCTAATCCACCCCATCCTATGTAACCTCTGTTAGTATTGTTGTTTCCTTGACTACAACCTCCTCCACCGCCTGCTCCAAAATATGTATTTGTTCCCAATCTTTCACCAACTGCGGGAAAATTTTGTGAGATGGAACTTAAAAAACCATTGTCTGATGCACCATTTTGGCCTGTTGCACCACTTGATCCAGGTGAACTATAACCTGCTGATATACCATATGCAACATAAACGTTTGAAGATGGACCTATTGGTGATGTGGTGCTTGCGCCTGCTCCGGATCCGGCCGGAAAACCATTACCAGCATAACTAGCGTTATCGCCGGATGCACCACCATTTGCAGTAGCACCGGCAATACCTGTAACAGAAGAAGGTGTGCCTGCTGTTGGATTGGTACTACCATAACCACCATTACGACCAGCAACACCACCGGAACCAACTGTTACAGTATAAGTTTGTGCTGTTACTGTAACACCAGTTAATATAATTACATTTGCTCCGCTACCGCCACCGCCTTGGCCACCGCCACCGCCACCACCTACTAGTAGTATATCAACTGTGCCTGTTCCTGATGCGGTAAATGTTCCGTTTGATTTATATAAATGATATCTGTATCCGTTTTCAACGTATGTGTTTGATACTGGTACTACTCTATTACCCAAATAGATTGTTCCACCAGTACTTGTTGCCAATGCTGCTGAAGTCGAACCACCACTGGTGGTTGATGAGAAGAATCTTCCCTTACTAACAGACAGTTGACTGGCACTCTTAATACCCATTAAACAATCTCCGTACCAAACATAGAGAAACATAAATTGGCATTACTTGCATACACAGTAACAACATCGGTTGTTGCTAGAGTGACACCTAATGAAATGTACATTGAATCGTTGCCTGCCACAGTTGTATCATAATTGATATAATGTTTTAGTGCCAAAGATTCACCTGTTGGTCTAAAGGCAATTCTGAAAGTTGCGGATGTTGCACCAGTATTACAGACTGAGATTGTGGAACATACTGTATTTGTTAAAGCAGGCACAGTATATACAGTCGTTGCTGTTGTTGCTGCTGGATTTGCTTGACCTAAAATTTTATATAAAGCTGCCATATTTTTTCCTTATATCCCTAAAAATAAGAAGGGACTTAAAATGTCAGGTAATGTTTGAGTTGGTGCGGATGCATTACCACCAAATGTTGTTATTTCTACAATGGCATTGTTAGGTGCCGCTGAAGATAATGCAAGTGTTGTACCAGATATTGTGTAAGCACTCTTTGGTTGTGCAACACCATCAACAACTAACATGGTAAATTTCTTATCTGCTGGTGTTACAGTTAATAAGAATGTTGTGTTTGAACCATTACCGATAAATGAATCTACGTTTGCTGATAATTGTGATGAGTTTGCTTGAATGAGAGCCGCATTGGCCTGTGTGTACGCATTGTTAGCCTGAGTTCTAACCCATGTATCGGTAGAACCCGTATTGGCTTGAGCATAAGCCGCATTTGCACGAGCAAAGGCACTATTAGCAAAACTTGCGGCTGAGTTGGCTGTTGGCCAAACATACGTATTTGATTGGCTGAATACAGCATTAGCTTGTAGGAAAGCACCATTGGCAAAACTAGCTGATGTATTAGCAACACCAAATGCACCGTTAGCAAATGATGCTGCTGAGTTTGCTTGTGTGAAAGCACCATTAGCAAAAGAGTTTGCTGTGCCAACCATGTTAGTAATCGTGGCACTAAAATTGGCATCATTACCTAATGCGGTTGCCAATTCATTTAATGTATCTAATGTGCTTGGTGCTGAATTTACTAGATTGGCAACAGCTGTACCAACATAAGTTGTTGTTGCATAACCAACTGTAGCGTGGTTGCCCCAAGCATATGCCGAGTTGGCAACCAAAAAGGATGCATTAGCAAACTCTGCGGCTGAGTTTGCTTTATTAAAAGAATTATTAGCTTGTGTTCTTACCCATGAATCGGTAGAATTGTTCGCTTGCAGAAATGCAGCATTAGCTGTATTGTATGCGTTATTAGCCTGACCTCTTACCCAAGTGTCAGTAGAATTATTTGCTTGTGCGAACGCAGCATTAGCACGAGCGAACGCAGAAGGAACCAAAGATGAAAAGTCTTTGGTTGAATCTAATCTTGACGGTGGGACTTGAGTTGACATTCTTTATAACCTTTTCATTCTATTTATTTCACTTTTTTTGTTGAAAATTTTAGATGTACCAGGTTTGAGTGACAGTAGGTGTTGCGGCTATTGCATTTCCGTTTGCTGATAGTTCCGTACCTGAACTGTATGCGTATGTTGGTAGAGGAACAATCGTTGATATTGATGGATCTATTGTGTTAGAAGTTACTACCGAATTAAATGAATTTGTGCTAACAGTTACAATACCTTCAACATTTTGTGAATGTATATCTGTTGTAATGGTATTAATAAACGTTAATGTATTTTGAGTAGTATTTCCATCCAACACTGTCAATGCCACTGATCCATTGGAACTTAATATTGCTTCAACATTCTGTGAATGTATATCTGTTGTGATGGTGTTAATTGGTGTAAAAGAATCTACTGTTGTTGAAAAACTATTCGTAACAACAGCAGTTGAAGTTCTAACTGTAATAGCTATTGTGTTTGCGCCAACAGTAACAAATCCATTGGCTGAAGATAACAAAGGAGCCGAGGTGTTTGTGGTAATTATTAGTGTGCCTGTTCCTAAGTTTGTAGTTGGCCCAGCGGAAGTAAATGTTCCTGGATATTCTGTATTGGCCGCAACGTTTCCGTTACCTGTAACAACAAATGCATTTGTACTATAATCAGTAAGAGTAGTTTGACTCTTACATGTTAATAAACTTGTTTGTGTACCTGTGATTGCAGCGATACCTGTTCCAGAACTTTGTGTTGCAAATAATGGTGTTACAGAAGGAGTAAAGTTTGATGTATAAACTGCAAGACCTTTAACGACTCTTAAATTAGAAATGTTTCCTTGAAAATCAGCATATTGAGAACCACCTATTCTAACCAATGCAGCTGCACCAGCATAATTAGTACTATCTGCAGCAGTTGTAGATTGACCTGTTCCATTAATCCAAAATTTCATTGTGCCAGATGTTCTAGTAACAGCAATATGTGTCCAAGAACCATTAGTTGGATTTGAAGTCAAAGAACTGAGTGCAATAGAAAATAGATTAGCACCAGCATTTGAATATTGCCAATATATATTACCATTGATAATCAACCAATTCCAATTAGTTCCACCTGATGCATGCTGACTAATAATATCAAATGCTTGGTCTGTAGTTTTAATCCAACATTCAATAGTAAAATCACCTGTGCCAAACTGAAAACCAGAACCGTTGGTAACACTTAGATAATCGGTAGTACCATCAAAATAATTACTACCCAATGGTAGTGCGGAAACAATATTCGTAATTGTTCCAGTCAAAGGCAAACTATTTAACTGTGAACTAGTAACATTACTACCTGTGATGGCATAAGGAATCAATGTGTTATTACTTAGACCTCTTGTCGCAGCTGTGTATGTTAAATTTGCACCCCAGTATCCACCAATTGGTCCTGTAAAAGATATTAAAAATGTTATAGGTATGTTTAGTGTGTAAGAACCAACAGTAATAGTTAATGTGTTTGCTGTAGCAGTTGTTGGTGTCGTTTGTATAATTAATTGTGATGTACTGTTAGCAAAAGTAAAATTGCCAGTAAGTGATGCATTATTAATTTGTGAACTACTTACTCCGGATATTGTGTATGCAGCATTACTTCCATCAGCTAAGTCATCAGAATATGTAAGTGTTAAACTATCACCCCAATATAAAGTGTTTGCGCTTGCTGATAAACCACCACCAAGAACTGTAAATGTTCCACTAGTAGTGAATGTATGAACTGTATTTGATCCAACTGTTGTGACAGTACCGCCTGTCGCTTTTTGACTTCCTGCATACTGTATAATTACTATACCAGAACCACCTGCTCCAGAACCAGTAGACCATCCGCCGTTAGATGCCCAATAAGATCCGCCGCCTCCGCCGCCACCTGTATTGACTACAGCAGTTGGTATTCCGCTACCTTTAGTAGTAGCATTTATTTCATTGGTATAGACATTATAACTGTAATATGTGGTTGTACCAGAACCTCGGCCGCCACCATAAAATCCATCACCTGCTCGTTCACTACTGTTACCGCCACCGCCACCGCCGCCAGCCAGATAACGAGTGGTTCCTGTCCAATCATTAGTAATACCAATGCCGCCATTGCCACCAGGACTTGATCCTGTTCCGGCTTGACCGACTGCTCCAGCACCACCACCGCCTGCGCCAGTCCAAGTTGTTGATGTTGATCCGCCGTTATTACCTAGTACAGTTAATGTTCCTGCTGTAAGGTTATTGTTCGCTAGGCCGCCACCAGATTGATAGTAAGCATTACCGCCGCCTGAACCACCGTTCTGACTTGACGATGAAAAACCTACACCTGAACTACCACCACCGCCACCACCTTCTGCAACATAACTACCTAGACCAGAATCAGTACCTTTAACTCCATTGAGAGCAGTAGCATTAGCAATTGCTGCACCGCCTGCGCCAACAGCCACAGCAAAAACACCGCCGGCCGTTGAAATGGATCCTCTAAGAACACCACCAGCGCCGCCGCCGCCGTTCGCATTAGTAGTATTGTGGTTACCACCACTACCACCGCCAGCTACAATTAGTGCTTCAAAACTAAGTCCCGGAGTGATTACAACATTTGCTGAATATGTTCCTGTTGTGATTGATAGTGTTTTTGTTTCAGCAACTTTGACTTTTGTTGGTACACTAAGTGTGAAAGCACCTGATGCTGAAGTAAAGTAACCTGTTAAAGAAGTGCCGTTTAAATCTGCTGTTGTTACGCCAGTTATTGTATAAGATACATTTGCTGAATTACTATCATACAAAGTGAAATTGATAGTTGTTCCACTAAAAACTGTGTTTGCTGGATTTAAAAATCCATTGACCAATGGTGTGGTGGTACCATTCCATGCGTATGTACCAGAATAAACACCCTTAGTTGTTACGCCTGTTGTTACATAAGTTGTTGCATTAACTGTTTGGCTGGTCAAACAACCAGTAAATGTTGCAGAACTTGATGTTGTCGTATTGAATACTGTGTCGGTTATTACTAAACCTGCACCGCCAGAATAATCAGCAGCGGCATTTGCTCCATTATAGAACGTAGAGTTATATACTTTACCTGTTGGATTACCACCGTTATCATATTGTACTGACCAAGCATTGTTGGAATTTACTTCTTGGAATATTGTATTATATGCCGAACCTCTGAAGTTTACAGACTCATCATTTAAAACTGATACTGTATAACTGGTTGTTCGTCCACTGTTGTTGCGCTTTAATATGGCGCCATAAATGGCCGAACTAGAATTTACAAAATTGAGTGGCGCAAAATCTCGTACTGCGGTTGCATCAGTACAGTTTATGATTACTTGACCGGCAGAACAAACAAATATTCTAGGATTCCCACCGTCACTTATACATGCTGCGCCATAACCATTAGCTAATGCGGTTGCTGATATATTATATGTGCCAGCAAGAATGACAATGGTTACTGATGTTGCTGTACCGCTTGTTGCACTTAATGCCGCTGCAATGGTCAAGTACGGTGTGCTTACCGTATTGCCGTTATTACTGTCACTACCCGAAGCACTTACATATTTTACCGATGCTGAACCAGCTACGATTAACTCGTAACTATCTGGAAATCCATAAGTCGCTAATACATTTGCCATTTATTTTTTAATCAACCACATGAGTTTTCAAAAAAACTCCTGTTAAGCTTTTCTTACCAAGAACATGTCTCTATATAGACTGTCATTTCCTATTACGTATGCATAATATGCTTCATTATTAACCACGAATGTTTGACCTGGTGTGTAGTATTGTTGTAAGAAAGTATCTGATCCACTCATACTCTTATATAATCCTATTGCTGTACCGCCAGCAGTTGTTGCGCCTTGTGTGTTCTTTGCAAATACAATTGGAAATGCAGGAGGAACAAAAGTGCCTGTCGATGGATCCATTGTTGGACCAGTTACTTGATAATTTCCTCTGATTTTTGATTTAAAATTGGAAAATCCTGATGAAGGACACATTGGTACTTGCATCTCATTTGCCCAATGGTATCTAGGATCTCTGATGTAAGTATTCCACTGTGATGTTGAATAGGAATAAGCTGAAAGTGGATCGATATAGTTGCCTGATAGGTCAAGCACAGCGGCAGATGTGGCGTTGTTGACTTGGTTGTTTATTCGATACCAAAATGGTGAATTGTTTACTGTGCCTGAACTTGAAAGAGTTCTTGTCCACATACTTGCATTTGATCCACAAGATTGGTCGTAATAGGCCGAGGCATCATAACAAACACTTGCTATCGGTGGATTATCGTTATATGAATCTTCCCAAGCTTGAGTAGTTCTTAGTCCGACATACATCATACCACCAGGTCCATAACCTGCCGTTGATGATAGGCCGCCTGACATTAATATAAAATATCGTTCAGTGCTAGCCACCAACCATTCACCTCCTTGTACTCCTGGTCCCCATGGAGTATAATTATATGCAGTGGTTGAAGTATCTGTTCTATTAACATCAAATCGGTTACTAGTATATTCTCCACCATAACTAGGCATATATTGAGCTGTACCTAACAAATAATTTCCACCCGCATTAGCAGTTGTATTGAAACCGTGTGAAACTAATATGTGAGGATAAGTTGTATATGCTCCATTGAAAAGATGATTCACATTAGTTCTAAAACTCAACTTGCGAAACGGATATGCACCCTTACCACTATCTCTAGATAGGTCTAATGTATAAGGCGAAGCAAAACTTGTACTATAGTCTGAAGTTATGTTTGTATTAGCGGTGTTCGCCCAACCACCACCTTCAGCATTACTGATAACCTGTGTGATTACATCTGCTCCAGCAGGTGTAACTGCCGGTGCAGTTTGTGATAAAGCACTTGGTGTTGAGTTTGCAGCTGCAGTAGTTATAGCTCGTATTGCTCGTAAAAAATTTATAGCAACTGCTTTTTGGTCGGTTACTGTACCGTTAACTGATGGGTTAATTCTACATAACATATTTTTTACTCCGTTAGTAATGAATAATCATTAATTGTGAATCTTCGAACACTGCTTCCGTCAACGTAAGTTGTGTGTGCTCCGTATATATTTTCAGGAATTTTATATAATCCATAAATTACAGACAATACGTTGCCGTTATCTTCGTGATTAATAAACACTGGATTTTCTATTACAACTACAGAACCATTTTCATTATATTTTCTTAATGGTGGTGTACTGACCAGGCTCATGGCGGCCTGTGGGCCATAAGAATTAGTTGTAAACTTATATCTATAGGCGTTGGTTCCACCGAAATATTCAGATTCTAAATCAATGCCTACCATTAATGATTCGCCTGTATATATTCTTGACACACCATTTTTACCAATGTCAAAAATACCAATAGATGTTGCATTGTATGGACTACTTATAACAAGCATTTTACTACTTATAACAATGTCGATACCGTGTTGTAGACCATAAGCATTAAATGTGTTTGGTAATATGTTGGCACTTACAGGTCTAAAAACTTGCCAGTAAGTAAATCCAAATACTGAGTTCATCTCGTTTGTTGTTGACGTAACATAAGTGCCGGTTGATCCAGTTGTGCCAGTTATTTGTGATGAAATTGTTGTAGATGGAGAAACACTATTTGGATCATAAGAATTTGCGCCACTATTTCCTAATGCAAATTCGCCAGCTTTTGGAAACATCAAACACATGGCGCCACTGAAGTTGGCGCCTGCGGTTCCAGTAGAATAATATCTATCATAATTTGGACCGATTATATCACCAACAGCCAGTGTGTATCCAAGTTTTAAATTGCCAACAGCATTAACTGTCATTGTTGTACCAGAAAATTTTGCTTGTATGTATCCAATAGATTCATACTTTACTACTTCTCTGGAATTAACTAGAGTATCGGTACCAGATGTGTATGTGTTTGCAAGTGTTATGGTTGTTAATTTTGTTGCATCATAAGATAATCTGATGTAATCGAGGTCGCCATAATCGTTATGTATTTTACTGTAAGTGTCTGAACCTGCAGCAGTTCCTACTCGAGCATATTTTGCAGAAGGATATGTTCCATAGAATACTGTGTTTGCTGTATCGCAACCTACACTTAAATGTGCTGTCGTATTGGCCAAACCTCTAATGATATTATCTATATCAGTTCTCATGGTGGTAACGTTAGCCGTACTGTTCATTCTATATCTAACTAACATTACTGGTCTCCTTGTGATACTGATTGTACTTCTGTATTTGCATCAGGTACTGGATCAGGAATTATTGGTTCTTGATAGCTTAAATCTGCGACCTGAATAAATTTTACAGACTCTAAATTTTCAAAACTATGAAAGTAATATGTACCAGCTGGTACTTGAGTAACAGCAGTTTGAATTTGTCCGTTACCGTGTTCGGCCACAAATTGTTCGGTAATATATGATAAAGGTGATTCACCATCAGGAACATTACCTGTAAATTCATAGACATAACCCGAATAAATTGAAAAAATTTGTTTGAAATAGTAATTTGTCATAGTCTTATATTTAGGTGTTTGTATATTTAATTCTAACAAATAAGTCTGTTGCGGATGCACCGTTCACATCTAAAGTTAGATAGTCGGTAGTCGCCAAACTTACACTTATATTTGCCGGAGTCATAACAGTTTGATTCTGAGTAATGGTAAATGTATTACCTATACTTGTTCCATTTTTCTTAATAATGTACGTGAAATTACCAGAAGTGGCCGCAGTTGATAAATTGGCATATACTGTAGTTAATGACATTGCTCTAGGTGGATAAAACCTACTTGTGCCTGTGTATGGTGAAGTGATTGCACCTGTCATTGTCAAACTTATATATGTATCTACAGATGAACCGCCGCCAGTATTGGCAGCATTGTAAGCCGAATTTGCTCTAGCAAAAGCTGCGTTAGCAAAGATTGCACCAGAATTGGCTGTTACAAAGGAACCATTGGCAAAACTGGCTGCTGAGTTGGCAGTTATAAAAGAACCATTAGCAAAGATTGCACCAGAATTGGCTGTTACAAAGGAACCATTGGCAAAACTGGCTGCTGAGTTGGCAGTTATAAAAGAACCATTAGCAAAACTTGCAGCTGAATTGGATGTTGTGAAGGCACCATTAGCAAAACTGGCTGCCGAATTGGCCACAGTAAAAGAACCATTAGCAAATGAACCTGCTGAGTTTGCAGTGTTATATGCATTGTTGGCTTGACCTCTTACCCATGTGTCTGTAGAATTGTTTGCTTGAGAAAATGCTGCGTTTGCCTGTATGAAAGCTGCATTTGCTGTTGCTGATGCTTGTCCTGCATCGGTAGGAACTCTTGTCCATGTACCATAAGTGGTACTATAGGTATATGTTATACCATTTACTGTGGCCTGTTGGCCATTTGTTGGACTGGTTGGAAATGCCATTTAAAATATCTCTGTTGTATTATGAATATTTATTAGAACGTAATGGAGCCTGAAGCATTAAATACATAAACTCTATAACCACCTGCTACTGTGTATGTTGGTGAACCTGATGTTGCTGTAACTGCCGGATTAGAATCTGCAAACCGTATGATTACAATACCAGAACCACCTGTAGTGGCACTACCACCGCCACCGGCACCACCGCCTGTATTAACTGTGCCATTTTGTTGACCGCCATTGTTACCAGCGCCACGTCCGCCACCACCAAGACCACCTGCACCACCTGCGTAAGCGCTAATATTTTCTACACCGCCACCACCACCGCCTGCATAATAGGTTGATGTTCCTGATATATTAAAAGATAATCCAACACCGCCAGCTGCGCCATTACTATTTACTGTACCTGATGCACCAGCACCACCTGCACCACCACCTGCACCAGCACTTGCAGATGCTGCGTTGAATCCTGTACCGCCACCATATCCTTGTCTAGGAGGACCAACAGTACCTGCGCCACCTGCATTTGACCCATGACCACCGCCACCACCAGAACCACCATCGCCACCAAGACCACTGTAAGTGGCATAATAACCACCACGACCACCACCTATTGCAGTAATTGATGTGCCGACAATTGATCCATCAGATGCAACAAAAGAAACTGATGATGGACATGTAATTAAACTGTTTGAACCGCTTGCATTTGTGCCTCCGCCAGCACCAACTGTAACAGTATATGCTCCAGCTGAAACTATTATGGTACCATACAGTAATCCACCAGCACCGCCGCCTCCCGAATAATTAACGGAACCTCCACCACCTCCACCACCTGCAACAATAAGTGCTTGTATGTTGATTCTTGGCGCAGGCCAATTGCCTGCAGCTTTAGCTATTCTTTGGTCATCAGCAGAGTATACACCACCACTAGAACTACCTAATATTGTTTGTGTTGTACCTATGATACCAAAATTACTTCTTGTTCTCATTTTAGATAGTAATTAATTCATAACCCGCTGACATGTGTATTGCTGAGTTTGCGCTCACAACAGTTTGCAACACATCATTTTCTTCCAAATAAATTGGACTATCTTTACCTAATAAAACTAATGTTGAATTTGGAGGTACGTTAACTTTTGCACCTAAGAAATATGTTGTGCCACTACGATTGATTATTGCATTAGCAGAAACCACATCTGAGTTATTATAGTTTGTAAAAATTATTGAATTTAATTTTACAACTGTATTAGCTGAAACAGTAATAACATTTGATGATACGGTTGTACAGTTTGCTGTGGCAGTCTTGCCTGTTATTGTATTTGCACTGATTAAATTTGGTGCGGCCATTTTATCCTCCGAATACTAATGAATACCCAACAACCCTGGCATTATTTGTGGAACTTGTTGTTGAAGATGCAGTAGTTGTGTTTGAAAATGTTGGTGATACTATATCTACCCAATTGTTACTTGTGCCATCGTTTATATATTCATAAAGAATGTCTGTTGCAATTATGTACCATTGGTCTCCCACTTTCGGACTTGTTGGTGCAGTGTTTGATGCAGTATAGGTGATGCCTGCTCCACCAGTATTTGCTTTTAAGAAGGCTGCATTAGCAGTACTGTATGCATTGTTGGCTTGGTTTCTCACCCATGTATCTGTGGAACCTGTATTTGCCTGAGCATAGGCAGCATTAGCCCTATCAAAAGCACCATTAGCAAAACTGGCCGCAGCATTTGCAGTTACAAAAGCACCGTTAGCAAATGAACCTGCATTGTTTGCTTGTAAGAAAGCACCATTTGCAAAAGAAGAACCTGTGTTTGCAACTCCATAACTGGAATTAGCCCTATCGAAAGCACCGTTAGCAAACGATGCAGCTGCATTGGCTGTTATGAAAGAACTGTTCGCAAATGAGGCACTAGAATTAACAGAAGCAAAGGCACCATTAGCAAATGAGGCTGCATTGTTTGATTGTTCGTAACTTGAATTTGCTCTTAAGAAAGCACCGTTAGCAAATGTTGCACCGGAGTTTGCGGTTGTAAATGATGCATTAGCAAATGTTGCACCGGAGTTGGCTGAATTAAATGCGTTGTTGGCCTGTGTTCTAACCCAGCTGTCGGTTGCATTATTGGCTGTATTGAATGCCGCATTAGCTCTATCAAAGGAACCATTTGCAAATGCAGCTGCCGTGTTTGCTTGGCCAAAGGCTGCATTAGCCCGTACAAATGCATCACTTGCAGTTGTATCATCTATAATAAATGGTTTTATTTTTAATAGTGACATTTTTTATTGAAGTGATATCTCTTAAATGTTTTCAATCTTTTTTACTTTTTCCCAATAATCTTCTGGACATGTTTGTGCTGAATTGGGATCATGCTGTTCTCCATAAATATCTTCAACCACTTCCCCATCAATATTTCTTAAAGCAAATACACAATAATAAATTGTGTCATCTTCTAAAGCAACAATTTTATGTTCTTGTTCTTTTTTAATAATAATAAAAGTTGGTGCGGTGAATTGTTTTGGTTCTTTACCTTCAACAGTAACTTCTACTTTACCTTTTGTTAGTAACGTTACATGGTCAAAAAAATGTTTGTGGCCAGGAGCTTTATCTTCCTTTCTTTCCAAAACATGTTGTCTAACCCAAATGTTTCCAAAATAACCAAGTTCATGCGATGACATAATAATATAAACCTTTTAAACAGTTACTACTGGTGTTGATTCTCCGTCAGAGATATCTTTCCATGAAAGTGTTTCTTCATCCCAACTATACACTTTACCATCTGTAGGCATAGCGACTGGCGCAGTCCACAAACAAGTGTCTTCTACTAATGTCCAACTATTATATGGTTTAGGTGGTATGAATGCATCACGACCTGAGTCATAAGTATATCCTGTACCAGCATAATTCTTTCTCAATGGTGTTCCACCTAATGTGTGTACACCGGCATGTGTGTTGTAACTTGTTTGTACGAAAGAACTAGGTTCTCCGAATAAACCTGTATCAATCACATCTTGTTCTATTACTAGAACTTTTGTTACGATGTTGTTTTCATCTATTTGTGCGAAATGTGCCATTTTTACCTCTTAAGAAATTCTATATTTAACAATTACAATACCTGAACCACCAGCTTTTGCACCGCTGCCATTCCAGCCTGCGCCGCCACCGCCACCCATGTTAGCTACACCAGTTTCATCTGCTCTACCGGCACCTTGGCCACCAATTCCTCTGTATCTTTCATAGTTTTGTCCATATCCACTATTAATTCCAATACCGCCGCCGCCACCAACAAATGTAACTGTGTTTCCTTTTATCATAAAATATTGTGGAGGTCCACCTCCACCACCTACATCACCACCAAGGGGACTTCCTCGGCCTGCTGCACCAGAACCACCGTGTGAATAATAATTGCTACCTGATGTACCTGTTTGGAAACCATTGCCACTGATAGAATATATCCAACTGGTTTGTCCGCTTTGTGGATTTGATCCACCAGTCGATGTTACACTTATGCCTGTTCCGATAAAAGAAGATGATGTTGCAGTACCAACAGTCCCAGCTGCTTGGCCACCACCAATTGTTACTGTGTATGTTGCTGCTGCTAAAGTTGCTAGTGCTGAACCCTCAACAGCTATATCTCTAGTAAAAAGATTTGAATTTTCTGCACCATAATATTTTACTTGGCCACCAGCACCACCGGTTGTACTCGTATGGCCACCACTACCAGCACCCACAACTAACAATTCAATACTATTATTGGATGCACCTAAAGAACTTACTACAAATGAACCACTTGATGTGAATGTATGTACTTTGTAAGTTGCATTATTTGCATCTATAAATGTAGTAACTGTACCACCTGTGGCCGTAGGTCCAACTGTGACAGCACCGCCACCACCGCCAGCTGAAGCGACTGGTTGCTGGTAAGATATAGTCCTATTAAAAGCTAATCCACTTAAGGAAGATTTTTTAATTGCCATTAGTAATTCTCCGAACCAAACGCACTAAAGGTAACGTTGCCTGTGTTAGCATAAACAGTAAGAACATCAGTTGCTGCTAGTGTTAAACCTAATGTCAAAGCAACAGTATCACTTGCACCTAAAACTGTGTCGTATGAAATGTATTGTGAATTGGCCAATGATGCACCAGCTGGACGACAAGCAATTCTAAAACCTGTGGTATTTGCTGACAAATTTGCAATTGAAATTGTAGAAATTACTGTGCTGTTTGCTGCTGGCACTGTGTAAAGAGTTGTTGCAGTATTTGGTGCTGGATTAGATTGACCTAAAATTTTTAAGACCGATGGCATTTGTTAAGCTCCCATTAATAAAAAAGTGTTTGTATATGTTAATGCAACATTAGCGTTTACTAATGCAACATTAGCGGTTGCGTATGAAGAATTTGCTGTATTTGCGGAAGACCTTGCAAATGCTTCGGTGACTGATGGTGTACCACCTACAGTTGTACCATCATGCACGACTACCACACCTTTAGTTGTGTCAACAGTAACTTCTCCGGTTGCTCCGGTAAAGATTATGGTCTGTGCAGTAGTTCCTCGCCTAAATTGTAGTTGTGTAGCCATTTATATTCCTTAATATAAGTATTTATGTTAAATAACCCGCATCGAGTGGGATTAAACTATCTGGATAAAAAACTGATATTGTTGTTTTATTATCCCAAATTCTACCATACTGTTCTAGACCTAATCCACCAAAAATTTCTTGTGCTACTGAACCGTAATCACCCAAAGGAAATTTAACCTGAGTAAATGTGTCTGAACTTGTATATCCTAAATCAATTAATGTTTGGTTGTCTATGTTTCTTCTGTTGATTTTTGTTGCCATTTTTTAATCCTTTAAATCGCTGTGCCGGTATATATGGAAAGAATTTCTGAATCAGTCAATTCACCATCTATAATCTGAATTGCATCTAGTGATGTAGGAGATGCTACACCTGGATAAGGGTATTGTGTTCCTATATAATTTGTTCCCATGTAATTACTATTAACTAAAATATTACTAGCAGAAGTTTCTTTAACTCCATTGACATAAGAATCTACTCTTAGAGTGGATTTAACAACCCATGCTAACATAACCCAGCTGCCTGTGTTAACACTAGTTGTTCCTTGATTATCTGTTCCATTTGCTACTGTGATTTTTCCGTTACTCATACCTAAACCCCAATAAGTGGCATTTCCGGTGTTAGCAAAGATTCCAACACTAGGTGAATAAGAACCTCCAGTATTACTTTGCGTGCCTTTATACCAAGCAACATAAGTTTTACTTCTTGTTGATGAGTTGTCAGTTAATTGGTCTATTGTTAAGTAGGTACCTGTTCCCCATCCAGTTGCAAAACCAGAATTACTAACACCACCAGTTGATTGATAGGATAATGTTCCTACTGTTGTAACTGTGTAAGAACCTGTTACTGTTAAACCACTAGCATTAAATTGTAATCCTAGTAGTTTTGTTTTGCCAGCTGGCGTTTTTAATTCAACACCAGTAACAGCATTTATACTAAAACTTCTACTAGTTGTTTGTAACTCAGCATCAGTAGCTGTAATTGTAAAATTATAAGTAGCAGCTGAACCTGTAGTAGTACCAGAGATTACACCCGTACTTGAATTTAAACTTAATCCTGTTGGCAAACTGCCTGATGTAACACTGTAAGCAATTGTGGTATCACTGTTTGCACTTATTGTAATTGATGTGCTTGCATCGACAAATGAAGAACCTAAAGAACCACTTGCAGTTGACCATATAGGCACATCACTAAAGGATATACCAGCAGGTTTAATTCCAGAAGAACCATCATCATTATAAACATAGACATTATATGTACCAGCAGTTTTGGCTGGACTTATAAATGTTAAACTTGCACCACTTACATAGGTGGTGTTACAACTAGTTTCGTTTACATAAACGATTGAAGCAGCTTTAAAACCAGAACCATTAACTGTTACAGTTTCACCACCGGTTATCCTTGCAGCAGTAGCACTACCTGTAAAAGTTACAGATGATATCTTAATACCACCACCTAAAGAATTTAGTGCTGCTGTTGCTATGTTATCTGTTGTAATTTTGAGTGTCATATTATTTTCTTAGAATGTAATAGAACCTGAACTGGTCCATTTATAAACTCTGTAACCATCGGCAACTGTAACTGTTGGTGAACCGGTAATTGCTGTTGCTGCTTTATAATCAACTGCATAACGAATAACAACTATGCCTGAACCACCTGTACCTGCACCACTTGAAGTATATCCTGCAGTACCATTAGAACCTCCGCCGCCACCGCCAGAATTAATACCACCTGCGCCTGCAACAGCACCTACATTACCGTTGCCGCCACCATTACTACCGCCAGTGCCGGCAGTTGTGCCTGACCACGTACTACCGCCACCGCCACCGCCTGCGCCGCCGTCACCACCTTTTACACCAGTATTATAACAACCGCCACCACCACCGCCTGCATAATACAATGATGTTCCGGTTATTGATGAAGATAATCCAGCTCCGCCGTTTCCACCAGAAGGGAAAGATGCTGCTATAGCATTAGAACCTGCAGCGCCAGCACCACCGCCACCTCCGCCTGCGCCGCCTGATCCATCAAGTCCACCGCCACCGTTGTTGCCTTGTCCTGCGGTGCCCGCACCACCACCTGATGCTACGCTAGCACTTCCTGAATCAGAACCTCCACCGCCAGAACCACCTGATGCGCCTTTACCTGCAATGCCCGATCCTCCATAACCACCGCCTAAAGATGTAATTGTTGAGAATGATGAATTTGTGCCGTTCGCACCTGCAAGGTTTGTTGATGCAGCTGCACCAGCACCACCTGCACCAATTGTTACTGTTAATGATACACCAGGAGATACTGCAAAACCAGCTGCAGTTTTAAAACCACCAGCACCACCGCCACCACCAAGCCAAGCACCACCGCCACCACCACCAGCAACGACAAGATATTCAATTGCGTTTGCTGTTGGTATTGATGGATTAGATATACTTGTGCTATTAAAAACCTTAGCACTAAGTTTTTCTGTGCTGTGCGTTTTTACCACCATTAACTAATCTCCGAACCAAACAAGTTGAAACTTAGATTTGCAGTACCTGCATATACTGTAACTATATCAGTACTAGCTAGTGTGATACCAATTGTTAAACTGATACTATCGTAAGATGGAATAGCACCATTGTATGCAATATAGTGTTTTGGATCCAATGTTGCACCTGCTGGTCGTATTGCAATTCTATAAAAATCATTACTAGCCGATTGATTACAAATAGTAATAGTTGAAGCTATTGCACTTGTTGCTGCTGGCACCGTATAAAGTGTTGTTGCTGTTGTTGCCAGCGGGTTTGATTGTCCTAAAACTTTGTATGTGATTGCCATGTTCTTTCCTTATCCACCCATTAATAAAAATGGGCTTAATGTTTCAGCTGAAGATACTGTAACTGCTAATTCACGCACTTGAATATCAACACCAGTGGCAGGCGCAGTTGCAAATACTACGTTTGCACCAGATACTGTGTAGTCTGTAGTTGGTCTCTGTAAAATACCGTTTTCTGCAACAAGTAAATTGTTTACATTTACACCAGAGGTTACTGTAAAGTTTGTTGCAGTATTGTTGCCTGTATATGTTCTATATATTAAACTACTAGAACTTATATTTGTACCTGATAATGTTGTGACTTCAATGTATGCTGTGTTTGGTGGAACAGAATCAAATGTTAAAATGTTTCCTGATAAACTATAAGAAGTTTTAGGTTGCATCACACCTTGTACAGAAACAAAGATTATGTTTTCACTGTCTGGTGTTGTTGACAAAGTGAATGCTGAATTTGAACCATCGCCAGTAAACACATCAACAAAACCTGTTAATGTTGCAGTAGAACTGGTGTTTGCTTTATTGTAAGCCGCATTTGCTTGCGCTCTTGCCCAAGTGTCTGCACCACCGGCAGTATTGGCTGCTATGAAAGCTGCGTTAGCTGTATTGTATGCGTTGTTGGCTTGATTTCTAACCCACGGATCCGTTGCATTGTTAGCTGCATTGAAGGCTGCGTTAGCAGTTACAAAGGCACCGTTAGCGAATGATGCAGCTGAGTTTGCTTTATCGAAAGCACCATTAGCAAATGATGCTGTGGTATTCTGAGAGGCATAAGAAGCATTAGCGGTTACAAAGGCACTGTTAGCAAATAATGCACCAGAATTGGCTGTTATGTAAGATGCGTTAGCAAATCCAGCAGTTGTATTTTGTGCTGTATATGATGCATTAGCAGTTATAAAAGCTGCATTAGCAAATGTTGCTGTGGTATTTTGTGCAATATAAGACGCATTGGCTCTTAGAAATGCACCGTTTGCAAATGAGTTGGTTACACCTATTGATGTTGCAATTGTTGTGCTAAAGTTGGCATCGTTACCTAACGCAGTTGCCAATTCATTTAATGTATCTAACGTTGTTGGCGCAGAGTTTACAAGATTTGCAATTGCATTACCAACATAAGTTGTTGTTGCATATCCAGCAGAAGCATGATTGCCCCAAGCATATGCTGCATTGGCTGTTATGAAGGCACCATTAGCAAATGATGCACCAGAATTGGCTGCATTGTATGCTGCGTTTGCTTGTGTTCTTACCCAAGTATCTGTTGAGTTATTGGCCGCATTAAAGGCAGCATTAGCAGTTATGAAGGCACCATTAGCAAAACTGCCAGCACTATTGGCCTTATCATATGCATTATTAGCTTGAGTTCTTACCCAACTATCAGTAGAATTATTGGCTTGTAAGAAGGCAGCATTTGCTGTTGCATATGCGGAGTTTGCTCTAACAAAAGCAGAATTGGAGTTGTCTGTAACAACAGGAACATTACTTAATAATTCACGTACTTGAATTATTGTTCCATTTGCTGGAGTATCCACAAAAGTAATAGTATTTCCTGTTACACTATAATCTGTTAGTGGATTTTGTGTAATACCATTATCAAAAACAAGTATACTATTTGCAGTTGTGTTAGATGAAATTGAAAATGTATTCGTGTTACCATCACCAGTAAAATTTCTGGTTATATAATAAACTGAAGCTGTATTACTGGCTGTAATAATTGTACTGTATGCTAAGTTTGCGGTAACGAAAGCTGCATTGGCTGTACTTCTTGCATATGCATCTGCACTGCCGGTGTTGGCTGCATTAAAGGCTGCGTTAGCAGTTACAAAGGCACTGTTAGCAAATGATGCCGTGGTGTTTTGTGATGTGTAAGATGCATTAGCAGTTATGAAGGCACCGTTAGCGAATGATGCTGTAGTATTCTGAGATGCATAAGAAGCATTAGCTGTTACAAATGCAGCATTAGCAAAACCTGCCGTGATATTCTGTGCAACATATGATGCATTAGCAGTTACAAAAGCACCATTAGCAAATGATGCAGTAGTATTTTGTGCTGTATAGGATGCATTAGCTGTTACAAAAGATGCATTGGCCAATCCGGCCGTTATATTTTGAGATACATAAACTGCATTTGCTGTTGTATAAGATGCATTAGCAAATCCAGCAGTTATATTTTGTGATGTGTAAGAAGCATTAGCAGTTACAAAAGCACCATTAGCAAATGATGCTGCTGAGTTTGCAACTATAAAGGATGCATTTGCAAAACTGGCTGCTGAGTTGGCAACAACAAATGCACCATTGGCAAAACTAGAACCAGTATTTGCAACTCCGTAACTAGAATTCGCACGGTCAAATGCACCATTAGCGAATGAAGCAGCTGCATTGGCGCCAACAAAAGCACCATTAGCAAATGAACCTGCATTGTTTGCCTGTACAAAAGCACCGTTAGCAAAACTGGCCGCTGAGTTAGCTGCCGTGTATGCTGTGTTTGCTTGTGTTCTGACCCAAGTATCGGTGGAATTATTGGCCGCATTAAAGGCTGCATTTGCCTTATCGAAGGCACCATTAGCAAATACAGCGGCTGAATTGGAGGTTATGAAAGATGCATTTGCAAAATTACCGGATGAATTGGCTGCAGCAAATGCATTATTAGCCTGACCTCTTACCCAAGTATCAGTAGAGTTATTGGCTGCATTAAAGGCTGCATTGGCCGTTGAATATGATGAATTGGCTCTGTTAAATGCTGAATTGGAATTATCAGTAACAACAGGAACATTACTTAATAATTCACGTACTTGAATTATTGTTCCATTTGCTGGAGTATCCACAAAGATGATTGTGTTTCCTGTTACACTATAGTCCGTTATTGGATTCTGTGTAATACCATTATCAAAAACAAGAATACTATTCGCAGATGTATTGGATGAAATTGAAAAGTTGTTTGTGTTACCATCACCAATAAAATTTCTGGTGATATAATACAATGCCGCTGTATTACTGGCTGTAATAATTGTACTGTATGCTAAATTGGCTGTACTAAAAGCCGCATTTGCTTGTGCTCTCGCAAAAGTGTCCGCACCACCAGATGTATTTGCTTGTGCATAGGCTGCATTAGCATGGTTAAAAGCCAAACTAGATATTGTTACACCGGTATTGGCTTGTGTAAATGCACCATTAGCAAATGATGCTGCCGCATTGGCTGTTACAAAAGATGAATTAGCAAAACTAGAACCTGAATTTGCCGTAGTATAACTGGAGTTTGCTCTATCAAATGCACCATTAGCAAATGAACCAGCACTTGTTGCTTTACTATCAGCTGTATTGGATGTTGTGAATGCTCCGTTAGCAAAACTTGCTGCTGAGTTAGCAGTTACAAATGCACCATTAGCAAAACTGCCAGCACTATTGGCTTTATCGTATGAATTATTAGCCTGACCTCTTACCCAAGTATCTGTTGAATTATTAGCCTGTGCGTAGGCCGCATTAGCACGGTCAAAGGCTGCATTAGAAAAGATTGCAGTAGTGTTTTGTGAAAGATATGATGCATTAGCGGTTACAAAGGACGCATTGGCAAACGATGCTGATGAATTAGCCGTATCAAATGCATTATTAGCCTGACTTCTTACCCACGTATCAGTAGAATTATTTGCCTGTGCATAAGCAGCATTGGCTCTATCGAAAGATGCATTAGCAAATATAGATGTTGAGTTGGCAACTACAAAAGAACCATTGGCAAACGAAGCTGCCGAGTTGGCCTTATCGTATGCCGTGTTAGCTTGTGTTCTTACCCATGTATCGGTGGAACTATTGTTGGCCTGCAAAAAGGCCGCATTAGCAGTTGCATACGCTGCATTGGCAGTGTTTGATGCATATGGATCTACGGCACCACCGCCAGTGATAGTTGTTATCTCAACATTGGCACCATTTTCAAATGTGGTATCAAAGTAAACTACATTACCTGTAACAGTATATGTACTTCTTAATTGAGTAATACCATCGACTACCGCAATTATATAGTTTTCACTTGATGGTGTTGTACTTAAATTAAATGTTGATGTTGCACCATTAGCGGTGAACGCATCGGAATAAACTGATACTGGTGATGCAGTAAAGTTTCCACCAGTATTTGCTTGTGCATAGGCTGCGTTGGCCCTAGCAAAAGCCGCATTGGCAAAAGAGGCTGCTGAGTTAGCAGTTACAAATGCACCATTAGCAAATGAACCAGCTAACCTTACATCCTTCTTATCTTGATTGCCAATGTAAGTAAATTCCATGTTATGTTATTTCCAATAGACTCACAATAACATCAGCTGCTGAAGCATTACTTGTTGAGACTTTTAGTATATCATTGGCTCTCATTACTAATTTTTGTTCACCACCAATAGTAATTAAAGAATTACCTGGATCAATTGGTGCCATCTTAACCATATAATAGTCCGACCCACCAGAAGTTAAAATGACGTTTGCGGTTATTGATGTGTTTAGTATGTTTGCTATAGTCATGCCAATGACTGTCGTTGATACATTGGCACCAGCTGTATAGATTGCTGTAGGTGATGTTCCGACTGCTGCTTGTAGTTGATTTTTAAAAGTATTTGCCATTTAAATTTCCTTATCCTTTATTTATTCATCAACTAAAGGCGATAGTGAAAGCAACAATGTCTGAGTTAGTGTCTAGTGCTGTTGTTCCTGTATTAGCTTTGGTATAAGCTGCATTAGCATGAGTGAACGCCGCATTAGCAAACGATGCAGTTGTATTTTGTGCTGCATATGCAGCGTTGGCACGGTCAAACGCAGGACCAGGGTCATTTCCACCTGATACCGATGCATTGATTGTGATTGTTTTTGTGGTTGTATTTGTGCTGATGGTAACATTATTACCAGCAATGAAAGACAAGGTGTCCGAACCACTTCCCGCAAATATTAGGGAGCTGTTTGAGTTGATTGTGTCAAACGAAAATTGGTTGGAGATGTATGAAGTTCCACCAAGACTGTTTTTATAAAACAGTTTTCCATCGGCGTAGTTAAGAGCGACCTCACCAAATGCAAGACCTGATGGTGTGTTTCCTGTTACGCCTGATTTTTTTAACTGTATTGCTGTGTTTGACATTTACTTAAAACGATCCGCCATCCTTGAGTTCGCCATCAGCACCAACTAAACTTGTTATAGCAGTTGGTACCACTTCTTTATTCAGCTGTTCTTCAATTTTTTTTCGCTTGGCAGGAGGTAGTTGTAAGTATTCAATCTTTTCAGTTAATAATTTAATCGTATCATCTAAATTACTTTTTTCAGTTTCATGTTTCTGAATCAACAGTTTAACATTCTTTTCATTTTCTTGATTAATGCCATCAATCTTTCCAGTATTTTCGGAATTAATAGAGTTGATTCTATTCTCAAGTTCTGTACGAACTCTATTAGTTTCTTCTCTGGCTCGAATCAATTCACCTTTAAACGTTTCAACATGTGTTGCTTGATTTTTAACACTTTCATAGTCTCTAAACTTTGTGTTTAATTCTTCAAGTTCAACACGATGTTTATTGGTCAATTCATTAATGTCGGTACTTTGTTTAGAAACAAGTTTTTCGGTTTCGGCTAACTTGTTTTTTAAATCTTGTATAACATTATTTTCATTTGATGCATTGGTTTGTTCCAATTGTTCAATTAATGTTTGTAATTCATTATTGGATTTTGCCAATGCTTCAATTTTTTCACTCTGTTCTTTTACAACCTCATCAGTAATTTTTTGATTCGCTTGCATTGAAACATTTCGGACAACACAATCTGTCATTGTTGCCGTTAATGTTTCAATATAATAATTTAAATACTTTTCATTTGCCATATCAAACTCCTATCATAAAAAAAATCTATTACATTATATAGTCAGCTTAGAATTGACCTCCATCCAAAGCGGATGACCAAATAGGAACACCTGCATTGGTTACTGTAAGAATTTGATTAGACCATGTTTGGTCGGATGAACCTGCAGCAGCAGTAACAGCTAGTGCATTTGAACCATCGCCGTATACGATACCCTTTGATGTAAATGTAGAAGCACCAGTACCGCCTTGTGTTACAGTCAGACCAGAAATATCAGCAGCAGTCGCAGCACTTACACGGCCGTATGCATCAACAGTCAATGATGTGATTGTTTTAGCAGCACCTAGTGTACCAGTCAATGCATACGTTACGTTAGCGATTGCTTGAATTGCACCGTTGCCATTACCAACCAACATTCTACCAGCGGTGAATGTCGATGCACCTGTACCGCCTTGTGGAACTGATAGACCAGAAATTTCTTGTTGTGTGAATCCTGTTACACGACCATATACGTCTGTTGTAATGTTGTTAACTGTGTTTGATGTTGCAACGTTTACGTTTACAACAGAAACGTTTGCTTGTGATACTAGACCACCTGTGCCGTTACCAAGAACAACCTGACCTGCGTTGAATGTACTTTGTCCTGTACCACCTTGGCCAACTGTTAGACCAGAAATCTGACTGAATGTTGCAGCGGTTGTTCTACCATATGCATCAACAGTTACAGAAGTAATGGTGTTATTTTGTGCGCCAGTACCTGTTTCGGTATATGTACTATTAGCAAGTAGTTTTAATGAGTTTGAACCATCACCAACAAGGATAGAACCAGCAGTGAATGAACTTGCGCCAGTACCACCATTAGATACTGTTAGGTCATCAGTTAATGTTAATGATTTTAGTGATGTTGCACCAGCAACTGTTAGTGTACCAACTTGTAATACTGTTGTGTTTGCCCATGCAGCAACTAAGTTTGATTTCAAGTTTGCTTGGCGGAAGGTTCCTGATGAAACGTTGATTACGTTACTTGATGGATCACCTGTATAATTGTCGAATAGGTAATATGCACCATCACCAGCATGACGAATCAAACCAGCAGAACGAGCCGTACCATCATTGTATGAACCAACAAAACCAATATCAACTGCATCGCCTGCATTATTTGCCGCAAGAACAATCAATGCATCTTCAGTTGACAATGTTGTTACATCATATTTTGTAACATCACCTAAAACAGCAAGATTACCGCTGATGGTAATATTACCATCAATCGTTTGATTCATTGATGCAGTATTTGAACGAACAACTGTAGTGTCTACACTAAAAGAAACTGCATTGTCTGTTACTACTGATGTGATGCCTTCACCACCAATGAAGGTCAATGTGTTATTTGCAAGGTGTACTGTATCTGTACCAGTATCACCAGCAATACTCAATGCTGTGGCGATACTTGTATTAGCAATGGACATGATACGACCATTTGCAGCAACAGTAACAACTGGTATGTTAGATGTACCACCATAAACACCAGCGGTTAGACCAGCAATAGTGTTAAGTGATGCACTTAATGTTGCATTTGCAGTACCATTAAACAACTGTGCAGAAGCAGTAATGTCACCACCAGTAACATTAATAAATCTGTCTGTTTGAAATTGTGTTGCAGAGTTTGCGTTACCTGAGAAAGCGCCAGTACTTAATACGCCGCCATCAGAGAAACTAATACTTCTGACGTTTGCGTGGCCTAAGAAAACGTTACCAGATGCGTCACGTTTAACTATGGTGCTTACAGTATTTGAACTGGTAGCTGCATCAATCTGTGAGGTATAGTATTGACCACCAACATTAACAACACCTGTACCAGATGGTGAACCAATGAAAATGGTATTTGAAAGGTATGAATAACCAAGTTCACCGGCTTGTAGGCTTACTGGTGTGCCTAACGTGGTGGAACGCTTGATTAGAATTGAGGTGTTTCCGATGGCCATTATTATTATCCTTTTTGATTAGTTGGATTTAAATCCTATATCTATTTATGAAAAATTGCCTGCATCAATTATACTAATTGCATTAGCAATGTACTCCGGTCCGCCTATACTAACAATATTATTGCTCCACAACTGAGTTTCTACATTTAATGTGGTACTACCAATAAAAAGAGTGTTGGAAACAAAAGAAAATGCTAATTCTCCGTCAGCCAAATTACTTGGTGCCGTATTTGCGTAAGAACGCAGTATTTGAATTGTTGTATTTGATCCTGCCATAACTTATCTCAAAAGAAACCCATATCAACACCCTGGAATGCCAAATAAGTTATAGAGTTTGCCACTGCTCGTTGAATTGCTTCTTCTGGAATTACACCAGCAATGGTTTGTACTGGTGTAAGACCACCAACTGGTGATACAACAAGCGCAATAGGATTAGGATTTGCTGCTGTCGGCGCAGCTGAAAATGAAAGCGCACCAGTTGTTGCTTCGGCTTTAATGACTGTACCATCCAAGTCAATAGTGTTACCACTTAGGTAAAGACTTCGGAACTTTCTTGTTCTGCTACCAAGGTCGAATGTTCTTGACTCTGTTGGTATTAAATTACCATGAATTGGTGTATCGGTACCAAGGCCTTTGGCACTAAATGTTTTTGTCTCTGAGTTATAAATTATCACATCACCGGTGTTTGCACCAGTTAATGATAAGTCTGTTAAACTTCTGAGTGTTTGTGTACCGTAAGATAGAGTTTTGACCCTTGATTTTTGTCCTTCTATTCTTACCCTAACGGTTGCTGGTTGTCTAACTGTTACTGTTGGCATGATGTTCCTTTAAAATACAGTAACTTGAGGTAACACGTTCACAATTCCTTCTAAGACTCTCGTAACATTGTTAGAAGAATCTTTTATAACAACATCATATACATATCTACCAGCAGAAATATTTGCTGTGTTTGCATATGGTAAAGACATAACCATGATACCTTCAGTTGGATCATTGATGGTTATAACAAATTGCGCTGTTGTGTTACTTGAATAATAAGATTTTTTCATCACAGCTTTAATTTGGCAATTAACTAATTGAAAAGGTGTACCGTCAGCCTCATCCAATGCTACTGATGTGTTGAAGCTTGAACCTTGTTCTAAAAATAATTCTTGATAACCTGCTGGCATTTTTTAACCCCTTTAGAGGTATTTATCAGTTATTCGGTTCGCATCCAAACATATAATGGATCAATGTCTGGTGTTGTATTGGCTGTGCCAAAGGCTGTGTTGGTAACTGCTACCCAGGTACCAAAACCAAACAATGTATTCGGATTAGCACTGTTCAATCCGTTCATGTAAATTGAACCAATCGGATAACCAGTGGTTAATGTATTTATTGTGGTAGGAATAGAAGGTTTATCTGATAAATCAAAGTAAGAACCTGATGTGGCCACTGAAGCTAAACCTGCAACAGCTGATGCATTAATTAAAATTGCGATATTGTTTGCTGAAGTAAGTCTACCTCTGTTATCAACGGTGAATCTTGGCACAAAAGATTGTGACCCATATGAACCAGCCGTTACACCTGTTATAGTTAGTCTAGCTGATGGTAAAAAACCTGCGTTTATATTAGCTGCATCTGTTGTGTCTGTTGTTGCTGATGTGGCCAAACCAGTAACTTGTGCAGATGATATTGATATTGTAACGTTAGCTGCTGATGTAATTCTACCATAAGAATCTACTACAAATCTTGAGTATGCGGAACCAGCTGAGGAACCATATGTACCAATTGTTACTGCTGTTGTTGGTAATCTGGCCGCAGGTAACGTACCTGATGTAATGTTATCAGCAACTGTAGTATCCGTGGTTGCTGATGCAACAAAGGTTGGATAACCAGTAATCTGTGAAGTTGCAATTTGAATTGCAGTGTTAACCACACTAGTAATTCTGCCTTTTGCATCTACGTTAAATTTTGGAACAGAACTTGCTGTACCATAACCTGTTGCAGATACGCCAGTATTAATGAATCTAGCATCAACAAATGTACCAGATGTTACTTGACTTGTAGTTATTGCAACAGCCTGTTGTGACGCTGATGTAATTCTACCTTGAGCATCAGTAACTATTGTTGGTATTTGTGTGGCATCACCATAAGTACCAGCAGTGACTGCTGTGTTTGCCAGTACTGATGGCGTTATCTTTGTTGTCATTTAATCTGTCCTTTTAATACTTCAATTTCTGCTTTAAGTTCTTTAATTGCTTCAATCAAAACACCAACAATGTTACCATAAGATACTGACATAAACTCATCATCACTTGCGGCTTCCATAACAACTTCAGGTAATACTTCTTTCATTTCTTGTGCAATAACACCAACACCTTTTGTGCCAGAATCAATTCTTTCATAAGTAACACCACGCATTTTTGATACAGTGTCTAAAGCATTTGTAATTGTTTCGACATTTGTTTTTAATCTTGCATCAGAGTAAGCAGTAACGTTGTTTCTAAACACTGCATTACCAACAGTATCTAATGTCATTCTATATGTATTTAAACCATCGGACCATCCACCAATTCTAAAGACGTTATCATTGTCCAGTCCCATATTAATCGCAAATGAACCTGGTCTATGAAACGACATGGTGGCGTGGTTTGTACCTATATTACCATTATTACCATAAACAACCAACGTACCCGCTTGACTAGCTGTACCTGTAGGAGATCCAGACTTATGATTGCGTGTTCCTGTAATATCAAAAGTATCACTTGTATTTAATACATCTGCACCATTAACAACCAAACCTTGGCCATTTAAATAATATTTCGTACCATCATTAAAAAGATATCTATTTTGGGCACTATTTAAATAAAGAACACCAGTTGTACCACCAGTTCTATATGCGGTGATATCACCCGAAAGTGCCAATGTAACCTTACCTGTACCCGATACTGTAGTCTCACCAGTAAATGCTGCTCCGGCTAGTTTTGCCAAACCTGTAGGTAGTCTTGCATCTGCCAATGTTCCGGATGAAATATTGCTTGCGTTGGTTGTATCGGTAATAGTTGGGAAATCCGATATCTGTGATTTTGTAATAGAAATTTGTGAATCACCTGCAGCTGTCAGTCTACCTTTTGCATCAACAGTAAAGGTTCCAACTTTAGCGGCACCACCATATGAACCAGCTGACACTGCTGTTGATGGTAATCGAGCGTCAGGCAATGTACCTTTGTCGATGTTACCAGCACTTGTAGTATCAATCGTTGCTGAGTTTGCCAATGTTGGGAAGTCCGACACCTGAGATTTGGTGATAGAAATAGTAACGTTCGATACGGCAGTAACTCTACCTTTGCCATCAACTTTAACTTGAGCAATTTTTGATGCGGCGCCATATGTGTATGCATTTGCATCTGGACCAGCATCAATTAATTGACTGTCTGCAATAGTACCAGTAATTTTTGTATTTGCAAGACTTGTTATCCAAGATGGATTAGCATAAGAACTACTTGAATACAATCCATTTGTTACTGTGCCTGCATTACCTGTAATACTTGATGTTAATGTGTACCCAGCATTTGCAAGATTGTTTACGAATGCTGTTGTAGCAAAATGTGTGTTTGATGTAGTAATTGGCATAGTAAGGCCATCAACACGACCTGTAAATGTACCACCAATCTTCGGCATCTTTCTAGTTTCTAGGTTGTCAATCGCATCTTGAATAGTTGCACCAGACATATCACCAGATACAGGACCGTAAACAATATTGTTTGCAAAATACTCATACACCGCATAACCATCGACCTCAACCAATATTTTATCACCTGTTACTGGTGCGCTTGTGAACTGTATAATTGAATTTGAAGTGAATGCATTATATTCAGATTCTAATTGACGCACACCGTTAATGTATGTTCTCAGTTGTGTACCAACACTAAATGTTGGTGTAGTAAATTTGGTTGTAAGGCTATCACCAGTATATGATAAACGTGATGATGAAATTCTAGAACCTGGTTGTGTACCACCTCCACCACCTGTACCACCGGTGACCCAAGAATATCCACCTGATCCATCTGTACCCAAAACTTTTCCTGCGGCACCTGAACCTGCTGCAGCAGTGACAGTCAAACCAAATAATGATGCGTAGGATGATGTTCCTGTACCACCTTGGCCAACCTGTAGTGGTGTTGTTAGTGATATTGCAGCAAAGGTTGGTGAACCTGTTGTGGTTAGGTCTTGTGATGTGCTAATTGACAATGTGTTGCCAGTACCATTATCATTTGTGGCAAATATAACAATACCATTGTTACTCTTTAGTGTAATACCAGCAACATTTGCAGTAACAAAACCTGTTGTTCCTTTAATTGTTGCAACAGTCGTATTAGCTTTATCAAATGCTGCATTGGCCTGTGCAAATGCTGGTGCAACCTGAGGTGCCACATTGTTTGCGGATTCATATGCAGCATTTGCATGTCTGAACGCAGCATTAGCAAAAGATGCAGTTGTATTTTGTGAAGTGTAAGATGAATTGGCTCTTACAAATGCTGCGTTTGCAAACTTATCTGATGAATCAATTCGACCTTGTAAGAATGTATTTGCAGTTGTAATTTTAGTATTCAACGTATTGGCTGCTGTGGAAGAAGCGGCCTGTGCGGCTGTTTGGTCTAATGCATCACTAACATATTGATCCGTTATTATTCTATAATAATTGCCGTTAGTTACATTTAATATATCAAAGTTTTTATTTGTTTCGTTCCAACGAAGACTTGCATTTGCACCAGTAACACCTCTATTAATATCAATTGAACTAATTAATCCTTCATTTGATCCTGCGTTCAAGGTAAATACATTTGAGTTGTATATTGTTGTGCCATTAATAACAAAATTACCACCAACCGATAGTTGTCCTACAGTTTGTAAATTATTAACAAACACTGATGCGTTATTAGCATCAATTTTTTGTGTCACACTCATTGTTGCAGTGTTTACAGAAATGTTTGATTGTAATCTATTTGTAAATGTATTACCTGTTACATTTAATAATGGTGTATATACAATACTATTTGCTTCTAATCTATTTGCAAATGCTGTTGTTGATACACTTAAAATTTGCGTGTTAACGGATGTATTTGCCTGTACTTGGTCAATCAATGCACGCTGAGTCACAGATAAAGTTTCTGTATTGGCTGATGTATTGGCTTGTAAAGTATTGGTATGAGTTTTACCTGTTACAGCTATAGCTGCAGTGGTAATTAATGTGTTCGCAATTAAATTTTTTGTCCAACTGGTGTTAACAACACTTGAGTTGGATGTATTCATTGACGAATTTGCTTGCAAAAACTGAGTTAATGTGGTGCCCTCAACGTCTATTGAAGGTGTGTAGATATGTAAGTTTGCTGTAAGATAATCACCAAAAGAATTTATTGAATGTAAAGTTGGTGTGGTTATATTTGCAGATGCAAAAAACGAAGTTGAGTTTGTATTTCCAACAGTTACAATATTATTTTGTAAATAAACTGTGTTTGCATAAAATAAATTTGCGTATGCGGTATTTGTACTATACTGGTCAACTGTATAGATTGCAATATTTGCAGACAATGTATTGGTGGTTATTACATTAGATGCAATTATATTTGAAGAACTAATAAATGAATTGGCTAATAAGTTCTTTGTATAAACTGTACCTGTTATTGATGCATTTGCTGTATTAACGGATGAATTTGCCTGCACTCTATTTGCATATAGTGTATGTACAATAGATGCATTTGCTGTATTAACGGATGAATTTGCTTGTAATAAATTACCATAGATACCGGTTGTTGCGGAGAATGATGCCGCATTAACAATCGTATTGGCCTGAATTTCTGTTGTTGTTATGGAAGTATTTGCTTGTAAACGGCTGGTGTATATACTACTGTTTGCACTGATAACATCAGTAACAATTTGATTGTTTGATTGTAATTTACTGGTGTATGTTGTACCAGTTACAGAGAGTGTGGATGTGTTAACTTTTTGACGAGCTTCTAGAATATTTAAATCTAAGTTTCCACCAACATACAAATCACCAGCAACTCTGGCATTGTTGGCCACTTTTAAACCAAAACCTGAACCCAACACATTCAATACGTTTGCAATGTTTGCACTGCCTGATGTAGATAAACTCAATTCAGTATTTGTAAATAGTCCTTGGCGTTGTACAGTCAAATCATTCTGTATTGTTGCAGAAGAACCAACACCTTGTACACTCAAAACTTTTTGTATAATAACATTACCATTTGACTGTAATGCGTTTAGTGTTCCTTCGGAAAGATAAATTGTACCCGAATCTTTTACATAATTATCTTTGGCCAATACATTATTCTCAGCAATCAATGCACTGGTTGCAGTCAACCAATGTCCGAATGTATTGGCATAACTTAATGTGGTAACTGTATTAGCCATTTTAACCTTTTTCTAATAGTTTTAGTAACAAACTTTTAATTTCTGTCATGTCTTGTTTCATTTCTGTGATATCAGACTTTACTTTATTTATTTCTTCTTTTTGAGACTCCATACCACGGCGTCTAGCTAGATAGTCATCTAGTCCTGTTTTATCTTGGTTGATAATGGCGCCACTCCTAGGATCTCTCACTAATTTGGTGCCTTTTACTCTCAGTAAGTTCATAATCAGAATGTGGTGTTAGTATTTGGAGGTAAAGCAATAGTTCTCACATCAGACAAATATGGAACAAGAGTTTTGTCTGTGGTTGTCAACACAATTTTGATTGCAAATTGACTGAATGTGTAGTATGTTTGGCCATTGGTACTTAGATAAGAAATAAAACCTTGGTCTTTACCTGAGTTGCCTGGAGCAAAAGTATACTCACGTACATCACTTCTTGATTGTGAATATGTTCCATCAGAACTATTTGTTTTTGTCATTAGTTGCCAGTAACCATCATCAAAAGCTTGTGTATCATTTCTACTTAAAACTTTATAGTAAACATTGATATCGGTACCAACTGGACGATATGCAGAGAGGTAAACACTCAAGTCGCCAGAATCAAAACCACCATCCAATACAACTTTTTTGGTTAAGTATCGTGTTTCTGCTGGACCACCTTTAACAGAAGTTTCACCAGCAATTGTTGCGGTTGCGCCTGTTCCAGGTGTATTGTTTGCATCAAGTATAGTAACAGTTGGTGTCTCAATGTAACCAGAACCAGGTGATGTAATATAAATGTGGTCAATTACTCCACTAACCACATTGGCCGTTGCATATGCTTGTTCACCATTCTTACCAGTCGGTGAAGAAATTGTAACAGAGGTACATGAAGCATTATAACCACTACCACCATTTGTAATTGAAATTAAACTGTTAGACAATTCACAATTGTTAATATCATATTGGATTGCAAACAAAGAAGTACCTGCATCAGAAATGATAGGTGATACCGCATCGTCTGTAGACTCCAAATAACCATACATTGAGAATGATGTTGTGGAGTTTGATTTAAGTATTCTTTCACCTTTATTGTCATTCAAATAAATGTGTTCATACATTGTTGTACCATATTTACCTGGATTAATATTAACCTCAGGTGTTTCTGTGCCACTCTGTAATGTGGCTGCATATGTGTATGTAATTGTTGTTGAAGGCGGAATAAAATCTGTTGTAGACAAGTTAAACGCATCAACTAACACATCATCATTCGTGGTTAGAACAACATTGTTTACCATTGTATTTGCATTTGTAAAATAATCAATGTTATTTTCTATCAATCCTCTTTGTGGTAATTTTTTAGGCACAATCATTCTGATTGATGGTGTCTTTGTTGTGTCAAACTTGGCACGTTCAACTGTAAACATTAAACTTTGGTTTTGATCCGCTGTCCATGTCTGAGCATTTTGAGAGATGAACAATGCACCAACATATGGAGCACTGTTGATTTTTGTAATTGAACTTGGATATGGATCAGTTGCAAGATTCTTCACCGATGAAGGTAGTGCTGTATCACCATTCGCAGCGGTATATAAAGTATATTCATTTGAAGATGATTTCAAAATCATTGCGTACAAACTACCCGATTGGATATACACAGGTGAATCAAAGACGAATTCTGTGTATGTGGTTTCATCCAAGTATTGTGGAGATTCTGACACATTAATTTTATATGCAGGTAAAGTAATAATAGAATTGTCTAGTGTAGAGCCATTTGGATAACCATTTAATGTTCCAACAATAGACAATGTTACTGGTGCTGCATCACTTGTTGGTTTAGTTTTAAAGAAAACCTTAACTGAAGAAATGTATGCACCATTGGCAAAATTATCTCCATCAATAATAAATGTTTGAGCCACAGGATCATAAGGTGAATACCACACACTGCGAGAAGTATTATTCTTGGTGAATGCTGGTAAAACCAAATCTCGTTTATTAACTTGTGTGAATACATCTTTTGCACCAGAAGGTGATGCACCAAAGTCTATGTTTTGTTTGTTAGTTTGTAGGCCAGACGCATAGAATGTGCCTTCTGCAAACGTTGTTACTGTTTCTTCATTTCCATTGAAACGATTGTCTATACGAAACACCCTTGAACCGCTGTGAAATGTATTTCCAGGTACAGTAAATATACCAAAAACACTACCTTCCTCATTTGTTTGTAATTTTCCAATAGAATATACATCATTTACTGAACATGAAATTGCTGTAGTTAAAGTTATAACTTTCGTTGTGCCATTGTATCCTGTAACTATTGCTGATTGGCCTTGACCTGATCCAGCAGTTATGTATAATGTACTACCAATATAATCTGTACTGGTTGATGAAGCTAAAGTTGACAAGGTAAGTGTTGTTGTACTACTAACAGTTTGTATTAATCCACCGTTGTGTGTTTGACTACTGAATGTTCCTTGTGCTGTACTAGTTTGATAAACACCTTCTGCATTAAAGAAAGCATTTTGTAATGCATTTCCATTATGGTATGTTGTTGTCTTACCATCAGCGGCTACATACAATCTCATATTATTAGAACCTGGATAATCATATGTGCCGATAATAATACCTGTTGGTACAAATGTTCCTGATGTATAGTAACCCACAATATCACCTGAATTAAATGTACCTACCACATTTGTTAATTCAATTGTGTTTCCTTTTCTCAAATAATTGTCAACTAAAATTGTATCAAAGAAACTATGTACTTCAGTTTTGTATAACAAACCAGTGGATGCAACTACAATTTCTTGTGGTCTTATCCAAGGAAGAATACTAATGTCGTTGATGTAACCATTGTTTAATGAATATGTATTGTCTACTTGACTATATGCACCCATTAAATTGTTTTGAGATTGATTCTGTGTAGTTTGGTATGTTGATGTAACAGTTGTATCTGTTATATTTTCTGTGTAACCAACGTTTCTACCATAAGGACCATCAAATCTACCATGATTTTCATGGTTGACTGCAAATGAATTTGTGCTTGTTGATTGTGATAGTAATGTTGTTGTGCCTGAAACGGTCTGCCAATCACCAGAAACTAATGTGTTGATTGTGTTTGAACTTTGCCATATGTGTAGATTAGGATCAACAATCAAAAGTGATGGTGAGTATGTGGTATCTACCCAATTGTCTACATTAGGTGATAAAGAAATTAATCCTTTTGCGTTTGTAACGGAGAAAGGATTAAGGTTGACCGTTCTACTTGCCAACTTTTGAGCAATAATATTTGTTGTTGTGTAAGGCAGAGAAAAATAGTTTGTATAACCACTAGATGTTCTTCCAAAATTAAATGCTGAAATTGCACTTGCGGTTGGTCTACCCATGTTATAGGCCAGAGCTAAGTTCTTTAACGGGAAATTTTGAACAGTTTGTTTAGCTGTCATCTGTTTTGTTCTACGATTGATGGATGCTTTGAAATCGGCTGTGCCTGCATCTGCAGCTGCAAAGCTAGAAAAATCATCCACCATAATACCATTTTTAAATCTATTCAATCCATATGCGTCAGAAATTTGTAATGAATTTGCATTTTGTTCTAAAGAATTCATCGCAGTATAGTATTCGATACGGTTAATTCTAGTATCTAAACCAGCAATATCTGACATTGTATATCGGCGGTGTTGTGGTACTTCAACAGACAAGTCGGATAGACCTGATGTTAATTCTGTTGGTACGTAACCTGTATATGGTTTGTGTGATATATTAGCCAAAATTAATGAACCATCTGGTTCATTAGGCATCAAAGGGTTTATTGAAGGTGAACCTTCTATGATTTGAATCGATTTATCTTTAGTGATAATCAATTTATCTTTACGACCAAGATAGTAAGAGTAATCACAAATAAAGGTTGTTAAATCCGCAGGTTGTAATGTACCCAATCTTGTTGAAGATGGATTTGAATAACGATATACAAAATTTACTTGTGCATTTAATCTTGCAGGCCTAAAATCTATACAGTCTCTTAACGCATAAGAATAACCATGTTTACTAATGTATACTGGTATTTCTCTGTAATCTTCTGGTGAACTGGAATTGTCTACGTAGGACATTTTACTAAAATATCCATCACCGCCAGTATGTTTATAGTAATCTAAGATAACAAGAATATTACCAGCAGGTTTGTCTGCACCTGGTTTCAAACTTATAGATGCGTGGTCATAATAACTATCTCTTTGGCCATTATCAAATGTATAACGGTTTGTCACATCATAAGATGCATTTGTTAACATGGCCACAGTTGGCAATATACTTGTCTTTGTATCTATAATTTTTAATACACGTTTAACATCAGACAAATATAATGATTGTTGACCTGAAGAAAGAACTCCTGCTGATTTAATGTAAACATGTCCTTTTGAATCTACAGAATCGTCAACGTATGTGTTTGTATTTACCTGTGTAACATATCCTGATGTGTTACTGGATACAGCGGTTGTGTTTCCTGTAACTAGATTTTTAATTCTTAACACATGGCTTGTATTTGTTCCATCAACAACAAATATTTTTGCAATAATTGTTGCAGTAAATGCTGTCAAATCTGAAGTTAATGTTGCAAAGTTGGCAACAGAACCATCGCCATTTAATGTAACACTTCTACCATTAATAGTCCAAGGTATTACTTGGCCGTTTGATATAGTACTGTTGGATTGTTTATCTGTAACAAGTATAGTATAGCATTGTTCAACAACATCACCAGATAAGGTTGTACCTTCGTTACCTAGATGTTTAAGTACACCCGCATAACTTCCAGTAAATGATAACTGAGCCGATAGTGTACTACCAGATACGTTAAATGCCACACCTTTTAATTCTTGGTAGGTTGTGTATGATGGTGAAGCAATACCTGAAACATATGGGTTACCTATCGGGTAAATCATTTCAGGTATATTTGGATTCAGGAACTCGGCATCACCTGTGGCTAAATTTCCTATCTTACCTGTGTTATCAATTTTAGCACTTGAATATATTGTTTTTGGATATGTACCATCACTGTTCGTAAACACCATAGACTCAACATCTGGTGTATCAAAATTCAAAACATAAACTGAAGAACTATCCGGTGTAACACTCCACGATTGACTTACTGTTGCAGCTCGTGTTGTGCCGTTATAGTTGGAGATTGTCCTAGTTTCACCAGCATTTGTACCTTTGGTGATTGTAACATCAACACCAACATAAGCACCATCGACACTAGAGGATTTACCATTTACATTTGGTAAAATTATTGATGTTGCATTTGCTGAAATTACATTTGATGAAATAGATTTATTAACAATATCATACACATGTGCTTTATAAACATATGTGCTTGCATCACTATTGGACGGACTACTTTGAAATTGTAGGCCACGGATGTATGCTGTTGCAACCAATGTTGAATTGTAAGTTGTTGCATTTGCGGTATTGATACTGGTATTTGCAACACAATGGAAGTCTACTGTGTTTGCGGTTGTAACTGGAAAGGTAGTTGTACCTGAACCAGCAACATTACTAACCAAGAAATAACTACCATAGTCTATGAAAGATGGTTCATTATTTTGTGAAGCGATTGTTCTTGCACGGTTGGAAATGATATTGATTGGTGATGGATTCTCAACACGATATCCATGTACATAAGCCAAACCTTTACCAACATTTAAAGTATATTTGGATGAATCATCTTCGTATGTTTTTGGTGTAAGTTTAAAATCATTGATGATATAATCACCATTGGTTTCGTAATCACGTTTTGCAAAATAATCATCAATGGTCGCATAAACAGAACCATCAACCATTTTATATACACTGCCATCTTCGATACGAACCAACTCAATGAACAATGAGTCATCACCAAAATATAATGGTCTAGATGATAATTGTAAATTGATTACATATCGGTCTGCACCTGGAGCCTGATAGTTGGATGCACCAACTGCTGGATCCAATAATGAATTATCATTTGCATAATCATAAATTGTTTCGGTAATTTCCAAACCAACACGTTTTGATGGAGTGTTACCATACTTGTCGAGAATAACGGTTTGTGGAACAACTTGCACAAAGTTACCTAGTACATAGAAAACACCTTGCGAAACAGATGCAATTGATGATGCACCAACTGCACCACTAGGCATGGCCTGACACGTTAGGTTTGAATCTGCATCATAGATTATATCATTATCGGCAAAATGTGTACCTGTTTTGTATGATACAACTAACGTTATTGGGTCACCTTCACCTGCGGTACCTGTTGCAACTGCTGTCGTTAATACTCTTGCAACAACTGTGCCTGTTGCATTTCTAATTAGTTTGTCTTGAAACTGTTCAATATCAATTGTGATACTTTGATATGTGGACTGAACTTTAATATATTGTACATCAAAATTGGTTGTAACCTGGCCACCTGTAACAGGAGAATTTTGTTTAAAAATGTTGTCCGCAAAACTGGTGATTTGATTTTGTAATATTGTTTGTGCTTGTGTTAATTCTCTTGCTTGTACAGCAACACCGGGTTTAAACAATATGCGATGGAAGTTTTTTGTTCCATCGAAATCGTCATAATATGGATCAACGTTAAAATTTAAAGCCATTTTTTTCCCTTAGAAACCTAATACGAATCTGAATTGTTCTATGCCATCAGTACTTCTTTGAACACCGGATCTATTCTGTACATAAATCATATAACCAGAATGAACTGCAAAATTTGGAGTACTGTATGACAATAATGTTCTTGTTGTCTTTGAATCTTGTCCAAATATTGGACTGTTATTTGCTGGAGTGCCTGTTGTATTTATCAGCTTAATTAAATTGGAACCACCATCAAAACTTAAAACGTTTGCATAAAATGATGGATTGGCCAAAGTACCTTGATATACAAACTCATCAGGTGTGTATCCTGCATCTGAACCTGGAGCCACGACAATGTTTGTTGTCGTGCTGTAGATAATGCCATTGGCTGGAGTTGGATTATATTGTTTTGTAGTTGGATTTACCAATATACCAACTTGGTGATAATCTATATCTGTTGGCACAAAACCATTTTCATCACCATCAAACTCAGCGGTCAACATAACATGTTCGCAACCTAATTCAGAAATAGGATCAAAACCGTGGCCACCAATTGGTGATGTTGCCCATGTAACGTTGGCATTACTACCTATTGCGGAAGTTACTGCAATATTGGCATAGGTATAGTTACTACCTGGATTTACCACAATAATATCTCTAACTGAACCACCATTCACCAATGATTGCACGTTTGCGGATGCGCTTGCACCTGTGCCGTCACCTGTGATAGTAACATACACGACCGCATTGACCGTGTCGTATCCTGACCCACCATTTATGACGTTGATAACATCTATACTACCCGCACCTGCACTGGTAACTAATGGATTAGGAGTGTTTGACCCTATTTGCACAGGCATCCACTCTTTGTCCATAAACTTAAGTTTTAGGCCAGTGTCGATGGTGTACATAAATTTCCATTTGTAACCATCGTCACCTTGGAAGATTCTATTAGCTGAGTATGTACCAGGTTCAAAATACGGTTCTCTTGTTGATGCGCCAGCGTTGTTGTTCCATAAACACTTGAACACTTGGTCGTATTTGTTTTTGACGTAGAATGTTTTGGTTATAAAACCGTTTGCATCTTTGACCAACATATCAACATCGTCACGGAAATAATCATATACTATACCTGTAGTCCAATTCACTCGTTGGATGACTGGTGAAATATCACTGGTCTTAATTTTTTTTGCAACAAAGATGTTCTTTTGAATTTGTTTCATTGACTTCAAGTCACCTGTTGGTGTAACAGGATTATTATTGTCTGCCCATGGAGTTGGCTTGGCCAAGAAACAATAGTAAGAATGAATTGGTATTGTAATTGCAGGCGGTACTACTGCAACTGGTGCATAATACAAAAGGTCTATTTGAGAAACCTTTGATGCGCTTGTGAGTATATTTTTATTTGCCATGGTTTATTTATTATGCTCGAGTGATAGCTACAAAAGTATTTTGTGTTGTTCCATCAACACACATATATCTTGCTAAAATAGTTGATGTTGCTGGTATCGAATATGTTGTTGCATTAATTGTTGAGTTTAATGCAGAAACACCGTGTGTAAACACTTGGCTGGTAGCTGCAGTATTTGTAATCCACGCAACAACTTCTTTACCTGTTAATAAATTAGATAACGTTACTACCAATCCTGCAGCAGTCTGAGCTCGCACCATTGATTGTGTTGACATGTTAATTGTAATTGCAGTCTGAGCACTAGCTAAAACTGTCGGTGTATGAACGAAACCGTTTTTTGGTTCAACATAACCAGTGATGATTAGGTCACCAGCAAATGTGCCACTTGTATTTGCTAATGCGTTGTTTGCTTTGGTGAATGCTGAATTAGCAAATGTTGCTGTGGTATTTTGTGCTGTATAAGAGGCATTGGCTCTTAAGAAAGCACCGTTTGCAAATGTTGCAGTAGTATTTTGTGAATCATATGATGCATTAGCCGTTACAAATGCACCATTAGCAAAAGATGCAGCACTGTTGGCTTGTATATAACCAGAGTTCGCTCTTGTGAAGGCACCGTTAGCAAAATTGCCAGCAGAATTTGCAACACTGGATGGTGTATTTGCCTGTAAGAAAGCCGCCTGTGCAAATGCATCAGACAATTGAAAAATTTGTTCTAGTGTGTATGAATTGGTGCTGCCTGCTTCCAAGTTCACACCAACAAAAATTGTATTTGCTTTGTTGGTTGTTGTACTACCCTGTGTTAATTGCGAAATTTTTACTGTTGACATTGTTTACCCCAATAGGATTGAATTTTCATCTTCTGTTATTAATGTATCACCACTTTCTGTGGCAAGTTCTGGCATATATGGTACTCCAGCTGAACCATATAATTCAATTTGACTTGATGATACGGTACTGTTTGCAATGAAGGTTCTTTTCACAGCCATATAAGAATTTGTCGTTGAGGTTAAATTAGTTGACAAATATATTTTTTTGTTTATATAATCAACTGTATTAACTACCTTACTTGAATTATTATCAACAAGAACAATGTCACCACGATAAACAATATCTCTTATTGGATAATTTGGATCACTATAGTTTCCATTGTTCATCAAGTCATACAGACCGGTTAAAGATGTAATATTTAGTACGTTTGAACCAGAGTTACCTGTTACCACGGCAACGTTTGCATAGGTCAGCCAAACATTACTTGCAAGTGTAACTATACTTGTTTCATTGTTAACTGAAACAATTTCCGAATATACATTTGGTCCATTTTTAGTTTTAATAAGAATGTGTGTATTTGGAGTAAATATTTGCTGTAAGTTTGCACCATTTGTTTGATTGATTTTAATTTTGTTATTACTTTTATTCGTAAAATCTGTTACAATTGTTACCACATTTTCTACATTCATATTAATATAATAAGACCATGGTTTACCTAGATACATTGCTTCATAAACATGTGAACTTATATTATTGTTTGATTTTAAACCATAACGTCCTAACACATTTGTTCCTACAGGATGTAACAGACCTAAAAGAACTTCTCTGTATTTTGAAATCTCTTTATCAACTGTAATCAAATAGGTAAAGTTATTGTACTTATCGTCCTGCATAATGTCGAATGAACTTGGTTGTCCTTGTGAGGTCAAATACTGACCATCACCAATGACCAGTCCATTTAAGAATGTTGCGTTTGCTTTTGCTGAACCGTCACCATATGAAATGTAACCTTGTTTGTTATAGTTTCTGGTGTATACTGTTCTATTGCCTGATGCATCAAAGTAACTATATGATTTTTCAAATTGCGGAAATGCCGAGTTGGCCATCTTGAGATTGATGTTTCTATCTTCACCTAATATCTTCAATGTTAAATTTGGATTTGGATTTGCATTGTAGTTAAACACTTGTAGATTGTACAGTGACAATTGTGTGTTTGCATCTGGAGCCAATAACGATACTGAATTAACTCTGGCGGTATATGTTGATAGGTTGATTGTCGGACCTTGATAGATGACCTCACCTTTACGTGGTAGATTTTCAATCGCAACGTTTGACACAACAATATCTTGTATCTTTAATGATACGCCTGGTTGTGATGAGTAATCTTCGCCATAATTTTGTATGCCAATTGTAGTAACTGAACCAACTCGGTCAACAACTAAAGAGAAGTCAGCACCAGTGCCTAGTATTCCAGGTACTGTTAAGATTGCACCAGATGCTCGTGCGTTTGCTGATTGTACACTTACTGAGGGTAGAAATTCATTTTTGTAACCTGTTCCACCTAATGTATAGAGTGGAAATGGATTGGCTGGATTATAAAAATAAGATACTCCTGTTATGGTACCGTTCGCACCAACGCTGGTAACGTTTGCGTATGCACCTCGACCAGAACCTCCACTGAAAACTATTCTATCGTTTGCTTGATACCAACCTCCACCATTAATGATTTGAATTGGTGCAAGTATACCAAGCGGTGCAATATCAGAACGTAAGGCTGAATAAACATCAAATTCATCTTCAGTTTTTATAGTAGATATAACTTCTACTTCAGGCACAGTAGAAATACCGCCGCCACCATTGTCAACAATCATACTGAATATTGAACTTGTCTCTAATGAACCAAAAGAAAGTGCATCAATCAATCTTGTGTTTGCATTTGCACTTGCCATGTTTGCAAAAAAGAAATTACTATTGCTAATTAAAACATTACTTTTGAATCCAATAACATCAGTTGTAATGTAACCAACATTTGCTCTTGCATTACCAGGTGAAGATGCTGTTGTTATAACTGCACCACTAGCCAAAGCATTAGATGATTGTACTGTTGCGGTAAGACTGACAACAGCCTGTGCATTTACAGAAGGTACATATTTAATACCTGTAATTGAACCGTTTGCACTAACACTAGTAACATAAGCAAAGGCCGCATTAGCATAATTCACTCTATCATTTATTCTATAACCTGAACCGCCATTAACAATAGTGTAAGATGGTGGTAAGAAATTAGACAAAGCATATACGTTTGCTCTAGCACCTCCACCACCAATCACTGTAACAACGGTGTTTGGTTTTAAAGTATAACCAAAACCACCATTAACAACATTGATACGTTGTAGAGAACCTCTTGTTGTTTCTGAAACAATAGCAGATGCACCAACACCAGTCGTGTCATCATCCATACCATCATAAACAACAACAGGATCACCTGGTTGGTATAAAGAACCACGTTTAACGGAGTTTATTTTAATTTGACTGATTTGACCTACAATTTTTGCTGTAAGTATTTGACCGTTAAACAACACATCTTGATTGTTTGAATCAACTATCTTAACAAATTCTCCAGACTCAAACAGACGTTCAATATCTGAGATAAAGATTTCAGTTTTATCACCAACCAATACTGCGGCTTCAATTGTTGCAATAGATTTTGATTCTAAACCAAACACTCTTAAGTTTTTGGTGTTTAAAAAATTACGGTTACTTGATGCAAGTTTTAAACTCTTTGAAACATACCATGTACCAGCTGATGCTTTGAATACGGCTTCTTTGGTATTAAATACTTCAAAATCGGAATTGAAAAGAACACGAAAAAGAAACTCATACGATGCCGGTGTACCTTTGGTTTTATATAACTGTCTGGCAACTTTAACCGTTTCTTCTTTGCTTAATAGAGTATCTTTTGGAAAGAAAGGTAAAAAATCATTCGTAAAGTAATCTAAAAATTCTTCTGTTGTTGTATCAATATCTTTATATGATAACAAATTCTGAGTTCTTTCCGATACCTTTCCCGTTTCTTCCATCCATTCATAGTATGCCTTAATGAATGTGTGAAAGTTTATATATTGGTCATTGTCACGAATGTGCTCAGGTAACTGGTCTTTAACCAGTAAAGAGGTTAGTTGGCCGTTTTCTATCATGTTGTTTTAGCTGTTACATTAACAATGATTGATTGTGGATCATATTCATCAAGCGTTATGATTCTATTATAAGATGATGAAATGATAGTTGATGTTGGTGTTACTGTCATCGTCAATTGTCCCAATTCATTATCAACTATAATTGGTGCAAAGGAATTTAATGTAATAATGCCAGATTTATAATCAACCGTACCAATGTTTCCATCAAATACAGTCTTCACATTTAATGTATCATTAAAATAAGTTCTTAAAGTACCATATTTACCTTCAAGTGCCACTGTTGCTGCACCTAATGTACCTGTTGTATCATTTGATTTGTTTGTGATTGTTACTATTGCTGAAGTATACCCTACACCTTTTGTCAAAACATTTATTTGTTTGATAATACCATTGACCACCACAGCTTCTGCCGTTGCGCCACTACCATCACCTAAAACTGTAACTGTAGGAGGATACTCATATCCAAAACCAGGATTTGTAACTGTGATTGATTCTACACCGCCTGTAGAAGAAGGCACTTCTTCAATGTTAAGGCCTTGAATTGTTTGAGCCAAGTTTAACGGGTTTCTATAAACAACTGTTGGTGTACTTAAAATACCACTTAAAAACATACCTTTTTTCAGTTCTGTACCATAATAAAGTTTGTATGTTGTTGGTGTACTTAGATTTGGAAAGAATTTTTTCTGTAGTTTAATAGAAATTTCATTCGTAATAATAGATGCATCGGCCGCATTAATTCTGTTGTTAAAATCTGATGCTTTAAAAGTGGAATTAAATGTGTTTAATGTTGATAATGAATAAGAATATATCACACTTCTAACAGCCGCTTTGATTTGTGCAGCTGATGCGGTAGTTTTCTTAGGATCATACAATACGTTTGCTGTAATTTGAACGTAAGTATAATCTGGATCAACAATTGTTGGTTCAACTGTCATTATTGAAATTGGTTTCAATACATCTTTGATGAGTTTTGCTTTTTGATTTTGTGTTATTGTGTAACCACCAGTTGGTTTCATACAAACAAATACACGACCATAAACAGGAGGATCGTTCTGTTGGCCACCCCAAACGTTTACTGCATCAAATGAATAACCTAATTGATTTTGTTGAATTGCTGTAATGTAATCATCTTTGGTGACGGCACGATTTTGTGCGGCATATGATTTTGGTGCTTGTAATTTAATAGAATCAATTGTTTCTCTTGATGAACCTTGTGATGCTGAAGTGATAGGTGTAACAACTGTGTTACTATAACCAGCAATAGTGTTCATTATTACGAAATTGTTTGCGCCAGCACCACTTAAACCTTGAGTGGTAACATAAGAAACTTTAACAATATTACCATTCTTCAATGCTTTACCTAATATTCCATTACCAAAATAGATTTCGAAGTAACCGTTCAAACCTTCTTGTAAGAAGTATACCGCAGAACTATTATTCAATGTTAAATAATCAGATGCTGAACTAAATGTTGTTAGGTAATTGTTTGATGAAGATTCTTGCACTGCAACCAACAGTGTGGTTGTATCAATATTTGTGTCTGGTAACTTAAATAATGACTTGGTATTTGTACCAACATCTACTAAAAAAGAATATACTTGTGAACTGCCTTGTTTTAATGTGATTTCATTAAACTGTGCAACACCATTAACTACATTAACTGTGTGTGAATCTGTGTTCACAAAATTATAATTGATACCATCAATAGCTTCAGATAGAAAGCTCGTATATTTTGGCAGTGTCAATGAAGCATCAGTCACCTGATTTACTCTCAAATTAATTGTGGCTGAAGGCGCAATCGCAGATTGTGGAATGTAATTTAATAATTTTGCTTGAGAAACAACAGAGTTTCTTTGTAGAGCTGTGTCTAAAAACATTTCATTCGCAACCATATTCAAATAGTAGGCATTATATTGTGTATTGTATGCCAGTATATCTAAAAGGGTGGAAATTGCAGAACCTTCATAATTATAATCATTAAGGACGCCATTGTCCTTCATGTAGTTTTTTAAACTGTCTTTGATTGAACCGAAATCTAGTTCGGTTATGTTGAAATTTGAATTAGCACCTGCCATTTTATCTGTTTCTCTCTAAAAAAACTGTTACAGTAGTTGGTTGTGTTGCATTTGATATATAAAAAGTTAGTGTAACATCATAAGCATTTCTGTCAATGTATGGTGTCACTACTACATTTTTCATATTTACCCTAGGTTCATAGTTTGCAATTGCAACTGAAATTTCTTTTTCTAAAGCCGCAGCTGTAACACTGGAGATATTTTCAAATAAAAGGGTGTCTATATTAGATCCAAAATCTGGATTCCATAGTTTTTCAAACTTTTTTGTTAATAATATGTTTCTCAAAGAACGGATGATGGCTTGATTATCATAACTTAAAGCGATATCATTCAACACAGGCCTCTTTGCGAGTGTGAAATCTATATCGGAGTATAGTTTTTGTATAGTTTGTGAGGTTGCCATCTTTTATTTATGTCTAGGAGTAAAACGCTTTTTTGTATTTTCGAAGCTGTGGGAGAAAATTCTTAGGCCGGAACGCAAAAATTCGAAATTTCGGCAATTATGCAATTCTTGACTTGGCCTTCTCGGTACCAATTAAATTATTAACTAAGTATTTTTCAGTTTCACCCATATTGTTCAATCTCTTAGTTTTATTGTATCCGTCAACAAACCTTTTAACATTATTGTAAAAATCAATATCAGCTACTTTTCTCTGATTCATAAAGTTCTTAATATTGTTCATTTGTGTATTTAATGTTGTCAATTGTTGACTTGTGAGATTTGATGTTGCTGTGGTTACTGTTGTGGAGTATCCAGTTTCTGGATCAATCGTTGTTGATGTTGTTATGGTCACACTATTTGCAAATTGTTGTTTATATGTTAACAGAGTATTGTTATTTGCAATCAATTGTGGTTCAATCATCAAACTAGTGAAACTACCCATAATTGGTGCATTGTTTGTTACCGCATCAGTTTGATAAGTAATATACATTGCGGTTCTACCCGCACTCATAGCTAAATCCATATATGGACTGAGTGTATCTAAACCATCATATTCTGTTAATCCAGATTGTTTACTGGTGTGTGTCAAAAATGCCATTGCATTACTCATTAATTCAGTGGATGAGGTTTTGACATTGGCCATATTATTTACACCATTGCCTGTGTTTGCAAGTTGATATATTGCATTTGCATTTGTATAAATTAACATGGTTATAGATTGCATTGGGTTTTGGTAGTAACCACCATAATCATTATTTGCAATATCTTGTGCTTGCCAAGATGTAATGAAAGGTGGCATTGTGTCCATATGTTCTTTTGTGTCGATGGACAATTCTTGTATATGACCATTAGGATCATCAAATCCGTAACCAAATGAATGAAAAATTCCTGCTGCGTTTGCCACTGCTACCATATTATACTCCTGCGAATGGTGTCATTGGCATTGTAGTTGGTGTACCATTATTACCATTGCCGTGGATGTGTGTATTGAATATTGATGTATTAATTTTATCTGACATTAAAACCGCATCCATCACACTAATTTTTGCCAAAGCAAAGTTCGCCATGGCTGCATTTACTGAAACAACAGCATTCACTGATGTGAGTGCATTGATTTGACCAGGAACTGCAATTGGTGATGCTGGTGTAGGGAATCCAGCAGACACACCGCCTGATGTTGTGAATCCATCAACTCCAGCGTAAACTCCTGTACCGGCTGTAACCCTAGATTCAGCATTAATCATATCTGCGTGAATTGAACCACCAACATTTAAATCAGATGCTATAGATATGTGGTCAGCTGCACCGAGATACATTGTTCCGCCAAAATTTTCATCAGCTGTAATTCTCACATCACTATCACCCAATATATCTATTTCTCCAATAGCTCTGATGTTTGTGTCACCTTTAACTTGTAGGTTGTAATTGCCACCAACCTGTACATTCATATCTTGCAGTACATTTAGGTTGCAATTACCTCCAATTTCAATATTACAATCACCACCAATCAATATATTTTTATTTGAGACAATAATTGTGAATCCGTTGCCATAAACTTTATGTACTTCATCACCGTTTGGATGCATTTCAATAAATGTACCCGTTCTATGTGATAAACGTATACGTTCTCTGGTTGGAGTGTCATCCATTTCAAATTTATGTCCAGCTTCAGTTTGTTGAACATTGTTATATGGATAAACAGGTTGATAATATGTATTTGCGGCAGATTCAGGTTCTGTCCACAAATTATCAGCTGGCGGAGAATTAATGTCTGTAGTGTCTGTCATGGTTTATGGTGTGGATTTTTTTAAATCTTTAGGTTCAAGGCTTTTAGCAACACTGTCTGTTGTTGGTAATGATGCACTATAATTAGCAATGGTTTTATTTGCAGCTTTTACTTCTGCGGCTGAAACAGGTACCATTAAACCAACGGTCGCAGCACCTGCAATCGCAACAGCACCAGCAGCTGCAGTACCAGCCAATTTTACTGTAGTAACAGTTTCATTTATAAGTGATTTTGTTGATTTAATCAAATCAGAAAAACCACTATCTTCTCCACCAGCTGTGAGTTCTTTGAAGAAGTCTGTCATAACATTTTTCACGAGTTTTAAGAATTTTGCTAAACATTGAGCCAACATTTTTAAGAATCTTGCTGGTAATGATAAAATCCATTGAATTATGGCTCTAATTTTTGTGATATATGCCAACACATACTTTTCAAAATTAATAACATCTTTTAAAAATTTCTGTACAGTCTTCAACCAACGAGCTGCTTCTTTTAGTTTGGCCGCAATCGCTGCAAATATACCAGATTTGTCTGATAAACCTAAAGCTTTCAATATTGCACGAATTTGTTCTCTAATTGCTTGTGCAGTTGCTTTGATAAACTTTTTCAAGTATATATTTTTTCTCATATCATCAATGAAACTACAAACATGGGTTAATTTTTTATTGTTGTTACCCACACTTGTTCCATCAACCACACTTCTTGCACACATAGGTGTAGTTGGTGTTCCTGGTACTCGACCATCATTTTCTGCTCCAAGTGGTGGTTTTAAGTTTGCATTACCTACGATGGGTAAATCACCTGAAGATGGTCCTGTTGGTTCCACATTTGTGATAGTACTTTGACCTGGTGTAAATATTTCTGCTGTTGCCATATTATATCTCTTGTGTTGTTTGGTCTGGTTCTTTTTCTAAACCAGGTAATACACCCATCATTACTGGTGCTTGACCGGAATCTCCATCCATGAAGAAACCTACAATCCATTCATCTAACATAGGTGCTGAAAAAGATTTTGAATTATTGATTGGATACATCGGCAAAGCCCAAGGTAAATCTTCCGTTGGTAAATCTATCTTATTATCTGTATGCCAACCAAAAATTCTAACTTTGCATCGACCTAGACCTAATGGATCACCCCTGAATTCATTGATACCGACCCACCAAATAAATCCATCTTTACCTATAAAATTATTATTCATTCACTGCTCCCAAATATGATTGGTCTGGATATTTCAATTTTGTATTTTCTTTTGCTAATTCCAAAACAGTTTGATATGTACCTTGTGTTTGTATAATATGCCTAACAGCAGTTACAAGATATATGCCAGAAAAATATTCATCTTTTTCTCTTGTGGCTGCTGTCGGTGTGCCTTCCATACCTAAAGAATATAACAAGATGTTAACTGTTCTTCCTGCTGTTATACTACTGTCTCCAGGTATTATTGCCTTCATCACCGTGTAATTTGACAAGGCAATTTGTGCGGTTCTATTAGGCACGTATGTCTCTATGTATATGTCTTTGGCCACACCATCCGGTTTTTGACTTATATATTCTTGGTCGATTTGATTTGCATTACTAAATGCCAGTTTCAAAGAACTTTCATACATCTGTGTTTGGTGTTTACCGAATCTATTGACTGCTGAACCTGATTGTGTATATCCCAATTCATCTTTACTAAAATTTGTAACTGTCTTTGTTCTTTTAATTGGATCAATTGAAATTAACCTGTTGGCATACATACCAGAATTTGTTGCTTCTAAGGTGTCATATGTTTTTATGAATTCATAATCTAGAATGTTAAACATATTTTCAGCTCTGTTACTATAATTCAAGTCTGATGGTTGATATTTGTATGTTGCATAAGGAGTATCCGCAAACATTGATTGTATTGACTGAAAGTAAAATCCATCGTTTGTTTCATAGAATAACATATCTGCGCCGCCATTAATATCTGGCCTTGCGTATGTTGATAACCAACTTATTGCTTCAAATGGTTTCAATCTAGGTATAACAAAATCATAAACACCATATGTTTGTTGTATGTATTTGACTTTTTTAGGATTAACTTTTAATCCATTGAATTCATCCAAAAGTAAACTACTTACAATATCGGATATTACCGTTCCTTTGAAAGATTTTGAAACCTTCAGTTGTTCAGACAAAAACAATTCTTCCGATGAAAAATACATTGTAAAAAATTCAGAGTTTTTATTGCCAGCTGGTTTTCTGTTACCGACCTTATATAATCTATATTTTCTTGAATTTTTATATTCTGCTGATTGTTTTTTTGATTTTCCGTAGATAATCTCAATAAATTCTGAACCATCTAATCTGAGTTTTTCAATAATACCAACAGCATCACGTAAAACAACATTACCAGAACAAGCAAAAGAGTATATGTCTTCGAAAAAAGACAACTCAACAACTAGGTGTTTTAATTTAAAGGTGTCGCCATAATCGGTAATAATATCCACTGCTTCCAAGTTGAAGTCTTGTGCATATCTTGGTCCGCCAGCTGGTGCGCTATTATCTTCAGCCATATTACTTCATCAATTCCAAAAATTGCGACTCTAGTTTATCCGCATATGCTTTATTTAATATTTTTATATTTCTTTTTGACTCGTTTAAAGAATTTTCATATTCATAATTTGTAACTACACTTTTTACAACATTTACTCTAATTGTTTCTGAACCCAATGTATATGTTGTTGTCGTACTAGATTGCAAGCTGTTATAAACTTCTTGTGAAATTGTTTCGGTATCAACAGTTGTTGTGTTTGTGTTTATATTTGTTTTTGTGGTAATTCTTTCATAATGATGTGTAGAATTTAAATTACCAGTATTATATTTGTTTAAAATATATTTTTGAAATTTATTTGAATTTAATGGCCAGTCCCATTGTGGATCATTTAATTGGTTACAATATAAAACAATCCAAAAACGATTAACATCTCCATAATATTTGTAAGCAATAATTTCAGGAGTATCACCGTCTTGTACATCATAATTATAATAAACTAGAGCATTATTTAATACACTTGGTATTACACTTGCTCTTGCCATTAAATTTGTATAGATTGTGGTAACATTGTTTTTGTCCACATATCTTATTTTTGGTAAAGAATTAAAGTATTGCATTAGTATCCTGCCTCGATTGATGCTCTGTCAACCAAGATAATTTCTTTAAATGTGATGTTCACAATACTTTGTACCGGTGCACCATCTGTATGTGCTGTCCATCCATTTGGTGCATAGTTTACATCAATTGATTCAATTACACATTTTTGTAATCTTGGGAGATTTGTATTTGTTTTGCCTTGGAAACGAAAATCAATGTTAAAATAAGCGGGTGGCACCCAAAACATACCTGCAAAAGCAGTTGATGCAGCTGGCGCAGCCCACTTTCTAAACATTTTTATAATTTGTTTAACATCTTCAGCTTCTCTTGCTGAATATGGTGTAAATGTGAATGACATATCAAATGTTCTGAAGTCGATACCTTGAAACAACATTTGTTTTTGGGGATTAAAAACGTAACCAGCTTTGTTCAATATAACTTTTGATGCATCGTTGTTTACCACATCTGTAAATTTACTAACAACCCTACCCAAAAGTGGTATTGCACCGGCAGCTGATGCTAATGTTGTACTATCATCATAAGATGCACCAGAACTCAAAGAGAAATTTTCTGGCATGTATAAAGATATGTAACCGACTGGTGTTCCTTTTTTCTCACTAAAAAAGTTTGTGACACCAGCAATTTTTCCAGCTAAACTATCAAGTGCTCCAAAACCTGCGTTTAATGTGCCGGTTGCGGCTCCTCTAGGATCATCAACAACTTTTGTTACGCCGTCTGAAACGGTTGATGTGAAACTACTCCATGTGCTGCTTAATGAATCGGCCGAGATACCGTTAATTGCATCTAGACCTTCGCCAGCGGCATCAAATCCCATGTCTACAAAATCTCTATTCAAAACATATATACCTTCTAAACCAATTTCTTTCACTTCTTCGATTGTAAAGAATACTGAATGTGATTTCGTAGAACTACCTAAGTCTCTTGGATATTGTACAAAGTCCAGTCCTCCACTTTCATACAATGATCCAAGTGGACCGCCTAGTAATCCACCTGGTATATTAATCCCGCCAATTGATGTTGGTATTGAAATAAGTGCCATCGTTTTGTTTTCTGAAAGAGTGATATATAGTATTTATGGCATATTCAGGAACGTTTCGACCCTCAAATCCCCAAAAATACATGGGAGACCACAAAAACATTATATATCGCTCATCATGGGAATGTCGAGTGATGAATTGGCTCGACAAAAATCCAAGTATTGTGTCTTGGGCCTCAGAAGAATTAATAATTCCATACAAATCACCAGTTGATAATCGTATGCACCGATACTTTCCAGACTTTGTTGTTAAAGTTAAAGACAAAAATGGGCAAACAAGAACGATGATGCTTGAAGTAAAACCAAAATATCAAACAATGGAACCAGAAAAAAAGAAACGTGTTACGAAACAATACATACAAGAGGTTGTCACATGGGGTGTCAATCAAGCCAAATGGAAGGCTGCAACAGAATATTGTTTGGATAGAGGTTGGGAGTTCAAGTTAATAACGGAAGACCATCTTGGACTGTAACTAAATATCCAATGACGACAAAATCCATACTCACCACATTATCAGAAGAAAAGATAGCGGCTCAATATCCAACGATGAGCCGTGAATCTTTGCGTTGGTTGTTGCAAAAAGTTGCAGCGCTTAGAAATCCAACACGTTTATCTGTTCCAATTACAAAAGAACAAAATAGATGGACAAGACCAGGAGACAGACAGAAATTTTTAATGGGTGGTATGTATTATTTTGTGTATGATCCAAAAGGTAAGGCAGATTTACCATATTATGACAGATTTCCACTGGTATTGCCACTTAAAAGACAATCAGATGGGTTTATTGGGTTAAATCTACATTATTTGCCGTTAAAGTATAGGGTTCTTTTCCTGCGTAAGTTATTGAATTTCGCAATCTATGATGAGAATGATGAAATAAAGCGAATCCGTATCACCTATCAAATCCTGGAGGCTTCTTCCAGGTTAAAAGAATTCAGACCTTGCATCAAACACTACCTATACAGTCATATAAAATCCAGAATTCTGGCTGTAGAACCTAACGAATGGGATATTGCAACATATTTACCAATTCATCAGTTCAAAAAGGCAAAACCACAAGAAGTCTGGAAAGATTCGGTCCAAGAAATAAGGAATTCTTAAATGGCACGCACACTCAACGATTTTAAATCAAGTTTTTCTGGTGATTTGGCTAGAACCAGTAGGTTCGATGTTGAAATACCTCTACCATTAACTTTGGTTCCATATATAAAGTCTGCTCGTAGACTCAATTACAGATGTGAGGTTGCAAATTTACCTGGCAGAACATTTGCAACCACGGATCAAAAGACTTATGGTCCAGTAGAAAAACATCCATATCTTACAACATACAATGATATTGATTTGACATTCATTGTTGATGATGACATGCAACAGAGATTGCTTTTTGATGGTTGGTTGAATTACATCAATCCAACATACAATTACAATATGCGTTACAAAGAAAATTACGCAACAACTTTGACAATCAATCAATACAACGTTTCAAATGAAAAAACATATACCGTCAGTTTGATGGATGCATATCCAGTTTCTATGAATCAGTTGGATTTAGATTGGAACGGAGATGGATATCATAAACTGACAGTAACATTTGCATACACATATTGGAAAAATTTGTCTCTACAAGCTTTCGGTATGGACCTTTTGGATGCAGGTTTAGATTCTATTGCAAGTGGAATAGGTGGATTAGGTGGTTCTATTGGAAATGCTGTTTCAAGTGGATTTAGTGGCATAGCAGATTCAATATCATCACCAATAAATTTTAATGAATGAACTAAGGAGTTATTATGGCTTTACCAAAACTTGAAGTGCCAACATATGAACTGGAATTACCACTTTCTAAAAAGAAAATTAAATACAGACCGTATTTAGTCAAAGAACAAAAGGCCTTGATGATGGCCTTAGAATCTTCTGATGCAAAAACAATTCAACATAATGTCAGAGAAATTTTGACTGTATGTACTTTGTCTAAAGATGTAGACATTGATGAATTGCCGATTGTAGATATTGAATATTATTTCCTACAGTTGAGAGCAAAATCGGTCAGTGAAATCTCTGAATCAAAGTACCGTTGCAACAATGAAGTCGATGATAAAGTCTGTGGCAACATTATGGAAGCCAAGATTGATTTGACTGAAATACAACCAGTACAAGAAGAATATGTGGATCCGGAAATTAAATTGACCGACACAATCACCATCAAGATGAAATATCCACCATTTAAGTTGGTTAAAGATTCTATTGATATGGATAACATCACAGAAGTTACCTTCAATATGTTGGCACAGTCAATTGAATATGTTTATGATGGCGAACAATTTCACTATGCAAAAGAAGTTCCTGTGCAAGAATTGGTTGAGTTTATCGAACAATTGAACCAAGAACAGTTTGAGAAACTGGAGAAATTCTTTAATAGTATTCCTAAACTATCTAAGAAAATTGATATGACTTGTTCCAAATGTGGTTTCGAACACCACTTGGATGTGGAAGGGCTCGAAAGTTTTTTCGGCTAATACTTTGTTATGATGATTTAAAAAATTACTACAAGACTAACTTTTCTTTGATGCAACACCATAAGTATAGTCTTACCGAACTTGAAAATATGATACCTTGGGAACGAGATATCTATGTCGCCATGTTGATTCAATATTTGGAAGAAGAAAACCAAAAACTAAAAGAACGACAAAGAAATAAATGAAGTTATTCGGAAATAAAAAAGAAGGCACAGGCGATAAATCGTCAAGCCCTGTTGCGTCTGAAAAAACTAAACAATCGGCTGGATTTTTAAAAAGGTCTGTCAATAAAATTGGTGATATTCTGCACAAAAAATTTGGTTCAACAGAAAAGATAACTGACACCGATTCAATGTCTAACGCCGAATATCTCGGTGAAATTTATAAATTGATGGTGCAAAACAGTGTTGATATAAAATTAGAACGTGAACAACAGGTTAACTTTAGAGAGGAAGAAGATTCTGAGGAACAAAAAAGACACTCTGAAATAGTCAAGGCCTTGACTATACGTAGAAGACCGAAACCTAAAGCAGTTATACGCCGTGAGAAGAAGGCAGAAGAAAAGGCCAAAGAACCGCCTAAGAAAACTGGTGAACCACCTAAGAAACCAGCAGAGCCATCTAAACCAGCTGAACCTGCAAAGAAACCAGCAGAGCCATCTAAACCAGCTGAACCTGCAAAGAAACCAGCAGAGCCAGCTAAACCAGCTGAAAAAGCCAAAAGAGAAGTTGATGACGGAGTTAAAAAAGCTGCTGAAGAAAAGGCTAAAAAAGATGCTCAAGAGGCAGCCAAAAAAGCTGCTGAAACCAAAGCCAAAAAAGAAGCTGAGGAAAAGGCTAAGAAAGCTGCTGAAGAAAAGGCTAAGAAAGCTGCTGAGGAAAAGGCTAAGAAAGAAACAGCAGAAAAATTAAAGAAAGAGGAACAAGAAAAATTAAAACGTGAGGCTGCGGAGAAAGCTAAATCTGAAAAATTAAAGAAAGATGCAGAACCGGTTAAACCCTCTACTGCAACTCAGAAACCTCCTACACCACCTAAGTCGGCTGTTTCTACAGCAGAAAAGATTGGTGCTGGTGCGGCCGTTATTGGAATACTTTCAGGCAGAGAAGCTTTAGCTACCAACATTTCAAAGTATGAATCTGGAGATAAAGGTTATAATGCATATAATAGAGGTGATTATTTTCTTGCCAAGAAGAACGAAGGTGCATATCTAAAATCAAATAATATAGATTTTAGTAAAATGACAATCGCTGATTATTTGAAAAGAACAAATAAAAAATTAGATGCTGGTGGCAAATTAGATGCATCTGATCCAAATGTATTATTTGCTGTTGGTAAATATCAACTTATTCCTGGTACAATGAAAGTCATGGCTGAAAAATTAAAACTTGATCCTGATAAAACATATTTAACACCAGAAATACAAGATATGTTGTTTGCAAAGGGTCTAACTACCAAAGGTGGTGGAGGTCGATTTGCAGTTGATGATTATATTAACGGAAAAGAAGGAGCAACAAGAGATGCTGCTATACTAGCACTTGCAATGGAATTTGCATCTGTTGGTGTTCCTTATGATATAAAAGCAAAAAGTTTATTTAAAAATACATTACCACACGTTGATTTAAAAAAAGGAGAAACTTTTTATAAAACGCCAGGTGGATTTAATGCAGCACATAATCCACCTGAAGCCGTTGGTGATGCTTTGGATTATGACCGAGCTCAAAAATTAAATAAATCTAGTACCACACAATCAGCACCAGCAAATAATACAGGAGTTACAATTAATAATTCTTCTGTAGATAATAAAGATATGAAGAAACAGGATACTCCTGCGCCAATAAACATACAACAAAATACAACTAATGTAAATAATTCAAACGAATCATCAAACACATCAAAGGTTGATGATAGACCAGCACACCAAAGAAAGTAAAAAATGGCAGATAATAAACTAAATTATCAACAGGCTAGAAGTGTCAGAAAAGCAAAATTTTCCGACATATTGCTTGACCAACTAGCACAAAGCGATAGAAGTGTACTTGGTGCTGTTGGTAAAACCATTTCGATGAAAGGTCAGGCTAGAATTAAAGGCATTAAAGAGAAATTTGATCCTTTGAATATCATAAGATTTATGACTATGGGATCCAGATTTGGTCCCGCTTTGTTTGGTAAAATGACTGGTCGTAATCAAAAAGATATTGACTATTTTACTGGCCGTACTAAAAGTGTTGTTGGCACCAGAAACACCGCAGATAGATTAAAGAAAGTTGGTGGTGACGGTGATTCAGAAGGCATCAATCAACAATTAGCAAAAATATTTTCTTTCCTACAAAATAATCGTGAAGAAGATATTAAGTTAAAACAATTAGCAAAAAATTCTGAGGAAGAAATTGCCTTGGAAAAAGGTAAACGCCATAAAGAATTGATTGATACACTACAGAAGTTAATGAAACATATTAATTCTGGTGGTAAAATGACTGCTGAACCAATGGAAAAAACTTCAATGTTTGGCAACATATGGGATAATATCAAGGGTTTGGCTGAGATGATGGGTGAAATGCGAAAATTCATGTTTGATATGGCAAAAAGAATAGGCATGCCAATTTCTAAAGGCCTTTTGTCGGCTGGTAAATTTGGTTTACGTATGTTACCAACTGTCGCTGCGGCCGCCGTGGTTGGAACAGCTATTCTTGGCGCTGATTATCTTGCTCGTGAGTATCTTGGTGTTGGAAAAAATGCAGACGGAACTGATATTGTAATTGATGAGAAACAAGATGAAGAAAACTGGAATAAAATGAATGCAGCTGAAAAGTTTGAATCCAGTATTGCAAGAGCTATAGAACAAGCCGGCGATATACTTTCACCAAATGCAGCACTTGAAGCGAGAGCTGCGAGAATAAAAAACGAAACTGAGTATCTAAAAAAGAAAGAACAAGGAACTGCAACAAGAGTGGAACCAGAAGCACCAGAAGATATGATGTTTGATCCTGAAGGTAATTTGATACCTTTGCCACCAAATAAGTATCAATCTTCACCTGTTACAATGCCAGAAAAACCTGCTGTCGTACCACAAGCACCAGCAAATATGGAATTTGATGCTGAAGGTGGATTAATACCCTCGCCTGTACAAACTAAACCAGTACCTGTACCTGCGATACCAAAGTCTGCACCCGTTTCATCACTATCAAATACCAATTCTGATTTGAATTTACCTAAACCTGCCGCATCAAATGATATGAAACCTATCATTAACAAGACAGTAAACAATCTCTCACAGAAGCAGGAAAGAACTGGATTAAGACCTAGTCAAATATCTGTGCGTAATGATGAACCAACGTTCATGCAATTGATTATTCAATCAACAAGAGTTGTTTAACCAATAAAAAACCCCGCCGAAGCGGGGCCTAAACGGTCAGAGAATCGTTTAATCTTCAGCCAACTTGGCAAAGTATTCCATATCGTCATCATCAGTAGCTGCGATATCAACTTCAACTGGCTTCTTAGGTGCAGCCTTAGCTTGTTCAACTGTGGTACGTGCTCGTGGAGCATCACCTTCATCATTCAAACCAAGTACTTTATCCAAACGTGTTTTCAACATATCATAAGACTTGAATTCTTTGTCAGCCGTCAACTCAGTCAATGAGAATTGTGACTTCCAAATTTTCTCCAACTTCTCATCGTCATCCAACAATGCAGATGGTGATGTGAATTCAGACTTATCATAGTTTTGATAACCCGCAACTTTAGTGATACGCAACTTAAAGTTAGCACCTTTCCACAAATCAAACGGATTGATTGGTGTTTCATCTTCAAATGCAGGATTCATTGCACCTGTAACCTTCTCAAAAATCTTGGCACCAAACTTGAACAATTTAACTTGTCCTTCGTTCTCTGGATGCTTAGGATCAGAGATGATATAAACGTTAGCAATGTAACTTAGTTTGCGTTTTTGTTTACGAACAATATCTTTGTTCGCTTCAATGCCTGAGTTCCACAATTTGTTGTTGTGTTCACATACAGGACATTGTTGGTTCTTGGTTGTTAAACACTTGTCGATTAACCAACCACCAGGACCTTGAAATCCATGTTCGAAAATCTTAGCCCAAGGAAGACCATCTTCACCATCAACTGCTGCTGCGGGTAGAAAACGAATCGTAGCCATGCCGTTACCAGCTTTGTCTACTTCTGGTCGCCAAAAGTTTTCTTTATCGGATTTACCTTCAGTGGAGGCGTTGAGCTCTGCCACTTTTGCTTTCAATGTGTCCAGATTGCCTGAACTTTTTTTAAGATTTGAAAAATCTACCATGATTTACCTTTCTAGTATAAACGGAATATTAACGGAGTATAAACGGATTGTCCACATAGTTCATTATATCATATTATTTAGGCATCGTCAAGTATAAACTTCAACTGTACCAAGGTGTCCGCAACATTCTTATGTAAGATTGCCACTCCACCTGCAGCACGCCAATCATCAATAACACTCTCTGTATCATCAATGATTAACGTATCTGTTCTTGCATATCTTTTCTTTAGTTCCTTACCTGGAACCAAGTTACGTTGGAAGTCAATACCCTGCGTTTCCAACCATTTAATCTTTTGTTCAGAGATTGCTTTGTGTCTTTTCTCACTTGCTGTGGAGGACAGAATCTGAGTTGGTGGTAATGCATTGCGTAATGCACGAACTAAATCCATTGCATCAGGCATCAAATCAAGTGTTTCAAAGTGTCCATCAGCAATAAACTTATCAAAAAATTTATTGAATTCTTTATATTCTCTGGTTGAACTAGGCTGAACTTTAAATAATTCAACGTATCTCTTTTCAAAGTCGGCAATAACGCCATCCATATCCAAGTAGATGCAATTAATTTTAGGCATGTTCTCTCAAACTTTCTTTTAAAATTGTCTTAAACTTATCTTTATCATAAACAAGAAACGGTGTGTACTTTTCAATTTTTCTTTTCAATGTAGGCCAAATAACATCATCTGTTATTTTTTTGTTCCACATTGGTAAGAAATTCATAATGTCATTAAGTATACACACCGTCTCAATGTTAATGTTGCCATAAGTCATCTCTCTCAACAGCAATGGATATTGTCCGTCTACAACTACTAACATTTCATTAGGCGATTGTGTTGCTGTGAATAGACCTATTATATCTTGTTCGAATCGGTATGTCAAGCTCTGGTTTCTTTTTTGCCATTTCTTGTAGTTTTCTTCACCTTCGATACCACATATATCTCCTACCCAATTCACATTGGTTTCTAGGAAATTGGCAATATAAAAAGTACGTAATTCATCTATGTTGTACTTCCGTGATAACTTGTAAAAAGAATACTTGGCTTTATTGTTTGCAAAGTTGTCCTTTGATACGTTGGTCTTTCCGTTGTAACGAAAAAAATCGTAAGAATCAGAAGTAAAATGAAGTTTAATGCTTTGATATAGGGCATACGCTTCAAATCCTGTCGTTTCGGTCATAGAGGCAATTTAGAACTTTTCTTCAATAGGTTTAGGTCTTGTGCTTCTTCTCTAATCTTTGCTTTCAATGCACTAGAGACTAAAGAAGAAGCCACATCGACTTCCATGCCTGTTTGTTCACAATGATGTATGATTGCATCCATATGGGTACCACCCAATTCACTGACGTTTTTACTAATCATTTCACTAAATTCATTAATTTCGGTTTTTGTTGGCACTTTTAAGCTTTCGTATAGAACAGATGATTTCCAATTTTTGCAACATACTTTAATCTCCACGCCGGATTTACCGATGTGTTATGATAGAACATTGATTTCGTTTTGTATATTGTATCATGTAAGTGATTTTCTGTCAAGGCTTTTCTTGCGACAATTAGGCATTCTTCCCATGCATACTTACTTCTAACAGGACCGACATTCTCACCAACCCAACTGAATTGGTATGTACTGCCCGTTTTTTGGTATACCACTTCACAAATTGTTTTAGGATAAAGTGGATTATTCACACGATTCATTGTTACTTGCGCTACTGCTAATTTACCTTCATACGATTCACTTGCGGCTTCATAGTAAATGTTTTTGGCCATGCAAAGTAATTGTTTATTTAAATCCTGTGAAACCACTCTTTCTATTGGAATTGCTTGTTCTTGGGATGTTAAAGGTAAAATCAATAATGATAAAGAAAATAATAAAGTTGATAAAAACTTCATTGGTACTCCTTGTGTGTGTAAAGGGGGATAACCCCCCTTAATCCTCAGGTAGTTTTTCTGGTAACCTTGACTTCGGGTACTACAGGTGAATTAGACACAAAACTATTTAAAGATGTAGCTTTGCTAATAATGTCTGTTTCTGAGGGGATGGTCGGCAATCCTGGATGTTCAGGTGGTATTTCACCTTTAGACCTTGCCGTTTCGCATTTGATGTGCCAGTCTTGTTGTAGACGGTCTCGTTCTGCGTTGTATGAATCATATAACATGTCTCTTGCCATTTTTAATAGTTCAAGACGGATTTCAAAGGGTGTCATGTTTGACATAGTTTTCTCCTTGTGTTGTGTAAGTGTGTTGGTGGATTATTTAAATGGGTCCCACCGAACCCATATACTTATTTATACGTATTAGAAACCTACTTTGATTCCGGCAGTAACGATGTTGCCGTTGAATGAATCAACACGGGTTTGGCCATATTGACGGTCTACTGACAAACCAGCAGTTACGTTCTTTGCAACTGGAACGCTTGCACCAGCACCTACTGTCAATGCTGAACCATCTGAACCTGTATTGTTATTCAACCAAGCATAACCAACACGACCATTCAATGATACTGGTCCTACTTTAAAAACATCCTTGCTAGCAACCAAACTGAAACGATTTTGGTCATTAGATTCACGATAGAAACGTGATACACCAGCTGTTAGGTTATATTCACCAAAATTTTCACCAATAGTAACACCATAACCATAACGGTCAGGATTAAGTGAAGTTTGGCCAACTGCCGTAACTCCAACTTCGATTGCTGATGCGGAAACTGCGGCCAAAGCCAACAAAGATGCGATTGCTAATTTTTTCATTAAAACTCCTAGTTATTAAACAAAATCGACTTAGATATATCTATAATATAAATTAGTCTCCTCTTATCAGTCTTATTATATGCACTATGCAATTCAGCATTATCAAATGCAAATAAGTCAGACCAATCCTGCTTTATACCATTAACTTCCAGTGCAATATCACCTTGCGGTATAATTAATGGTATATGAATTCTTACTGTGTTGCGTGAACGATTCTCAATGTCTACATGACTTTTAATAACACCACCTGATTCTAGTACACTGTAACCACTACAACCAATGTGAGCAATATACTGTTGTGTTAGTGTTGATGCGGTTGGAAATATGTTGCGTATTCTTGGTTGTAAAAAGAAATTATGTTCAACCTTTTGTTCAGGTAATGCATAACGTAGGCCTTCAACCTTCCAATCATTCTTTTCTTTTTCATCCAAAACAGCATGTGGGTTTGATGCAGCATATGATACACCGCCTTTAAATGTGGTGTGAAAGTCTTTATGATATTCTAAAAATTCATCACGTAATTTTGGTGCCAATTCCATCAATTCATCAGCGATTTTAATTTCATTCCTACACCAAATTGACTGCATCATACCTCCATTAAGTGGTTGGTTATTCTGTTACGAGGAAACCAACCGAAACCCTAAGCGGCGTTTAGGCTGCTAATGCGAACTGTGAGTCGTTTGCGTTTACTTTGATTTAGTTTTTACACCTACTCTGGTGAGTTGTCCACTTCTATACTTGTTACCCTGTCGAAACTATGCAGCCCCATCAGAAACACACCCCATTAGAGCCCGTAAAACGGTTTCTTTCATCTAAGACATGTGCTTCTGGTGGAGCTGGGGGGATTCGCACCCCCGTCCAGAATACTTTTCTAGTTGCTTCATACAACCGTAATATTATTTATTATAACACAATCACTAAGTCTTGTCAAGTGTTTTTATGGTAATAATCAATTGCTTTAACTAGACCTTCAATATGGTCTTGTGTCTTTTCTTTGAAAATCATTGGTTGTTCGTTGTCTACAGCCATAATGATAATTAAATCATCAATAGGTGTACCAACCAATTCTTCATACATCAATGCATATGCAGTACATTGCCAAAAATAATCTAAAATATCTTCACGTTTTTTAATCTTCTTTGATGTTTTGAAATCAATGACTGATAATTTACCTTCATACTCACCAATACAATCTACACGACCTGCCAATCCTAGTTGTGCAGACCACAATCCGACCTCTTGGTAGTGTATATTATTGATTTTGTTTAGATGTGGTTTGATTGATATGAACATCTCTTTGGCATCAGGCATAACAGTGCCTGGTGGTTTTGTTTCATTGTTCAAATAATATTCACACATGGTATGCATATTGGTACCACGGGATGTAGCATGTTTGGAGATTTTGTTTGCAACTTCTTCACCAACTCTACGGCGCCATGCCATGATGGCCTCTTTTTTCTGAGCACCCACCACTGTGGTCACCGATGGTAACTTTTTACCATCAGGTGTGACATAATATCTTTTCCCGTCAGGAAAAGTTTGAGATTCAATTTTTGCAATCTCTTTTGGTGGGCAATAAACGAACATTATATTCCTAACTTTAAATTTTTATATTCAAGAATAGTTTGATCCGCTTCTTTGATTTTCTGATTCAAAAAAGACTTATCAAACGTTCCATCAATGATATCTTTCACATCAACTCCCATACCAACCAATTCAAATACATCATGGTTGATACTAACTCCTTTGTCAGCATTACCATAGATGGATTTTCCGGCTTTAATGCGGTGTTCTTCCGTTTCTAGATTCAACAAAGTGGCAATTTTTCTTGCGGAAAGATAGTTCATATATTTGTTTTTCCACATCATCATATTACTATCATCATTATTATATCTAGTATCATTATCGTCTTTAGACAATGTATAATCACCATGAGTCATTTCAGTGTATCCCCATTTATCATATTCTTTTTCAAATTCACTTAATCTACTAACAGAATTTTTTCTGATAATTAACGGCCACCAGTCCCAATTATCAAATACTTCAAAATTTTGATCCAGTAAAATCTGCTGACTTTTATATACACTCGAAAGTGGTTCACTAGGTAAACCACATATCATACCAGTGTATGTGTAGATTGGTTTATATTTCTTTAGTTTGCGAATTGCTTCAAATTGTCTTTCATTATCTAGGCCTTTTCCGATGGCCTTCTTCGCTTCAGGATGAAAAGTTTCTAAACCAAATGTTGCAGCAACCAAACCAGTATCTGCTAACATAGATATTGTTTCTGGAAAACGTTCTATCAAATCGGCCCGTAAGAATGCTGTGTAAGTAATTTTAACACCACTCTTTGCAATAGCTTCAGCAACATAATCCAATTTAACCACATTGTCGTTGAATGTATCATCATTGAACCAATAGTTATTCACACCAAACATCTCATAGTTTCTACGCAACTCTGCGGCTAAATTATCAACTTTTCGGATGTAGTCATTCTTCTTTTTACCCAACAATGGAAAAGCACAGAACCTGCATCTGAAAATACAACCTCTACTAATTTCAATAGGTAAAAAGTTGTTTTTTATTAAGTCACTTTCTAACCATTTAATTGTTAAATCACTATCATCATTTTTATATATCATTTCTGCATTGATAGATAGTGTTCCTTTGTATGGTACCCATTTCAAATCATCTAAACGTTTTTTGTTTAGAAATTTAAGGTAGTGTAATACTGCTTCTTCAGCGTAACCCCAAAATACTCTGTCCACTTGTGTTAAATCAACACCATCAATTGGTGTCTCATTGCCACCAATCAGTGTTTTCACCTGTGGATATTTCTCTCTGATATATTTGAATAAATGATTTAATTTATCAAAAGCATATATGAACGTAATACTGATACCAACAAACAAAGTTTTTGGTCCAATAAATCTATCACAGATTGTTTCGATTTCTTTTTCAGTGAAGTTACCAAAGTAATCAACGACCTCGATGTTATATCCATGAGGCTCTAAAAAAGTTCTCAATCTTGCTGCACCAGCTGGTCGACTAATTGTTCTAGTTCGTTCCATACCAGTAAAAACAATTCCATGTGTATCCATCATACAGTAATTTCGTTATCTCTCACTCTTTTTGTGACATATTTTTCTTTAATAGCATCAAAGAAATCAATATCCTCATCAGTCAATTCAGCGGCATCAATCTTTTCTCTAAAGCCTCTTACATAGTTTTCCAATTCTTCGAAATTGCCATCATAATTAAAGAATTTTGTTACCTTTTTAGTATCGTATGCATCCATGATAATGTGATACCTATCTTCATCAGAATCATTTCTAATTTGGTGCCAAGTATTTGTCCACAAAATCCAAACTCCACCATCTGCCGGCATATGTAAGTTTTTACCTTGGCAGATGTGTACACATTTTTTATTTGTAAACAATGGAATATGAATACGTGCCATATATTCAGCTGCATCTGCATCTTTATGTACTAAACTCTTTGAGTGTGCTTTTAAACAAGTGACCCTTGCTCTAACTGGATTGAATCCCATCTCACGTATATCATCTAATACTTTTTTAATTTCACCAACATATGCTTCAGTTGGTTTGTCATGTTCTAGTCCATGTGAAATATTAAAATATTTGTATGCTTTGAGTACCAATTCTTCTGTTGGCAAAAATGATTCCAATGATTGGCCTTTTTCCATTTGAATAGATTCCCAACCACCAGTCCATGTAGCCTCTTTACACATTAAACTCCAACCACCAAAACCATTGTATTTTGGAGTTTCATATTCTTCACCTTGTATAACTTGGTCACCTAAAGTAAAAACACTATCTTTCACTTCTTGTTTTAATTTTTCAATATCTACTGTGTAGTTTAATTTTTCAAAAAACATTTCTTATCCTTTATAAATTTCCAGTTTCTTGCAACATCTCATATACTTGGCCATAATCATATATTTTACTTCTCAATGAAAATGCCTTTCTAAGTTTTGCTTCGCCGCCTAATGGTTCAACATTATGTGGTATTCTCACATCTAACATATATGCTTCACTAGGTTGAGCAATAAAAGATCCAATTTCATATACATCATCAAAAGTATATACAGCATCAACATATGTTATTTCTTCACATGTCAACATATTTTGTTTCTCTGCTACAAATTCTTTAACTCTGGTTTTTAGTTCCTCAACATCAACATTTTCATCTTTCATATTTAAACCAGCATCATCATGTCTATCTTCTTCTGTTTTCCAAGAATTTGCTCCAGGTTTTGGTTTGAAAAAAATTGTTCTGTAATTTTGTGGATCATAATAAAAATTAATTGTTGTTATAAAATCGTTGTCAACGTGTGGCAACAATAAACTATTAATAGACATTCTGGTTACTTGAAAATCTTTCCAATATCTTTCTGGTATAACTTTATACAAAACTTCTTTTTCTTTTTCTGGTGTCCAAATTGTATTATGTCTGACGCCTAATCCATATTTACCAGCAAAAGAATCTGCCTTACCTTGCGATATGATTGTATGAGGCATATATTCATATGTGTGTTTTAATTTAACAAACGACATTATTGGTTTCCTTTAACATTTCTAGTACAGTCTCATACTTATGAACAAAAGTTCCTAAGGTAATGGCTTTACGTAAATTAAATTCACCTTTGACGCCATGTATTTGACTCACATCAAGTAACCAAATCTCATAATCTTTAGCAACAAAACTACCAACTTCAATTAAATCTTCTTCAAAATATATATGTCCATTGGTTTGATTATCCACCTGCAATGTTCGTGGATTACCAACCTTTGGTGTATAGAATGTAGTTGTACAATCTTCTGTTTGTAGGTAAAAGTTAATTGAAGTAATAATTTCCGTATCCGTATGTGGTGGGATTATACAGTCAATCGTCATTACTGTCAAGTGAAAATCCTGCCAGTACCTTTTTGGTATCACACCATATATTTTGTCAGCCTCAGGTGACCATATCTTTTTATAGTCGATACCTTTACCTTCGTGTTTGAAATTTTTTAGTGGGTCGGTAACTGCAAATAATGGTTTTTCAAAATTTGTTTCCAGTTTTGTAAACATTATTTCCATTCTCTAATTTTTGCCATGCGGCCAGCCCACGATTTTAAAATTACCGTATTCTGTGCATTTTTGTCTACAACTTTTCTTAGGTCGGTTGACAATGAAATGCGTAAATCATCGGATTTATTTTTATCAACGCCATGCAAAACATATGATGGAAAAAATATCAATCTACCTTCAACTGGTTTAAACCTACGTTCTCGCAATTTTGGTGTGTTACTTAGAGTATTATTTAACCAATCAATTGCTTGTGCAGAATCAAACGCCACAAGGTCACCACAACCTTCTTTAGCCTTTATGTAATACGTTGCTGCGATAGCAGATTCGGTGTGTCCATGAACTTCCAAACGTTCCCCTGGTTCACGTACATTGACCCAACCCATGAAGTGTTCACAACCACGAATGTTTAACATTCTTAATTGGGGAATATTCTGTACAATCTTCTTGGTTACTATGTCTACAATTTCTTGTTTCAGTATATCTAAATTGGGTCTGCTGTAGTCCCATATACTGTTGTTTGGGTCTTTGTCTTTACCCAATACGATATCTTTGCCGATACCATAAATTTCATCTAATAAAACTTCATTGAAATGTTCATCGAAACGAGTTTGCACTTCCCAAATTGGACTTTGCCAAAACATATTTTGTGCATTTTGATACCAGTGATACTGGTCTCTATCATTTTTTGTCATAATATTTGTCATAACGAATTAAATTTGTTTTTCGTACAATTCTTTATAAAATCTTAATCTTTCAATTTTTAAATTGTGTTCTTCTTCAGTCACATCTTCATCTTTTGGTATAGACAAAGCATATTCATATTCTTCTTTTGGATTTCTTTCTTCGTCTTGTAAAATCCAGCCAGCACCTGTGACTGGATTCAATAAATTATGTAATGGTTCTTTCCACATTTTCATCAATAAATCACCATATTCTTGTTCGACCTGAAATGCTTCTTGCTTTTCTTCTGGTGTCATATTTGCAAAATTTTCTTCGTATGTTTTTTTGAAGAAGTTACCTAGTTGTTCACCCCTAAAAATAATTACCTTTCCATCAGATGTTCTTAATGTTTCTAAAGTAGTAAATGTGTTTTTCATTGATTATCCAACCATATTTTATATTCGTCCACCAATTTATCTTTTGTACCTTTTTTTATCGCTGCTGGTAAAAATATTACAGAATTCAATACACACTCTCCGTATAATTTAGTAATCATACCTTCATGGTCTGTTACCATCTTAAAGAAACGTTCTTTGTCTTCTTGTGAAAATGAATTTACAATATTATAACTAATTGTGTTGAAGAAATGTGTTAGGTGTTCACCCAAATATTTATTATCACCACTATCACCAGTTATTAAAACTGGTCTTCTTGAAGAATATGTCGCCATTATGCCACCTTTTTCTTTGGAATAAACTTTTCAATAAATCTACCAAGTTCAGCAACCAATTTGAACATAACAAAAATTACAACAAGGCCTGCACCTTTAATAAAACCAGGTTCTTTCTTACTTGGTCCAAACCAACGTTGCCACACACCAATAACTTTACAGATTGGTGTACCAAATGCAAACATCATTTTACCAGTTAAACTACCAGTTTCTTTTTCACCCATCATATAGGCCATTTCTTCAGCCCAAGGTGTTGCAATATCATGTGCCCATGTGATAGACCACTTTTTCGCAGCAACACTAAAATCTTCATCGGACATCCAAGGCATCATCTTAGGTCCTTTACCGTCCATCCAATCAACAACAATCTCTGCCCATGCACGATAACCATTGTATATATCCGGATGTGTTTTCTTTAATTGTTCACCAAATGCTTGGTCAGCCACAAAAATGTTTTTCTTCATCAATCCCAAATCAAACAACTTGGTACAAATAATTTTAGAACAATTACAATTATAGGTGAAACAATTTTGGTTGTTCGTGCAGTTGTATACTGGTGTGGTTGCCGCTTGGCAATTTCCGCTTTGTAACCATTTTTGTGTATCACAATTAGCACAGTTAATTGCAACACAGTTGTTTGTTGCAGTACATTGAATATTACCACAATTGCAATTCTGTGTTACATTAGCAGCGTTGTTACAATTGCCGGCATTGTTTTTTTGGTAATAAGTTAAACCACCACGATATACGTTCATACTCTGTGGATTTAACTGCCTCGGTGGACTGCCAGCAGGTTTCAAATAGCTATTTAAAAAGTTTAAATCTGTACTTGCCGTAGTTGCAGCTCTACCAACCTCAGTATTAATTTGAGAAATTGCAATTGAACTGTTGAAATCTGGTGTTGCCATTTTTTCTCTATCTTTAAAATGTTATTATTATTATTTAGGTTTCCAAACGAGATTTGCCATATACCGCAACATCATCAACAGTTCCAATAATCTCTTTAACTACCTTGATTGGTATGATTTTTTTCTTATTTTCTTCATTATGTTCAAAAATCGTACCAAAAATGTCTTGTCTATCTAATGGTAAAGTATCACTCTTAATCAAAGTTGGTATATAACCATTTGTCATTACAGTGAAAGCAGCTGCGAACAAGGCCACATTATCTGAATATGCATTTGCACATGAGATATCCCAATATTTTTCATCCAAGAACATACATGCACCTTTACATATATGTAACACTGGACATTCTGGACACTCTTTACGATTTGACCAATGTGTGACAGATTTTAATTCAACATTTGAATAATTATCCAATGTACCACCATGGTGCGATTCACCATTCTTTGAGATTTCCAAAGAACTTACGTTCTGACAGGTCATCACATTACCACGTAGGTCAACTGAAATTGTATGTTCATCGTCCATACCACATTTTTGACCCAAATATTTAGATTCTCTATGACTCAAAATTGAGGCCATTAAATCATCAATTTTACCCAGCTGAGGCAAGAAACCAATTTTACCATCAGAAGCATATAACTCACCAAAGGCCTTCTGTCTAAAATCAAAATGTTCTTGTTTTGTGATTAGTGAATACGAAATACCTTCTTCATCATAGGCATCAACCATTGAACCTTCACCAATAATAACATTTTCATCTCCTGTGAGATTTACAAACCAATCATAGATTTCTTTTCTACTTTGGTTCTTAGCATTCAACATTGCATTGAAACTGAAACTTTTACCTAGTCTTGTCATCATGCGATAGAATCCAAGTATACGTTCTTTTTGTTCTGGATCATCAAAAGGATCAGGACCACGTACAAATTGACCTGGACCGTCATGTGAGATTGACACACCAAAATCCATCATCATTAACCAGTCAATGATTTCATCTGTTAAAATAGAACCATTTGTAATGATACTAAAAATAGGTTTAGTTTTCCAACTGTCAAATTTTTCTGCAATGGCCTCAGCCAATGGCTTCATTGTTTTCCAATAAACAAGTGGTTCACCACCCCAAAATTCAACTCTTAAACCAACATCTTCATCAAAATGAAGATTATCTAATTTCTCCATAAAAACATCAATATCTTTTTTAGAGGTTTCTGGTTGGCGTTCAACAAACTTCTGTGAACAATAATCACAAGAATAGTTACAACTCAACCCCATCTGAATCTTCAAATGGCTGATTAATTTTGATTTTTTTAGTGGACGATTCTTGTCAAATGGTTTGTAAGGTTTCAAAGAATGTTGTGGCATTTGGTCTGCCGGATATTCAAACACATTACCATCAGAATCTTTCAACACATTAGCCATATTGTCATAGTGAAAAACTCTTTTATCACCATCTTCAAATCGTGTGGCTTCAATTTCAAAAATCATTTTATTTCCTCTTATTATTGGAATAGTATTTATCTTAGTAACCTAGGTCTTCACAGGCCACAATCCATTGTTTAACTAAACTGGAACGAACAATATCGTCTGGTGTAAAGTATATTTCTTGAAATGATGGCATCTTACGTGCCACTTCCAAGAAACTATGGAAGGCAGTTTGGTCTTTGTTACTCTTAATTAAATCAGTTTGTTTGAAATCACCTGAAAATATGATTTTGGACCTATGTCCAACACGGGTGATAATTGTATTTACTTCTGACCAATTCAAATTCTGATTTTCATCAACTATAATAATAGCATCATCAATAGAAATACCACGAATGGCAGTAGTAGAAATAAATCGCACATGATTTTGTTCTTTTAATCTATCCCATGCATCTGAACGACCAAATAATGTGGCCGCAATTTCTTTGTAAGGCAATTCATAGATTTCTTGTTTTTCTTCAAGATTACCTGGTAAATAACCAACGTCACGTAATTGCACAAGTGACCTTACAACTACCACTTGTTTGAAAGAATTGGATTTATCCAAAACTTCTTCTAATGATTTATATAGTGCCAAAAAAGTTTTGCCTACCCCAGGACTACCAAATAGTCCCATGAAGTAGGCACCGCCTTTATACATCTCAAAGAATAATCTTTGATTTTCTGTTAGTGGATCAAATGTCTTTAGATGGTCTGGTTTAATTCTCAATGAATTGTTTACTGCTGGTTGATGCCTTGTCTTATTCTCATCATCCTGTAACTGTTCCGCTGCGTATCTGGCTGTTGTTTTTTTGGTAACCATCAATTCCCCTTTGAAATATTGCTGAAACTTTTTTAGTAGTATCGGGTTTCTTTTTCTTCCGATTCTTACTGGAATTTTTTACCTCAGGTATCTCCTCAATTTTCTTTTTTGGTAGGAATAGGGCTGGTATTTGCGCCATTACCATTCTCTCGACATTTTAGTCTTGTGGCCAGTCTTAATCGTGTTTCCAGGTATGGTTTCTTTCATACGATTGATGACATACTTCTCAAATGTGGAGTCGGCCTTACCAGTTCCTGGTGTGTCCATACGCATACCATCACCAAAACCTGGACAACCGTCTGGTGCAAAGTATCGCTCTAAATGGGGATTATTTAACTTAAACTCATCATACTCTGCAAGGCGCATTGTATGTTCTTCAATTTCACTTGTATTTTTATTCAAAAATGTATAAATCATGCGGTTTGAAACCAGCTTGGCACTGGTCGTGAGTTAAATTTTCCTCGCCATGAAGCGAGGTGCGTCTTATTATTTATATAGTAATTGCGGTATGACTTGATTGAATCGCCTGCCACTTTTACATCATTAGGCATTGCTGGTGTTGGTTCTGTGAAGCCAATGCTTTTAGGAATATGTGTTGGTGGTGTGTATAGTGATTCAATCAATTTTTCGCAGGCATGGTTTTTACCATAACGATATGTATATTCTTTCATTAATTCAATGAACATAGTATACAACCACTCATAGTTTTCATACGACTTTCTCACCCAAATGGCCGAAGGATGATTGGCATGAGTAGCAGTATAGAGCATATCATTGCGACCGTCAGGTAATTCCCATACTTTTTTCTTGCGACCAGACGATGAAAGAACGGTACGCTCATTCCCGTCAAGAATACGATGAGCAGTAGATAATAATTGTGCATATTCGAGGATCATTTTGATACAATGTTTGTCGTTATGCATTTCTGCACACACTTTTTGGTCATTGTGAAGGTAAAAAATGTTCATGTTAACATCCTAATCAAACCAAATGTATCAATTGCAGTTAGCAAGATATAGTTAGCCAACATTCCAAATGATTTCCGAGTATAAGCAGCCCAAGCATAGAGAGCACAACCAGTGATCCACACAGGATAAAGAACCAAGAGGGGAGGGTTTGGTACTGTGACTGCCATAGTGACGCTGCAACCAACAGAAATAGCCCAAGCAAGTAGTTCAATAACAAAACGAATGTGATTACTGCGCCAATCATCTTTAATCCATTGAATTGTCGGTGCGAATAGTTGCTGCATAATATTCCTCATCTGGTATCACATCCAATGTACCGTTAATTGTGAAACCACATCCACGCAGAAACATAGTAAATTCTTCTAGAATATCTTGCAGTTGTTCTGCTTCAAATTCTATGGTAACTTTTGTTCCTGGTTGTTGGTCATTAAAACCCAAGTAGTTGTGGTGTTGACCCACCATTTCAAACTTCATTGTTTAACCACCAAATTTAGGTATGTCCAAGTCTTCAGATTTTTTAGTTTTCTTTGTGGTTTCAACTGATGCAGAAACTTTAGGAAAACGGCGTTCAATATCTTCTACTGTTACAGTCTGCATAGCGAATTGTCTGAACAAATCATAATTATCGGAAACTTTCATAGCGTTTTTAGAATTCATACCTGCGCCATCAAGTGTAAACAATGCACATCCACCAGAAGCTAATGGTGCAATTTCAATAATGTGGTCCAAATTAATAATAACAGGACAACCCTTTTCAATAGAATTGACTTCAACAAATAAACTCATAGTGACTCCTTATTTCTTATCACAATCAGCCACACGAATTAAATATACTGTTTGCTCTGTGTGTGGACGTACAAAGAAACATTCACCTTTAATCGACCATACAAGATGGTTTTGAATACCATCTTTAAAGTCTTTCAATACATCTACTGTTGGTGTAGGTCTGGTGACAATTGCCAACATAAACAATAAAATGGCAACAACCATTAGTATGTAACCAACGAGTTTCATATAATTTTCTTTTAACCAAAGTAACCAAGTTTTCATATTTTTTCCTAATTGTAAATTATATTATACACCGCAGCACTGCCAATGGCAAGCGCAAACAAAAATAATCCTAGTCTGATGGATTCATCATAATAGTATTCGACTTCATTTTTAATCATATCCCGTTGCGCCAGGATCATTGGTGGCGCTTCTCGTTCACCACCTAACATATAGACAGTCTTTTCAGATTCTTTCAACCTACGCAAGGCTGACACATAATGAATGAATGATAACATCAGCAAGTCACCTTATATGGTGGTGCATAAGGGTCTGGTTGATATGGTGCAGGCCTTGATGCAAGATGGTGAACCAACTCACGCAATGCCACATTTTCTTTTTTAAGGTCCTCTAATTCATCAAGGCGGAGTTTTAACTCAGCCATTTCTTTTTCGAGTTTTTCTAATGCAGTAATAACCATATTAATCCCATAGTGCTTGATAATATTTGCCGAACAAACGCAAACCATTAGTGATGCGTTCTTGGTGTTTGTTGCGAGCTTCCCAATCTATCTCATATGTATGATTTGGTCCATGGCGCATTTCAGTATATCGTTGTTCACTTTTAGGCACTTCATTACCTTCTTTATCAACAGGCACAAAATTCCAATCAGCAACACCAGAAGTGTACAGTTGTTCCCAATCATTATCTGGTTGTAGTTGTTCAAAAGCCCAAATCATTTCATCCATGACCCAATCAAAACGTTTGAAATGGTTGGCATCCACATCATATACATTTTCTTTTTCTGGTGCTGAGGTAGACTTCAATTCTTCTGGCACATCATTATCATCAACATTAGGTGAACCATGTTTAGTGGCGTGCAACTGTTTCAACATCGGAAGAATGATTGGTGACAATGTGCCATCCATATTCCATGTATCCCATCTGTCGAGTTTTACATAACGAATTTGTGGATGAATAAAGTCCATGAATTTCATGTATGCGGTTGAAAATGGCATTAGACGATTAGACCACTTTTCGATGATTGGTTCATCATAGTCAATCTCACGCCAAAAGAAAATCTTCTCCAAAATTGTATACGGAGAAATCCAGTGGTTGCGATAATTTGAAAAATAAACTTTCATAATTTTAACATTTGTTCCAGTGTAAAAACTTTTTTCATATACGGCGACACATCATGTAAAACAGAATGTTCTAAGTCACCTGCTTTACGTGGCATCACATTTACTTTAAAATCACAATCATTCACCTTTTTGAATGTATCTATAGTTTGTTGTACTGTGTAACCTTGCCCGCTGCCTAGGTTTTCCAAGAGGATATTTGAAGGTCGTCTAATAGCAAGTTTAATGGCCTCGCATATTTCAAGTACGTGTATATAATCACGAACTGCGGTACCATCAAGTGTATCATAATCATTACCATATAAATTGAACTCACCTGTTTCTCTCGCTTTCATTAAATTGTACATCAAACCATCATGGTTCGTTGGATCAATTCCGTATGCAGAACCAATAACGTTGTAGAACCTGAAAATTGTTTGGTCTTTGTTAATTAACGTGCAATAATTACGAACAATCGTTTCAGTAATCTTTTTTGATATTGCATATGGGCTATCACCACCAACGGCTGCGCCAGTAGACGCAAAAATGAAATGGTCAAAACTCACACGTTCTAAAAGATTCATTGTACCACCAACATTCGTTTGATAGTAACGCATCGGCCATTTTACAGAATCACCGACATTCACCAATCCAGCCAAATGAACCACAACATCATAGTGGTCATTCAAACATTTCATGTTGTCAATATCTTCTTGTATAAATTTTTCCGCAAGTTGTGGTTTGAACACACGATCCAAACCAACAACACAATGTTGTGGTTTGAACACACGATCCAAACCAACAACATATTCTTTATTCAGCACCTGACAAAGGTGTTGGCCAATGTAACCAGAACTACCGGTGATTAGAATCTTCTTCATTCTTTGTAATCAATAGAGTTGATTGATTTCATTTTGTCGGCAATGTCCCAATTCTTACAGTAATCGTTATCTGCGTCAAACAATTTTAAATAATCTTTTGCAGATAATTCACGACTAGAAACAATCACCTCATCAATATGATGTTGTGAGAATTCTTTGAAAGATTCTTTGCCAATTTCCATAATGAATTCATCATGTGCATGAGATTCTTCACGAGCCTCAACCACATAACGCATACGAAACATTGATACAGTTTCAACTAGATACAGTTTCTTTTCCATCTTCTTGCACTCCAAAAAGTTTATCAATTTCATACAAACACACATTGGCCAACTCGGTGGCTGGCCATTTGTGCTGACTGGCATATTTTCTATTTTGCACAATCACATTCATACACTCTATAGCAACATATTTCACCAATGAATTGATGGCATTTTGTTGATAAGAATCCATTTCGTCCCAACAACCTTGGGCTGTCATACCGGAACAATACATCAAGTGTTCAATTTTATCGGTCATTAAATCTCCACATATTTCAATTGGAATCTATCAGCACGGTCTTCGTATGCATCATAACCACGGGGGTTACAAACAATACGACTAGAACCAACCATGTAGTCGAAATCTTCATGTGTATGACCGTGAGTCCACAATTTGATTTGTGGATGATCCATGATGAATTCATCTAATGCAGTACTGTAACCACCATTCATAATGACCTCATCAGCATAACGTGGATGTGTTGACTGTTTGCTTGGTGCGTGGTGACCCACAACAACAAACTTTTCATCAAACTTACCTTCAATCACAGACTGAATGTAACCCAACATTTTACGATGGTCTTCAACCGAATCTTCTGGTGTGAAACGACCAACACGTTGCTTGAATTCAAAACCATCTTCAATCAATGAATTTACTTCACCGATTTTTTGTGTAATGTATTCACCATTCTCATCTTTTTTGTAGATTGGTGCTTTATAGTTGACCATATGGTTACTATTATCCACACAACGGAAGTCATTCATCATGCCTTTCATGTGCAACAGTGTAATTGGATCTTCCTTGTTCATATCAGTCCACAAAGTACCGCCAATGAATGTTACATCATCAACAGTTAGAATTTGTTTATCTAAGATATGTAAATTGCGTAGATAACCAAGCTTATCACGAAGCCTTGTAATAGTATCCCTAAAATCACCGTGATAATGTTCGTGATTTCCAGCGATGTAGATAACATGAGGGAATCTAGCAGAGCATTCTTGAAAGAATGTATGCCACGCCTCAGAGCGGCCAAAGCGGTCAGCAAGCGCATATTCGTCCCTTGTATTTAAATCTTTAGCAACACAAATATCACCACCAAGAATGAGCACATCAGCACCTTCGGTATTGTCGAGGCTGATAGTGCCAAATTCTAGGTGAATATCTGAACAAACTGCAATCTTCATAGTATTATTTCCTTATGGTGATATTATAACATGGGTAGTTATATATGTCAAGCCACATTGTTGTTTAATTGCGACACACGCAGGATCCTTACCTGGTCATCAGGTACAGCAAATAACCTTGCTCTGAAATAGGGTCAATGATAGCCATCACTATTCATTCCTGTGATAAGGGTTTTTTGCATATGTGGAATCATCTTCAACATAATTTCTTCACCACCGGAGACTTGTGCTAAGACAACCATTCTGGCCATAATAATACCAACCAAACCGGCATAACTGACCTCATAGTTTGTAATAACTTTTTTGAGAAAATCATCAAAGTCATCTGTAATATCTATTATTTTTTGGTCAATCATTTTTTCTCCTGAACAGGTTCAAGCTTGGGTTCTTCGTATGTCATTGGTTGTTCATATTTTGGCATAGCACCTATAAATGCACCACTGGTTGCTTTACGTAAAGCATACAATGGAAAGAAAACAACAGCCAATGCAAGTGTAATGCCAATGCCAACTGCAACAAAACATTTTACATAAAAAATATAGGTCACTTCAAGCATCAGATTCCAGAATCCTGCTGTGCCAAAGTTTTCTGTAGGGTCACCATCATTAAAGGTGCGAATGTGTTTAATAAATTGTTTATTCAAAATTTCTGTTTGATTGGTAAGAATATCAACAATACCACGGTACAAACTAATCATCATACTAACTCCTTATCTTAATGTGTAGTGTGCAACAACAGCATTAGGTTTCTTTAATGCTTCAGCACGCCGTTGTTTATATTTTACATTGTCAACATCTAATAGTTTGACTTCTTCAGCTTCACGTTTATTCCAAATAGCTTCACATTGAGCCTTTGTATAATCCGTAAATTGTAGGCAATCTTCAATGAAGTATTTACCATCATTTTCAGGTTTGGTCATCAATGGTTCTTTGTTGGCTGGTTGTGGATCCACACCTTCTTGAATCTTCTTTTCATCTAATTCAATATGAACAGGATTTTCAGGAATAATTACCTTCTCAATGATGATTTGCTCTTGCTCAACTTTAGGCACCACTGTTGATTTTGGTCTGTGATTGGCCAAGACAACAACCGCAGCTAAAGCCATAACACCAATGATGATTTGTTTCCACCAAAGGAAGAAAACAAGACCAAGAACAAACACACCAATAACACCAAATACAATGATTTCCATTGTGTGTTGGGAAATACCAGAATCATTGACGATTTCGGAATACATTTAAATCACCTATTAACGAACGTTGTAAGTCTCACATTGAACAGAAACTGGATACATGATTGTGCCATGATCCGTTTTCTGTGGCAGTGATTGAATCACCGGCCGCATCCTTGCGTCAATACAATCCTTGGCCGCACGAATTACTTCAGCACGTTCAATGACCTTTGCTTTTTCGAAACCTTCCAACTTGGGAGTTGAACACGCAGATATCACTAAAAAAAGAATAGTAAACATACCATATCTCAAAGTTTTGTTAAACATTTTTAATCCTTTCAATTAACTGTGATGCTTCAGTAAAATTGGACACATCATCAGTGAATTCCATTTCCTGAATCATCAATTCAGCTTTTGCCATACGGATTAATTCTAATGCATAGGCAACATCATCGTTATCGGCTTGATCCAGCCATTCATCAAAACCTTCATTGGTTGTATTCATAATAAAATCCAGGTTGTCTCGGTCCCACTTATTCATTGAAGTTCACCTTAATACCATTCTCTTTGAATAAGATTCCAGCGAGACCAGTTAAACCCATTGATGTAATGAAACCAATCTCATTCACACCATTAACAGCGTGAATGAGGAATGCATTCCAACATAACATAACCAATAATGAATTCAAACAAAGAGTGAATATAACAATCACTATTTGCACTGAAAATTTAGGCCAGTTCATAACTTCTCCGTTTATAGTGGGACGAAGCATTAGGCTTCAGCAGTTTCTGTAGTTGTTGGTTGTGCAACAGGTGTTGTTTTAGGTGCACCAACATAACGACCATTCTTATCAAACTCGGTATAATTAACCAACTGATATGCTGTTACAGCACGGCCGGTTTTATGCACCTTGATGATACCGCCATCTTTGCGGATGTTATAGATGTTTGTGGATAAGCGATAGAGAACCGCTTCTTGATCCGTGCCTTTGAAACAGGACTTAATCTCATCGGGAGATACAGGTTTACCTGACAAAAGGGTTACGGTGATTTTTTCGTGGCGATTTTGTTTGCCTGAGCGAACGGTGTTTGACATTTTAAGTCCTTTCAAAATTACATGATAAGAGTACCAACATATGAATTATAACATAAAGATGGCATGTTGGCAACCATCCAGTGTTGTTTTTTTACATCAAAATGGAACTTCATCAGTATTTACCACCGTAGGGGCTTTTCCTACGGGAGCATCAACTTTCGCATCAACCTTGGAATACAAGTCGAGGAACGCCATTTTGGTGTCTGTATCGAACCGTGCCACGCATAGTTCAATAGCTTTCATTCGGTCGCCAAAGATTTTAAATGCTTTAGCAATGTGGACCAAACGGCGTGTGGAGATAACTTCATCAACAGCACCTTGGTCAAATGATTGTCGAACAATATCAGCCCATTGTGTCAACTTCTCAACAAAATCCTGGTCAGCAATCAATGGTGAAAGGATTTTCTTTTCAGTTTTAACATCAGGATATTCCTGTTCAACTGTAATAGGGAAACGTTCTAGGAATGCATCATCTAGAATCTGTGAAAGATAACGACCTTCTTCACTGCCACGACCTTTGGTGTTTGCAGTAGCAATGACGTTGAACCCATCTTTTGGATATACCATCTCACCATTCTTTTTGTTGTAGTATGGTTTGCCTTCTAAGATACCTTGCAAACACATCAATTTATTAGAACCACGGTCAACTTCATCAATCAACAGAATGGCGCCACGCTTCATTGCTGTAATAACAGGACCGTCACGATTAACAACGTTCCCATTAACAAGAGTAGGACCACCGAGCAAATCCGATTCATCAGTTTCAATACTAATATTAACTCTAATGCACTCCCGCCCGAGCTCCGAGCAAGATTGTTCCACCATGAGGGTTTTACCATTGCCTGAAAGGCCTGTAATGAACACAGGATAAAACAAATCAGACTTAATGATATTACGCAAATCTTTAAAAAATCCAAATGGCACATAATCTTTATACTTTACAGGAATTGATACGTCAGAGTCATCAACTAGTTTAGGTTGTTTAAACTCTAAAACTTGTGCAGCCAATGCAATTTCAAGTTCAGGTTCTTTAACGATTGTTTTCTTGGTGCCGATATTAGGCAATTTATATTCTCCTCGACCAACCCTATATTCAGACTTGGTTACAAACCAGTGTGGAAAAGAAAGGTCATTTTCTTCAATGACTTGTTGAATGCCGTCACGGGTCAAAATAGAACCTGTGCCATACAATTCCTCGGCTGCTTTAACAAAAGCGGTTTGATTGCGGTTTAAACTCATTTTTTTCTCCAGTTATGACATCCACATATTGGTATTATACATGAAAACCAACTCAATGGCAAGTACTACTAAAGTAATCATTCCGTCTCCCACTTTTCGGTTTGTTTAAAGGATTTCTCTTGGATTGTGAGACTATCTTTAGATAGATGCCTAGGATTACCACACAATCCACATTCAGGGTTTCCACAATCCATGGCATGGTGCTTGGCAAACTTATGAGGTTCTTTAACATCCATGCCGTGGCGTTTGGCAATTTTCATTTGTTTTTTGATGGTAATCTCATCATTCTGCAAACGTTTTGAATGTTTGATTTTATCTTCTTCTGTACTCATATTTAATCCTTAAAATGCATCAAAGTTGAAATACTTAGGTGTTTCTTTTATCAAAATCAAGGTCACGCCATTTTTTTCAAAGATGAATTGACCAGTTTTGTTGTTGAATTTTACTAAGTCATCGGTGGTAAAATCTTCATCACCCCAACCATCTTCATCATCATCTGGATTATCATCAATACCAATAGTACCAATAGCAACTGGAGCATCACTTTCTGCCTTCTTCTTCTTAGAATTCTTAGAAAAGAAACGCCAGCTGATACAGATTTCTTTTGATGCCAATGGTGCGCCATTCCAAATGGAAGGACTTGTACGGTCTGCCTTGCGGTCACCTTTGTAGATTTCCACACTATATGTTGTACCACCATCAAATTCAGCCTTCACGTTTAGAATACGCATTGCTTCTTGTGGTGTTTCACCATAACGATTCATTTCTTCAACCAATGCCTTCAACATATCAAAGTTAAATGCACCGAATACAGAAGCAATACCCACAATGGTGTCAATCGTTTTCAATTCTGGTTTGGCCAAATTGTCATAACAGTATTCACGGATGAATGCCTCATCCAGACCTTTGAAGTCAACCATGTAAAAGATACGACCTGGTCGGTTACGCATATGGCTATCAACACGCCATTTGTCGTTACTGGTCAGCATGAATAGCTTCTTTGATGAATAGATGCCGTCAAGCAATGTCAGCAATTCTTCCTGTTCTTCTGAATTGTAAACCTTTTCAAACTCATCAAACATCACAATACATGGTTGTTGAATGGATTGAATCAGCGTATTGAATTTGTCACCAATCCAAGCATGATTGATAACGATAGTTGGCACACCTTGTTTGGCCAATTCAACACAGATATTTTTACT
>Ga0209296_1000020_pt1 | contig 182566 bp, 202 predicted proteins | sample S_130206_EF_Meta_FD_187319 | JGI IMG/M metagenome (GOLD analysis project Ga0209296, IMG submission 187319) | Freshwater microbial communities from Lake Simoncouche, Canada to study carbon cycling - S_130206_EF_MetaG (SPAdes) (version 2) | ecosystem: Environmental > Aquatic > Freshwater > Lake ... | reverse complement strand
CGCAAGAGAAATAATGCGAGCGACCGAAAGTGAAAATGTAGGTGTGTATATCCAAGCCACACATGGTTGTTGTGAGAATCGTGGCATTATGGCACACTCAAGCCTAACACAGACCACAGTATTAAAAGGAGCTTTCAACGCAGACCCGGGAACAAAGAAAGAGTTCATGGACAATATCAAACTACAACAGGACTTTGCACCAAGATGATCCAGCCCTTGAAAGATGATCTCATGGTGCAACAGCAGTTGCCGGCAGGATTAGACAATCTCCGTGGTGCTTGGCAACACATGGTGGCTGTGATCATGCTGAATCAGACCGGGCGTAAGCCTGTAAAAACCGTATTTCCTGTATTCATGGATCGCTGGTCGCATCCGCTTGAGTTACTGAAAGCCACCGAACAAGAAGTAAAAGATGTGATTTGGCCTCTGGGCATGGTCAATGTACGTTATAAAAGACTACGCAAGATGACAGAGGACTTTGTGACTTGGAACTGTGATGATGCCACCGAATTATATGGTATTGGCAAGTACGGTTCAGACAGCTATGAAATATTTTTCAAGAACAATTATGCCGTAGAGCCTACCGACAAAGAACTAAGACGCTATTTAGAAGAAGAAGTTTTTGTATCATAAAGGAGAAACACAATGAATAATGTAAGCATATTGGCCGCAGAGGCTATTGAACGGGCAAAAAATTTACAAGAATTTGCTGTATTCCGCGACATGGAAGATATTGTGTTTTGCGGTACACCAATCCCTTATACGCTTAATCATGTTATGGGTGAACAGGTAGAAATTACAGTGCCGGCAATCAGCCAGGACGAAGCTGAACAGCGTGTAAATGATTGGTTGCGTGGGCAAAGAGCTTAAAATTTTTTGTAAAAATCACCTATGACAACATTACTAGAAGCACAGCAGGCAGGTATAGCACCTTGGAACAATCAGATAAAAGACCGTCCGCTGGTTGCAGTATATTTGGACAAGTATCCGTGTACTCCAGGACATAGATTATATGTGCCCAAGAATGATCATCCCAACTGGATTGTGCAGGCCATGGAAGAAGCCCTATCTGACGGCAATCAAATGATCAAGTCGGGCGAGTGTAACGGATTTAACATTGGATTTAATTCAGGTGTAGCAGCCGGACAAACTGTAATGTATCCACATGTTCATCTTATTCCACGCAGAACAGGCGATGTAGAAGATCCTGTGGGCGGAGTACGCAATACTATACCCGGCAAAGGTAACTATCAAAAATGATCATTGAACTTATTGGAACATGGATAGTTATTGGATTTTTTAGTGCAATCGGTTGGGGCACTGCTCAAAAAACCGTGGTTGAACCCTATCTCAATCCAGCAATAGATCAAGTTATGCCTCCGACAAAACCTCAATCGCCTGCTGAACAAAAATAAATAATTTTATTAAGAAAGAGATATTATGAGCCAAAAACGCACATTTGTATTACAATTAAAAAACGATCAAGCTATTACACTTGAATTTTCATCAATAGAAGCTACTGGTGATCGACTATGGCAGATGTTTGCTACAACCGAAGCACTTGATACTGTGCAACAGTTAATCAACACAGGTGATGTCACTCAAACCAAGTCAGCTAGAAAAACAACACCAGAAAATTCTGTAGTCGCCAAAAAGAAAAAATAATATTCATTACCGGCCTTTCGGTGTCATCCCGGTTTATAAACTCTGCCATCTATGCTATAATCTAACATAGGAGAATACAATGGCAAAATATTATTCAACAAAACATTACGGACACAACATTGGACTGAGTGCGGTATTCCGTCAACCCAATGCTGATCATAGCCACTGTCATTTGTTGCATGGTTACAGTCTAGCGTTTACATTTACATTTGGCTGTGACACATTAGACGACAAAAACTGGGCGGTAGACTTTGGCGGACTCAAACCGCTCAAGGCCTGGTTAGAAGATAGTTTTGATCACAAGCTGGCTCTGGATCAACAAGATCCACACTTGGCCAAGTTCCAAGAACTGGCGGCATTGGACCTGGCAGAGATACGTATCTTTGATGGTGTGGGTGCAGAGAAGTTTGCCGAACATGCTTTCAACTTTGCTGATGCCCTGATTAGAGAAAAAACTAATAATCGTTGCTATTGCGTTAGGGTAGAATGTGCAGAACACGGTGCCAATAGTGCCATATATGAAGGTTAACTTTTATACACGCAATAAAGTACGCATATAAATATTTCTACAATGACAAACGAATACCGAATAGCCATATTATTACCCACACGAGGTCGCACAGCAGCATTATCTCGTAGTATCCAGAGCCTAGTCACTTTAGCAGAAGATGTTGACAGTATACAAATTATGCTAGGATTTGATAATGACGATGCCGTAGGCGTTGAATATTTTCAATCAGAACTACAACCGTGGCTAGATCAGCATCGTGTTAATTACACTGCTATGACATTTGAACCTATGGGGTATATACGTCTTAACGAATACGTTAACACCCTAGCAAAAAATTCATCTGCAGACTGGTTGGTCTTTTGGAATGATGATGCTTTGATGGAAACTCAAGATTGGGATCGTGAGATTGCTAGCTACACTGGAGAGTTTAAAATTTTAGCATTTAGGACCCACAACGATCATCCTTACAGCATTTTTCCTATAGTGCCGTGCGATTGGCTGACTGTGTTAGGGCATCTCAGTCCACACCAAATATCAGACGGCTGGATCAGCCAAGTTGCCTATTGTATAGATATCATGCAACGTATACCGGTACAGGTCAAACATGACCGTGCTGATCTTACTGGAAATAATCTAGATCAAACTTATAAAAATAGACCCATGCTTGAAGGCAATCCTAGCAGTCCACATGACTTTCATCATTACACATGGGCTGCTAAAAGGGCAAAAGACTGCGACACATTAACTGCCTACATGAAATCCAAAGGTCTAGATACTGATTGGTGGGAAAACATCAAGCAAAATAAACAAGACCCTTGGGAAAAATTACGCATTAATGATGTAAACGATCAAATGCGCCAATTTAGTATCGGTCGAGATGGCAGGTTAAAAGCATGACAAAATCTCTAGAACAACGTATTCGAGATTACTGGAACAACCAACCTTGCAATGTTCGCCACAGTAAAAATGCCCCGGGAAGTTTAGAATTTTTTCAAGACGTATCTGCTCGTCGATATCGCGTTGAGCCACATATTCCAGAATTTGCTGGCTTTTATCTTTGGCAAGGTCGACAAGTATTAGAAATTGGGCCTGGCATTGGATCAGATGCAGCTGAGTTTGCTCGCAATGGCGCGGATTACTATGGTATAGACTATTCAGATGAAAGTGTTAAATTAGCACAACAAAGATTCAAAGTTGAAGAACTCGAAGGTACATTTGTATGTGGTGACTCTAGTGATATCGAATCATACAGCACATTACCCAAGATGGACTTGGTGTATAGTTACGGAGTGATACATCATTTTCCAGCCATAGATCGTATTATTGATAATGTGTACAATATTCTCAAGCCCGGTGGTGAATTCCGTTTTATGGTCTATGCTAAAAATTCCTGGAAACAGGCCATGATTAACAAAGGGCTAGATCAGTTTGAAGCACAAGCCGGTTGTCCCTATGCTAAAAGTTATACCAAGGATGACATCACTGACTTGCTAGGGTCAAAATTTCAACTAGAAAGACTACGGCAAGATCATTGTTTCATGTACAATGTGGACGCATACAAGCAAGGTCGTTACGAATTGGAGCCATGGTTCGAAGCCATGCCCGAGGCCATGCGCGAAGCAGTCAAAGAATATCTTGGTTGGCACCTATTAGTTAAAGCTCGACGACTGTGAAAAAAATTGTATATGTAACTGGATGTTTAGGATTTATAGGAGTTCATGTTACCCAACAATGTTTAGAACGTGGATGGTATGTGCTTGGCATAGACAAAGGTACTTACGCCAGTAATTGGAATTTTTTAGAACAATTTAATAAAAATCCCAATTTCAAATTTATTAACTCAGACATCAATGACATTGATCGGTTGGTCGATTGCGACTATGTAATCAACACCGCTGCAGAAACACACGTGGATAATTCAATCATGAGTTCTGACGTGTTTATTCGTAGCAACATCAACGGTGTACATCATTTATTAGAGTTGATCAAACAACAACCTTTGTACAAGGCTCCAATATTTTTACATTTTAGCACCGACGAAGTCTACGGAGATATTGAAGCCGGAACTCATACCGAAACGGATTTACTCAAACCCAGTAATCCGTATTCGGCCTCAAAAGCGGCAGCCGATATGCTGATACTGGCCTGGGCTAGAACCTATGGTATCAAGTACGTCATAATTCGTCCAACCAACAATTACGGAATCGGACAGTACGTAGAAAAACTCATACCCAAAAGTATTAAATATCTTGAGCTAGGCAAGCCAATCGACTTACACAACCGAGGTAACCCTATACGCACTTGGCTACACGCCGGCGATACAGCCGCAGCAGTGCTGACTATCATTGATTCAGGTTGTAAAAACGAAATATTCAACATTAGTGGTAACACTGAGTTGCCCAACTGTGAAGTAATTAAAAAAATATTAAAATTGTATTACGGTGTCGACCATAACAGCGACTGGGAATCATTTACTATTCCTAGTGCAAGGCAAGGTCAGGATGTACGCTATGCCATTAATGATAACAAATTAAAACTATTAGGATGGCAACCACAGGCTCAGTTTGATCAGGAACTGGCAAATGTAGTTGAATACTATCGGAATAATTTTGTATGGTAAAAAACTATCTTATAGGTGCAGTTAGACCGGTAACTGATAATTGGATGGATCAAGCCAGTGCTAATTTATATTCTGATTATTCAGAAATGTATCAAATAAGTTTAGCTAGTTTTCAACACTTTGTTCAGGAACCATTTGAAACAATACTGTGGACTGACCCGGTGGCCAACAATGAAGAATATGCTCTAGCCAATTGGAAAGCCACTGTGGAACTTCGCAACAGCGGCCCGTGTAATATATTTTGGGCCGGTGCTGATACTATGATGGTACAACCTACTAGTCTTTTTTCAGATCGATTTTCAGAATACAGATTGTTTAACTTCACTGATCCTAAAAATCATAATGAATTTCCACGCTATTTTAACGACGACCTAATGTATTACCCACACACCACCAGCGATAACGTTTGGGACCTTGGTGAACAATGGTGGAACAACATAGAGAATCATCCAAACCGCAGTTGGGGTTTTGATCAGTTAAGACACAATGCCATGTTTTGGAGCCAAGACATTCCAGAATCGGACAGACTACATCCAGAAATGGCTTATCAGGCTATAAAGTTTCGCAGTTTAGATGCTAGTGTTTTAAGGCAACATGATCAATGGAATGGTATAAGCATCAATTCCGCACACATACTACATTTTCATGGCAGCCGAGGCAGCCAGGCAGTAATTGAAATTATGAAACAACTATCTAACCACCTTGGAATTAAAATATGAAACAAATATTGGAAGACATTAAAAAATACATTGACACTAAACACGCAGACAAGACCTGGGTAGCCGGTAAGGACTTTGTCAACTACGCAGGTCCGCATTTTGACTCGGACGAGTATGTGGCGGCTGCAGAAGCCTTGCTGAATGGCTGGCTAGTTATGGGCAACAAGAGCCTGCGTTTTGAACAAAAATTCCCCAAAGAATTTGGCAAGACTCGCGGAGTGCTAACTAACTCAGGTAGTAGTGCTAACCTGCTGATGATGACAGCAATGAAGTCCAAGCGTGGCTATAACTTTCCATCAGGCACTAAAGTATTGATGCCCATTGCAGGATTTCCAACCACACTTAATCCAACCTTACAAAATGGATTTGTGCCAGTGTTCTGCGATATTGAAATTGATACTTTAAACATTGATCTGGATCAGGCAGAACAGATATTGGCTAACGATCCTGACATTAAAATTATTACCTTTGCACATGTGTTGGGTAACCCACCTAACATGGACAAAATAATGGAACTGGTCAATCGACACAATTTAATCTTATTAGAAGATTGTTGTGACGGGCTGGGTACTAATTATGATGGAAAGCCATTGGGCAGTTTTGGTCTAATGGCCAGTTGCAGTTTTTATCCAGCACACCACATGACCATGGGTGAAGGTGGTTTTGTAGCCATGAATGATCCACAGCAAGAAATCATTGTGCGTAGTCTACGTGAATGGGGACGTGGCTGTTATTGTGTGGGGCCCGAGGCCAACAAGTTAAAATGTGGTACTTGTGGCAAGCGATTCAATGAGTGGATTCCCGAAATGCCAGATCAGATTTTTGATCACAAGTATGTGTATGACGAAATTGGGTATAACTTAAAACCCATCGAACTACAAGCGGCCATGGGACTTGAGCAACTTAAAAAATTGCCAGAAATACATGCTTTGCGCCAACGCAATTACAATCTATTGTTTGCTATCTACGAAAAGTACGAAGAGTTTTTCCACTTGCCACGTGCTAGAGACAAAGCCGATGTTAGTTGGTTTGCGTTTCCATTGACCATACGTGCGGATGCTCCGTTCTCCCGAATGGACATTGTTGACTATCTTGAAGAGAACTTGATACAGACACGCCCGTACTTTGCTGGTAATATCATGTTGCAACCTGCATATAGTCATTTAATGAATCCTGAAGATGCACGTGACAACTATCCAGTGGCCACATTTACAATGAAGAACACTTACTTCCATGGCTGTAGCCCAGTTATCACGCCTGAACAGATTGCCTACATCGGAGAGAAGGTTGATGGATTTATGAGTTTATATCTATGAACAAACAAGATCTAATTGACTTTGAAACAGATATAGGTGAAACATTTAATCGTGGAGAAATTCGTGCTCCTATACATCTATATGCTGGCAGTGAAGATCAGATCATGCAAGTGTTTGAACACATTGACGTCAAGAAAGATTGGATCTGTTGTACCTGGCGTAATCATTATCAAGCACTGTTAAAAGGTATTCCACCTGAAGTAATTAAAGAACGCATCATGGCTGGTAAAAGCATGGTTATGAATCTTCCAGAATACAAATTTATATGTTCAAGTATTGTAGGAGGCATTCCGAGCATTGCCACAGGACTGGCACTTGCTGCAAAACTTCGTGACACAGATGAACATGTATGGTGTTGGTCCGGAGATATGAGTGCCGAAACAGGTGCCTGGGCCGAAGCCTACAAATATTCTCGAGCACAAGACTTACCAATTACATTTATTGTTGAAGACAATGAACTAAGCGTATTGACTCCTACGCACGAAATGTGGGGCCCTGATAAGTGGTATCTTCCTGTACAAAACAAAGTTTGGTATGAAGATAAACATTTAATCTATTACAAATATAAAAATACAAAATATCCACATGCTGGCGCCGGAATAAGGGTGCAATTTTAATGACCACACAACTGTATAATCAACAACTCAAAGCGGCAATGAATTGGATCGGTGCACAAGATCGTGTTATGATCCTCGGTCAAGCTGTTTGCTATGCTGGTACCGGCTGTTATGAAAGCATTACAGAAGTGTCTGATGATAAAAAAATGGAATTTCCTGTAGCAGAGAACTTTCAAATTGGTGTAAGCACAGGAATGGCAATCAATGGCATGGTGCCTGTTAGTGTTGTCCCAAGATGGAATTTTTTATTAAATGCTACAGATCAAATTGTTAATCATCTTGATAAAATGGAATCAATGAGTGACGGACGTTGTAGACCCAAAGTCATTATTCGTGTGGCCAAGGGCAGTGAAAATCCCGTTGACCCTCAAGATCAACACAAAGGCAATTTTGCAGACGCATTTAGATTAATGTGTAAAAATATTGACATTGTAGAGTTATACCAACCAGAAGATATTCTTCCAGCATATCAATCAGCCTACACTAGTAACCGTAGTACAATTTTAGTTGAATTTCCAGATTACGGTAAATGAGAATATTATTAACGGGTGGCACTGGATTTATTGGAGGCTACCTTAAACAACATCTCAAACACGATGTTATTGCACCCGCTTCAAAAGAAATTAATCTTTTAGATTTAAATTCAGTAACCAAGTTTTTAAAATCACAACAATTTGATGCTGTGGTACATTGTGCTGTGGTAGGCAGAGAAAGTGTGTATGCTATAGATCCCAAGATCGAAGAAAATAATCTGAGGATGTTTTATAATTTAGCTGTCAATAAAACATATTACGATAAGTTTATTAATTTTGGCAGTGGTGCAGAGTTTGATATTGACACTGATATTTGTGAAGCGTCCGAGGAAGAAATTTGGACCAGGAATCCCAATCATAGCTATGGGCGTAGTAAAAACGTCATAGCCAAGTTTGCACAAACCATGCCAAATTTTTACAATCTACGAATCTTTGGTTGTTTTGATAGCAGTGAAGGCAACACCCGCCTGTTACAATTGTTTACTAAAAAATGCCAACTCAACGAATCATTGTTGATTTCTAAAGACCGTTTGTTTGATATGATCAGTGCTCAGGACCTATTAACTGTGGTCGAAGCCGTTTTGGCTAAACAAATACATGACAACGACCTAAATATAGTGTATAATAAAAAATATTATCTTAGTGAGATCGTAAAAATGTATGCACAGTTACACCATCTAGACAGCAAGTTGATTCAAGTGTCTGGGCACGACACAAACTCATACACCGGTAACGGAACCCGACTGAATCAGTATCAACTACCGTTATTGGGTTTAGAACAATCTCTTAAAATTTACAACACATGAAAAAAATCTACTATTCCTGGCAAGATGTTGAATGTCAAACACAAGAAATCCTACGTCAACTACAACGTGATGCATGGATACCCGATTATGTAGTAGGTCTTACCCGTGGCGGATTGGTTCCAGCTAACCTTATTAGTCAATATCTAGCAGTTCCAATGGAAACGCTCAAAGTAAGCCTGCGTGATGATAACAGTCAGCCCGAAAGCAACTTGTGGATGGCCGAGGATGCTTACAATGGTAAAAAGATCCTTATTGTAGACGACATTAACGATTCAGGTGCTACTTTAAACTGGATCAAACAAGATTGGCAAGATAACTGTTTGCCCGAAGCCGACCGCTGGTTTAAGTTATGGGGCGACCATGTACGTGTTGCTGTGTTGGTAGATAACGAAGCAAGCGCCAGCGAATTAAATATCAATTACAATGCTGTTGACCTAAATAAAGCTGAGGAGGATTGCTGGGTTGTGTTTCCTTGGGAGGATTGGTGGAAATGAAAATACATTATAGAGAACCTACTGTAGTAGAACAGATGAATAATGCCATTAAGGTCAGCGACGAAGCTAATAGAAAACCCATTGATTATTTTGAATTAACCAGCCAGGAGCTGAATTCTAACTACAGCAATTTTGATAAAACTACGGGCAAGGACAATACAACTGCCTATTCATACAAGGGCGTTGCAATAAAGGTTAAAGAATGAAAATTAAAGTCAGCGAATTATTTTATAGTCTTCAAGGAGAAGGTCGATTTGTTGGGGTACCCAGCGTGTTCTTAAGAACATATGGTTGCAATTTTACGTGTAGTTCGTTTGGGTGCAAGCCAGGCGAAAAGTCAACAGGTGCAGATGAGGTGGCAGAAGTAGTTCACTTGTATGATAAGTTTACAGATTTGCCATTGGTGGAAACCGGATGCGATAGTTATGCAAGTTGGCATCCAGCATTCAAGCATCTAAGTCCTAACATGCCAACAGAAGATCTAGTTGCCAACATGTTGTTGTTGACTCCCAACAACCATTGGATGCAAAACAACGGTAATGATGTACACTTGGTTATTACAGGTGGTGAGCCTTTGCTGGGCTGGCAACGTGCTTACGAAGAATTGCTAAGTCATCCTGACATGGCCGACCTCAAGAACATCACATTTGAAACGAACGGCACTCAAGCACTACAAGACGGTTTCAAACATTATGCTTATAACAGACATTTGCTTAACGGCACAGAGTTTACATTCAGTGTGAGTGCTAAATTAAGTGCGTCTGGCGAGAAAGCCGAAGATGCTATTTGCCCTGACATTGTCAAAAGCTACCAAGATTTAAATGTTGGGCCTGTGTATCTTAAGTTTGTAGTTGAAACTGAAGAACACGTCAACGAAGCGGTGCAAGCTGTAGATCAGTATCGTGCGGCAGGATTTACAGGGCTAGTCTATCTAATGCCACAAGGCGGTGTTGTTGATCCATATGAATCAAACAAGTTAAACATTGCCAACATCTGCTGTGAACGTGGATTTAACTATAGCCCACGCTTGCATGTGGACTTGTGGGGCAACGGCTGGGGCAAATGATGGGTGCCGGTTACTATTCTCCTGGTGTAGATGCTTACGATCACTTTTATCATAAAGCATTTTGGCGACTAAGATTTTTATGGTGGCCTAAACGTAGTGACATAACAGGACATTGGTTATGGTTACGCCAAGCGTACGAAGGTACGGCAATGTATCATGGGCCAGGCGAAGCTGTGTTTGAGTTTAGATATCACGAGCCCAAAGAACATTTAATATGGAATTTAAAGAAATGAAATTACAAGATCGTATCACCGCCTGGATTCGAGACTATGCCGCCACAGCTGGTATGCGCAGTTTAGTAGTTGGTATCAGCGGTGGTATTGATAGTGCTGTAGTCAGCGCACTCTGCGCTAGAACTGGCTTGCACACAGTAGCAGTAACTATGCCTATTCGTCAACGTCCAGACTTACACGATCTCAGTATGCAACAAGGTGTTTGGCTGACACAAAACTTTGACAATGTGCGCCACGACATCATTGATTTAACTTCAACATTTGATGAGTTTGAAGGCCGATTGGCTACCTACAACAGTTTGTTGGGGTTTGCCAACAGTCGTAGTCGACTACGCATGGTTACCCTGTATCAAATTGCTCAAACAGTTGGTGGTCTTGTGGTAGGCACTGGCAACAAGGTAGAAGACTTTGGTGTGGGATTTTATACCAAGTACGGTGATGGTGGGGTGGACATCAGTCCCATTGCTGACTGTTACAAAACAGAAGTATGGCAAATGGGCCGTGAACTAGGTGTGTTACAAGATATTATCAATGCGGCACCCACAGATGGCTTATGGGATGATGGGCGTACCGATGAAGATCAACTGGGTATGAGCTATGCTGATTTAGAAGTTGCTATGCGTATGGATCTAGGTGAAATTAAATCCGCTGTGCCAGAACTTGTGGCTAACTTGGAAAAATTTCGTACTATACAAGCCCGTAGTTTGCACAAAATGAATCCTATTCCTGTATTTAAAAAATAATAGGATTTGTTGGTATTGGTATAAATATATGTATGAATACCACATACCAACCTTACACTTATTTGATCGGATGGCAAGAACAACAAAAATACTACTATGGCGTAAGATACGCTAAAAATTGTTCTCCTGGAGATTTCTGGACCAAATATTTTACCTCATCTCCTGCTGTTTTGGCTATGCGGTTAAAGCACGGAGACCCAGATATTATACAAATTAGAAAAACTTTCTCAACTAAAGAACAAGCAAGGCAGTGGGAAACACGAGTATTAACCAAAATGAAAGTTGTTGTTCGTGAAGATTTTCTTAACAAAAACGATGCTCCTGCACCTCCAATTAATGATCGAGTTATGTCATCTGAAACCAAGGCAAAAATTAGTTCGGTTCATAAAGGAAAACCAAAATCAGAAGCACATAAACAAAAAATTAGAGAGGCCAGAGCACAGCAAGTAAATACTAGGAAGGGTATTCCAACATCTAAAGAAACAAAGCAAAAACTTAGAGAAGCAAACTTAGGAAAAACATATTCAGAAGATGTTAATTCTAAAAAAGGTCAAAAAAAGGAATTGCATTGGACTTACGGAAAACCAAGAGCAGAAGAAACAAAGCAAAAACTTAGAGAAGCAAATTTAGGAAAAGTTTTGTCAGAAGAAACAAAACAAAAAATGCGTGGGCCAAGATTAAAATTAAAGGATATTGAATGAAAAAATGTAAGGTGGGATTCATCGGAATTGGAAAATTAGGATTAGACTGTGCCGAAGTATTTGCTGAAAAGCACGAAGTACGCGGTTACGACATTTACCCACGCACTAGCGATTCAGTAAAAGTATGCAGTATCAAAGAGCTTGTTGAAGAAAGCGAATGGATTTTTATTGCTGTTCCCACTCCACACGCCGAAGGTTACGATGGAAGTGTTCCGTCAAGTCATATGACTCCCCGAGACTTTGGGCATGATGCTGTTATTGATGCTATTACTAAAGTGAATCAATATGCTACTAGCCCCAAAAAAGTAGTATTGATTAGTACAGTACTACCTGGAACAACTCGCAACAAGTTTGTTCCACTACTAGATACTAAACACCAATTTGTTTACAATCCTTATTTAATTGCTATGGGTTCAGTTAAGTGGGACATGGTCAACCCTGAGATGATTATGTTGGGCACAGTGGATGGTAGTTTAACTGGCGTAGCTGGTGAACTTAAAGACTTGTACAAAACTATCATGCAAAACAATCCACGCTACGAAGTCGGCACATGGGATGAGTGCGAAGCTATTAAGATTTTCTACAACACATTTATCAGTGCCAAGGTCGGCCTAGTTAACATGGTACAAGACTTTGCTATGAAGATTGGCAACATCAACGTTGACGTTGTTACAGATGCCCTGGCCAAGAGCACAATGCGTATCATGGGTCCCAAATACATGACAGCAGGCATGGGTGATGCAGGTGCTTGCCATCCTAGAGATAACATTGCCTTGCGTTGGTTAGCTGAAGAGTATGATATTGGTTACGACTTGTTTGACACTGTCATGCATGCTAGAGAAATTCAAGCAAAGAACTTGGCCTTGTTCCTAGTTGAGCAGGCCAAGAAACACAACTTGCCTGTGGTCATTCACGGTAAAGCCTACAAGCCAGATGTTGAATACTGCATCGGTAGTTATAGCACATTGGTTGGATTCTATGTAGCCGAGGCTGGGCATAGTGTCAGCTATGTTGATCCACTTGCTGATAATTGCGACGATGTAGTTGTTACTGTAGATCACCCAGCAGTGTTTTTATGGGCACACAATCGTAAGATCACATACGAGTATACCGGTGACCAACTAGATACACAACCGTATTGTACAATCTTACCAGGAAGTGTTATTGTTGACCCATGGCGCAAATTACCCGTTGACATGCAGGATATAACTGTAGTACACTATGGTAATACTCGATAGGAAACCATGCTAAAAATATTTGACATCTTTAAAAAGAAAAAGGCCATTGCCGCCGAGCAACCAACGGCTCCACAAAAAACGGAGAAAGAGATTGCTAACGAAAAAGGCGAGCCTTATGTCAATATTGTTAGCATGGAGATTGACCCCGAAAACATACAAGCTGGCGCATTTGAACTAGACTGGAACGATAAGTTTGTAGCTAATCTAGTTCGTGCTGGCTACCAAATGGATTCTAAAGACACAGATGCTGATATTGTAGACCGTTGGTTTACAGCAGTATGTCGCAATGTGGTTTTGGAAACTTACGAGCAGTACGAAGCTATGAATCCCGAACGTGACCGTGTGGTAAAAACTCGCAACATTGGTGATGGCAGATCTGAAGTATCATGATGCTATATGTCAACGGTGACAGTCACACTGCTGGTGCCGAGGCTGTAAATCCTCATGCATTTGCCGAAGACGATCCTGCCTTATTTTATCTAGGTCGTGCGCCGCACCCGGACAATCTTGCAGTCAGTTGGGGCAAGATATTAAGTTTGGCACTTAGATCGGGTCTTCGATGTGATGCTGAGAGTGCTAGTAGTAACGCTCGTATCATAAGAACTACACGTAACTGGTTAGCCGGCGGCGGCAATGCCCATCCAGATCAGTTGGTCATCATACAATGGTCAACTTGGGAACGAGAAGAATGGTTGCATAACGAAACTTATTACCAAGTTGGTGCCAGCGGAATTGATCATGTTCCACAGGATTTGCAAGAAACGTATAGAAACTACGTGCTTGGTACTGATTGGAAAATCAAAACTGAACAGGCACATGAAGAAATTTGGCAGTTTCATGCCGAATTGAAAAACCAAGATATTAAACATATTTTTTTCAATGGCAATAATGATTTTAGTAACATCACCGATCAAAAAAATTGGGGAGTTAATTACATTGGCCCGTATAATCCCGCTCAAACGTATGATGCTATTATCCGATCAACCGGCATAGAAACAGTCATGCCCAACTCATGGCATTTTGGACGAGATGGCCACTCAAGTTTTGCTCGTTTTATTCTCAATTACATCATGTCCAATAAGTTTGTCTAATGAATCTTAATACTTATTGTTCATTACCGTTTTCAGGTTTTGATAACAGAACCTCATCCGCATGTTGTTGGTTGAAATTAGATGAGAAAGTAAATTCATTTGCAGAAATGCAACAATCTACAGAAATACATGAATTACAACAAACATTATTGTCAGGAGTTAGACACTCTAAATGTGGTGCATGCTGGGAAAGTGAAGATTTCAATATTATAAGTATGCGTCAAACAGTTTTATTAAACAAAAATGAAGACGAAATTATTAAAGAAATCACGCATAAGAAATTAAAATATCTAGTTATTGATAGCGGAAATGTTTGTAATCTTGCATGCCGTACGTGCGGGCCATCGGCAAGTTCAGGCCTTATAAAAGAATTTAGAGTAAGGTATGGGCAAGATTATTACCGTATAAAAAAAACAAAAATTGATTCTCTGCTAGAAGAGGATTACAGTGACTTAATTCGCATAGATATTCTAGGGGGTGAACCTTTTCAAAATTTAGATCATTTAATGGTGCTTGAAAAAATTATTACTAATGGTAATAGTAAAAATATTACGCTTAGTTATACTACTAATGCTACTACAAAATTATCACCGCAGATTTACAATTTATTCTCCAACTTTAAAAAAGTAAATTTAATAGTATCAATTGATGCTACTCATATGCAATTTGAATATATTCGAACCAATGGTATATGGAATGATGTTGTTAGTAATATTAATGAATGGCGTTCTAAGTTTTACAATATTAGATTGTCCGGTCACCCAACTATTAGTGCATTGAATGTTTTGTATCTTGATGAATTGTATACATGGTACCAAGCTAACAATATAGATTATAATTTTGTTATGGGTGCTAACATTCCTGAATATTCGTTTTCTTTATTCACAGACAACCAAAAAAGTCTAATTATCAGTAAATTATCTAACTCAATGTTTAACATGGCTCAGATTAAAGATCATGTACGCTCATCAAACTATGATTCTAGCCTACTAAGTAAATTTTATGAATCTACTAATTTTACCAAATCTTTTAAAGGTCTTGATATTGAGGAGTATCTTCCACGGTTAACTGAATTATTAAAAAAATAGTTGACTAAAAAATTTATTTTTGCTATACTTATAGCATGAAATATGTACTTATAGATACTGCCAATTTATTCTTTCGTGCCAGACATGGTGCTTTTCGTGCCTCAGATACTTGGGAAAAAGTTGGCTTTGCACTACACGTTACCCTGATGGCTGCCAACAAAATGGCCCGTAGATTTGAAGCGGATCATGTGGTTTTTGCCTTAGAAGGGCGCAGTTGGCGCAAGGATCACTATAAGCCTTATAAAGCTAATCGCGCTGTAGCTAGACAAGCCCTAACAGAGGCAGAGCAAGAAGAAGATAAAATGTTCTGGGAAACCTATGACAATTTGACTAAATACTTGAGTGAGAGGACCAACTGTAGTGTACTACGTTGTCCAACCGCAGAAGGTGACGATATCATAGCTCGCTGGATTGCTTTACATCCCCAAGACCAACATGTGGTAATTTCAAGCGACACCGACTTTGTACAATTGCTTGCTCCCAATGTAACACAATACAATGGCATTACAGATGAATTACACACCATAGAAGGGATCTTTGATGCCAAAGGTAAACCAGTTATTGACAAGAAAACAAAAGAGCCTAAGACAATTCCTGATCCGCAGTGGCTTCTCTTCGAGAAGTGTATGCGCGGTGACAGCTCAGATAATGTGTTCTCGGCATTCCCTGGCGTTCGGACGAAAGGCACTAAAAACAAAGTTGGCCTTCAGGAAGCGTATTCAGACAAGAATCGAAAAGGCTATAACTGGAACAACATGATGTTGCAACGATGGACTGATCCAGATGGTGCGGAGCATAGAGTATTGGATGACTACGAACGCAACAGAACGCTGATTGATTTAACAGCACAGCCTGAAGAAATTAAGGCAACAGTAGATGCCGCCATACGCGAGCAGATTAGTCACAAAGACATAGGACAAGTGGGTGTACGATTTATGCAATTCTGTGGCAAGTATGAATTGAACAAGTGTAGTGAAAGTGCAGACAGTTTTGGACGTTGGTTAAACGAAACCTATAAAGGTGTATTGAATGGCTAAAGATTTATTTTGGATTACAGTAGCATCTAGTAGTGTTATTGTACTTGCGTTATTGGTATCAGCGTTCTGGCCTGGTAGTAAAGGCAATGTAGTTGTTGTAAAATACGATTGCAGTCAACTCATAGGTGGCTGGCATCCTGATATACCTCTTAGAGTTCAGGAACAATGTAGAAAAAGGGAGTTAGACAAATGAGCTTAATAGCACTGCCGGTGGTAGATAAACAGTATTGGATTTTGAAAGAAAACGATCGCAAGGTCGGCAATGTGGAAGCCTGTGCTGGCGGATACCAAGTCAAGATCAATGATCAGATTGTACAATTTAAAACAATCAAATTAGCAGCTCGAACTGCAAATATTGAATTTGAACCGGCGACTAAAATTGTCAAGCCCAAAACAAACATAGATCAGATCTACGGCTACGCTGTCACAGGTCGAGTGTACAATCCCATGTGGAATGTTGCACAACAATTGCCTGTGTATACCAAAACTAGCAAAAGCAAAAGTTGGTTTGCCGCTGGTTGGTATAATGTCAAAAAGGGTCGCAAATGGAAAGAGATACTTGCACCCAAGTTAATTACACTACAGAGATATCCTTATCAAGGGCCATTTTATACTCAAGAGGAAGCTGATACTAATGACTGAAATGACAAATCCATTTTTAGACCAAGCACGATTTATGCAACTATGCGGACAATCTGTAGCTACTGAAAACGTTGATCAATACGCACTATACTTAAATTTAATTAAAGAAGAAGTTCAAGAGTTAGAAGACTCAAAAACCCGCACAGACGATCTTGATGCCTTGATTGATATTCTTGTGGTTACAATTGGAGCCATCCACAGCGCCGGCTTCGATGGAGAAGCTGCATGGAAGGAAGTAATGCGTACTAACTTTGCCAAGATTGATCCTGTCACTGGCAAGATTCGCAAGCGTGGCGATGGAAAAATTCTTAAACCCGAGGGGTGGACTCCTCCCAATCTAGAACCATTTGCACGACTTCCCGAATGAGCCTACACTTACAAAAGTTTGTTGATCGAGTGCGTGGACACGAAGCTCGTGGGTCAAAGGACTTTATTATGACTCTAGCTGAGGCCAAAGATATGCATGCTGATATCACTAGACTACTGTTAGAACTGCACGATCTACGTGAACAGGTTAGTAAACCACAAACAGAAGAAGTAATAACAGTGCAAGTAGGTGGCGGCTCATTCTAAATATACCTATATTTCTAGATAAATAAAACATAGGAATATAATGCTATGAGCCGACCAAAACCCAGCGTATTAATCGAACACACTAACAAATCTACCTACAAGACCGAACAAGTTTTGGCCAGCGAAGGTGTATGGGCTGTGTTTTTTGAATCCAAACCTATCAATTTAAAAACATCAAACATGTTGGTGCAATATCCTGGCCCCAAGTATAAAAAAGTTTCATTCAGTAATCCTGGGCATGCTAAAAACTTAGCCCGTAAGCTCAACACACAATTTAAAACTGACAAGTTCACAGTAGTGTTACTACGTGCTGGTGATCAGATATATCCATAATGTGCGCGATAAAAAGAAACTTACTCAAGAACTTGTAGGCCTATTACCCGAGGCTCAACGCATGAGCCCGGCCTCAGCATTCAGCGCATGGTGGTACAACTTACGCAGTACCGGAGGTCTTAGATTGACCACTCTAGGGTACATAATCTTTGTTGACTATCTTGATCTTGCACAATACGAATTCCGTATCGAAGATGCACACGAATTTAATCTACGCACTGTAATTGCCTTAGATCGACAACTGGAATTGCCTTACTATATTGTGATTAAAAAAGGTGTACCGGTTAGTGTGATATTTTTTGGCAGTAAAGAAGCCATGTTGGTTAACTTGTACGGCAATTTACAAAAGTTTCTTGACAACTATCAAACATAGTGTTATACTAAATACTCAATATGGGCGTGATCGTAATAAGTTTCAAGATGTTCACGCAAAAGGTAATCCTAAGATTGACGGTAAGAATGTTAAAGGGTATAATTAAAGAATTCGTTGAAGGTAGAAGTATGGCGATCAAGACTCGGGTGCAACTCCCGACATCTCCACCGGAGAGTATTAGATAGTATTCTGCGGTGGGGATGAATTAGAATCGATTGGCGCTAAAGGGCTACTGGAGGATCGGCAATGTAGAAGCCGTTAGGATTGGGACTACTCAGTCGAAGACACAAAAACTTTAAATGCAAACGCATCTAAAGGCGAAGTAACTGTAACTGGTAAGAATGTTAAATTCTCTGCTCGCACAGCACAACGCCAACCATTAGCAGTTTAATCACTGCTTAGGGGAATTATCCCTCGTAACAGAAAATAGTAGAACCCGCTTCGGCGGGTTTCTTTTTATGCGTTGCTAACTCCTAAAAGTACCAAGAAAGTCTGCAAAAATTGCTAACCACTAGTAGTAACCACTAAATATTTGTCTAGGTTCACAGATCAGTGAACTTTCTTTTAAAAGGAAATATTAGAATGAAAAAAGTAATCTTAACAGTAGCATTAACTGTAGCCGCCGGGGTTGCAAGCGCCGCTGATGTTGGTGTGTATGGTGGTCGCAATATGGGTTCCGAAAACAATCTGGTTGGTATTTCAGTTGGACAGTCTTTTGGAAAAATTGGTGTTCAAGCCACAGCCGATCGTAGCACAACTCAGCGTACCGATGTAAATCGTTACACTGCTAGTGCCAGCTATGATGTAATTAAATTAGGTCCAGTACAAACTAATGTTCGTGCAGGCGTTGCTTTTGTCGATCCACAAAGTGCAAAAGCATCCAATGGCGGTGCTGGTTTTATAGGTGCCGGTATTGCATACCCAGTTACATCTAAAGTTAATTTAGTTGCTGATTATGCATATCAAAAAGGTAACAACATTACTAAAGCATACGATGGTAACATTGTAACTGCCGGTGTCAAGTACTCATTCTAATAGTTAATTAGAGTTCACAAAAAAGCCTCCTAAGGAGGCTTTTTTTATTGATTAAACCTTGTTAGGTTTTAGATTTGAAAATTGTATTTTTTTGTATTCGTATGACTCGGGGCAAAATTTACATTGCGGAATAGGGTCATCTAGTGTACGGAAAAATTCTTCACCGCGTTCATCAAATTCATCTATACTCAACCCACGATAACTATGTATCAGTGCTCTGTCTTCATCCGATACATCAAATGGATACTGTTGATCAAACTGTTGCATTAACGGTGCCGGTCCACATTTATGAATTTTTCCATCAATGAAATGATAATTTTTCCACTGTACAAACCCACAATTGCTGTGTGCTTTTAATGGATCACTATTATATAATTTAAATTCACCGTTAGGACCTTCTATAATGTTGCTTTGATTAAAGTGATCACTAATCCATACATGAACTTCAACTCTATTAGCATCAATAAATTGAAATGTAGACCCAATGGGTGAATTTAAATCGTTAGTTTCTTTTATAGGATGCACCAGATAATTTCTAATACGAGTAAAAATTGCATCTCGATCATCAAGCGAATGTAAACTAATTCCTATCCAAGCCCCGATTGCCTTGCACGAGTCGTACAATCCTGGAACTAAATCAATCCTGGTACCGTTTGATTGTATTTGTGGTGCATAGTGATCTGGCCACAAGAGACGTATTCCTTCAATCCATTTAGTGATTGAAGGATTGAGTAGTGGTTCTCCGCCAAGAACCACTGGCTTAATAATATCAATTTTTTCCGCCCACTTTTTAAAAATTGGTTCGTAATCTTCCCATTTTTCCCATCCAGCAAATTTATAATTATTGTATCTATTGCAACCGGAGCAGGTTAAATTACATACATTTGTGATATAAAATTCTAGTTTATTAATGATTATTCGTTGTGTCATAGTGTTTGTTTGTTTACAGGAGGTTTCCACGATCCGCAAGTATTTACACAAGTATACAATCTGCCTTCTGCAATGCTTGGCATATCCCATGTGTGTTCAACACTATCAAACCATTTAATACAATCTTCCAATGACGATTCCAAGGCATTATTTCCTTGCACTAAAAGTTTTAATTGTTCATTGCCTGCGTGGTGCATGGTCTTTGGATAATAGCCAAGATAACAACATGGATATATTTCTCCATTTGCAGCAATATATAATTCTTGATTTCGTTTATGATTACACCCAATATTCAGTGGAGTGATGTCTTTTGATGATTTAAATGTTTTTGCATCAAACCAAGTGATATGACTTTGTATCATGGAGATAATATCAGGCTCTATAGCAGTGTTGGGCCATGGTTCACCAAGCCAATGACTAAAATCCCCAGTACGACTATAAACTGGTCCATTGTTTCTTCCATCACTAATGTTATCAAAATATTTAAATCCTAATTCTTTGGCCAATTCTCTACACTCTTTTTCTTGATGTTGATTATGGGTAAATGGAATAAATCTCCAAATTGCAGTGCCGCCGGCGGCAATAAATGCTGTAGCATTTTTAATTACCGTATTCCAATCCGTATCCTGACGATAGAGAGAGTGCGTGTCTGCTAAGCCATCCAATGCAAATCCCACTTTGACTCCTGGCAGTGCTAACCGTGCCCACCAATCTGGAGTTCTCATGCTACCATTGGTGTAAATATTAACATTACAGTTATTATCAACTAGGTACCGAACAATCTCAATTCCGTCTTTGGCCAGTCCAAAATCTCCCAAATTACCATTAAACAACACATGGTCGATTTGCTTTAAAAAATCTGGTTTCAATATTTTTTTAATATCTTCTAAAGACAACTCAGTTATTGGATATCCGCTATTGTACTCAAGCCCCCGATAATTACGCATGCACATGGGGCATCGAGAGTTACAACGAGTAGTAAGTTCAATTTGAAGTCGAGTAATTTCGTGGAGTTTAAGCATGGAATATTTATGTACTATACTGGTTGACAAAGTATAAATACCCTTGTATAATACTTGCTATGATGAATAATAACTTGCATCTTTCTTTGTCAACCCTACTCATTATTGGGCAATCCAATCTGTGGCCAGTGGTCTGCGAAGATGGTGCAAGGGGTTCTGAATAGAATAAGTTTTAAATCGTATTTAAGAACCCTGGACTTAACACTCCGGGGTTTTTTATTTAGAGGAAAGGATAACATGACAGATTTTACAAAATTAAACGATCGTATTGTGAGACAGGCTTGGGAATTTAGTAATTTAACACTGAGTGAAGAACTCAAGACCAAACTGTTTCAAGATAAGATTCGTAGGGCTGCAGACATGATTCAGGCTCGTGACCAAAGTCCGCTATATTTTAAAGTTAAAGATTAATGTATTATGGTGAAGTGGCCGAGTGGTCCAAGGCAAGTGACTGCAAATCTCTACAATCGTTGGTTCGAATCCAACCTTCACCTCCAGGTCGGTCTGGTATAATGGCATTACAGCGGTCTCCAAAACCGTTAATTGAGGTTCGATTCCTTAGACCGGCGCCAATCACAAAGAAAGGAGGCACATATGCCTAGTGTATTTTTAGTAAGCGATACTCACTTTGGTCACAAAGGTGTGTGCCACTTCACCCGTAATGATGGTGTAACCAAGTTGCGTCCATTTGACACTCCGGAAGAAATGGACGAGTTTATGGTCGAAGCGTGGAACAACCGTGTTCGCCCTAATGACAAAGTGTATCACTTGGGTGATGTGGTTATCAACCGCCGGGCTTTGCCTATCTTGAACAGGCTCAACGGTGACAAAGTTCTTATACGTGGCAACCATGATATCTTTAAAGACGAGGACTACACTCCTTACTTTAGAAGTCTACGTGGATACCATGTTATGAACGGAATGATACTTAGTCACATTCCGGTTCACCCAGAAAGCTTAGGACGTTTTGGAGTCAATATTCACGGACATACTCACGCAAATCGCGTAAAGAAAATTCGTGGAGTAAACGTCAAGACCGGAGAACTTCTTTACAGTGATGAGAACGATGTGCGCTACCACTGTGTTTGTGTTGAGCAAACTGATTTTGCTCCAATACTGTTCGAAGATGTAATTAAACGGATCGAAGCAGAAGGTGGTGTAATAGGTTTTCAAAACGGTAATGGTACCACACAAGTAACAATGTAAAAATTAGCCCTGGTAGACAAACAGGTAAAGTCACCGGTCCAAGAAATCGGAATGTGGAGGTCCGAATCCTCCCCAGGGTACCATGCTAACGGTCAACACACAAATTTTTATAACGAATGGAAACATTGAGACAAGCGGAATTGATCTATAAATATGGGCATGAACAGTGTCTATACTATTTTTTCTCCAGGAAGAACCGGAAGTCATATTATACTAGAGATGTTAGCAGGTACTCCGTTTAATAAAGGAGGATTAGCTGATGCGTACGGGCTATGGCTTCCGATGAATGAAAAAGAATGTCGGCAACATATTAAAGATCAAAATGTAGTAATACATCTGCATGACATTAATTTAATCAAAGATTTAGATCCAGCAACTGTAACTTTAATAATAAGTCTCAGGAAAGATGTATTTGCTCAATTAATGAGTGTTATTGTAGCCAACATAGTCAATGAATGGAGCGGTAAAGATTATAGTAGCAAAGTTGTAGAGCCAACTGTCATTGACAAATTAAAATTTATTAATTTACTAAAATCAAAGCGTAGTTGGGACCATAAAGTTAATTTATCTGTTTATAAAAAAGTTGTAACAATTTACTACGAAGATCTAATAGATCAAGGGGCAAAATTTCTTGCTGACGAATTGGGCTTAGAATACAATGAATTGCGAGTTGGGAAGGTACATCAAAAAAGTCCTTATTTTTTTAAAAACATAATTTTAAATTGGGAAGAACTATATCAAGAATATTTAAATATAACAAATAAAGAGCCGGTATAATCAACGTGCCGTTGTTCAATTTTAACAAGATCAAATGAGCATACTCATATTGACATTGCCATCAATTTAATATATAATACACTTTTACAACAGGAGATATCATGAAAGCAAGAATTGCAAGTCGTGGCCCAGCGATTGATATGGAACAGTGTGTACGTCAAGCTGGCGGCGGACGTTATGACATGGTCCTAATTGGCGCACAACGACTGCGTGAACTCAAACGTGTTCACCGTGAAGACACCAACCGTTATGTGACCTGCGTAGATGCACTGCATGAAATCCAAGCAGGGCAGGTCAATTTAGTTGATTACTTAGCAAAGGTAAAATAGCATGGCAAAGCCACAACAAACATCAAGTGAATTAGGCCGTACCCTTGCAGGACAGTGGACCAAGAGTGAAAAACGCGAATCGGCTAGCCGTAGTATCATGGACGCCAACCAACGCATCAAAGCTATCAACAAGGCCATTAAGCAACAACAATTCATGAGGTAAAGTACAGGCTCCCGTCGTCTAGAGGCCTAGGACATTGCCCTTTCACGGCAAGTACACCGGTTCGAATCCGGTCGGGAGCGCCAAGTTGTACGGAAGCGTGGGTGAGTGGCCGAAACCAGCAGATTACTAACCTGCCGAGGAGTTAAATCCTCCGTCCGTTCGAATCGGACCGCTTCCGCCAAGTTTTGTAGGGCAAGGATGTTTTGTGGACCTCTAGCATAATTGGTTATTGCCGCAAACTCATAATTTGTACTATTCCGGTTCGAGTCCGGAGGGGTCCACAAAACACCTTCAGGGCCCACCAGAATTTTAATTGCCAGCTATTCCAGTTATAAGTAAAATATAACACAAGGAAACAACATGGCAAAGACAGGACAAAAAGCTCGCAAATCAGATCCAATGCGTACCAAGAATGGTCGGGAACGCTTAGGGCCGCTGAATGTAACCCAGTTAGAAAAGTTGCTGGTCAATGCTCGTAAAAAGACTGCACCAAAAATTCAACGCAGAATTGCAGTACTAAAAGCTCGCCCAGGATTCGTCGAAAAAGAGGTTGTAGCAGAGTAGCAAGACTAGACACAAAGAAAAAGGAACACGAAATGTCAAAACTTTCTGACACAATTGCCAAAGCATTAGCAAAGAAACAAGGTCGAACTCACCCAGACAGTAGCGATGTTAATTCTGTTGTAGAGAAAAAAGCCAAAGTTAAACCCTCAGCTGGGCCAGCCAAGAAACCGCCAACTCGTAGTGCTGGCCGTGGACGGTAATTTAACTTATGCAGTTTTGTAACAAAGACCTAGAGCTCAATAAATTTATTGTCAAAGACAATCTAATAGAAACAGATATATCTAAAATCAAGAATCAACCACTTGATAGAGCTGTCTATTTCCGCCCATCAAATGCACCTATTATAAATATTGCCGATTCACAACTGGGTAGTTGTTGGGCTGGATATTTTATTCCCACTGGCAATTTCATCTACAGCCAAGATGGTGATATATTGTCTTGCACGCCTGTAACAAGAAATGTCAATTTAGAGTTTTATACACAACAGGTGCATGACCAAATAAGTCGGGCCATATCAAGCATATATCAAAGCCATGCACAAGTTACTCTTTGCTACAGTGGTGGAATAGATTCAATGGTGTTGTTGAGTTTTGTCATTTCGCAAAAACTGTTGCCAAGAACCAATATATTGTGTTTTGAAAATCGCACTCAAGACAGCGAGCTGAGTCTACATAACAATCTAGAAAACAAACACAAAGTTGATGCTCTTTTAAACAGGTTAGAATCACAGTGCAAATCTATTACCCGCATGACCATGACTGTAGAAGATATAGCCTATAGTTTTAACCATGGAGATTTACAGCACTTGAAGTGCTACACTACGCACAGCATATTAAGAAAACATCGTGACACGGCGTTTATTTTTGGATTCCATGGCAACCAAATTTTATTGCACAAACCTGTATTTGTGGACGAGTTATTGTTGCAAGACCAGGTAACTTCCGCCCAGGTCAAGGATTATTTAAACTCACAAACATTTTACACCCAATCTTTGAAATCCTATGATGTTTACAAACCCCGGATAGGTATAGATCGCACTCACTTGTTACAAAAACCCTGGGCGTTGATGGATGGAATAAATGGTAATAAAGTCTACAGTCCTATAGGTACAGATTTAACATTTGATCTGTTACGAAGGCTTGATTTTACCGGTGTTAGTTTGTCACACGTGGCCAATGCTACAATAGCCCAAGACATCATGTTTTCAAATGTAGATAATTTTTTGGAACCTTATATTGGCATTGAAAGCCTATACGACAATGACATGCTTAAAGACACCTTGATTCCGTTATCATTGTTGGATCAACAGTTGCTGACCATACCTGATTCTCTGTCGCACGACGCCGAAGGTCTTGACTATATTCAAGATCAAATTGCTCTTGCTCACACACACGGTCATATTCCTATCAATAGCTTGGTGGCCATAAAAATGTTAAAATGGATTGATCAGTTATAAATAATTCTAGCAACGCCGGATTCACCGACGTCGGATATATTACAGACGCCTGACATATTGATGTCTTTACTGTGTTAAAAACACAGAACGCCCACCGTGAGCGATATTCATCGCCAGCTTCTAAAAATTGCTTGACATTTTTGCTATACATTGTATAATAGTAAAACGTACGGCGAAAACATTTACAACATTAAAAGGAGTTTTATGAAATATTTTGCAACAATTTTTTTGGGATTATTTTGGATAGTATCGCAAGCACAGACGCCTGCTTATCCGGTTAAACCCATTGAGTTTATTGTGCCATTCGGAACAGGTGGTGCATCGGATATCTTAGCCCGTGCCATAGCCAAATCCATGTCTAACTCTCTTGGACAGCCGTTGGTAGTAGTTAATGTAACCGGAGCAGGCGGATCTATAGGGTTGTCTCAGGTGTCAAAAGCAAAGCCTGATGGGTACACTATAGGCATGGGTACCGTTTCGGCCTTGGTTATCAGTCCGCAATGCGTCAAGAACGCACCTTATAATTCAGTTACTGATTTTACACCTGTGTCGCGGTTTGCAGCTTCGCCTATTGTATTAGCAGTGCCAAAAAATTCGTCTTTAAAAACTTTTCAAGAACTTGTCAGCACAGCAAGGCAAAATCCCAACAAGGTTAACTACGGCGCACAGTATTGCAACCATACGCATTTGATCATGGAAACTATTGCTTTTAAAACCAATACCAAATTGACCATGATTCCTTACAAGGCTGCTAATCAGATGTTGTTAGACTTTTTGCGAGGTGATTTAAATTCCATGGCTGAAATTATCATGCCCGTTAATCAACATATTGCCGCAGGCAGTGCTGTTCCTTTGGCCGTAGCTTGGCCGAACCGCTTGGCCGAACTACCAAACGTGCCCACGTTTACAGAATTAGAGTTGCCAGAAGCCAACATAGTTCCGTGGTATGGTATAATTGCTCCGGCTAATACGCCAGCTTATGTGATTGACCGGTTGAGAAATGCTATGCGTGTAGCCGCCAAGGATCCTGAGTTTTTAAATATTTTAGCCAAAAATATGGCCTATCCATTGCCAATTACAGAATCCGCAGAGTTTTTAAAGATTATTAGCGATAGTATTCGTTCCAGTCGAAAAGTCATGGAAAGTTCAAACTTTAGCGAACAACAATAATAGATGACCGTCATGAGACAAAACCCCGATATGTTTGGCTTTTACCAAGTTGGTAATTGTCAGACCTACAGCAAACTGGAAGCCATCGAACTACATACCAAAACAGGCATACATCCTCACTGGAATTTCAATGAGCAGGTTTACAATCAATTTGATTGGACAGTAGAGCCCAAGCAAAGTCTTAGTGAGTTGTATCGCCAACGTGCTGAACAAATACGCATAAATTATGACTATGTAATATTAGCCTACAGCGGCGGTGCAGACAGCAATAATATCCTTGATACTTTTGTAGACAACAACATCAAGATCGACGAGCTGTTTAGTTTTCATAATTATGAATACACCGGTGACGCAGACAACTTAGCCAATGCTGAAATATTCAAAGTGGTTACTCCTAAGTTTGAACAACTCAAGGTTAAATGGCCTGATCTGCAGTTCAGAACAATTGATTTTACCCAGGATGTAATTGAGCGGTTTGAAAACTCTGACATGATAGAATCTTGGGGTTACGAAACCAATATACATAGAACTCCCTGGCACAGTTTTAAATATGGTTTAAAAGAACGCATACCCGAATGGAGAGATATTATAGATTCGGGTCGTAGGCTAGTCATAATTTATGGCCTGGATAAACCTCGAGTCACTCTTAAAGAAGGACGATATGCATTTAGATTTATCGAAAGTGTTGATATGGCAATTTCGGCACGTGAACAAAAAGAAAATAAGGACGGCAATAACTATGAGCTTTTTTATTGGTCTCCAGAAGCTCCACTAATCCCAATCAAACAGGCTCATGTTATTAAAAATTATTTGCAACATGCCAATGAACGTACAGAATTTATGACAAAAACAAAATCAGATTTGGCTTACAAATACTTGTCAGATGGATCACAACTTTGGTTGAGTGCGTCTGGAGTGCATACCTTGATATACCCAAAATGGAACCCTACGGTGTATGTAGAAAGCAAAACTCCTAGCATCTTTTTTGCCCAACGCGACAACTGGTTTTTTTCCGCCAACAACAACGAAAAGGCTGCTAAAAATTTCTATAATAGCATGGCCAATATATGGAACAAAATACCAGACTACTGGAGAAACAACCCCAACAACATTTATTTTGGTCAAAAACTAAGTTTCAGTAAAGAGTATTTTTTAGAATAAACAGTAGATAAACAGTATTCTCGCTGGTGGTTGACCATTAATTTCCATTTTGCTATAATAGTTGTATAGTAATTAAAAGGAGTTCAAGATGGCTTACACCGTTTTCCAACATGATCCTAACTTTGGCCCACGTGCAGGCTTAGAAGGACCTTTTCATTACCCTAGTGGTGCTGTCCTATACTACGATCCCCGAGCTGGAGAGTATTATGACCCACGCACCGACTTCTATGTAAGCCATGAAGATGTTGTCGTTTTACAACAGCAGATCTTTGACCGTTTGACACAAAAATCTCTTTAATAGTATAATAGTCGTATAGTAGTTAATTTTAATCACAATTTATAGGACACAGCCCTCATGTCAGAAACAAGAACCGTCACTTCGACTCAAGCTCGCAAGAGTCTACTCAAAGCATTTAAAAAACAACGCCCACTATTCCTGTGGGGCCCTCCTGGTATTGGTAAGAGTGAATTGGTAGCAGACATCACTGCTGAACTTGGTGGTGTAATGATTGACCTTCGTTTGGGTCAGATGGAGCCGACAGACATTCGTGGTATTCCGTTTTATAATAAAGACAACGGCAAGATGGACTGGGCCGAACCTATCGATCTTCCTACAGAAGAATTCGCTAGCCAGCATCCTATTGTGGTTGTGTTCTTTGACGAACTCAACAGTGCGGCTCCTAGTGTACAGGCCGCGGCCTATCAGTTGATCCTAAATCGTCGTAGTGGCAAATACATACTGCCTGACAATGTAGTAATGGTTGCTGCTGGCAATAGAGAAAGTGACAAAGGTGTCACATATCGTATGCCAACTCCACTTGCAAATCGTTTCATTCATCAAGAAATGAAATGTGACTTTTCAAGCTGGCAAGAGTGGGCAGTGAACAAAAACATTCACAAAGATGTAGTAGGTTACATTTCATACGCCAAGCAGGATCTCTACGATTTTGATGCCAAGTCAGCAAGCCGCGCCTTTGCAACACCACGTTCATGGACATTCGTAAGCGAATTGTTGGAAGATGACGACAGCGATGATGACACAATCATGAACCTGATTGCCGGCACTGTAGGTGAAGGCCTTGCTGTTAAGTTTATGGCACACCGCAAGATTGCTGGTAAGATGCCTAAGCCAGAAGATATCCTGGCAGGCAAGGAAAAAGAGTTGAATGTCAAAGAGGTATCAGCTATGTATAGCCTGGTAATTAGTATGTGCTATGAGCTCAAAGCCGCAATTGAGCAAAAGGTATCTGACAAGCAGTTCCATGAAATGGCCGATAATTTCTTTGCTTACATGATGAAGAACTTTGAAACCGAGTTGGTTGTTATGGGTGCTAGAATTGCGCTTACCACATACAACTTACCGTTCCAGCCTACCAAGCTCAAGAACTTTGATGAATTCCATCAACGCTACGGCAAGTACATTTTACAGGCATCCGCCTAGTCGTCCAAGGAGGGTGGTGTAGCGGTATTACACGGGCTGTGTTCGCACCGCCCTCCAACCTTTTATACTATGAACTATACCTTAGAAGACACTAGACCGAACAATCATTTTAAGTATCTAATTAGGATAGGTCGAATGTTGGAGTTCCACTCAGTAAGGCAATGGCTATCGCAGACTTATGGACTAGCTGAACAGGTTGATCGTGATACTATATACAATCCGCATTGGGGATTTGAGATTAGACTAGCCGGCTGTACTGTTTACCTACGTGGCGACGAAGAATTGAGTTGGTTTAAGATACGGCACGGTAATCCGGTATGAAAATAGCTAGTGTTATGGCACCCATAGCAAATTCAGATCCAGTGTCAGGTCACAGATATCAAGGTTGGACACCTTGTATCAAATGGTGCGACGAGCATTGTGAAGGGCCTTGGTTGTTCATTAGCGAAGGTGTGTTTGAATTCGAATGGGATTCAGACTATGTGTTGTTTATGTTAAGGTGGTCATGATTAGAGTTAATGTCCTAGACGATGCGTTTAACCATGCATACTGGAATGCCAGGCGGACATTACCTGTTGAGAATTTAGAACAGCCTAGACAGTACGGACGGCGTTGGCGTGAAGCGTTTAAGTGCAGGATTGATCCTAATAGTCCTGCTGAAACAGTTTACTATATATTCGACCGCGACGAAGATTACACTTGGTTCATGTTACAATGGGGTTGAAGATCACAGTTAAAACAGCCCACGAGGCTTTCTTATACAACGATCAAATTGCAGATCAAGGCCTGCGTCGTGACGTTGATTACACTTGGCGATTCACTCCGGCAGTAAATACATGGTTAGGCGATGATATAATAACTCCGGCCACAGTGGAGTTTGATTTTAAGGACAAACAATGGGCAACATATTTTCAATTGAAGTGGGCTAAATGAATTACTATTACGAAATAGATCCCAAGTATAACAGTACACCGCACGGAGACAAGTGGCGGTGGTGGTGTATGGCCAACTGTAGCCCGGCAGACAATGGCAAGATGTGTTTTAAAACGCACGACGAGTTTGTGGCTCGCAGTAGTAGAGTATGGGTAGAAAATCGTAACGGTGTATACCAAGTACATCCAATCTGGCATGGACATCGGTCAGTGGATCCTCACGAGTTTACCTTAGTCAAGCTCAAGGCAAAAACAATCAAATGGTGGCAAGATGAGCCAGGATGAATACTACATCAACACCGCCGCCAGATTAGACACTATCATAGGTGGTGACACTACACACTTCCTGCGCTTACAGCAAGTTAAGAATGAATACGATGCACTAGCACAAGTGGTACCTGTTGGGCAAGGTTTTCTTACGTTCTACGACTATGTTAAAGAATACTATGGTGTTAAACTAGTTTATGATGGCGATGACATAAAGTTAGACTATGCCGTTATAGATGAAAAGAAGTACACCATGTTCCTATTAAAGTTTGGCCAATAATGCATGTTAACAACTACACCCTACCTAGACCTGCTGAATCGGCACTGGACCAATGTCACTTGGTTGTGGTCAACGATCCTGCGTTTCGTATGTGGGCAATGAAAAAATACTGTTGGGCAAATAAGTTAAGTTTAGTATGGTCAGAGTTGGTCGAAACATCGGATGTTAGTGCCTACTTTGATGAGGCCGCGGCCTTTTACTTTGTTGATCCAGCGGATGCTACCTTGTTTAGATTGAAATACAAATGATTGATCGTAATCCTAGATTAACTATTCCAGTTAAAACTTACACTCACTATACCGAGTGCGAGCTCTGGTGTCAAGTCAATATAGGTGTATGGAATGAGTCATGGTGGAAGGATTTTCCAGACATGACCATGGCAGTTGTAGTAGAGGGACCACACGAAGATTGTTATTGGTTTAGCAATGAGCAGGATGCCTTAATGTTTAGATTACGATTTGTGTAAAGAATGAAAACCACTGTCAAAAAGAATCTAATCATATTCCATAGTGTGCGTGAGTTTGAGGAACTACACCATCGCTTGTTGGAAGAACACGGTCGTGCCACCATGTTGGTCAGCTGGCGTATGAAACGTGAACTAGGATTTACCATACGTCATCACAAAGGTCTGGTCGAGCATGACAAAGACACGTGGGAAGTAATGAAAAGCGAAGGATTCCATAATCGTTATCATTATGAACCGCAGATACATCTGGACTTCTATAACGAAGCTCAAATGAGCTTTTTTGTGCTTCGCTACCTAAATCATACATAAGTATTAAAATGAAACCCGTAATAATATTTGGCAATCAGGATTCGGCCAGCACTACTCATTATTATCTATCTGTAGACAGTCCTTACCAAGTGGCAGCATTTACCGTGGACCAAGACAGGATTACCAACTCCAGTTATGAAAACCTTCCAGTTGTGGCATTTGAAAACATACAGGAAGAATTTCCGCCTGACCAATTTGATTTTATATTTCCTGCAGGGTTTCAAATATCAAATCCTTACAACACCAACGTGTTCAGACAAACTCGCTACGAGTTAATCAAGACCATGGGCTACCGGTTTATCAATTACATATCCAGCCAAGCCATGGTAGCAACGAATGTTAACATTGGTGAAAATGTATTAATATACGAAGGCGCCGTAGTGCAACCTTTTGTTACAATTGGCAACAACACAATCGTTCGTTCCGGTGTTAACTTAGGACATCACTGTGTGGTCAAAGACCACTGCTTCATATCAGCCGAAGTTACGGTGGGTAGCAGGACCACAATTGGTTCGCAAACATATATTGGTTTGAACACTACGGTATTGAATTCAATCATCATTGCTGATGGAAGTTTTATTGGCTCCAGTACCTTGATAAATCGCAACACGCAAGAATATTCAAAAAATCTTGGAATTCCCGGGCATGAGTATGATTAACGATTCAAGCATCTATAAGGACAACTTTGTAGTCGTTCACCAAGGAGCAGATCACCCAGAAATTTCCGTAGTCATGCCCATTTATAACTGTACGGAATTTGTTGCCGATGCAGTTGTTTCAGTTTTAGCGCAACAAGATGTAGTGGCCGAGATCCTGATATCAGATGACGCTTCTACCGATGATACTTTTGTTGTTGCATATCGGGCAGTAGTTGACTACATCAGTCAACATGGATCAAAACACACAGTCTTGATGCGTATTGGATCATCACAGTTAATAAGAGATCACCTACACTTGTTGGCCAAAAAAGCATCCTGCGAGTTGGTGTGTCAAGCTCACGGCGACGACATCTCACACCCTCTTCGGTGTTCGGTTTTGATTAAGGCATTCAACCAAGAAGATAAAACCGTATCTATGATTTTTGTGAATCCTTTAATGATTGACAGCCAAGGAAAAGCACTAGGCAAGCCAAAAGATTTTTCCTTATCTAATATAAAAGTAGAGTCTGTAAAATATGCCGATGTAATCACAGATCGAGATGACCGTCTGATTGGTAGTAATATGGCCTGGCGTAAATCGTTATTCAAAGATTTTCCATTATTGACAACATCTTATTGCACATACGGACATGATAAGGTAATGGCCTGGAGATCGTTTCTTGTAGGTGGTTGCTATGTGATAGATACCCCTTTACTGAAACGGCGTCTACATAAAAATCAGTTGCATAAAGAACTACTCTCGTTTGAACACGAACCTGCAAATTTTTTTAACTTTCAATTAATTAGATTGTCTGTATATTCAGCGATGAAAAAAGATTTAATTTTTTTAAAAGAGAACAATCTAATCAAAGAAGACAAATTTGATTGGCATATTAACGGGGTTAACGATATGATTCTTCAGGTGACTAAAATTTTAACAGGTATTGTAGGCAATCTTGTGGCTGATGGCTATGTTAATAAATGGATCAAAGAGGATCTATGTTAAAATACCGCAATAACTAACGGTTGACCATTAATTCCATTTCGTATATAATAGTAGTATAGTTAATAATTAGGACACTTATGAGCACAGCTACTTCAGTAAACAAAAAAGAATCAGATAAGTTCAAAGATTTGTGTGGTCCTACTGATCCTAAATTGGATCGTGAAGTTCGTGAAAAATTGATCACTGCCCGTGTGGGTTTATTGCTCCGTGCCAGCTTTTTTGGTAACTTGGCCACTAGACTGAAATTAGTAAATGCTGACGAATGGTGTCCTACTGCCGCCACAGACGGGCGTAATTTTTATTATAATACTCGATTTGTAGAGCTGCTCAAACCCAAAGAACTTGAATTCTTGTTTGGTCACGAGGTCTTGCATTGTGTGTATGATCACTTTGGTCGTCGTGGAGATCGTGATCCTATGCTGTTTAATATTGCCAATGATTATTGTGTAAATGGCGACTTGAAGAAACATCGGGTAGGCGAGTTTATTACCAGTGTGCCTTGTTTATATGATCACAAATACGAAGGTATGAGTTCAGAAGAGATCTATGATATCTTGTACGAAAATGCCGAAAAGATCGACATCAGCAGTTTGATTGACAAAATGCTAGACGAACACTTAGATGGCGAAGGCAACGATGCCAGTGGTGAAGGTGATGGCGATGAAAAAAGTGGTAAGGGTAAAGGTCGTCCTAAAATAAGTGCAGAAGAAAAACAAAAAATACGTGACGAAATTAAAGAAGCTGTCTTAGCCGCAGCAAGTGCCAGTGATGGTGCAGGCAACTTGCCAGCCGGTGTCAAGCGTATTATTGAAGACATGACTGCACCCAAGATGAACTGGCGTGAATTGCTCCGTATGCAATTAGAAAGCACTATCAAGAGTGACTACACCTGGATGCGCAACAGTCGCAGAGGTTGGCATATGGATGCCGTTATGCCCGGTATGAAGCTGGATCCAATGATTGATATTGCTGTCAGTATTGATGCTAGCGGGTCAATGGGCGAACGCATGCTCAAAGACTTCCTAAGTGAAGTAGCAGGTATCATGGAACAATTTCCAGCATATCGCATTCATGTATTATCATTTGATACGCAGGTTTACAATCCTCGACAGTTTGATTCAGAGAACTTGGATGATATCACCGGCTATGAAATCCACGGTGGTGGTGGTACAGACTTTGATTCAGTATTTGAATACTTCAAAGCTAACGAAATTGAACCCAAGCGTCATATCATGTTCACAGACGGTTATCCTAATGGGTCGTGGGGTGATGAGCAGTATTGCGATACAGTTTTTATCATGCACGGTACCACAAGCATTGTGCCACCGTTTGGTCAATACGCTTACTATGAAGAAGAAAGTCAACACTAATGATCGATATTGTACTTAATTTTGTTGCATTACTTTGTATCTTATACTTGTTTGTTGAGATTCCTGCATATGATCCTTGGAGTGAAAAATAATGGCTGTCAAATCCTGGTACCTAAGTGTAGTAGATACTGCAACTCACAAGCCGGTAGTACATAAAATGTTTTTTACGGCACCCGAAATGAATCGATTTATCAAAGAACAACGGATCGTTGAAGAATATACGAAGCCGCAATATTACATCGTTAAGGAGAACTACTAATGGCCATGTGGATTACTTTCGTATTGATTGCGGTAGTAATTATTATTGTTGCTGTGGATACTAGCGAATGACAAAACAATTTTGGATTGGATTTGCAGTATGTATGGCTATATGGGTTGGCATACTTAGTTGGCGCACCATACCAGAGTACACTGTAATCCATCGTAGTGAATGTTTAAAGACTTAATATGAACGAGAATATTAACAAACTTAAACAGGCCGCAGGTATCGATGATAATCCTGATCAAGAAGGCTTAGACTTGTTTGCCCAATTGATCATTCAGGACTGTGCTGACTTGGCCTACAGTTACAACATATTTGGCCGTGGTCGGCCTTGGAATCTCATTATCAAAGAACATTTTGGCCTGGCTATTGCAGACACAGACATACCACCATATTTGAGAGATACAAAATGATCGATTGTTTAATAATGGGTGATAGTATTGCTGTAGGAACTCATATGTTCAAGCAAGAATGTGTAGCCTATGCCACCGGAGGACTCAATAGCAAACAGTGGGTCGATCGTAATGTAGGCAAAAGTCCTTATATTGCTAAAACTGTTATCATCAGTTTAGGATCAAACGATCACAAGTATATTAAAACAGAAAGTGAACTGCAAACTATACGACAGCTAACAAAAGCCAATCGGGTATATTGGATCTTGCCGGCCGTTAAGCCCGACATTCAAGAAATTGTTCGTAAGGTAGCAACAGAAAACGGAGATATAGTATTACCTATTACCCGACTACAACCAGATGGTATTCATCCAAGTTGGGCCGGATACAAAAACATTGTTAAGGAAACACCATGATTGTAGGATTTGAACATGTAGGTACTGATCACAATTGTAATGTATGCTCCTGTGAGTTTGCCGACGACGAAGGTGGCATACAAGGACACTTTGGAATATTACCTGTAGCATTTTGCCCTACCTGCTACAGTTGCATGGTAGACATGGTTGGGCAGGATTTAGAACTTAATAGAGAAGAAGATGAATAAATTTAGACAGTGGTATCAAAGAAATTTTACAGAAATTAATTGGTTTATAATCGGTATTCTAGCAGCTGCCGGAGCAGAAAAATTTAGTCAAGGTGAATTTGATGCGGCATTGGTCTTCTGGGCTATCGCCGTTGCTAACTACTACTTAAACCGTAGATAACTTTACATCAGTTTAACCAAAACACCCCTAAATGGGGTGTTTTTTGTTTAAAAAATAAATTAAGTACCTATATTAGTCGTAAATATCTATATGGATAATACACAAATTACAATTGCAGATCTTGATACTATTAAAAACATTATCGACCTAGCTTGCACTCGTGGTGCATTTCGCGGTGCAGAACTTAGTCAAGTGGGTGTGGTGTATGACAAGCTCACTGTATTTTTAGAAGCAGTGATTGAACAGGCGAAAGCCCAAGAAGCAACAAACGCTGAAGCCGGCGAAACTCAAGGAGAATAACATGGCATTTATGAAACACGTAGGTAAACACGGAGACCGTAAAGTCTGTATCCTGTTCCGCCAGGTCCCGGGCGAAGATCACATGTGCTTGGTCATCTATCCAGACACGCTACACGCACACTGGCAAGACTCAATCCAGAAGGCATTAGAAAGCGATGTGGCACAACAAAGCGAAGAGCTTGCCGATGCGCTACATCGTAGTTATTTGCCCGATGGTCGTCCTGTGTTAGAAACTCTACACCAAGAGCGTATGATTAAGAAACTTCGTACCAGTGATATTATTGTAACTCCAACACCAGATGCCAAGATTCGGTTGGATGAACTTAACAAGATGCTAAACGAAATGAAGCAGGGTGAAGCTGCTATCAAGAAGATGGCCGAAAATGATGCTAGCCGTGGTATGGTTGCTCCTGACGTTAAACGTGCCGCCGAAGCCGCTTACAAGGCCCAGCAAGTTGCTGCCGCTAACCCAGGCATGGTTGTACCTCCAACATTAACGGCTGGACAAGACGGTGCCTTAAGTGATCGCGACATTGCCGCTAATATGTTGTCGCAGGCTAAAGCCATGGAAATCAATGCTAGAAACATGGTAGCAGAAGCTGCTAGAATGAAGAAAGATGCAGAACGTATGGATCCTACAGTGTCAGCAAGAGCCGTAGCACCAAATGTACAATCCGAAGCCCCAGTTACGGAAGCGCCTAAGCGTCGCGGCCGTGGTCCTAACAAACCTAAGACTGTGGCGGCAGATGCAACACACGGATGATTTCTTAACCCAATGGGAACACATTCTTGCTGATGTAAACAAAACTGATGTTCCCTTAGAATGTATCAAGAAAGTTGTAATTAAACTTGCAGGTGGTAAACAAAAAACTATCAATGTTCATACCTTGTTAAAGCAGGGCCTGGACCTAGCAGAAGTTGAACAGATGCTCACTAGATTTTTTAGTGAGAACGATCATCAAATTCGCGATGTAGACTTTGTGGTAGATGTTACTGCTGTGGCAAATCTTGTACAACCCGAAACCGACAAGCTGTTAGGAAAAATTTGAAAGTCTCACTGGTTTCGTCGAGCCAACCTAGCGCAGAATTAGCGGCCCAGGGTATATTAAATGCCCAAGAGTTGGTTGCATTCTGCGCTAGAGTTAGCAATCCTGGTAATCAAACCAACACAGACACCAGCGAAAAGCTCATTCGCTATCTTATCAAACACCAGCACTGGAGTCCATTAGAAATGGTGTCGGCTTGTTTAGAAATTGAAACCACACGCGATATTGCTAGACAAATCCTACGTCATCGTAGTTTCTCATTTCAAGAGTTTAGCCAGCGGTATGCTGTAGCAGACTTGGGCATAGAATACAAAGAAGCTAGACTGCAAGACACTAAGAATCGCCAAAACAGTATTGAAATTGAAGATCCTGCATTGAGTTCAGCCTGGCAATTAAAGCAACAACGAGTGGTCGAAACAACTCAAGAAGTGTACAACTGGGCTATTAGAAGTGGTATTGCTAAAGAGCAGGCTCGTGCTGTATTACCAGAAGGTATTACCACTAGTCGTTTGTATATGCAAGGCACTCTTCGTAGCTGGTTGCACTATATTGAATTGCGTAGTGGTCCAGAAACACAAAAGGAACATAGAGAAATTGCGCAGGCATGTGCCGTCGCACTCGAATTAATCTTCCCAATGGTCACTGAATTTCTTGTGAACTAACAGACTTTCTGTTATAATGGTAGTATGATATTCAATCACATACGTAAACTCAAAGAAGAAGGTAAAAAGATTGGCATTACCTTCAGTACCTTTGACATGTTACACGCAGGACATATTGCCATGTTGGCTGAAGCAAAGAATCATTGCGATTATTTGATTGCTGGCTTGCAAACAGATCCAACAATTGATCGTCCTGATACCAAGAACAAACCAGTTCAAAGTATTGTGGAGCGTCAAATACAGCTGGCTGCATGTCGTTATGTGGATGAAGTAGTAGTATATCAAACCGAACAGGATCTAGTAGACCTATTGCTAATACTTCCGTTGGATGTTCGTGTACTTGGTGTTGAGTATCAAGACAAAGAATATACTGGTAAAAAAGAAGGAACTGTTCGCGGTATTGTTCCAATTTTTAATGGACGAGATCATAGTTTTAGTAGTTCAGGACTGCGCCAACGTGTGGCAACAGCAGAATTGCACAAGAAAAAATAAGTGCAAAAAATTACATTCCATTCTTTTAGTATGGGCGATGTAGAGGATCCAGAACTCTATGTCGCACAACCATTATATGAGTGGCAACAAACAGAACAAGGTCAGTGGGCGATGAAAAACTGTTCAGACCCACAATACATTGTACGAGCCGATGAACACAACTGGGGACACAAAATCATTGTGTACGGTCTAGTAGAAGATCAATTAGCCACAGAATACTTACTACGGTGGGGCAAATGAAAATAATAGAGTTTGAGCAACTTAAAAGTGATTTAAGTAAACAATATAAAGTTGATTGCTGGATCTTTCTTGAGGATCTTGAACACAGTCCCAGTTCTACATTTTATAAAACCCTAGTATCATTTCAACAGACGGCCTACAACAACAATTATAGATTTATTTTATGTAATGCTAAACCGTTACAACCGGCAACACTAGATCATGTTGCTAGTATAATTAACTATCTTGACATCAGTCCCTACTTTGTTGAAATTTATACCAATCAACATCAAACAGCAGATTTTTTTAGATCACTGACTTCTCCAATTACTGTACATCAAACACAGGTAACAAGAACTGACGTGCTGTGTTTAGATACAATTCCACTGTTCAACGCCAACAAAAAAATGTGTGCTCATGCCTGGGCTGGATTGCATGTCTGGACTGATGGCACAGCCGGAGTATGCTGTGATTACAAAGGAACAATCACAGACCCAGACGGTGTTCCGTACAATATCAAACAACACTCAATTGAAACCATAGTCTCTAGTGATTACATGAGCAATGTTAGAGATCAGATGAGAAACAATATTGATCCTGTGGGTTGTGCAAATTGCACCAAAAGAGAACAGATGGGCGTTGATTCGCGTCGTACATTGTCTTCTTATAGATTAGAAAATATTTGGGGACTAATTGATTGGGAAAGCAATGATGTCTCAAACAACTTGCGTTATGTGGGTGGGCATCTTGGAAACTTGTGCAATCTAAAATGTCGCATTTGCGATCCAAGTTTTAGTTCAACTGTGGCAGCTGAGCAGTTGTCTCAGATACCACAAGATCAACGCAAACAGCATCCTGCTTATCAATGGACCGAAAACACCAGCTGGGCAAAAAAGAAAAACGAGTTTTGGGATTCACTTAAACAGCGTGCCGGGCAAATCAAAGTGTTTGAGTTTTTAGGTGGCGAGCCACTTATGCTAAAACAGAATTTAGATTTTATGCAGTATTTGATAGATCAAGGACACAGTCAGGACTGTATATTTGATATTACTACCAATGGTACTCTGTGCCCAGATATCTTTAAGCAAGTGGATCAATTTAAAAGGCTAGTGGTCACTGTTAGTATAGACAACGTCGGGGAAAAATTCAACTATGAACGCAAGGGTGCTGACTGGGATTTGGTTGTTGCTAACCTAGATCAGTTTAAACAGATAAGATCTGCCAACTCAAAATTAAAAATAGGCGTGTGTGTTACAGTAAATATTCAGAATGTATTTTATCTACCCGAACTGATTGAGTGGATAGACCGTCAACAGTTTGATCATTATTATCTAAACTTGCTGACTCATCCAGAGTATCTCAGCGTAAGTAATTTAACCGAGCAGGCCAGACTAATGACCTTGAACAAATTGTCTCAGTGGAAATTCAACAACGAAGCCAGGAAAAAAATACAGTCGGTATTGTGCCTGCTACAAGAGCAAAAATACTCAGACAACACAACATTTATACAAGAGATGAAGCAAAAGGATCATTGGAGAAATGAAAATTTCTCTAGTACACACAAAGAAATTGCCAAGGCCATGGGATATGATTAAACTATATAAAAAATTAGATTGCGCAAATTATGATCATATCAATCAACAGATAAAGTCCTATGTGCAATCAACTGGCATTGTTGAATCAACTACTCAGTTTTGGAATCCCCTCAACACTGTGGAGTTTCTAAAGGCAGCTCCTGAATTTTATATCTGGGCCAACGGTGTGGGATTAAAGTTGCATTCTGTAGCACTGACTGTGGGGCAAACCAGAGAATGTTGTGGAATTCACATTGATACTCTGCCGGCTGTGAACAAGCTGAGTTGGCCTATACACAATACTGCTGGAACATTTAATCGATGGTTCCGTACAACGGTTTTAAATCCTACTGTTACTGTAAATTCTCTAGGCGGACAACAGTTTACTAATCCCAACGAGCTTGAAGAAATTGGTCGTATGGAAGTGATTGCTCCGTGTGTTATCAACGCAGGAATACCGCATGATGTTTGGTGCGAAGAAAATATTGTATTTCCCAGACTGGGATTACAGTGCATGACATTTAATGAGCCAGAATTATGAAAATATTAGTAACCGGCGGTTTAGGATTTATTGGACACAATGTAGTGGCTGCCCTGGAAGCAAAGGGTCATACCTGTGTGATTACCGATACCAGAACTACCTATGGTATTGTGCCACAAGCAGAACTGGATTACTTGATAGCCGAGCGTCGTAAAAAGATTGTCACAGATAGAATTTATCAAATTGATATCACTGATCGCGACGGAATTGATTGGGTCGTGCGTGAGCATAAACCAGATACAGTTATACACCTGGCTAGTTTTCCCAGGCAAAAAGTAGTCAATGCCGATCCTGCGTGGGGTGCGCAAGTCATGATGGAAGGCTTGATTAATGTTCTAGAGAGTGCCAAACGTCATAAAGTAGAACGTGTTGTTTATATTAGCAGTTCAATGGTATATGGTGATTTTGAAGATCAGGTTGCCGAGGACAGTGAATGCAACCCTATTGGACAATATGGCATTATGAAACTGGCAGGAGAACAACTGGTCAAAGATTACCATCGTCGCGGGGCTTTTGATTATACTATTATTCGTCCCAGTGCTGTGTATGGTCCTCTTGATGTCGAGGATCGAGTTGTTTCAAAATTCATGCTGTCTGCCATGCGCGGAGAAATCCTTCGAGTAAATGGTGCAGAGGAAACCCTGGACTTTACCTACGTTGACGACGTTGTTGACGGAATTGTCAGTGCCACTACCCGTATCATGAGTGCCAATCGCATATATAATATTACAAAATCACATTCAGTTACACTATTAAAAGCTGCAGAAATGATTGTTGAAATTGTAGGCAAAGGAACAGTAGAAGTTCAAGACAAAAGTGCAGACTTTCCCAGTCGCGGAGCATTAGATATCAATCGTGCTAGAGTAATTCTTGGCTACGATCCTAAAGTTGATGTTGAAGAAGGGTTCCAAAGGTACTATAAATGGATTAAAGATTCACCTTATTTTAATAGATAATAATGAACGGGCTTAAAATTCCCTTTACTGGGCTCAAAAAACAGTATAATAATCTCCGCACAGAGATCTTAGATGCCACCGATGAAGTGCTACGTTCGGGTCAACTCATGGCGGGCAATTATACTGCTGAATTTGAAAACTGGTTAGCTCGAAAGAATCACTCTAAGTATGCTGTGACCTGTCACTCGGGTAGTCAAGCCTTAGAAATAATAGCCGAATACTATCGCGCACAAACCAGCACAAATCCACCCAGGGTGGTCGTACCTGCAATGACTTATGTGGCCACTGCCAATGCATTTATGCGAGCTGGTTGGGAAGTATATATTGCCGATACAGACACACATGGCTTATTAAACAAAAATAAAATACCACACGACCTAAGCGTACAAGCAACTGTGTTGGTTGGCTTATACGGTGCAGCAGTAAATGCTGATCGCTTTTGGGGCACAGATTTAATTATAGAAGATGGTGCTCAACATTGGTTAAGCAACAACTGTAATAGAATAGGTAATGCTACTGCCGTTAGTTTTGATCCTATGAAAAACTTAAATGCCTACGGCAATGGCGGCGCTGTTGTAACCGATGACATGGACTTGTTGGAATTTGCCCGCGAGTGGACAAATAATGGAAAGCCTGCTCATACCAATATAGGAACAAATAGTCGTATGAGTGAAACAGAGTCTGCGCAAATGTTAATTAAAACACGGTATATTGATGCGTGGCAAGCTCGTCGCAAGACGATTGCATTATATTGGATGGGCCGTTTAAAGAATAGCGGAGTTAGAAGTTTAATTGATGCAAATAACTTTGAAACACATTGTTATCACAAATTTGTTATTGATGTAGATGCTAGAGATATACTTGCACGTAATTTAGATATAAAAGGTATTGAAACTCGAGTACATTATCGACAGCCCTTGCACGAGTTACCTGCTTATTCAGATTATACTGGTACTGATATATTAAGTGTTGCTAGTAGTTTAAGTAGACGAGTATTAAGTTTACCCTTATATCCTGAATTAACAGATCTAGAAGTAGAATACGTTATTGACTCGGTATTAGATTCCGCTTTAACAAAGCATAACTAGCCAACCAGGCCCAGTCATAGCTTTTCTTCAATTCAGCAAAGTCTCCCGCAACACTATCGTAATATTCCACAGCATCTTCTGCACCTTTAAGACTCCATTGTTCTTCGGTAGTATCTTTAGTAAGCCATTGACGTAAACGATACTGACTTTCTACATCTGGACTATTTTGTAATTTAATACATTCTCTAAATGCTGTACGCCAGCATGACCAAGCATCTGTGTGATAATTAGCTGTTCCTGAAACGATAGGAACTACTTCGTGTGCTTGATCTAGGGTAAAGTCTAATCCCAGTGCAGTATTTTCCAATACCAATTGTTTATTATATGCTATCATGGCTTGATGTCCATATACTAATGCATTTACAGGATTTTGTGCATGAAAAATATAATGCTTAGGTTCCTGTAAACGATCAGGTTGCCAATTAAAATTAAATAAGGGATCAATTTTTAATTTAGCAAATACAGCAAAAAACCAAGGAGTGGTACTTAATTCTGCAGCCGCACGATAAGCTGCAACTCGACCCGTGACTCCTGAACTGCGATGTATTCGATTATTATTATTTGCGGTTGTTATATTTAAAAATGTCCAATTTTGTTCTGCATTCGATTCGCCATTATCTATAAACACTATGTCTAACGGAGTATCTGAATATAAATGCCGCTGTGTACGAAGTATATTGGGATAATCATATAATTGCGTCTTTATATAAGGAACACACACTTTAGGAATTATAGTTATTCCAGCGCCAGCACTTAACGGCACAATAGTTTTGGTCTTTTCTCTCCACAGCGGAACAGCGGGTATATTATAATCCGGCTTATCTTCGGTAGTAAAAATAGCCAAGGGTCCATCGAAATTTATTTGTTTAACTGCTTCTACATGTGTATCATAATTATGTCGTACGATGGGCACGGGTCTGCGTGGCACACTCTTATCCATATAATTAACATCATACCAATCCAATAACTGTAACTTATCTGCACGATATTGAAATGATGGAACATGCATAAAGAAAGTATCTCCAAACTTTTCTCCATCACTGGGAAATACATGTAGCATACCTGCTTGCCATACTTCTGGATGCCATGTAAAGTCAAAATCTTTATAATCACAGATGCTGGAGCAAATCCAAACAAACTCCTGATCATCTGGAGCATTTTTAGCTATGCGTTTTAATGTATCTAAATAATTGTCAAAATATCTAACAGTTCGAAACACATCAGCACGTTGCCCTGCAGCACCATCTAAATGATCTATTTCGTAGATAGCAGACGCAACACGCTCTGTTTTAATTTTAATTTGATCAATATATTTGATTTCTGTTGCGCCTTTAACATGATATTGTGGGCCACCTGTGCGTTGATGCTGTGTACCAAATTGATATATGTAGGGTTGTTCTGTTGTGTCCGGATGCCAGGTAAAATCAAATGAACTAGTATCTACATTATCCGGAATTGTCCAATTATTATCTTGCACAATTTTATCAGCTCTGGGTTCTGTAATGTACTTTATTTCCGTTGCACCTGCTACACGATATTTAGGGCCACCAGTTTTTTGCCATTGTGTGCCGAATTGATATACCAACGGCGGATCTCCAGGATCGGGCACCCACGAATAATCAAATGTTTCTGCATCAATATCTGCAGGTATTTCCCAATTATCTTGATTATTTTTAATTAGTAATTGTGCCCTAGGATAAGGCATATACTTTATTTCAGTTGCACCGGGCACAGTATATTTTACTGTGGGCATTTTAACAGCAGGCCACCACTGATTACCAAATATGTAAATATAAGGTGGGTCGCCAGGATCGGGCACCCACGAATAATCAAACTCACACGCAATTAAAGTCTGCCAACAATCGTCTTTGTTAGATAATAGCTCTGCTCTGGGAGTAAAAATATATTTTGTTTCTTCTGCGCCTGGCATCCGATATTCTACTGTGGGCATTTTATTTGCTGGATACCATTGATTACCAAAAACGTAATTAAATGGCGGATCAAACGGATGTGGTGCCCAGGTATAATCAAAGCCAATATTATCTTTTATTTTATTATAATTGCCGCTACTATCTCGATTTGGCAGTATTTGCTGATTAAAATAATATTGTATTTGTGTATTATTTACGGGTACAAGATAAGTGCCCGAATACTCATGCCATTGACTGGGCCAAGTATGAGTATATTCTGCTTGCCACGGCACCGGCTCAAATAAAAAGTCAAAGTCTGTGTAGTCAGTTAAATAATTGGTCCACCAAAAATACCTAGTACGACTTAGAGTCCGTGCATGCTCTATATCTCGAGCTTCACGCTCGTGAGCAAATAAGTTGGGTTTAGTTCCCGAATAAAAGATATCAAACATAAATGATTAGAATAGACGAAATATACAACAATACTTTCTGGCCCTGGATAGAGCAAAATAAATCTGGAACTAGAGTATTTTTTTGTGATCCACCGGGCAATACCAGCCCTGATTGTTTATTTAACATGGGCAGTGATGATGCAGTAGAAACTGATTACATATACTTTCACGATCAAGAACCTGTACATTTGGACATTTTTAAACCGTTATTTGACGAAGTGCTGTTGAGAAATTACGATTTAATATTATCTCAAAACAGCATTGCAGATCACCTAGTTAACCCCAGATTAAACTGGCCCGATACTGACTATCAAGCACAGGCCAAACAAGCTATTATGAGTCAGCCCAGCAATGCTATTGATTTTTATAGAAATAGCCGTGATAAATTTACCGAGTTTAGAAAACACAATACCGAACTGTTTAACTTGGGACATATTGTAGTGTCAGAAAAGGGCGAATATGTTGAAGAATTGACCAAACAATACGGTTGGACAGCACACTATTATTTTTATCACGGATGGGCTTGTTTAGATTGGTTCCGCGGATATGATCAAACATATTTAATAGCCCGTGCAAGAGATCGAGATCCACAACAGACCTTTATGAGTCCCAATCGTATTGTGGGTGGTAAAAGAGATCATCGTGTGCTATTCCTTTATAACATATTCAAAAACAACCTGCAACATAACCATATATCAGCACCAAGATTCTGCCAGTACGAAGGTGTAGATATAAGCCAAGTGGCTAGCAAGTATAATAACATATATCCCGACATAGAGCAAGTGTTTAAACAGGCTGATTTGCCCTGTACATTTGAGGGCGAAGCAGAACAACTGATGCACAGTTATCAATTGGGCAACTGGGCCGAAGCGGCCGACAGTATGATATATGTGCCCACTGAAACAGTGTATTTTGGGCGCAGAACTCACTTGACAGAAAAAACATTCAAAGCAATAGCATTAGAAATGCCGTTTGTTCTGGTAGCACCCGCACACAGTCTCGAATACTTGAGAGAATACGGATTTAGAACATTTGCTCCGTATATAGATGAAACCTACGATACCATAACTGACCCAGTGCTAAGAATCGAGGCCGTGGCCCAGCTATTACTAGAGATAGATGCGCGAAGCGCTGCTGCGAAAAAGCAACTGCAACAAGATCTTTTGCCTGTAGTAGAGCACAACTGGAACCATTTCTACCGTGGTGGATTCAGGGATGTGCTAGAGGTTGAATTAAAGCAAATGTTAAAGACCCTATGTTCAGATTTGTCGTAGATCGTATCCAACGTGGGCGAGCATATCCCAATCTAGCTGTTCATGCCGCTGAACCGTATACACAGAGTTGGCGTGAGTTTTCACAATATCGACCGTATACAGTACCTGTTGAGTTGATCACACACTGTGAAGCGCATGGGTATCTTTTTGAGTTAAAGACTACCCTTGAGTATTTGCACAGTGCTAATACTGCGCGACACTGGTATCCTGTACAGTTTGGGTTCTTTTGTTTTGAGATAGACTATGTAGCACTGTTACCGCCCGACATTAAATGCGTATTAGCAGATAATACACGCAACCTAAGGATATTATTTTATTATCATGAAGGTGATGACCCGAAAAGGATAAAACAACGGTTAGATGCTCTATGTATCAAGAACGACTTGCCCGTGGACGTATATAGATTAGTGTCAGGAAACACAGCAGCAGATGCTATAGAACGCTGTGTACACTTCGCAGATCATGAGTTATTATATTATATGAGAAATAGTCAAATACCAGCAAAACAGCCAGAATTCCTTAAAACCGGGGTTCCCATGAGGTCAAGTTTTTTATTATTGTCTAGATCGCACAAGTGGTGGCGAGCGTCGGTTGTAACGGACCTTAAACGCCAGGAATTGTTGCGATCAGCTGTGTGGAGCTATAATACAGCCATAACAGTAGGCGATCGTATAGAAGACTGTCCCGTCGAGCTTGATACACTAGATATACGGTCAGATATAGAAAAGTTCTTAACAGCAGGTCCTTACACATGTGATGCGCTTGATAGCACACAGCACAATGATCACAGTCAACACGTAGCACAACACTATGAGTCTACAGCGTGTAGTATCATATTAGAAACTCACTTTGATGCCGACGGGTCGGGCGGTGCTTTCCTAACCGAAAAGACCTTTAAGTGTATCAAGCATGGTCACCCGTTTGTGTTGTTTGCACCAGCAGGATCGCTTGCTAGTTTACGTCGTATGGGCTATAGAACCTTTGACACAGTGTTGGATAATTCATATGATCATATTGCGGATAATACTCAGCGTTATCTAGCTGTAATCGCTACTATACGCAAACTACTACTAGTAGATCCTACTACACTGTATAATAGCTGTGTACGGGACTTAGAACATAATCAAGCATTATTTTTGGCCAGTAAATATGATCGTTTAAATAGCTTATACGAAAGATTACACAATGAATAATACCGAAGGAATCAGCAGTTATACCAGTTGGCAACCGCTTGAAGAAGTCATAGTAGGGCGGGCATATAGTCCTGACTATTTTGACTTTATTGACAATGCTCAAGTGCGGCATCAGTTGCAACAAATATTAGCCGAAACTGAAGAAGATTTAGATGCATTAAGTCGCGTTATAGAGACTTATGGTGCCCGTGTACGTCGTCCGGACTTGCCCAGCAAAGACTCATTTGTATGGCATCAGACTGCAGGTTCAGGAGCCCCGCTACCGCCCTTGACTCCGCGTGATTGGCAGATAAGTCTGGGTGATCGTTTGTTGCGTGTATTGGCCATGCCGGAACTGGATCGAATATGTGCAGACTTTGGCGATCAAGTTGTTAACCCACACAGGTCAGCGTGGGATACTGATTGCATATTAAATGGTGCGTCAGCTAGTTGTATAGTACGTGTAGGGCGCGATGTGTTCTTTGATAATAGTGACTATTTGCGACCGGAACAGACAGCTTGGATAGTGGCGAATGTGCTGGATTCGCGTTATCGTATACACGAAGCAGTAACAGACGGACACGGAGATGCTGTATTTGCTATCCTCAAGCCGGGTGTTATATTAAGCAGTAAACACGACATGCATCTTGATCTGGCCAGAGACTTTCCAGGTTGGTCGGTATGCAAGGTGTGGGATTCGAGCATATGGGCGGCCATGGAAGTGGGCAAGTTCAAGTATGAAACTAGTCCAGGAGCATGGTATGTGCAAGGGTCAACACCCACGCCAGAATTTACTAGTTTCGTAGATACCTACCTGTCAAAGTGGACCGGCTTTGTGGCCGAAACAGTGTTTGATGTCAACTGCTTGGTCTTGGATGAATCTAATGTGATCTTCAGTGCTTATAACAAGCCAGTGTTTGACTTCTGTAGGAGCCACGGTATTGAACCCATCATTAGTGAACTGCGACATAGTTACTTCTGGGACGGTGGCATTTCATGCTGTACACAGGATCTACGCCGCCGCGGTGGACTGGAACAGTATCTATAATCTGTCAGGATTGAAGCCAGTCTTCAGCGGCTAGCCAAGGATAAAATTCCGACCTGGTGACCGATTCCAGACGGGACTGTGTAGGGCCACGGTGCAGATATTGTATCCCTATTGTGCGTTCATACAGTTTAATATCTGCATCCAAGAAGTTTTTTACCAACCGGGCATAATCATCGCTGTATTTTTGTTTCAGCTTGGTCAGCTCGATTCGACCAGGTCGAGTGGTGGGTCTAGCATCTGTGATTCTAGGCACAGGAACGGCAATTTCTACTCCATGGCTGTGTAGATAGTTTTGTACCAGTTGCTCGTAGTCCCAATTGACCTGATCAATTATGAACCATGTGGTACGTTCGACAATGTGGGCTGGTATCATCTGACTCACTGTATAGCTGTGCTGATCAAACACAGCTGACACCAGCAAGCGATTCACTTCAGGGTTGTGCAACAGGGCCAACTGACCAGTCTGCTCCAGAAACTCAATCACACCCATGGTGTGTCTCACAGTGGGCCAACGTAGTAATCCAAAGAACTCCAACTGTGCAATATCCACAGTAGGTTTCCACAGGTCTTCTTTGACCCAGCCCAGATTGTCAAACACCCGCTCCCAACTACGACATGCGTTTTTAGCTATGCTGAGCCAGGCCACTTGATTATTGTGATGAAAGTACATGCTAGCGGCAGTCCTGAGCGGTGGGTATAGGGAATACTGGTTTCATATGAGGTCGAATCCTGTTAGGTTGATTGTATGTAGTCCAGGACTATAGTTGTCTATAGCACTGATAATAACCTGGGCTAGGGCCCGGTTGTTGTGTGCGTTCATGTGGTTGGCTCTGCCATCTTGTACAAAACTTCTCTCGTCTGCACCAGATTCTCTCTTAGAGATCTCTATCAGCGGAGTAGTGTATACCATGCCCGGTAACAAGTCACTGTACTGGACCGTGTGCTTAAAACAATGAAAGTGTATGGTCTTTACTGTGCTGTATTCGCGTGCCAGTTCGCGAAAGTACTGCTGTTGTGCCCAGTCCTGGAATTCATAATCGTGGAGGTGCATGAGCCACAACCGGCTTGCGTCAGCCAGTCCTGGATCATACGGCATGTTCTGCCTGACAGGATCATACAGCCGTGGAAAGTGCATTACAGTTAGATCTTTATTGGAGCTGTTTATTCTACCCGAATCTGTATGACAAAATACCACAGCTCTAGTGCGGGCCAACAGGCCTGGATCCTGTTTGAGTGCTTGTTGCAACCGGTGGCGACTATACCACCAGCTTTTACCCCAATAGCCATGGCACACCAGTTCTGCTCGGTAGTGTTCACTAACCAAGGCCGGATGCCCAGGGCTATCTTTAACGTAGCATTGATGCCGCGGTCGTCCGCTAAAATCATAGGTGCTTTGGTCTGTAGTGGCACAGTAGCTGTCACCCACAAATATAACGGCGCGGTCCATGCTAACTGTGTACCCTTATACCGTACAGTTGTTCAAAACGATCAGCATCTGCACGGTCGTTGACCATGGGTTCGCCACGTATGTTAAGACTGGTGTTCAACAGCATGGGACATCCTGTTCTAGCATACCAGGCTTCTAGTAAACATCTGATTCCTGATCCATCCGCCGGTACAGTCTGTACGCGACTGGTGCCATCAACATGGGTAACAGCAGGAAATAGGTCAGGATGCCTACAACGACCAACGATCTGCATATACCTACTGTCAACCCAACCACCTGGCAAGTCAAAATACTGATCCACATGCTCCTCCAAAATGACTGGTGCAAAGGGTCTAAACTGTTGTCTACGTTTGATTCGATTTACTAACTCCTTTATATCTGGTCCGCGGGGGTCTGCCAGTAGGCTTCTATTTCCAAGAGCTCTGGGTCCAAACTCTGCCCGACCGCTAGCGACACCGCAGATTCTATCATGCTGTAAGCTATCACAGATGGCATCAACGGGATAGTCTCCAGCGATTTCTTGACCAAGGAATGCGTTGTTCCAGCAAAGTTGCTTTCCGTAGGCCAAGGCAGCAGCGCCAAGGCTAGAGCCAGCGTCGCCAGGGCAAGGCATAATCCAAACGTTTTCAAAGTAATCACCTAAGTTTCTATTGGCCAAACAGTTGAGTGCAACACCGCCCTGATAGACCAAGTTAGTACTCCACTTGAAATCTCTAGCACGACGCATTATGTTATATATCAATTGTTCTGCAAGCACCTGGGCACTGGCAGCGATATCTGTATCTTTGGCATTGGGCAAGAACTCTGGGTCTAAACCCACATGTAAGTTCTCGTCTAGTAGGGCTCTAAGCTCTTCCACATAGCAGGGTTCGCCATATGCAGCCATGCCCATGGTTATGTACTCTTCATGCATGGGGTCAAGTCCAACACGTTGCGTAACAGCACTGTAAAACAGGCCTATGCTACGTGGGTAACGTTGTACCCAAAGTCTTTTATATACGGCACGACCCTGTCGGTCATACTCAGCGCCATATATGCTCACGGTATCTAACTCGCCTACAGCATCTATTACTACTACTGTGGCACGTTCAAACGGACTGGTTTGGAATCCTGCAGCTGCATGGCTTAAATGATGTGGGTAGCTGACTTCACGATCTGCAGGCTTGTGATACCAGGCACCTAGATGCTGTTGTAATGCGCCGCGGGTGGTCCACGGTCCTAGTATGCGTTGTCCTGAATACAACTGTTGTAGGTTATGTAACCACGGACGCTCGTAGTAGGCCACTGTGGCATACTGGTAGTCACACAGTTCTGCTAGTAGGCCACTGGCAATGTTAGGATCATTCTTACATTTACTATAACGTTCACTGTGAGCAGCAAACACTACATTGCCCTGTACATCAACTACTGCAGCAGCCGCATCGTGGTAGCCTGCACTGATGCCCAAGATATATTGATTGGGTGCCAGTTTCATTTGTATATAAACGGGTCTCTCTTGCGCAGTTCTTTCAGCTTCTTACGATAGCGTATCTCTAGTTTAATTTGGTTGTATATGTTACGAATCCAGTTCATTTGAGTTCCTTTATTTGTTGTTGAGCATAGTCTGCATCAGTCCATGAATACGGGTAAACAGCTTGTGCTGTACTAGTACGTACGGCTGACACATTTAAACGAGTATTTAACTGAGCCCAGATTTCGCAATAATCTTCTGTACCAAAACTACGCCGCAAGTCAACTTGACCAATCTTGGGATGTCCTATAGTAAGGGCGGGATCTTCTGGGTTCCAGCCGTTTGCAGTTAACCATTCACGGAACTGTTTTAACCGCGTTATCTGCCAATGATATGCGCCAGGATTGTTGGCCCATTCTATATCAAAGTCTGCACAGGCCAAGGTTTGTGCGGCCAAGCTGGTTGTGGTTAATTCACCTATCCTACTGTCGCGCCCTTCATCCTGGAACACTTCCCAATGGTGCTTGCCCACGGCCTTGTTAACACCTGCATACACACCACCCAAGCTTCTGTTAATGGTGTCTACGCCAAACAGCTCAAAATCTTCTCGGTCCAGTGTGTAGCGTGGAGCATTTAGCCAACACATGAGTTGGCTGGGACGCATCCATTCTGGTGCTGTGTGTAGCTTGCGCCAACTAAGTTGCCAAGATTCAAACTCGTGACATAGTAAGTTTAACTGACGTATATGCCAGCGTGTGGTAGAATCAGCGGTTGCATACAAAGGACTAGGGCTACTAGCAGTGCCCTGTAAGTCTTCAAAGTAACGATGTAGTAGATTAAACTCTGAGTGATTAACTCCACCCTCTGAGTCTACGCTTTGAGCCAATGTAAAGGTATGATCTATTGCATAGTCTACAGCACTGGCATTAATTGCACTGATACTGCGATTAATCTCTGCAATGAGTAATTCACCCTGGCGCGGCCCTTCTGCAAAACCTAAAAAGCAGTAGTTTTTTTCAAGATGCAAGTTATTGATTAATACTGCATTTAAAGCAGTTAACCAACGACGTGCTAGACTGTTATCGTAAACATCAATGTACACAGTGAGATCTTCTAAGTCCAACTCTATTTGATCAAGCAATGCTGTCATACCATGCTCCTATTTCTGGGTCTTGATTTAATATTGTTTGTAAAGTCAATGTGTCTCCGCGGATTTGTTCTAACTGTAATATACGTTTTTTTCCTACTGCAATTTGCGCTGCGGCTTCGCCGTGGTTCCATTGTTCGGTAAACACGGGCCTACGTTTTAACTGTAGTAATACATCTCGTAAAGCACCGTTGGGTAGTTGAGTTATTATACGATCCACGGTCTTGTCTAATAACTTTCTGGGTAGTGCAAGTGGGCTCATAATGATATCTGGGGAGAAGCTGAATACTACTTTGGCTAAAATGTCTACATCAAGCTCTTCAGCTAATTGTTGGATATTATGAACTTCGAACAAGCCAGGTAATGTTAGCGTAAAGTCTATACGCATTTGTCTACGTGTTTGTGCTAGTTCTAACCCTTGTTTAAAGTTAGCTAGCCAATCCACATAGTCCAATCCCGTTCTGATGTATTCTCCTGTTGGTCCTGTTCCGTCGAGGCTGGCGCAGATTTGCCAATCACGAATATGGGCAAGAATATCAGTATACAACCCAATACCCCTATAATTAACCCGACTAAGGTTAGTATTATATCTTGCGTAAACACGTGGTCCATCTCCTAATTCAATTATGCGACGCATATAGCGCCAGTGCTGTTCATACATCAAAGGTTCGCCGCCTACCCAATATACTTCTTCTACACGGTGTTCTTCTACTGCTTGACTAAACTCTTGCTCAATTTGACTGTCTTGAAACCGAGTTATTTCTTCACGTACTTCTGGAAGCATCCAGTTATTCTTTGGGTTAGACCAGTTGATCATGTTGTTAGCACGTTGTTCTGACTCCCAACTACTACTTAACATATCCCCGCACGTACGGCACTTAAAGTTACATAGGTTACTGAAGCGATAATCCCATGATACAGGTTGCATAGTAGTTGACCCTGTATCATCTGTTTTAGCATAAATGTCATTGCGTAAGTGCCCAAACATACGGTTAAAGTAGCTACGGTACACGTCGGTATTAAGCAGTTGTTCATTGCACACAGCGCATTCAGGTAAAGTTTCGTCGGCCATCATGCGCCGTCTTACACTGCGCATGTGATCGCCGTTCCAGTGTGCTTCTAATGTTGTAGGGTGGTATGTACCTGTGCCTGCAACAGTATCTATATACTGTTCAAATGCCTGTGCAGGTTCTCTGCTGGCACAGCACATGCGCCTTTCGGTTTGTGGACTAAGATATGTATGGACCCAGGGTGCTAAACACAGTCGATCAGATGTTGCCATTGGGTCCATTGTATCCTATTAATTCAGCAAATTCTGGCTCTACAGTTCTCAAGTCTTGACCACGTTTGCGATCCAGATCAGCTATTTTCATTCTTAACAGTTTCCCATCCAGGCTGGCACCGTTGTTCATAAAGTTAATGATACGTTCAAATTCTTGCGCAACGTCGCTCTTGCCGGTGCGTAGTTTTGCAGTAATATCTGCTTTTGCGGCTTCGGGCAATGTGCTGACGCTAAAGTAGTAGGCTTCGTGCATCATGTTCCAATACACATAGTCAAATCCTTGTGCATAATTCCATTTGGCCAGTTCTGGCAAGTAATACACGTTAAACACATTCACTGTGCTACATACCTGTAGAGTCATATTAGAATGTTGGCTACGTAGAGTTTTAAAACGGGCTATATTGGCTTCTACTTCTGCCCAAAGAGCATTTGAGCGTTGATATTCAAATCTATCACCCACATCGTCTATGCTGACGGCTATTTCTACATGCTGAAAGTGGCGCCATATCTCAGGGCCTTGCTCAGGGTATTGTGTACCATTGGTGTTGTAGTGTATTTCTATGTTCTGGGCTAGGTCACGATCTACCAGGTCCTGCAACAGGTCAAAGTGTTCTTGTATCATAAAGGGTTCACCGCCGGTAAACTCTATATACTCAATTTGATCGCTTACCTGAGCTATCTCCGACCAAAACTTGAGATTTTCTCTGGGCCAAGCGCCTTGACGTAGCATTTGATAATGATGATTTGTTTTACGATCTTCCGTGGGTTCTAGATTGGCCAGTTCCTCTGCGGCAAATGTACTTGAACTCCATGATCCGCATATGCGGCATTTTAAGTTACATATGTTACCCAGCTTGAGATCTAAAAACATCAAGGGCTTGGCGTCTACGGTCCAGTCTGTTACGTGATCCAACATGTGCTTTAAACGATCTAAGGTATGCATACGTTTACTAGTGCGGCCTGCACGTTCTTCTCTCCAGCACTTGCGGCATGTTTGTGGCTGTTTCCGGTCAATGAACTCTTGACGCAACCGACGCATACCGTGGCTGTTTTGTATAGTACTAAACTCAGCCGTGGCTAGATTAAACTTATCTCCAGCATTGTCTACCAGTTCGTCTTCAGCTAGACAACAAGGACGTACAGTACCTACGGGACTAGTTTCTAAACTAATCCAAGGTAGTACGCAGAATTTATCGTGTGGTAATGTCACTTAAGGGGTATCCTTTTATCTTTGGGGCGATATTGGACAATGGCCGCCAACTCTGGAACCACACTCAATAAACTTTCACTACGGCTCCAATCCAGATCATTGACAGTTTCCCAAAATCCCTGTAACAAATGGCTGTTGTCAGTGGCCATCATAAACTCAATAGCTCCACGGAATCCACCAGTGGCACGTTGTATTCCGTCGATCGGCTCTAACCAACGGATGTGTTCTTCAAACTCTCGCTTGAACTGTTGTTTGATATCAGTTGGCAACATATCTATACGATATTCTTGGGGACCTTGTAATATGTTCAAGTTAAAGTCTTGGGCTCGTATAAATCCTTGATCAACCATGTAACGGTGGAATCTAGTAAAGTTCCAGATGTTCATCATGCTGAGTGTAGGGCTGATCATGAAGTCTATATGCGGACACTCACGCTTTAAATCTCTAATGTTTTGTTCTACTTGAGCCCAGTTTGTGCCTGACCGTATGATTTCAGCACGAGCTCCCATGTCGTCCAAACTGGCAGCCACGCACACATTGGGGAAATGTTTCCATAGATCCAGTACTGATTCTCGTTTATAACGCAATTCATTCAAATTGGTATTGTAAATCAAGCGAACATTGGTATTACCTTTTTCTATCAGCAGCTTTAATATACGTGCATGTTCTTCCATGATCAAGGGTTCGCCGCCGGCAAAATATATTTGGTCCAGGTGCGGAACATGTTCTTGCATCTGTTCCCATACATCATTTTCATGACGACCAGCAAACTGCACACGTGGGCGCAGTTCTTTACCCCATAACTTGACATCATCATCATACCAACGACTGCTAAAGATACTGCCACAACTACGGCACTTGAGCTGGCATATATTACTAAAGCGCACATCCCAGTAGTGCAATTGAAAGTTTGGCGTGGAACCGTCGGGCAATGTATCTTCTACTTCGGCAACGTGCTGTCCAAAGTTTTTGTTGCTGTTGTTGCGCATACTAGCGAAGCCGTACTCTTCTTGCTCGTAGCAGTCACTACATTCCTTGCAAGGCTGATCATTGAGCATGTTGACTCGCATTTGCCGCATGGCGTCGTCGTTCCAAATTTCCTTCATGGATTTTTCTTTAAAGTTACCCACAGGATGTCGAGCATTGCCTAAACAACACGGATAAGCGCGGCCATCGGGCCATGCATGTAAGTGTATCCAAGGTAACATGCAAAAAGTTTTACTTTCCATTAGTCTATGCCGTTGAATGTCGGTTAGCTGTTCTAACGGAATGTAACTGGGAATTCGATCTTGCCAGTTGTATTTGCCTATAATTTTATCAGTCATGATTATTGTCTATATTGTTCGATTAATGTCAATTCCGGAACTACGTCTAATAAACTTTCGGATCGAATGTGATCTAATTTGTCAGACGCCGACCAAAATTTAGGTAACAATGCAGAATTGTCTGTGGACATCAAAAAGTTGATAGCACTCTCAAACCCCACAGTTGCTCGCTGTAGTGAATCCAATGGGCGCAACCATTCCAAGTGTTCTTCGTATGCTACTTGTATACGTTGCTTATATTCAACAGGTGCTATGTCTATTCTGAAATGCGTTGGGTCTTGCAAAATATTCACATTCAAGTCTTGCGGTTTAATAAATCCTTTGTCAACCCAGTTGCGGTGAAACTCTGGTAGGTGTAGTGCATTCATTATGCTTAGTGTAGGGCTTATATAAAAGTCTATATTGGGGCATATTTCTAGCATTTGCGCACGATTGCGTTCTACTTGGTCCCATTCAGTGCCTTTTCGTATATACTCTGCACGTGGGCCCATAGCATCTAAACTGGCTCCTACCGCTACACTTTTAAAGCGTTTCCAATAATCAAATACTGTGCGATCCTTCAGCTTGACATGTGTAAAGTTAGTATTATATATCAGTCTGACATCAAACCGCCCACGACGTTCCAGTTCATCTAAAATGTTGTAGTGTTCCTTCATCATTAAGGGTTCGCCGCCAGCAAAGTAAATTTGCTCTACATAGTCCAGATGCGGAATCAACTGTTCCCACATGTCTGTCTCTGTACGGCCTGCATAGTTTAACACTTGGTTGCGATCTTTCCAATCACCACCAGCCAACTTGGCCTGATCTTGATACCAGCTAGAGCTGAATATATGCCCACAACTACGGCAACTTAGGTTGCATAAGTTACTGAAACGAATATCCCAGTAGCTCATTTGAAACTGATCATCATCGATACGTTTGACATGGTGTCCATGGTGCTTGTTGGCACTCCGGCGACCGCTGAAGAAACCTGCTTCCTCCTGCTCGTAACAACGACCGCATGCAGGGTTTGGTTGCTCGGCCAGCATGTCCTTTCTTAGCTCACGCATGGGCGCATCACGATATATTTCTTCAAGGGTTTTAAATTTTGTATTGCCTACCGGATACGCCATTTCAGCATGACAACAAGGATATGCCTCCCCAGTTGGATAAGCATGTAGATGTATCCAGGGGTAGATACAGAAGGTTTTACTTTCTGTAAGTAAAAATTTTTCTTGAGTTGTAAGCTCGTCTAATCGTATTTTTACAGGATCGACTGACCCATATTTATAAGTTTCCTGGCGTTTTGAATAATCTTTTATAATGTTTTGAGTAAATTTTCCATCGACAATTTCAACTGCCAATGGCACCGGGTCTTTGCTTAGTTCATTTATAATGTTCCACTCTTCTGCTATATTGTTATTGGTTGATACAACAATAACAAAAAAGTTTGATATATCAACTGAATTTAAAATAACTTGTAAGTTTCTAAGTATAATCCCAGCTGTTGTTAAATCATCTTCTGTGTAAAAATCTGCCGAGTGTGTAAAAACAATACGCTCATTGTTTTTGTACGGATCCTTGTGCAGACGGCGACAGGTGTGCTCGAGCCAGTTTTTGCCTTCATTAATACTGTTACTCCACTGGTCCAAATTTACCACGTCAATTACGTTGTACGCTGTTTTAAGTTCAATAATTTTATCATCTAAATTCATAATGTGTTATACCAGTCTGCCAATTGAGGAAATGTTGCGGTAAAATTTTTGTTACGACGCTGATCGTATTGAGTATGAAACTGTTTAAAATCATTTAACAATTTAGGCATATCAAATGAATCCGAATGCGGGGTCTTAACCACATCTAGATAATCAATCAACCGTTGTATGTGATTGAGCTCGTGCTCGTGTATGAATTTATTGTTGCGATTGCGATCCAGGAAGTCTTGTAATCGATCTTTATAGTGTGTGCGCAAGTCGTCAGGCAATACCAATGGACTTTGAAAACTAGGAAAACGCAAAATGTTCAGTGTAAAACTCACTCGCTCACGCCCGTACATTTGTTTAAATTCTAGCAATTGATACAGCAAGCTAGTCAAACTATCTAAGCATAATGCGTTGATAGTAGCCATGCAATGTACAGCTCTTACACAGTCGCTGTCTAGTAACTTTTGAACATTGGATATCCAAGCATCATAATCTAATCCATCTCGAATGTATTCAGCTTGATTGTATACGCTTTCTTGACTAGTATAGATATCTACTTCTAATCCTTCTATGCTGTCTAGCAAACGATCTAAATCCACTTTTGCACCCAAGTTACTGTTGATGGCCAACCGAGTTGAGCTTTTACCTTTATTGGTTTTAAACCAATCCAACAGCTTCCAGGTTTCGCCACTCATTAAGGGTTCACCACCAGTGATCCTCAGCTCTTGAAGAGTCCGGTGAAGATCCGTTTCCCACCAAGCAAAGAACGCTTCAACATAGGGATTAGTTTCGCCAACGCGGTATAGTTGACTGCTAGGGTGATCGTGAGTAAAGTGGTTACGCCCATCAGACACCAAGGACTCATAGGGACCGTTGGATCGTATGTCTTTAACCCATGTGCTACTGAAAGCAGGGTTACAATAGCTACAAGCAAATTGGCAAGTGCGATCGAACGCAATTTCCAGTGTACGTAAATTGACATCTGCTTGATGCGGAGTTTGATATGCTTCATCTAGGGCCTTTATAGGGTAAATTTTACTTTTATATACACGGTCGCTAATACTATCGCGGCCCATGTCTTCAATCTTCCAGCAATATTCACACCCCTTAGGACGATTGCCCAACTGCATGTTCAATCGATCTATTTTCTTTTCTACCGTGTTGTGTAATGCCTTTGGATTTGTTTTTAATTCTTCTAGATCAATCTTGTGTGCGGGTGGGTGATGACAACTTGTAGTCTGTCCTGAACCTAACCATATAGTAGCATTATACCACTTGGCTGCACAAAAGCTGGCACTCTTTGTGTCTAACACTTGTTGTTTGAATTCTAAATCATGCATTGAATTGTTGATTAATAAATTGGTGGAAACGATCAGGAAACTCACTGCGGACTTTAATCCTTAACTCCGCAAGCAATTGTTGATTGTATTTACACACATCTTTGGCTGCTGTTAAGAAAGCTGGAAGGTCCTGCCGGCAAAGATCCTCCACTACTTGAGTTATACGCTCAATTCTATCTTGACCATTTTCTATTTGATCAAAACTTTCGTCAATTAGGTGTCCAAAAGTTTTAAATCCTAGGTTGTGCATATCTCTATAATAGCCACGGTTAGTAGCGGCAATCCACGGATGTCCAATTGCTATAGGTTTCCAAATTTTTTCTGTTCTAAATGTATACGGATAATCAAATACTGTTTCGGTTACTAAACTAAAATAAGTGTCTAGGTAAGGCGCGGGTGCAATATAAATGTCGCCCCATTCGTTGTTAAACAAATATCGTTTGGCAGCCAGGTCGCCCGATAACTCTGTTGGCACTTTAACTGCTTGTTGTTGATAACGGTCGATCTCATATTGGGCTGGTAGATAGTGTACAGGAAATGGACTATTGATAAGATCTTGTCCGTTATGTTCTAATTTTAGTTTTGGTGGCTGACTATTTCTATGGTCTAGATTTGTCCAGAGACTTTGGTCTAACAACCCAGTTAATCTAAAATATTCTAATAGATATTTTCGGTGTACACGCAATCTACCATTTAAAAATAAAAATTTGTAAGGGCGGTCGGTTGTTTTTCTGTTTTTATAATCTTCTATAGCTTTTATGTTTTCATCGTAATCTAATATCAACGGTAGAAAATGTTCATGGTACATATGCGGAATACCATCGGGCAAATATCCGCCAGTGATAACAGCGGCATGTTTGGTAAAATTGCCTATTCCTAATGTCTGATATAACCAATACATTGACTCAGACCCCTCGGCAGGATTACATAATACTGCTCGTATAGTACCGCTATCAACTAATTGTTTAATAAGCTGTCGGTTAGTTGTAAATTGCTCTCGGCCAATTATGTATATGGCGCCTGGTACTATAGTGTGCTTGGTTAAATCGTAAAACTCGTCATCGGCAAATGGGCGGATAAGACGATCAATTTCACAAAAATTGTTTAATACAATTTTATGATTGTTTAGCATAATATTTGCATTCTTTCCACCAAGCTGTCATTTCTGGAAAAGTTTTTAAGAAGTTTGTACTGTGTCTGCGATCAGCTTCTGCAAAGAATCTATAGAAGTCTGCTTTATTACAATTGATCACAGCAGGATCCAACTTTTGTCCATCACGCATCCAGGCAATATCTCTGTCCAAGCGAGCAATCTCGTAGTCTTTAAATCCGTGGAAACGAGTTTCTTCTGTTTCAATTTGACGAATCATCCAAGCCCAAAGTTGTTCAAGTTGATCCACATACGATTCTGGTAGCAGTTGTAGGCTTTGCCATGTGGGTTGTCTGAGCACAGGTGTGTCAAACCACACACGCTGATATGTCTTGCTGTATAACTTACGCAGGCCTAGTATGCCAGCAAACAGGTGCGGTAATCCTGTTACACTAAGATTATTCATAGTCACAATAAAGGTAATTGAATTACGTCCAGGTATCTCTGTTAAGAATTGATTTACACGATCCCACAGCAGATCAAAGTCCAAGCCGTGTCTAATATATTCTGCTTGATCACCGAAGCTGTCCAGACTAACAAACTGCATAAAGTGTTCAATCCGCTCACCTTTGCATAATTCTTTTACATATCCCTTATACTTTTGCCAAGTCTTTTCATCTACACTGAAATTACTGGTTACGTTTAAATGCAAGTTGGGTTTAGGGTTGGCTAATACATAATCAAACACTCTATACGTGTTCTTGTCCAACATGGGCTCACCACCGGTCATACGAAAGTGCTCTAGTTCTGGATAAAGCGTAGGCCACCAGGCCCAAAAAGCTTCTACATAGGGATTATGCTCGCGAACTGGGATAGGCCGATTGCGACCAACAAAATGACTAGGATCGTTGTGTCTAGTGCTAGTAGGGTAAGCGCCATGCTGATCCATTTCTTGTTGCCAAGTTGAACTAAATTGAGGACTACAGTAACTACATGCCAAATTACAAGCATGATTAAAGTTAACTTCCACATAACTAGGTATGACATCTTCATCTCCATTTGAATTGGTTATAATATCAAAGTATTTGGCAGCCCATGGCTCACCACTGCGATAATGACGATCACTTAACTTGTCATTGTCCTCCATAGCCCAGCAATAACTACATTCGCTAGGGCGTTCTTGCCGTAACATGATCTTGCGCTGTTCTTTTTTGTGTGGAGTATTGTGTAGCGCACCAGGATTATCAGTCAACAACTCAGCGGGAATAGGGTGTAGTGGAGGATGATAACAACTGTTGTTAAGGCCCGTGGGTAAATGTAAACTAACCTGTTTCCATTTGGCCAGACAAAGTGCTGGGCCAAGCAGATTTTGCATTTCCTCGGCACCGCTGAGAAACTTGCTTTTATTGTTTACACTTTCGTCGCCTTTGTTGTTCATTTTATCCAATCTAAATAGTTTGCAACTGGGCGCTCTGGAAAATAATTTTTAATCAAGCCATTGCGTTGAGTATCACACGTTAGGCAATGCATACCACCATCCCAAAATTCTTTACATCTAAAATCAACAATAATTACTTCTATTCCTTTTTTGGTTAAAAATTCAGTCAACACAGGATTTTGATTTACGGCAATCACTGTATTATGATCAACAACCAGCATGTTGACACTAAATTGCGTTTCTTGATAATTTCCAACCCAATCTATTGCTCTTTCTTCTATATGTTTTGCAAATAAACTGTTTGACGAAATTTGTATCTCCGGAACCCACCAATTCTGTAAAGATCCAGCAATACCAGTAAGCTCCCGGGGTATTTTAAATACTTCCCATCCCGGAAATGTTTTTTTGTAATCGTCTATCCAGTGAGTGGTAATAAGTAATCCTTCACGAATTGGACAGAATACACCATCGCTATGTCCACCTGTAGAAATCAAGTGAACCCTATACTGTTTCGACCATTCTATTAAAGTTAACGCGATTTGAGGCATCACATGCTTATGCGAATCAATGTCAACATAAAGATCATTGCCGCAACGAACTATACTAGGTGGCTGTATACAAGATAAATCATTTCCGGATGGTCCAACTTTTATGTCTACTCCATTGTCTAGCATAGCATCAATTTGTTTTTGCCAAGGATCTATTTTGTAATCAGATCTTAAATGATAGAACGTATTACCCAAGGATAATTCAGTGTCTCTAGGCATTATTGGAGGTTTTATTAAAGTTCCAGAATCGTTGAGATAATTTTCAAGATTTGAACTAAATTGAGGACGTTGTACCTTAACATTTTTTGATTCTAAAACTGTTTGTATCTTGGAAAGATCTTCAATAGTCATCGCGGTAATTTGTTCAAAGGCATCTCGAACTTCTGAATCAAAATCTTGATAAAAATCCGTTGGATAAACATCGCCTAACCATACTTCTGTTAACTTATCAAACCCATTGAATGCGTTTACTTTAGACATTTAATTCCTTCCACACTTCATCAAATATTTCGCTGTTGTAGAAGTCTAATTCTTTTTGCATTGTTTTTGAAAAAATATCCTCATCACAATTAATATCAATTACTGTAGACTCATTTGAAATTAACAAAGGATATTGATCATAATAATTTTTATGCCAACATATAATTTCATATGCAGAGTTCACTTTACCAATTATACGGTTTTCAAGGTCAGCTAGCATGTTAGTGGCATTTTGTCTTTTTTGTATTTTTTTAAACTCTTGAGTAATCTCGTTAAGAATAGAAACTGGCAAATTTTCTATATCATTAATAGTAAAACAGGCTGGCCACGAATTATCTTTAAATGCGTTATAGTGCTCTATCCTATCATAGTCATAGGTATGTTGTATGTTTTTTTGAATGTATCTCTCATGTCCAGCTAATATCCACTCACGTTGTAGACATTTTTTAAAATTGCCAAGTATAAAAACAATGTTGTGGTTAGGAAATTTTGAACGTATATGTGGCTCATTTAAACAATGTGTTAAGATAAAATCTTGAGCACCGTTGCTGACATCGTCAGTTAAATATCTGTGTTTGAATTCTTGACCGCTAACCAATCGATCATATGATGTGTTTGAGTCAGTCCATTTTAATTCTTTTAACATGCGTAAATACCTGTTTCCGCCAGCGCCAGGATAAAAAGCAATAATCATTACCAGCCTTCCTGATTTCTTATTACATCAATTTCTTTAACCATTATTCCTTGGTTGTGCCAGTTACTGCGGTAGTGATGCTTAAAGAATTTGCTTTCGGCTGAGCCAATCATGTTGATAGGTAAATCTAGCTGTTCTACTAATGGCTCGCCTACGTGGCCTGCTAACATTTCAGGATTGTCATCCTTTACTGTGTCCCATAACTTTTCTAACTCTATAAAATCTTGTACAGCACGATAGTCCCACTGAGGAGTAATCATAGTCATGTATGTGCCCATGCGACTTCCGGCTATGGCCCAGATACCGTTATCCGCATCGCGCCCTACGTTGTGCCAGATAGTAAGATGATCTAAGTTGCGTTGGTGTACTCGTTGTTTAAATTCTTGTAAGGTAGGACGTGCACCTTTGTTTAAGCACATCTTAACACCTTCGCGGAAGCCAGCCCTCCATGCCTGGAAGGCCGATCCGTTTGGATATGTTGTACTATAGCAATCGTGCATAGCATAGTAGTTGGAATAAAAACAAAACTCTACATCGTTTTCGGTAGTGCCATCACTTGCTTCGTGTGTACGCATAGCATATACAAATTCCTTAGACCATATGCTTAGGCCTCCATTACCGTACATCAACCCATTGATGTGATTACGGGCTCTCCAACGATACACACAAACCTCGTTTGTGTCTAAGGTAAGATTAAAAAACTTAGCGTCGGGAATATTGTCTCCGTCAATTAACACAAATCGATCTGTAGTACTAGCATCAGCGGCTGCCTTGTGTGCAGCATCACTGCCCTTAACTCCATCTACACGGCGGGCCCAAGGAACCATATTCTTAATTTTAACCCATGTTTCTTCTTTGTTGGGTTCATCATAGGTTAAAAATACACAGTCTAAATCTGCTATATCAATTGAGTTCATTGTTTACTATATTCCATTTTGTATGTGGTTGATCTGTATCGACTACTATGCACACATCTTGGGGGTCGCATGCGGTGCCGGTTGAGTTTGTGGGTTGTAATTTTTTAACAGTAATCGTTGGGTTAATATAAACAAGTTTACCGTCAATTACCTTAACATTAAACGGCGCTAACACGTATGTCGATTGATCAACTTCTATGTAATTACCTAGCAAGTCCTCCATGCTGTAGATAATAGGCGAGCCGTCCTTGTTGTAATATAATCTATAAAATACTTGCTTAGTTTGTGGTGTTGCATGTAAGATCAACCAAAACTCTTCTTCAGTCATATCACTCATCTTTGGCCTTTTGAAGATTGCGTTTTTCTTGGATAGTCAAATGATCTTTAACTGTTTTATTGTGCCTTGGATTCGAACACATAGGACAATGAGGAACGCCACAATCCATTGCATGATGTTTGGCCAAACGGTGTGGCTCTTCAACAACCTTATTAGTCATGCCATGGCTTTTAGCAATCTTTAATTGTTTCTCAATGGTGGCCTGGTCTTTATGTAGCCTTTTACTGTGTTTAAATTTATCTTCGTCTTTACTCATTTGCCCACTCCTTGATATGATAATGCACCAATCCCCACTGTGCTACTGTATTAATACGAAACGGATTGTTTTCCCAGACTAATTCTCTTGTCCAATTGTTACTTTGTGTAGGGTTAATGTAGCGTTTCATATGTACTATGGTTGGTCCTAGACCAGAAGGCAATGTAATGTTTTCTGGACCTATAATAACTGCCGCAATAGCATAGACTACATCAGTAGTTGGCATATCATCTGGAAACTTTAATACTCGTTTATAGCTATCCCATTGTTCAAATATTTGTCTAACTAAATTAAAAAACTCTTTGGCTGTGTTACTTAATCTCCAATAAGTAATAGCATTGTAAACGTCTGGTAACTTGTTAGCATCAAATATTTTTCTGTAGTAGCGTGACACCGCGGGTTGATCATAAAACGTTCTAGCACCTTGGCTAATAACAACATCACGCCGTTCAAACAGCGGCCACCAATGATCTATAGGGCTAGCACAAATCATGTCAGCTTCTAGTTTAATAGTTTGCCTGTAGGGACTAGCAACAAACACTTGCCAGTCGTTGGCGTAACCACCTTGATCACCATAGGGCAACATGTCCTTGGTAAGAATAGTTACGTTGGCGTTGGGGTGGAAGCGGTGTATGCTGTCTGCTAACCGGTTGGCGCAACCTACATATACATCACCAATTGCAGGTATTAAGTAACCGCGTTCAGCAGTGATTGGCAACGATCTCTCCTAGTTGTTGTTTGCCCATAGCGTGGAAGTCTTGTGTTAATGTTATCCAGCGTAGGTTATTTTCTGTGTTTACAAAATCTACTCTGTAACTGTCTTGATCTAGCTGTGTTAATTTATGATCAGGTGTTAAACTGGCCAATGCCCAAGGAATACCAGCATGATCTAATGTATGCCCGTTAACTATGCCTAGGGCAATACTAAGCGCATGGTCGTTACGATAAGTTGCATTTGTATTTTTATACAAATTCCTATAATGAGTCCAGTTGTCTCGGATCATCTGCATTGAGTCAAAAATTAATTCTGCGTGTCGACTGCGACGAAACATCATTACAGTTGCCCACCACATGGGCATACGATTGTTTCCAAAGTAATTAAGCCCTTCAAAGTTGTTGTTGCCGGTAATATCGTACGCCCAGCGATGTGCTAAAAAATCTTGGTCTATGTCTAGCACAGATTGTAACTGATCGCTAGCCACAACATAGTCTGCATCTAGCACTAGAGTGCAATCCCACGGACTCAGTTGATAAGCATCCATGCGATTGAGATTGTGCCATGTAACTGGGCCAACATCTGTAAAGTGTCTTGTGTTGGTAGATGGTGCAGAATCATCGGTTACAATGTGTGTTGGGATACCAAGATGTCGTTCAATATTCTTAGCCGACCAGTGAGCCATTGCCTCATAGTTAATCTGCTCATTATTGCGGGCAAATATTAATGCACCTGTTGTCATCTATTTTGATTAAGCTCTTCGTATTCTACAAGCCAAGCGTTCATTTGTTCTTGCCAGTGAGTACGCACTAAATCTTGAAACTCGTTAGGCACTACTTTCACTGGCGTGTCATATAAGTCAAGGACAACTGCTGATGGGCCTGCACAAGCGGCCAATACAGCCAATAATTCTGGACCAGCTAACCACATTCCGCCAGCATGGGCAACTGTTAGTTTGGCTTGATATTTTTCTTTAAGTGTGCGTCGCGCGGTTGCATGGTCAAAACGGGCACGAGCGTAGGCAACAAGTTCGTCAGTATTCATACATTTATTGTACTACAAAAGAAGATAAAAGTAAAGGGTCCTAAGACCCTTTTGGTAAAGCTAAACTGCTATTAGGCTACACTAGCCGCAATAGTTGGGGTTCCCCACGAATCGGTTAGATAAGTTGTGCTTGGTGGAAGGTACGTGACCAAAGTAGTTGGTGCTGTACCGGTGATTGTGGTGTTTGGGCTGGCAGTGGCTGTGCCACCAGAAATATTAGCACTAGTACCAGCACCGGTTGATCCGTCACTGACCCAAGTTGTAACCAAGGTCAAAACTGTGCTTGAAGTTGCTGTGGCTGTGGTACGAATATACTCACCTGTGTAAGGCCCACCTGAATTATTTAGTTGGAATATAGTAGCGGGCGAGCCTGTAAGTGCATACCACCCTGTTCCAGTGGCCAATGTAGTTTGTGTGCCGCCAGTGCCGCCAATTCTGGTAGTTCCTGTATAGGCTTGGCCGGCAATGGTTTGCGCACCGCCGGTAATATTGATACTTCCACACCATCCTGCAAGAGTGTTCCAGTCTGGGTCAACGTCGGTGCCTGTACTTGATTTTCCGTACTGAAGTTTTATAATGCCACCAGCGTTAAAGAAATAACGGGTTTGATCTGCACTTGGGAATGTGATAGTGTGTGTAAATGTAATAGTCCAGGCAGATTGACCAGATCCTGTGGCACTAGTTTTGCTTGTTGTACCTGAGAACGTGCCATATGCTGTTCCAGATCCTGCAGCATTACCACGATTGGTGTAACAGTTTGTCAAGTCTGTGTTAACAGCCGCCAACACGCTGATAGTTTGACCAGCAGTTGGTGCACTTCTACTGGTAATTGAGGTACCGGTTTGACTGCCCATGGCTGACAAGGTGTTGACTAAACTAGCCCATTGTGTTGCAGTTACCGTGCCACCAGCACTTACTGTGCCTAGTGCTGTTTGACCCCATCCAGCATTGGTAGTTCCAGTGCTCCACGTTGCATTAACGTTTGCACCCGATGTTGTGCTAACAAACCCATTATAGTCTGTTGCTTGTATTAGTCCACCTGCTGAATAAGTCATTGTTTAATCCTTGATATTATTTAATTGTTACGATAGCTTCTACAGTGCCAGGGCCTGTGTCTAATTTATCTCTTAATGCACGGCCAATTACGTTGAACGCAGTAGCTTCTCCTGCTTGTGCAGCTCTCGCTAGACCATTGCCAGCACTGACCAATCTATCGCCTCGGGCAATTGAACCAACAACATTAACAGGTACTCGTCCAGTCATTGCAACTGGGGGATGTGTAGCGTCTGAGCCTGCTGAACTGTTCATCAAATATGCTGCTCGTGTACTTATGACTCCAAACACTTTTTCGCTTAATTCAGCTGAAACTTGAGTGATTTCTGCTGAGCCGCCAAGCTCAACCACAGTGCCAGGAAGCATGACTTCGTCAGCTTCAAAGCGTTCTGCAACGTCGGCATAGTTGGCATTGATTTGATTACCGCTGATGGCACCATTGGATCCAAACATGGTTAGGGTTGGCGAGACATTTCCTGCCACGTTGACACCTAAATAAAGATTGCCACCTGATGTTTGATTTCTTAGGGTAACATCATTACCAGATACTGAAACTCTAAAGTTACTGCTTGCGCCAACTGCTAGGCCAGTGTTGTTAAGTACCGATAAAGTACCACTTGTACTGGTGTTGGCATCTGTGCGCATAAACGAGGTAGCAAGCACTCCACCCAACGATAGTGAATCAGTAGAGGTGCCTTGAAACAATGGAACTTGACTGCCAACTATTGTAGCTAAAGTAATACCAGGGCGAACTGTAGTGTATCCAGGAATTGCTACAGCTGGAGTAAAGGTAGCGTCCTTGCTTACAATACCCACAATACTATCGTTTACATATAATTCAATAACAGTGTGAGTAACACTTGTGTTATCTGTAATTGTAGCTGCAATGGCCCCTGTTGTGCCTTGACCGGCTGTGAATTGTGGACCAACCAATAACCATGCTGTACCAGTCCATACATTTAACTGTTGATTTACTGTGTCGTACCACAAGTCACCGGTTACATTATTACTTGGAGCAGTTGAACTAGAAGTAGCACTACTGATGGTTTTCCATGTAGTACCGGTATACACCTTCATTAAGCCGTTGCCGGAGTCCCACCAAAGTTGACCAGTAAGCGGTGCACCCGGGGCTGTAGTATTTGATGCATTTTCCAACAGATGGATAAAGTTAGTATCCAAAAACTGACCGTATCCGGCGTAGTTTTTACCTACCAAAGTCATTGAGCTGGAGGTATTGATTGTACCATCTGCTATGGTAGCAAATAACGCACCATCTGTTAAGTTAATTGTATATGACATTTATTGCTCCGTATTCATGTATTTACCGCAAAATAATATACTCATATTTATGCCGCACTCAAGTTAGTTAAAGTTTGAATACGTAAAGTATAATCTATCTGTATCTGACGATTTAAACTCTTTTGTACCGGGTGAAAAATTACATGGGTGATTAATAATAAATCACTGGCGCTTCCGTTCCAGCACTGTAGCCCTAGCTCGTCAAACACATATTCACCATTAAAGTTGGTGCTATTATCAAATGCTTGCTGTCCAGCAGGCTCGCCGTAATCCAACAAACAAGTGGTTATGATATCAGTGTACACATTACCCGACGTGTGTACCACAGTCATGTAGTTGTTAGCAGGATCTGTATTGGCAGCTGAGTTATCGTCAACTACTTTGCTGTAGGTTTCGTTGTACAGGCTGGCATTTTGTCCAGTGGTGTTTGGTGGCAAATAGGTAATAACGCCTGTGGGATCTACAGCACTGCCACCATTGCCAAATGCCATTTTATAAATGTATCCAGTGTTTCTATCAGCTAAAGTATTGGCCATACAAATACTGATGTTTTCGTAGTGAATTGCGTTCTTTTTGTCTAACAAGACTGCGCCTGTGGTGGGATCTGTAATCTTAACAAACCCTTCAATTTTACATAGGCCTGGTTGGATCATGCTCGTTTCTCCACAAATACTTGTTTGGTTTTTGGATCAAAAATCTTTATAAATCCTTCAACACTGATAGACCCAGTTTCGTTGGGGCGTTTTGGTGCAGGAGTTGGTTGTTTAGTATTATCGCTCATTGTAATTTATTTACCTGGATTATAAGCCCCGTAAAAACCTTGCGGCCGCTGTTTCGGTAATCTGCAACGGATTACCATTGCTGGCGGTGCCAGAGCCTTGCGCATACCATGTAACTCCACGGCGTACCAACAGTGTAACCTCGCTACCAGCTGCTGGCGCTGTTTCAAACACAATTTCAACTGGGTTGCTAGCAACAAGTGTATAGCCAGAAACTTGAACTATGGATTCAGATTCTGGAGCGGTCACAAATGTCAATGTTGTGTTGGTTATTGAGTAATCTGTAACACTGGTTTGCACGGCTCCGTTAACAGTTACAATTGAATCTGTTAACGCAACTATTCCAGTTAGTGCAAATTTAACAGTACTACCGTTACCAATAAAATGTTCTGATTGTTTGATTCCACCCACGTATACTTCAAGTGCATCTAAGCGCAATGTACTATCTTCGGAGGTTAAATTGATATTATCAGCAGTAAAAACAGTAGTGGTTCCATCACCCAGGGTATTGGTACTCACAAGGTAATCTTGATAATTTTCTGGCAACAAGTTGCTACGACCCATATTGTACACTATGGATCCATTGGCATGTGCTGTAATGGCTGTGCCAGCCGTGCCACGCATCAACCCACTGATAGTATTATTTGCTGTATCTCTGTAACGATACATAATGCGTTCGGCGTTGATGGTTGCAACTCCCCAAATGTTGATATCAAAATTAGGTTCAGCTAGTGCACCAGCATTGGCCACATAGATTATGTCAGTATTGACAGTCACAGCAGATGTAGTAGTGGTGGTAGTTGCTGGGGTGATGCGGTAAGTAGCCTGCACTCCACGCATGTCTTGGAATATGCGGAAAGCCATGCTTTCTGGCACTACAAAATTTGTAAACTGTGTGATCATAACCACGTCAGCTGCTCCTAAGATACCAGACGTCAAAATTACCTCAGTGCCGCTCACAGTGAATCCAATATTGTTAAACAGTCTACGCCCATTTAATGATACCCACAAACGATCTGGGTCGGTTATTACAACGCCCATATCAAGATTGTTTATAGTCACAGTAACACCAGAGCTATAATCATAGCTACCTGCGGCACCAGTAACAGTTCCTACATCAAAGTCGGTACTGTCGTAGGGTTCTACTACTGTGACTCCGGTAGTAACAGGGCCTACAAAACACTGACTTAATATTTGTTGTTGACGTGTGTCATTCCAGGTGGTAACAGCTATAACCTCGCCGTCAATAGGAACAAGACCGCCGATTGAATTAAATACCAGTTGATTACCGTTGACATAGCATTGAGTATTGGTTATTACATAGATCAGTATCTCTGAACCAACAGGCGGTTCTGTAATAAAGATCACTTCTCTTAGCGTGCCATCGTAGGGTTCTAATACAAAATCCACATACAATATTTGCGGCTCATCATCAATATACACATGTACTTCGTTGTCTACAATTATAGACTGACTGAATCCTAGTCTGTCTGGCAAGGTGTAAGCTGTACTACCATCGCCCACATGACGGATTCCTGCCGCAGTTCTAGCACGAACACCGTTGACTGTGACTATTACACTGTCTGGATTTACATACTCAAGATTGTTGTCAAGGGTATAAGTCAACACAGAAGTAACACCATCAATTAACTGTGTTTGTGGTGCACTCCAACTGTAATTAACTGTGGTATCATTTACTACGGTAGGTGCCAGCACATACAAGGCAATGCTATCGGTATTTGTGTAGGTTGTGTCAAACGTAACAGTGGTATTTTGCGCACCATCTGCGGCATAGGTATAATCAGTGGTTATTACGCCATTTACAAAAATTACAAATTCTTGTATTTGTTCAGTGCCGGTAGCAGTATAATAGGCCACAGGAACTGTAATAGTATTGCCTACATCAGCACCGTTGTATATATTTTTGTAAAGTTGATTACCGCCTCCAATTTCGTAGGCAGTGATTACAATTATGTCGTCAGTGTTGACATTGCCACTGGGTATCATGGTTACAGTTTGGGCTACATAGTCTACTGTGTAATCACCATCTAGGTGCAGGTCTATACTTTGGGTTTGATTGGCCACTGATACTAGGGCTGTGTATGGCAATAGTCCAGCAAAACTTAAAATTAACTCGGATAAACTTACAGTGTATTTAATGTTGGCACTTGGGAATCCATGACCGCGTTGCAACCAGTCCGCTCCAGGACGTGTGTACACACGTAGATCTAGGGTGTCAAATTCTGCACCTGGTACTAGCTCTTCTGGCGCATGGCTACTGTAAGGCCCAACATATTTGCCGCCGTCCACGTTGATGTCTGTAGCTCTGGTACCAAGGTATGGGTCTATATATTCGCTACTGTAGCGAGCATCCAAGATTGCCGGGTCGTAAGTTGGGCGACCAGAAGCATCATACGAAAGATTGTCAAATGGGTTGATATCGTAGTTGCCCACATCAAACCCAGTGTTTTGATTAAAGTCCGGAGCATCAACTTGTACACCTGGATAGCTAACTCCATCAATTAAAAGTGGCAAGCTAAGTCCAGGCATATTAACCGTAGGCACATAGAATCCCATGGTGCGATCTACACCACTTAATGAATCAGCGTCGACTAAATTCCACTCTTCAATAACAAAGGTTGAAGACGATTGTGTGGTATTGGCTGACCAAACACGATTGTTCCAACGCACCTGCTCGCCTTCAGAATAGACTACATTGGCCTGCCATTCATAAATGGTAGTGACATATTGATAACGGTCGTACTTGATAGTGGTCTTGATGCTTCTGACTAAATTGTTGCTCATTACAGGCACTAATTTTATAGCGGCTGTAGTAAAGTTAGGATAGTCTCCGTCAATAGCAATTAATGGAGTAGTCAAATAACCAGATCCGTGTACGGTTATTGTAACCGTGGCAATGGTGCCGTTTGCTCTAAGAACGGCTGAGGCTTGGGCACGTGGTCCTGTGTAAGTTAAAGTTGCAGTGCCGTTGACTACGCTTCCTAAGGTAATTGTTGGTGCAGTGTTGCTGGTGGTTCCAGCCACAGTTACAGTATAGAGATTGTTACGATAAGCAATTTGCTCCCCAACAGTGTATGCGGTATCAGCAGTCCATTCAGCACCAATAGTTATAACCGGTACTATGGTATATGTAGTTGTGGTATCAATTACATCAATGCTGTCTACGTTTAATGTATAGTTATTGACCCAGTCGCTCCACGGACGTTCTAACCATATCTGTGCATTACTAGCAGTATCACTGGTGAACGATTGGTTTACACTGTCGCTATAAGTGTATGGAGTTAATACAGGACTTATAAACTGTGGGAGGGCTAGCGTGGTATTCCAGTAGGCTGGGACATCATAGTCAGTTAATGCACCCGGATAAGTGTCAATGCCATCATAGATTAGATTAAACGCAAGATTTTGTACGTGGTATGGCTTGACCTCGTTGAGATAATCCAACACAAAAGTTTGGTTGTCTGGTTGATAAAGTTCATATGGCAACAGGCCACGGATCACATGATCTACGTTGATGTAGCTGGATTTAAACAACCAGTTGGGGCTAGTAAATTCGCTGTAGATAAATTTAAATGCCAGGATCAATGCTTGGTTGCGATTGATAAGTAAATCGTCAATGAACAGTTCTTCATTGATGGCTTTGATAATTTGACGAGTTTCAAGTACAGGTTCTTGATCAAAATAATTTGCATCAAATACTTCAGCATCAAATCCGTATCCGCCTGCGGCATAATCCCACAGCACTGAACTAAACTTAATGGTTCCATCTTCAAGTCCCACACGGTCAAAACCAAGAGTGGTACGTAAATAAATTTCAAATTTGCCTTGACCGTTTGCAGTAACTTTGACACTGCCGCCCACAGGTGCTTGTGTTAGGCTTAATGTTTGTAAGCCAGCTGTGTTGGCCACAGTGGCAACAGGTTGAATACTGCTATTGTATCCGGGCAGGTACCAGTTGATGTAATTCCAATATAGTGGAGTGTCATAGTTTTGTACCTGCACTAGATTTAATACACGTTCACCGGGCAAGGTGCCAAGAGCAACTTCGTATATGGTCCAACGTCCATCTTGGCTGGTGTCAGATAACACTAAATATAGATATCCAATGGGTACTACATAAAGATCTTGGTAGGCCAATATTTCCAGCGTAGCCACTTCATAATTCCAAGCACCAGAGTTGACTGCTGGAGTGGGTTCGCTGCTGTTTAACAAACGGAAACTGCGAGTTTCACTTATAGGATATTGTGCCAGTACAGTATTAGCATAACCTAAATAATTTTCAAGTGCTTTAAAGCGGTTGGCAAACATGCTCTGGCGTGGGCGGAACTGTACGCCATACTGTATGCCTGGGCTTAACAGAGGATCTGGTACAGCAGCACCTGTGACGGTTGCACCACAGAAGCTGTCTAGGAATTTACGATATAAATTTGCATTTAAAAATGCATCAGCTTGGCCGTCAGCAATAAACGCATATTCTGTGTGTATGTCATTGTCGCCACCAGGTGCTTGACGGTCATACTCAATATGTAATATAGTATCAAATGCTGACAGCAGAGTGTCAGCATTGTAAATAGCAACAGAGTTGGCAGACAAGGCAGCTATGTAGGGCAAGCCACTGCTGCTAGGATTTAAAATATAACTAGCAATGGCTGTGGCACTTAGAGTTTTGCCGTGTGTGGTTGCCACGGTATTGATTCCAACTACCCAAAAATAATAAGTTGTAATTAACAAGCCTTGATTGTCAACGGACGAGTAAACAGTATAACTAGTGGTACTAAGTGGTATGCCTGTGCCTGTGTAGTTTACAGGCGGCACTGAGCTAGCAGTCCACTGATAGATATTAATAGTACTGCCTGGAAATACTTGACCCCATCTGCGGCTGGCATAATCTATATTGTCTTGATTGGCGTTAATAAATCTAACTGAATTGGTATCCCACCAGATCTCGCCTTCGTGTGCTGGTCCCCAGCTGGTGCCTATGTTATGTACTGTTCCAGTGTTGTAACTAGCCGGATCAACTGCACCAATGTAGTCAATGTTTCTACGAGCCACACCCAGGATTTTGCCTTGTAACGGATCAATATAGTCAAAGTAGGTCTGTGTGCTGTTCAGTAGTTTATCATATGAATAAACTGAATTGATTAAATTTACATCAACTACAGGTTGTTGAGCATAGAGTACCTGCCATACTGCGGCGTCATTGGCATTGTTTAATACTGATACACTGCCATAGTTTACACTGCTATCGCCCAGGTCGCTGCCTGGTGCACCTACTAGTAATCTACCATTTCGATAGTTGACTGCTGTACCAAATAGATCTCCAGTGGCCAAAGTAGTCACATAAACTTGTTGTCCAAATACAAACTGTCCTGGATTAGATATACTGCCGTCGGCGCTAGGCAAGAAATCATATGTAAATACCACTCCAGAATTACGAATGTATCCAAAGAACGTAGTGCTACGATCATCAAAATAAGTTTCGCCAGCATCAAAGGTGGTTGGTTCGTACACGTTGCCATTAGGTGCGCCTACTACTAAATTTACAGCACCGGTGTTTACATTCACTGCGGCACCAAATTGTGCAAAGTCTGTAGGTGCTGGGCTTGTAATAGTTTGTGTGTAGGCATAGGTTACAAAGCCAAGATCATAAAATGCTGACCCAATTGTACTATCATTTGCGGCCACACCAGGTAACACAGTGAGCTTGTTAAATTCTTCAGAGGCTGCAAGATTGATCACACTTACTGTCATACGGCCAGCTACTACTAAAATTTCTGCGCCTAATGCTGGAGTTGATACAAATGCAATTTGTTGTGTAGTGTTGTTGTAGGTGTAGTTCATCCCAGCAACTTGTAACGCATTATTAATGTAGACTACTGTGGTATATGCACTGGCAGCAGAATAAATGTTGCCAATGTTAAATATTTTTGTTGCGCCGTCGCCGATTAATATAACATTAGTTGCGTTGGTTGCTACAATATTGGGTATACCAGCAGAGTTAATAGCGGTTACTAACCCGGCCACAGTATTATTGGGGCTGTTGGGTACAGTTACTTCTGTATGGTTAACACGAATAGTATCGCCAGCAGTCAAAGTAGGGTTGGCCACAGTGCTGGTGGTTATGCCATATACCCTTGACTGATTTACTTGACGTTGAACCATTCCAGCTTGCGGAACCCCACTAGCAAACGAATCCAATGGAGCGCCAACATATACACTACAACTGTTAGGACAGATGTCTATGCTATGACCAAATTGTGATTCATCAATCACGGTATTGGTTGTGAATCTCTGCACAAATTGGAATTGGTTAGTTTCAATTTCTAACGTGTCGCCCACAGTTAAGGGCACTGAACTAGACAGCACAATAGCACTTCCACTCACAGTAAATTCACCATTGATGTATTGAGCTGTATTGGTTAGATATTGTTTGTTTAATACCACTGCCACAGGATTGGTATATTCTCCAGGAATTGCATAGGTCAGTTGTGTGGTATTGGTGATTATGTACTTGACTATACTACGATCAAATGCATACACCGCACCTGCATTGTCAATGGTATCCCCGGCAGAATTTACAGCACTGTCATACGGTGCGCCTACTAAAATTTGTGTGCCTACTATGTTGGTAGCGAGGCTATGTCCAAGTTGAGCATTGGGATCTACAGTGATAGGATAATAATTGGAATCAAGAGTATTTACATACTGCCAATATGCGCCCTCTTCAGCCGACTGTACTGTAATGATGGCGCCTGGTATAGGCACAGTAACAAATGTAAGTGTACCACTGCTGAACGTGTAATCAATGTAAGGACGTTGTAGTACACCGTTGACATTCACACGGAATGAATCATATGTGGTCACTGTGTACAAATAATTTGTTAGAGAAAATACTGCGGTATTGTTGACACCGCTACCAGTCCATGTAAATCCAGTGATACCACCACTGGTAACCGCAGTCACAGTAACAGTGATATTGTTGGCCGCACTTCCAACAGGATCAACCTGTAGGTAACTAATGGTCAATTGATTACCAACTGCATAATTAATACCAGGTGCTGTCAAGCTGACTGAATAATCTCCGCGAGTGTTAGTCACAGTAAATGTAGAGCCAGATCCTGATCCGGTAGTACTGCTTTGGGTCACTCCAACATAAGTTTCAAAATCCAGTTGCACTGCTGTGCGGCGCTGGATACGTACAGTATTATTAGCACCGGGCGTAGTTAAAAATTGAATCAGCACACCGTTAATGGTATAATCTGTGCCATACACCTGCAGGTTATTATTAACAGTCACCAACAACTGGTCAGGATATGTTGAATCAATCATGATATTATTGTTGTAAACAAATGTAGCCGTTGTTCCGTTTGCAATGTAAGATACTGATTGACTAGGAACATCAACTCGTCCATAGGCATACACTTGATTTGCACCAGGAGCACTGATATAAATCCAACGCTCGTTGTCGCTTATTTGGACTGAGGTTCCAAATCCAATGGCACTAAAGTCTTGGTCTGGTGCCACTAACAATTGTGTTTGTACGTAATCGTTTGTGCCAGGAATCAAGTAAAGTATTGTGGCATATCCTGCGCCAGAGTTACTGGTGTTTGCACCAGCCACTGCCCAGGTACGATTACCAAAGTCTACACTGCATCCATATCCACTAGTGTCTGTGGCCAGCAGTAATAGTTCTGTATTTTCAACATAGTCGTTGACGTTACCCAAACGATAAGTGTACACTGCGCCTGAGCCGCTTGCAGCAGCAGGAGCACCTACTAACAAAGCATAACGATCAGCACTTTGAGATACACTGGCGCCAAACAATGAATTAGCTTCTGGGGTGGTTGCTGACAGGGTATCTATAGGCGCAAACGGATTGGTTTTTTGTATTACTTCCCAACGGCCTGACCCATCATTGTCGACCCAGGCTGTGGCACCGGGTATGAGTTGATTTACATAAGGTAAAGTCCCAACATCACTGGCCTGGCTTACACGCATGGTCTGTAGGTAAAATACAATGCCTATTCCGGTGAGTGTGGTCTGGTTAGAGTTAGTAAATGCGTACTGGATGACCACACTGTCAATAGTTGGGCGGCTCAACACACGATACACACCGTCTACTGCATCGCTGAAGTAGCGAATAATTATTAAGTCACCTACTGCAAGATCAACGGTGGTGCTAAACTGTGCGCGGCTTGTGCCGTTGAGATTGTCAGTTAACTGTGTTACACGACCTGTAACTTGAGCACATTGATAAATGTTCCAGTCGTAGCTGTTGTCTTGTGCCACCCAAATTGTAGTGCCGTTGCCAACTGTACTGAGGTTTGCAGCAATATTGCTAGGATTGTTGAGATTGAATACTGTGATGTCTACGTCATTGATGTTGACGTAGCCTGCACTTGGCAAAGCAGTGTCTGAATTGGTGTTGTAGGTTGTAGGCAAGATGTCGGTATTGGGTATTGCATAGCTTTCGGCCCAGAGATTGCTTAACAGGATGGACTGATCTGCCTGACTTATAGTGCCTGGTTGAATAATTTGTACTGTGCTAGGATTGCCAGTTAATACTGCTTCATTAAGCGCAATTTCAAACCAACTTCGATTGGCTTGTGCGCCGTATGTTCCGACTAGAATACCCCAATTTTCATATATGTTGTATTGAGCGGTTAACGGATTAAAGTCAACCTGAGTAAACAAATCTGTGGCCTGCGTGGATCCTTTGGTTTTAATAAATTGTTGATATAAACTTATTTGACTAGTGTCGCTTAAATTCAAATCCACCATGTACTGTCTTGGAGTAAAACCAATTAGGTTGTAGGCCAATAGGTCATTGTCTCTATTAAGATTGGCTGTTTGTGTGTTATAACTGTTGGCCAACTGATCAGCCTTGGTTGCCAAGTTCTGTAATAGTCCTTGTTGTATAGCATCATAGTTGCTCTTGTACCAGTCCGCATATTCAAACTTGAGTTTGGGCTGTATAATTGTTGCAGCCTGCCAATAACTATTTTTGTAAATGACAATGTCGCCTTTGGTGTACTTGGTGTTGGCCTTCCATGCCACTACGTTGTTTTGATTTAATATAAATCCCTGGGCATTTAAGGTACCGTTCCATTGAGTGCTCGTGGCCGCAATCAGCTTGAGACGATTTTGTCTTTCGCCTGTGACAGTATTGTAGATTAAATCGTTAAAGATTGTGCGATTGTCTAGCACCACCATATCTTCATAATCAGTGAATTTCAACTGTAGATAATTGATAGTTTGGCTTCCACCAGGTTCTGGATTTAATCTAAATGTATTTCCTTCTCGTTGAATAATCAAATTTCTAGCATTAAATGCCTGACGATTTTGATCCAACAACAAATTCTCTGGAGTGTAGGTCACAATGGAATCTACCACTGCACCAGCACGGAATGATATGACTTGGGTTGCAGATGGATTTAGGTTAATGATAGTCCCGTCAGCCCAACCTTGGTTAGCAAAGTATAGGAATTCCTGGGCCATCTGAATCCAGTCCAATGTATAGCCATTTTCTCTAGTGATAAATCTAAGACCTTGACTGCCTAGGTACTGGCCGTAGCTCAATAAAAAATCCACCACACTAGTCAAGTTGGTAAAGGTATAGCCGTACGGTATTTGTATTGTGCGGTCAGTGTATTGTTTAGGAACAGTTACTGATATGTTTCCACCTGTTAATGTTTGTGTAAGTCCAGTGACTTGGCTAGCTAGAGTTGAAAAATATGGAGTGACGGTACTGTAGCCATACACACTGTACCCACCATCAACTACTTCTACAATCACAGCACTGTAGTCTATTCTGTTGAATGGCTGATTTTTGTACAACAATAAGTTGTAACTTTCAGGAGGAATCAATAAACTGCTGTTTTGGCTGTTGGGGCTACCTTTCTCCAGGTACATGGCCAAGTTTTGTTGTGCAATAAATGACGCAGCACGATAGCACAGGCGCACATCTAGGTTAGCTAGGTCGGTAGTCAAGGCGTCGGTACTATCAATACCTAACTGTTGATTGTAGTCAATAATCCAGTTGATATAACTGGCCTTGCTGACGCCGTTGCCGTAGACTTGTATGTTTTGTGGTTGTATTCTATAGCGACCGTTATAAAGATATTGATCAAATTCTGCACTGTACTTGTACAGATCACGATCAGCAAACAAGCTGAAGAAATCTGCTGGGCGTGTAAGGATCAGCAGGCGCATAATGGCAAATGGATAACTTGAACTGGACCACCACGATGCTTCTACAGGGCCGCCATCGCCTACTTGCCAACTCTTGACAAACCCGTTGGGATTGTAAGCCCCCATAACACTGTAAAACGGTGGCAATAATTGCCCTTGACTATCAACTGGAATTACAGATGTTAGTCCTGCCCGTATATACTTGGGATTTATGTAAGGTGCAACAGGATCCTTAATCAACCCTGCTGCTAGATCTTCCCACAACACCAAGTTATCACTGGTGTATGGCGCTGGACCATAAGTGTTTTCCCACCAGTCAGGTTGTTCGCTCAGACCCAACATTTCCCATGGCGTGATATTTGGAGTTAAGGTATCGTAGAACCAACGATAAATTCCGCGCCAGGCACCTAACAACGGTTGTTGGTCAATTCTGTTGCCAGCCTGACTGTAGTTGTAGGTAAACTCATTGTCGGCTATATATGTCTGTGAGGTATAGTTTAACTTGTTGGCACCTACCCAGGCTAAGAAATTTTCACCTAGGATCTGATTAACTTCGGCTTGTGTATAATCTGTAGTGCGGAAATATCCAGGAATTACATCCTCGGCTACTACTGGAGGAGGGTTACCGTCGTTCTTAAGGTTATTAAAAATACGTTGTTCAAATTCCAATAGCACTTGGTCGCGAATGTCGCCAAAGGCCACAGTAATACTTCCATCGTGTCCTTGGATTACTGGCGTAGGATTTACATAATCTTCATCTAAGAAAATCTTAGGTTCATACTTAGGATATAGACCTAGCTTGGTAGGAGTGTTAGGAACAAAATTACCAGCCGTATCAGCATATTCATTGATGGTAACTACATCACCTACTGTTAATGGTAATAGGATGGTTAACGTAGAACTTTCGATGCTGACCACATATCCGTAATCACGAGTCAATAATATATTGTTAATATAAACACAAAGACCTTTATAGTTTGAAGTGGTAAAGTCATAGGTCTGTTCTGTGTTAAATCTGTTAGTAGTTATAGGATTAACAGTATAACTATTTGAAGTAAACACTGTGCCTGTGGGCAACATGTCGCTCCAATAGAATGGATTTATATTAGTTCTGCCTGTTGTAATTTGTGCAATCGACTGATCTAGTAATTTAGCCACGGTCCAATTGCCATAGTCTGCAATACTGAATGTGGTCACAGCATTCAACAACTGTGATTTAAATTTAATATATTCTGTGCTGTTGTAGGCAAGAGAAGCAAATATATTATAGTTGGCATCTCGCATGAAATAACCAGTTAAGGTTAACGGTGAGCTCTGTTGTAATATTTGTAAACCGTAAGGAACGATATTGCCTAGGTCTCTAGTGTTGTTTGCACCAATAGGAGGACCTTGTAATGCTATGAGATTTTCTGTAAGTCCAATGTAGTGATTGCGTATGGTTCCTAATGTAAATTGATCACTGTTGCCGTTTAGCGGATTGTTTTCTAAATTAATAGGAACTTCATAAAATCCAGCCGCGCTAACTTGGTCACTTAGCACTGTTACCTCAATTAAATCACCGGGTACATACATGGTCAACAAATTAATTGTAGTTGTGTTGGAGCCTACTGTGTACTGATAATTATAGGCCTCTTGAAATTGTCCATTGGCATATATTTGTACAGCAGGAACTATAGTATTAGCATTAACAGCCACGTCCAGCAAGAGTGGGTTGCCATCATAGGTGAATTGAAACTGCTGGCGTACCAGGCTAGGAGTAACTGCGGTCTGCCAACCAATTTCTCGGTTAAATGTAACTCTAGTACTGTATTCACGCACAAAGCCAGTACTAAGAGGTACTGTTTGTCCCGCGCTGTTGATAGTGTAGTTAAATGAATCCTTGTAGAAATTATTGTCAAACACAATGTCACCAATATTGGTCAGACTAAGATAGGTCAGTGGAAATCCTAGTATCAAATCGGGATCAGCATTGCCTATGGCATAACTGAATAAAGGGCTACCTGTAAAGTTTGAGCTAGGATAGATAGCACGATTGCCAAAGCTGATGCCGTTAGTGTCATAGATGTCAAACAATGGAGGTTGATTTACACTAATTTTTTGTTGTGCTTCAATCCAGGCCACACCATCATAGTAATATGACAATCCTTGTTCAGTGTTACCACTAACGATCACTGTTGTTTGATCTATTAGTGCTGTGGCAATAGGCATTAGTACAATCACAGGCACATCTACAATGGTAGAATCGTCAGCATTGGTGTTGGTAATAGCAAATTGTACTTCATACACTGTTCTACGCACTTCTGGATCGGTATCTGCAGCAAAAATAATTGTACTGCCGTTGATTAACGTGTAGCCGTCGGTGCTGTAACCAAGAGCGCCGTTGACGTTAGTTATAGCATCGGTTTGTACAGTATCAATAATGTCTACTGGTGCTAGGCCATCGGTACCAAAATCAAACAACCGTGTACCGGCTCGGAATTCTAGGATAGGTCTACGAGCACGGAATAAATTGTTTACTACGGGCGTTGTGTTATTATATTCAGCACTGGCAGTAATCACGTCAATATGGAACCAACGATTGCTTCGAGTCCAAGCATTGAGATCTAGGCTAGCACGGTTGATGGTCAAGTAATCTGGCACTGTGGGCTGATTTAAATTTCCATCAAAATTGTTAGAATCGTATGGTGTTGAATCGTATGGTATTGTTTGACTGTTGGTATAAGTCTCTGGAGTAACATAATCAAGTACAGATAATAACTGTATTGCTGTGCCTACTCCTTCTACATAGTATTCATTGTTTCGATAACCGGTAGGGTAAACATTGCCACGAAACACTACCTTCATGCCATTAGTAAAAGTTACTCCATTAGGGCTGGTGTAAGTAGGCGATCCAATGATAGCATCAACATCAATGGTAGTTGACATATCAAGATCAATTAAATTAATTCGTCCTACTATTTCAGGATCAGTGCCGTCCTGATAAAACAAAACATTTTTGTCAGCGGTAAGTAACGGAATTTGTTCAAAAAAACCATCTGCATTTTTATACCAACCAGTGCTGGAATACTCGGTACCAAACCCAACTGTAAATTTATTATTAAGATCTACATTTTCTACAAATTGCAATGACATGTAGATGCCACCGCCGCCTTCAGCAGTTAGATACTGTATGCGCCATACGCTATATTGCGTGGCCTGATCTGCAATAACAGTAGTTTGAGAAAAAGTAGTAGAGTCAAACGATCCAATTCCACTTTGTACATTACCTGCATTGAGCAAAGGATCAAAAAATGTAGTCTGTTGCCATCCTCCGGTATCGGGGTTTGAATCCTGTGTAATAAAAGCTATGGTACGATTTTCTAAATTTGTAATGCCATCAATACCATTGCGATTGGCCGCAAAAAATGGTTCTAAGAATTGATTGTTAATCTGATCAAATTGTAAGTTAGTAACCAAATCCACGGTGCCAATGCTAGGCATGTTGTAATAAAAATTCTGAGCTGTGGCTAGCGGCACGTCAAAAGTAACGGTGCCAAGGTCTTCGCCGTTGTTGCTCACACCTAGCACATCTCTACTGCTAATGTTAGGAGTTGCAATCACACGTCCATTAACGCCAGGATCGCTTTGTATCCAAAATCCAGGACCAGTACCGGGTGTACCGTCTACAATATTAAGTTGACCACGCAGGTTTATTTCTACATCATTGCAATAGAACAACACATCCGGAGCATCTTGAGGCACTGTAAATGTAATTAGACCATTAGCGGCACCGTTGTTGAATACTCCATCTGAGTACACATTGGTTGTGCCTAAGCTAAGTTCTGTTTTGAAATAAAATGCCCAAGGAAACGATTGTGATAGATTAAACACATAAGTGTTGCCACGAGTCAATGTCAGTGTAGGGTTTGGTAAAAAATCTATGTTCCAACTACTGGCATTGTTGTTAGTCACACGAAAGTTTACAGTTTCTGTTTGATTCTGGGCTACATTAAAAGTATAATTACCACCACGTACCAAAGTAATTGCTGGATTATCTCCAGCAATCCCCGAAAACGTATATACTCCATTGGCTCTAGTGACTGTGAAGTTATCGGTGAGCGGAATATCTGTAGATGACACATCTACTGCTAGTGGTCCCTCTGGAACCCAATAGTATTGGGCATAGTTTATAAATTTATCAAAGTCAACAAATGGATCCCAGGTATAATAGTCACTGGTATAAAGTCTATCACCGTTGTTGGTAAATGCCCCTTGTAATTGAAGTGCATTCGTGATACCAGGGTAAGTTATAGCATCCACAACTTTGCGAGTATCTTCAGGATTAACCTGTACTACTCCTGGCTCTAGTTGATAGTCTGTGCGAGTCTTGGTGGGCTCAACTACATACCGGTCATTGGCATTAACTCCAGGACCAACTCTACGGCCAATAAATCCTTGTGTCTGGGTATACTCTGGATTCTGAATCAACTGATCCAGAGTAGCAGACAAAAATTGTTTGTTAACCGGTGTTTGAAATATTTCTGGTAGGAAATCTACACTGCGAACTTGTTTCATCAAATTACTCCACTGCCTGGAGCAGTCTGTAGATTAGTACTGGTCAAGGCAGTGATAACTTCCACGTCGTTCACTGTGGCTCCGTTAACAAAAATTTGGTTAGGTGCTGACCTAATCTCATATAGGTCACCAAAGCTTTTTTGTGTGTCTAGCGGAACTAAAACTACACTACTAACAACGTCAGCAATGTTTTGATGAATATAGGCTGCAAGTTCACTAAAATAGAAAGTATCACCAAAGTTCCAAGTGTCAAGATTAAAATACGCATTCATGTTAGACACTACTAAATTTTTAATAGTACTAACACTAGCAGTGCTACCGTATGCTCGGATGACTTTAATTGTGGCTCTTAACGCTGGCTCTGCCTTTTGACCGAACAACGGTTGAAAGTCTACGGTGTTGAGAATCATGTTGTCAGATATCATTTTGTAATTTTGTAGGCCCTGGTAAGCAGTATTTAACTCATCTATAGTTGGAGCTTGTGGCTCTGTAACAGTGCCAGTAGTATCTTGCAACCAATTGATATAGGCAGTGTAATAAGCATTAGTGACCACGTATACATCAATGATGTTGGTGGAGCCAGGATCAATTCTGCTGGTCAACGGGCTGTTGTGACGATACTGAAAGTACAAGTCTTGACGGCCTACACGAGCAATGTAATTATAGGTTACAGTTAGTGTAGGATTACCTAAACTGTCTACTCCTAAGATGTAAAATGTTCCAGCATTATAATTAACTGTGGCAGCGCTAGTGGGATTATAAGCATAAAATACCTGGCCGGTCACATACTGTGTTTGAACTACTTGAATGTCTGCTAGAGTTGCATATTCACTGTTGACTATGCCTGCTTCAATTAACAAGTAGCGTTGTAAATTATCAAAGTCCACAGTGGCTTGGAAGAACACTAATTTCTGGGTAGGATCTATTGTGGGTGCTACAATTTCGTCAAAGAAATCTGGATTGACCGGTGCTAGGTCTCCGCCAGATCTATCAAAACTAACTACAACTTGGAAGTCGTCAACTAGTCCATCACTAAGCACAGGTTGATCAATAATGGTCAACACATTATCTGCGCCCATTGGAGCCGAACTATCTGGTTGGCTATTAACCTTAAGTACATTGATATAATCGCGTATTACTGTGCCAGTTCTGCTGTCGTAAATAGGATCGCTGGTGTAAAAGAAAAATCTAGTTTGCAACACGCTGCCAAAATAATATTCCAAGCTTCTTGAACCCACAGTGTAGGTTGCCCCACTGTAGGTGGCCTGTATTAACCAACTGGCATCACTATTGGTACCTGCGGTGCTTTGTGCATTGGATTGGCTCCAGTTTGCATCTACGTCAAGATTGCTGGAAGTGATCACATACCAAGTGTTAGTGAGATTATTATATCCTAAACCAAAATTCTGATTTAATGCAATTTGTGCAACCACGGTCTGTTGCACACTAGTAGGAATATCTGTGGTGAATACTGGAATCACTTGCACAGGAATTGCTCCTGTGGGTACAAAATTATTCAACACCACTGGACCAACACCTGATGGTAAATTACCCAGGCCTTGTGCTGTTCCTGCTAGATATACTGCGGTAGGGCTAGCCCAGATTGTGAGTTTTTCGTCTGGCTGTGTAGGGGCTCCAACTACTAATTGATTGCTAGCATTAAAATAATATCCTGTGGGTGCTGCAAATTCAACTAAACTGCCTTCAGTAATGTACTTGCCACTGTTGCTAGCAAAGACCCCAATAGATACTGGATTGCCTAGTGCATTTTCAAAATAGCCTGTGGTTTCGTTGGTAATTGAAGTACTTTGATGCCAAGTGTAATTCAACACAGCTAGATTAGGGCGTGGAAAATTAGCGTAGTAAAATTGTTGTAGGCCTGCTCTTAGTGCCAAGGGATTAATCTGATTAACTACAGCATCACTAATGTCATTGCTAGTCAACCAACTGAACTGAAAAGCGTATAAATTATTAGATTCATACAAGGCACCATCACTGGCAAATATGTTGGTGCTGGAATATTTTCCTGTGCCGTCTACTAGGTCAAGATAGCGGCTGGTGCCAATGCTGGCGCGATTAATAGCTGAACTTTTGAGAATGCTGTTGTATTGGGTAAACGGAAAGTTTGTATAGTCTTCGCCGTTGACCATACGGTTTTGTGTGTAGTACTGAGCCGGGGCACGTTGCTTGATCTCTTGAATAGTTTCACGTGCTTGAGCATTTGTCACCGGCTCGGTAATACCACAGGTAAATGTCAGTGTTTCAATTTGTCCTGTACGGCTTACGTAGCTGATAGGCACACTAACGCTTTGCATTTCCACAGGGTTAATAATGTAAGTCAGACCGTTGCTGGCGCGAACATAGGTACGGAAAGTGCCAACTGGTATAGTAGCAAATATACCATCACCAAAGTTTAAAGTGATCTGGTCATTGGTTCTACTGCTCACGCTATAGATATCTCTTGTGCCGGGTGCCAGTTGTTCTACTGCAGCCGCATACACACTTTGCACTCGTTCCCAAAAACCTGCAACATTACCCAAGTTGTCTAATTGATACAACCAAATGTCGGTGTTGTTGATGCCTTCAATATTGATAGCCACTGCACGATTGTCAATTCGCTCGGGCAAATTAAAATCTTGATTCTGTAGTACGCCTTGCTTGAATAAGAAGAAAAATCCTGTGTTGTTGCTAAGGAATCCTTGTTGATCGTTGCGAAACAATACATTGAATTGTCCATTGGGCAACGGAGGAGGTTCATACACAAAATCTGCACCAATAGATGTAGCATTAACCACTTCGAATGGCATATTTACTGTGTCTACTGTAGCAGTGTATGGAATCACTGGCAAGAACCCAGGCACTAAGTTAATGGTATATTCTTGTGTGTCTACGCCTAAAAGTGTTTGACGATTGCCAGGATTTCCAAATTTTTGTGCATTGGTCAGGCTGGCGTTGATAATTGTAATAAACTGTTCTTGCCAATCAAGGTTGGTTGGGTCAGCCCAGTTGACTGTAAGGTTGGCTAGATTAATGCCGTTGTAGTCGGTGAGATTTTCTGTGGTTGAGATAGAAAATACTTTGAGGTATCCGCTTGCTTCGGTGTTACGTTTGGGTGTATAGCTGACTAAATTTGCAAGTTTAACAACACTGTCTCTACGTTCTGCTGTGTCTAGATAGTTTTCTCTAGTGTTTAAATCTGTGCGAAATGCCAGACTTTGACCCATGAAAGCCATGACATCAAGCAGGGCAATAAACTCACTTGACTCAATGTAATCGTTAAATGTTTCTGGATAGTAAAGGCGCAAATAATCTACAAAACTCTTGCGTAGGGTTTCAAAATCATAGCTTTGAAAATCAGCTTCGCGGTAGGTTTGAAAGATTCGTTTCCAATCTTCAACGCCAAATATCACAGTTTGTCTTGAGGTTGTGGCCATAGTTATTCCAATGTTAAAGTATTTATGGAACTAATAATCTGGGTAGTTAAACGTAGGTGGCCGTGCGTTGTTGTTGATCAAAAAACAGACTTACTTGCTGTGCTGTAGTACTAGGTACTACAGCTAGGCCTAGTTGTATTAAGATGCCGTTTTGTTGAGGAAATACTTGTATGCCACTGATAAACACTCTAGGATCTCCGGCACATACCCGCTGGATTTCTGTGTAGATTGCTGACTGTGTTTCTGGAGTTTGATTTTCAAACAGGTAATTCCAGATTACAGTGCCGTAGCCAGGACGTCCCACTAACTCGCCTTGGCGTATGTTAAAGGCATTAAGCAGGTCAATTTTGATTAGATCAAAATCCACGGCTGTGAACTTTTTGTTTTGACCTATAGTGTTGAATCCAATAAATGTGGGCATGTTGTATTTACTCTATTAAACTATCTGATTTACACTGGTTCTGGCGCTGGCTAGCAAGTTATTGGCCTGTCCTCGGGCTTGGTTAGCCAGTCCCTGAGCTTGGCTAGCCAGTCTCTGAGCTTGGCTAGCCAGGCCTTGTGCTTGATTAAGTAGGGCCGTTCCTTGTCCTTGCAAATTTGTTAATACAGCTTGAGCTTTACTGATGTCAAGGGCAGCTCCAATGCTAGCTGAGCTAGGCAAGTCCGCTCCAAAACTAGGAACAGATATTTTAGAACTGCCAAGTATTTTTGTAAATGCTGTGTCAACTGTAGCACGATTTACAGTATTAGCAAATCCTGCAGCTTTTTCTACACCTGCAACGAGACCTTGTCCTTGTGCAATCAACGAGTTAACCTGACTTTGTGCTTGTGCAATCAACGCATTAGCCTGTGCCTGTGCCTGTCCTATTAACGCATTAGCCTGTCCTTGTACTTGACCAACCAAGGCGTTGGCCTGTCCTACTATCTGACCTTGTATCTGCCCTGCTAATGCTGTAGCTGATCCTCCTAATTTGTCTGCTAACCCACTGACGCTAAGATTAGATAATTTGTCACTCAATCCGCCAACGCTAAGATTGGATAAAGATGTTAGTCCACTGGTTAGCGTACTAGAAGCTGTAGCAGCAAATTGTGAAGCTTTGCCTAAAGTATCCATGGCTGTTTTTACTGACATTAAATTGGGAGTTATTCCAGAAGTAAGTGATCCTAATCCGGGTAGCCCGTCCACAGTTGGCAACAGTCCCTGTATGCCAACCAGATTAGAAGTAAGATTAGTCACAGGAGGCAAGTCGCTGGCCCATTGTGCTGTGAGCGCAGTTCCATATTGGCTAGAATTTGTAATTAATGCTGCTACTTGACCGTTTACATCGTTGGTGATTGTTGTTGTTGCTGTTGTCAAGGCCACATTGCTTCCAGTATAGACCGTGCCTACCACAGCTGAAACAGATTGGGCCGCCGGGGTTGTTATCACGCCAGTGGCTTGTAAACTTTCATACCCGTTTTGCATTAATCTTGCTTGAGCGTTATTTTGAGTTGCAGGACTATTAAGAAACTCGTCAAGTGAATAAATCCCGTTTAATCCTGTCCAGATAGCCGGAGCATTAAGCACCTCAACTTCTGTACTAGGACCGTTTTGTATAAACTGTTGCCATGTTCCTGGTTTCACATACCCAGCGTTTTCTAACTGTTGACAACTAAGTCCGTATTTGCCAGCTCCTCTAGTGTTAGTTATTGTTGTAGCTGGTTGATCTACTGTGTTAACCACTTGAGCCATGAGTGTTTGAATTTGTGTAGAGGTCAACGACCCTATTGCTGGTGCAGTAAATCCAGTGCCTGCAATTGCCGCTATATTGGCCTGCGTCACAGGATTAGTTAATGGCGTGTTAACTAACGATGGAATTGCACCTGTTGTGGTATTAATTGTAGGCAATCCATTGATAATAGCAAGGATTACTGTGTCGTCTACACCAGCGGTGCCACGATCTAAGCGACTGAGTTCAAACTTGGCCAAAGACGAGGTAGTTCCGCTAATGCTTTGCCCTGGAAGGAATCCTACTAGTGCGCCTGCAGCCACTTGACTATAAAATGTATAGTCAGCCTGATCCTGGGTAGTGCCAGCTGGGGCCTCCAAGGTAAATGTTGCGCCAGACGGAAGTGTATATTTAAATTGGCTCATTCTGCTGTAATTGTGTTGTCTGCTGGAACATCTGGAGCATCGGGCGGAGGACTTGGGGATCCACTAAATTTAACTGACACACTTACACCTTTATTATGATAAGGATATGGTTCATGTGTAGGAGCACGACTTACTATACTTTCCTCAGCAGACGGAATGGCTAACCAGCCAACACTAGCATCAAATTCAACCTTTGGATGTAGGTATGTGGTTAGCCCGGCAGGAGTCTCAACTTCGGCCTTTGGCCCACCGTTGAGTTGTATTTTACTGCCGTTAAGACTCAGTTCAGAACTTGCGGCCCAGCTGCCCAGCTGACTGCTTATAGCCACTGTTCCGGCACTTTTAATACCAACAGAGCCCTGACTAAACAAGGTCAATTGGCCCTTGTTTGATATACTCATATCGGTATTACTTTGCATGGTAGTACCTTTGTTGCTTTTCATGTTGATCTTACCGCCTGCAAACATATTAATGTCCTCGTCGGCATGTAAATTTATAGTGCCTTGTGTGCGTAAATTTACACTGTTGGATGTGTACACATCCAACGTGCCTTCTTGCCCCATTTCAATCCAGGCTTGTCCATTGGCGTGGCAGATATAAAAACAATCACCATCGTCACTCATAGTAATCTGATGACCTTTAGCTGTACGTATTCTAACTAGGTTGTCTTTGCCCGATAAGTCTCCGTCGTCCATGACCAGAGTATGACCCCCACGACGTCCAATGATGTTAATCTCTTCTAGTTTAACTCCGCCCGACTGAACCTGTTGTTGGATCGTTTTGTCACTTAAACCGCCTTGATAAATGGCGCGGCCCGGAGTACTAATACCGTAACAATTACTAGGACTTTCACGTTGACTTGAACTTGCAATTGGCCCTCGTACATTGTCAGTTATTAATCCTTGTTGAAACATTATACCTGCTACGTAACTTTGTACAGGTTTAGGCTGATCAAAAAATTTAGGATTACTTTCAATTGCTGCATTTTTAGTATTGATCTCCGTAACAGGCAATTGTGTTGCATCGGCAAAATATTTTTTTTGACTAGCATTATTCGTTTGAAAATTCTTAACAGCACCAATAGCTGGAATCATTTGATTGGCACCTTGATTTGGCACACAACCAACATAATAACCTTGTTTAGGATCGCCGCCTACAAAGAAACACAATACACTAACACCCAAGTCTGGTGGTGTGAACCACATACCATAACTATTGGTGTTTCCTGGATATTTTCCTGAACCGGCACTGGTACCAGACTGTGGGGTTGCTCCATAGTATGGAGGACAATAACTTACGGTTCTCCATAAACTTTTATCAGCGAGGTTAGGTGAGCCAGTTTTTGTAATTGCTCCAAATTCTTCAATGTAAACTTGTAATCGGCCGCTACGGGTGTTATCAACATTGTTGACGACAATGCCGATATATGGACCCATTTCCGCTGGTTGCCCGCCACGGTCAAATTTATATCCCTCGGGCCGGCCTTTACTGCGTTGTACGTTTTCTGCCATTATGCATCATCCCTTGCTATTTGTTGTGGTGGAGTAGTTACTACTCCATATTTGGCAGCACTGCGAGCATTTGCGGCTGCATTTTCTCTGTTGTTTTTTGCTATGTTATTATAGTAGGCAGCTGCATATAAATCTCCAGACGCAGTTGCAGCATCTGCTGCGGCCTGATTTTTAATAGCTTTGGACGCTTGGTCGTCAATATTATTATTATTGGCAGGTGCGTCACTGGCATTAGGCGGCGCTGCTACTGATTCGCCACTGCCTGCAAGTCCAGCATTGAAGTCAATATCTCCACTAGAGGTTGGGTCTCCCGGCGGTGGTGCTGGTTGTGGAGATGCCGGCGGTTGATTTTCTGGGAACTCCTCAACTTCGGCTGCACGGTATAAGGTTCCATCTTTAAATGTATTACCTTTACTATCAGCAGTGTACGTTTCTTCTTCGTCACCAAACCCAGTACCTGGTGCATTTGTGGTACGACTAGGCAGAGTTCCTGCAATATTTCTATTTGTATTAGCAGACGAGCGACCATCACTAGCAGCTGATTTTGGTGTTGTACGTTGTAACAACGTACCTTTAAGATTCTGTGTAAATTTGCCTTTGTTAAATTCACTTGTACATGTATTGGCAATGTATACATAACTTTCGTTAAGTGGTTTTGCCTGAATATTATTTTGACCAACACTTCTGTTATTAACATCCATAAGTCCTGTGCGTAAATCATAGTCAGTAGGAGTGTTGATTACAATTTCAAACAGTATTTGTTGGCTATCAAAATTAATTGTGCCATCTGGTAAAAATGCGCCAGCAATAAAACTATCTTTACCAGGTGCAGAAAACGATGCTTCACCTTGTTGTAGCCATGCAGGGTCGCCTACAATGGTCAAATTGGCTGTGCCTAAGTCTGCTGGATTATACAATGAATCAGCTAAGTTTGCCGCAGGTTCGTTGGTTCTAAGATCAGCACCCTGACTGGACTGACCACTGCGTGGTTGATGGGTGAGCTTGGCGGTTGTAGTCTTTGCTACATCAGTATTTCCGCCAGACAGCACATAGTTATACAAGGAGTTATAAGTTTGTTCATAACTGAGTACCTGGGTATTTTGTCCTGTAAACCAGTAGTTATATTGTTTTTGTGCTCCTCTGTAGATTGGAGTTGTAAAGTAGTTGCTGTTGGTCGTAAAGATTCGATAAGGACTTATAATATATTTTACTTTATAGGCATAGTCATTGCGTTTTGGGTCCCATTTAATAGGCACACACTCTAAATTAATTTTAAACCAAGCTACATTTTTTCCAGGGCTCCCATTGATTTTTTGTTTTTGTGTATTTTCTATCACTTCTGCTGTTTGTTGGGATCGTATATAACTGCTGTTACGCATGGCCTGGTCAATGACTTGAACAATTTGTTGGCCTGCTGTTATTGTAAGAATTCTACTGTTAGGATCTACTGCTTGTTTTTCTTTAAGGATTTGATCCCCGGCAGTTTTTGCTATTTGTGGACTTGTATTTTTAAAATCAGTTCCGGGCACAGTAATCTTTGCTTGTTCAAGAACAGAGTCGGTAAATTCTATGCTGTACTGGTCGGCTACAGTGTAAATTTTTTGATCAACTAAATCTTTTTGATACTGATTCAATGCTTCCATCAATCCTTTGCGTATGGTCAATTTTGGACTTGGTGCAGATGCAGCAGTGGGTGGTGCAGATGGCGGACTTTTTCCATTACCGTCTTGTTCTTGCCTTTCTTCTTCGGTCAACTGTTTTGTTCTTGTTGCTGTTGCTGTTGATGTGCCAACTTCGGCACTGCCTGCCAATGCTTCTTTTACTGACATGCCGCTTAATTCTACGTTATAAGGAATGGTGCCGCGACTTTGCCCTACACCAATTTGATATTGAGGTGCTGTGGCTAGAATTTCGTATTCAACTAATTTATTGGCCACTTTAAAAGTAAGTTTACTAATGGCCATGGGATAGTATTTCTCCACAAATGCTGCACCAGTAGACGGAACAACAGCGCCAGATATTCCAGGAACATTGCCAATTGGGTTTGTGGTGCCGTTTGCTTGACCCGCTTGCACCAAGTTCCCGTTTGCATCATATCCAAAAAATTTAATAACCAACAAATATAATGGCGAAGCATAGTTTTGTTTTTTACTTGCAGCACCTAAATACTGTTCTACAGCCCGGTCAAGATTAGAAAGCAAAGTAATTCCATTTGGTTCAATCAAGGTCATCTTAATAGTGCTTACATTGTGTGCGGCATTTGTTCCTTTGCCTTGCAGTGTGGATTTGAGTTCAATTTTATCAATGTAATAATCGTCACTAAAATAAGGATTACGGCCACCGACTGGGGCACCACCACTTTGAAATAACAACTGAGTACCATTTAGTGTTTTTTTTCTACTTTTGACCATCTGTTGAAATGTTTCGGGCTTCATTAAATATACTGATGCTTGATAAGTGTAACTGGCATACTGATCAAGCACGTTGGCCTGTGGCACAATTGAGCCTTCGCCAAACAAGTTATCAACCGCAGTAACTGTGGCGTTTTTGGTGCTGACTGATGATCCGGGATTATCGTCTGGCCGAACACTGTCAGCAGAGCTGGAACTAGTGCCCGATCCAGCTCCGCCTGATGTAGGAGCTTGGGTAGGGCCATCGTCGTTGGCACTAGTTGGCCCGGGCTGAGTTGGCGGAGTTGCGGGTTGTGGGGTAGCTTGGCTTTCGCTGGTTGTTACTGTATTAGCAAGCGGCGGTACATTTGCAGTAGTTGAAACTTCCTTTCCGTCAACAGTTGTGGTATCTGCTGGCGGCGGATCTACAGGGGTTGCTCCTGAGGCCAATGACCGTTCGTATTGATCACGCTGAGATTCATAAAAAGTGGCAACTCGTCCGTTGTTTAATCTAAGGGTACCTATTATTGGCGGTACGGTATAATTTGCCATGTTAGAATCCCAACACTGTCTTTAAGGTGTCAATTTTTGGCAGATAAATTACAGTACCTGCTTCAAAGTCCATGGGTGGAGCAGTTAGGGTGTTGGGGTTGCGTTGGTAAAACACCCACCACAAGCCAGCGTCACTATACAAGTCAAATGCCAACAGATCTGGTCTGTATTGGAACGTGGTATTGATGGTAAACAGGATGTCGTCGGTACTTTTGGGTATGGGTCGATTGATCATAACATCTAAAAAGAATTGACTATACCCTGTGTTGAAGTAAGGACTAGTAGAGGTGTAATCTGCAGCCATTACCAAAATCCTCCTTTGAGTAAGTTACCGTTGGCAAAGTTTTTAAGGCTAAACTGTTTGCTGACCTGCTGACGAGTCTGCACTGGCAACAAGGTAATGTCTATATCTATCTTGCTAGGCACATAGGTAGGATTACTTAACAACCCCTGCAAGGGTGCAGGTATGGCATTTTGTGCGCCAGGGGGCAGGAAGGCAGTGGCCAGTCGGGTCACAGTTGGCGACACAGCATTCAGTGTAGTAGAGTATAAATTTTGTAAGGGTTGTAAATTTAATCCTAGATTGTTAGGCGAACCGGAACTGATATAATCTACCTCAGCCGGTAAGTTGTAGCTAAAACTGCTGACCACACAAGGATGATTATTAAATTGATAATCACCTAGTCCGCTAAGGAATACCAAGGGTGGTGGGCTTCCACGTTGTGCATCCTGTCCGTAAAACATTTTTGTCACACTACGGAAAAAATGTATCACTGCCAGCACATAGGCCGCGTCGGCTGTGCTTTGTGCTGTGAATGTTGCTTTTAAAGAAACTGCATCAGTATAACTGTTTTTATAAAAATAACCACGATAGTTTGAGTGTGTTAAATCATAAGTGTCGTAATTGGCTTTGTAAGCGGTGCCAATTGTTGGGGTGTAGGGAAATATTACGCCGTTGGTAACCTTTAGTGGTTGTAGTAATCCGGCATCTGGAGCATTGTATAGATACGTAGCGCCCGGGGCCAATCTCAATGTCACACGCCAGTCAGTGTTGGCTGGCATCTGTTGTGACAAACTCATGTTGGTTTCTTGATTCTGTGCCTGGATCACTTGAGACGACACTTCGCTTTGCCCGCGGGCTGTGGCTTCATCTCGATATAATTGTGCTTCAACAATACCAACTTCGGTGTCAACGTTGCCGGCATCTACACCGTTGGCTGCGGCTAGTGCGTCCAACTCTTTAGCGGAATATTTGACTTCGCTGGCAGGAACTTGAGTTTCATTTTGTTCACCGTAGCCAGAAGTATTGCCGTCCTGTTGTGCATCAGCAGGTGGAGTGGCCACAATTTCACCAGAACCGGCTTGTGGATCTGTGGCGGGACTCACTGTTGCAGGCGGCGGCGTTCCGGTTGCCATAGCTTTGTTTTGATCCAACAGCACTTCATTCTGGACCTTGCCGGTTTGTAAATCTACCTGTTTGCCATCTTCATAAACTGCGGTTACAGCGCCGCCTGAATTTTTAACCTGGGCTTGAAGTTCTGTGTTAGACATGGCGCTGCCGCCGATGCTGTTTGTGTAGTCAGCGGCTGCCTGGTAGCTGTCAAAGTTTGTTAATTTTCCAGTTTTGTCGTCGTAGACAGAATAAGTCGACACAAATTCAACCTTTCCAGTTTCCTTGTATAACTTGGCATTTAGTGAACGGTCTAATCCGATTGATGGCGCTGATGGCATGTTTATTTTCCTATACAATATTTATCGTAAAAATAAACCACCCAGATAATGATTTAAAGGTTGACAAGTGTGGTTTTTGTGCTACAATAAATACACTATTAGGAGATCAACGAGTGTCAACTACACCCACAAGAACACCAGCAAAAACGAATTATTTAAATAATCGTGACATCTTAAAACAAATACACCTGAGCAAAAATACCTACTGTAGCTACCTAGATCCTGTGGCAGATCATCAGTATGACATCATTTTGCCCACCTTGGCCCGGATCAATCAACGCACCATTGCCGAAGCCAGACGCAATCGAGCCGATAGACTCAAGCGTGAAGGTACAATTGTAGACCCTAAAAAGATACCAAATACCGACCTAGTGTTCCGCATTACCTGTTGGGATCACATACCCATGGCACCCAAAAAAGTACCCAAGACTGCGGCAAAAAAGAAAAAAATTGAGGATATCTTTGAGCTGGAACTAGACGCAGAAGAAGATCCCCTGGCAGAATTGCTGGACATTCCTGTGTTGGATGAAAAGCATGTGCGTCTAAACTTTCCACCATTTTATCATTATCGGTTGGATGAAAACAAACAACCGTTCCAGGTAGGCAAAAGTCACTGGGTTGGCGATTTTGAAACAGGTGAATTCAGCAAGGATCACGGCAATGCTACACGCACACTTGCTACCATGTATATGAAATTATGTGAGCGTTATGCTACTCGTAGTAACTGGCGTGGCTATACCTACAATGAGGAGATGAGGGGGCAGGCCTTGTTACAGTTGAGTCAAATTGGTCTACAGTTTGATGAAAGCAAAAGTCAAAATCCCTTTGCCTACTACACAGCGGCTATCACTAACTCATTTACCCGTATATTAAATTTAGAAAAGAAAAATCAAAATATTCGTGATGACATGCTAGAGCAAGCAGGACTAAACCCGAGTTGGACTAGGCAAAATGCTGGAAAAAAGAATCCTAACTTTGGCGCTGTGGTCACAAACATTGACATTGCCGAATACAACGACGAAACTTAACCAGACCAGTTGCAAAACTTGTTTTACTCCTGTATACTATAATCTATGAGTCTATTTAAAAAAGTAGCAGTCTGCACCGATATCCACTTTGGCCTAAAGTCAAATAGTCAACAGCACAATCAAGATTGCTCTGATTTTATTGATTGGTTTATAGATACAGCCCGATCCAATGGATGTGAAACTGGCATGTTTCTCGGTGATTGGAGCCATCAACGTGCGGCTATTAACATGCAGACCTTGCAATATAGTTTGCGTAGTTTGGAAAAATTATCCAAAGCCTTTGACCGTTTTTATTTTATTCCTGGCAATCACGATTTGTACTATCGTGACAAGCGTGATATCTATTCAACAGAGTGGGCCAAACACATACCCAATATCCAAATTGTTAACGATTGGTTCCAAGACGGCGATGTCATAATCGCTCCTTGGTTGGTTGGCGATGACCATAAACGCATACCAAAAATGTCAGCCAAGTACATGTTTGGCCATTTTGAATTGCCACACTTTAAAATGAACGCCATGGTAGAAATGCCAGATCACGGTGAAGTCAAGGTAGAGAGCTTTGGAGGCTTTGACCGAGTGTTTTCAGGGCACTTCCATCTTAGACAGCAGAAAAAGAACATCAACTATATCGGTAACTGCTTTCCACACAACTATGCTGATGCCGGTGACAGCAATCGAGGTATGATGACGTTGGAGTGGGGCAGTGAACCGGTGTATCATGCGTGGCCTGGTCAACCCTTGTATCGTGTGCTTAAACTAAGTCAAGTAATCGATAATGCACCTAAAATACTTGTGCCCAATATGCATGTTCGTGTAGAATTGGACATTGACATCAGTTACGAAGAAGCTAATTTTATCAAAGACACATTTGTTAAGGATTACAACCTAAGAGAAATGGCATTGATTCCTGTTAAAAGTAGTGCTATAGATGCTGACATGGCACCCGGAGAAGTCAAGTTTGAAAGTGTAGATCAGATCGTAACAGATCAACTGACCAACATTGAGAGTGAATTTTACGATCCCAAGTTGTTATTAAAAATATACCAAAACTTATGATTATAAAATTTTTAATTAACTATCCTTGTTCAAAAAAAAAATTACCCGTAGATATTATTTTACAAGATGCTGACTATAATATTCTGCAACAAACCCAGATAGATTTACAAACCAAACACACAATTGTTGAATTACTTTTTGATTTTCCTCCTATCAAGTATACAAATCTAACTATAAGTTTTTCTACAGTAGACTTAGATATTGTCCGTTCACCTATTGTAGTAAAAAATATAGAGTTAGATAATTTTTATTCTTTACCCAGTATTACTCATTCGGCACGCAGAGAATTTACCAAAGAATTTCTAACGTATGCTAAAGAAAAAAACATTTATTTAGATTTGTCAACAGTCGATGATAATTGTTTAAGTTTTGTTGGTAAATTAATTTATACGTTCAAATGGCCATTTTACAGAAACATAGTTTATGAAAAATAAACATATTATTAATATCGGACTTCCAAGATGTGCAACTACGTGGCTATGGAGTAATTTAGCAACGCATCCAGCCCTAAACAATCCTCAATACGAAAAAGAAAATCCTATTATGTTAGGGGCTGATTTTAACTCGTACCATAATTTTTATAGTCAGTATCCAGTTTCTGCTAATTTTAACCCAGGTCTTTACCTATTAGATACTGATCTAATTAAGCAACTTGGACAAACGGCCACTCACATATCATTTTTAGTGCGGGATCCGTATGGGTGGATTGAACGATACTACGATTTTTTAAATCAAGATCTCTTTCTGAAAGATTCTTTAATTAACACTCAGTTAATAGATTATCAAACAATATGCACACGGTGGCTAACAAACATACCACCAGAGACTAAATTTAAAGTTTTATATTATGATGACATTGTAAAAACTCCAAAACAATTTTTATCAGATTATTTTACTTTTTGTGATCTAGATATTGTAATAAAATCCGACTTTGATAAAATAAAAAATGCATCCACTCAAGCAACTCGTACCAGTTTAGTTTTTTCCGCAATGGAGAAAACAATTATTAATCAATATATTACTAATTTTGGTAATTTTATCAAAAAAGATTTATCTCATTGGTACCGTTGATATCAGATAACAAATAAAAGATAATCTACACAAACTTTATCTTTTTCATTGCAGAAGTTAAAAAAAATTGTTATAATATAAATCCATGATCCATATAAAAAATCTAACCGTTAAAAACTTTATGAGCGTAGGTAACGCTACTCAGGCAATCGACTTTGACCGTAAGGACTTGACGCTTGTCTTAGGCGAAAATTTAGACCTGGGTGGTGACGGATCACGTAACGGAACCGGCAAGACTACAATTATCAATGCTCTTAGCTATAGTCTATACGGGCAAGCACTCAGCAATATCCGTAAGGATAATCTTGTAAACAAAACCAACAACAAGAATATGTTGGTCAGTTTAGATTTTAGTGTAGGTGGCAAAGATTATCGTATCGAACGTGGTCGTAAACCCAACTTGCTAAGATTCTTTGTAAACAATCAAGAACAAGCGGTCACCGATGAAGCACAGGGCGACAGCAGAGAAACACAGGACGCTATTGAACAAACCTTAGGACTAAGTCACGATATGTTCAAACATATCCTAGCACTTAACACTTATACAGAACCTTTTTTAAGTCTCAAAGCAAACGATCAGCGTACTATCATTGAACAATTATTAGGTATTACCATGCTGAGTGAGCGTGCTGACAAGATTAAAGAACATAATAGAGCTACTAAAGAAGGCATTACACAAGAAGAATTCCGTATCCGTGCTGTTCAAGAAGCCAACAAACGTATTGAAGAACAGATCGAATCATTGAAGCGTAGACAAACATTATGGGTCACTAAACATGGCGAAGATATCAAAGAACTTAAGAAAGCCCTTAAGGCGTTACAGAATATACAGATTGAAGACGAGATTGCGGCGCACAAAGATCACAAGGCGTGGGATCAAACCAGGAAAGATATCAATGAACTATCTGGTCAGATCTCGCGGATCAAATTGGATATTAATCGAGAAGAAAAGCTGGCGGCCAAACTATCAAAAGAAATTGAAACGCTCGAGAATCATGAGTGTCATACGTGCGGACAGGCCTTCCACGACAGTAAGCACGAACAAGTCTTGGAAAGCAAGAAGACGGAGTTGGCTACAGCTCGAGCGAGTGGCCAAGAATTTAGCACCTTATTATCAGAGTTGGAGACTGCCCACACAGCCTTGGGCACGTTAGGCAAACCACCTAAGATGTTTTATGACAAAGAGTCAGACGCTATACAACATCAAGCTACATTGGCTAACTTAGAACAACAGATTGTTGCTAAACAAACTGAAACAGATCCTTACGGTGAACAGATTGAGGAAATGCAACAACAAGCCTTACAACAGATAACATATGACGCACTTAATGAACTTACTCGCTTACAAGAACATCAAGAATTCTTGCTCAAGTTGCTCACTAGTAAAGACAGTTTTATCCGTAAAAAGATTATTGAACAGAATCTTAGCTATCTAAATGTCAGGCTCACACACTATTTAGATCGTGTAGGGTTGCCACATACCGTGGTATTCCAAAACGACTTGACTGTCAGTATCGAAGAGTTAGGCCGCGAGCTAGACTTTGATAATTTAAGTCGCGGTGAACGCAATCGTTTGATTTTAAGCATGAGCTGGGCATTCCGCGATGTGTTTGAGTCCTTGTATCAACCTATTAATCTATTGTTTATAGACGAAATGATCGACAACGGCTTAGATACAGCAGGTGTAGAAAATGCGTTAGCTTTATTAAAACACATGAGTCGTGAACGACACAAGAGTATTTGGTTAGTAAGTCATAGAGATGAACTAGCTGGTCGAGTTGAAAATATTCTCAAGGTTGTCAAAGAAGGCGGCTTTACCAGTTACAATACGGATGTGGAAATAGCGTGACATTAGCTACTTGGCACTTTCATATTGAAATAAGTTCAAAGTGTACATTACGTTGTCCTCGGTGTGCTCGTCAAGAAGTTCCAGACAGTTTAATTAATACCGAATTAAATTTAGAATTTTTTAAACGTAACTTTACTCCAGACTTTATTCTATCTAATTTAGAAAAAATTACATTTTGTGGAGATGATGGGGATCCTATATATGCACACGATCTCATTACGGTTGTTGAATACATTAAAGGCATTAAGCCTGTTGAGATTGTTATTATTACCAACGGCTCACACAAGAAACCAGAGTGGTGGCAAGAACTAGGCAGTGTACTCACTGACAAAGATACTGTTCATTTTAGTATAGACGGTTACGATAATGCTAGTAATAATTTGTACAGGGTAAACAGTGATTTTGTATCAATCATTCAAGGCATTGAGACTCTTAGGCTTACAAGCAAATGTAGCCTAGTATGGGCGGCTATAGCATTTAAGTTTAACGAAGCCCAAGTTGACTATATGCAATCTCTAGCAGTAAAATTAGGAATGGATGCGTTTCAACTTACTAAATCTACTAAGTTTGGTAGCGTGTATCCTAATTATGGCACCAACGACCCACTCGAACCTAGCAAAAAGTTTGTCAGCGGATCGCATAGATTTGAAAGAAAGGTTACAATATTAAGTTCACGTGGTCTTAATTCACAAGTAAACAAGCAGAATATACAATTATACAACTCAGTGCAAGAAGTCAACGGTGTAAAACCCCTGTGTGAAATTGGCAACAAAGGGCTTTACATTGATGCACAAGGTAGATTATTTCCCTGCTGTTGGGTAGCTAACCGATACAGTCACAACTCACAGTGGAAAGATCTTGCTACTAAATTTGATTTAAATCAGCGCACACTTACCGACGCAGTAACTGATAATTTTTGGGAGACAACATTTAAAACGTTTGGGTGGCAAGAATGCCAAACTAAGTGTGTAGCAGGCAGGGTTGATGAAAAATATGCAACCGAGTGGTAAAATGATAACTATTAGTCCATGGTATGGTTGTACGAAAACTCTCAAATTGAAACGTTACCCGAAGATTGTGTCGGCTTTGTTTATTTGATCACAAATAACGTATCTGGTAGAAAATATATTGGAAAGAAATTAGCAAAATTTAGTAAAACCACATACAAAGTAGTAAAATTAAAGAACGGCAACAAGAAACGTAAACGAATTAAAAGCAAAATAGATTCTGACTGGCAACTGTATTATGGCAGCAACGATCAACTCAACAAAGACATTGAGGCGCTGGGCGCTGACCACTTCACAAGAGAAATATTATTTTATTGTACATCAAAGGCCGCGTGTAGTTACATAGAAGCTAGAGAACAATTCAATCATAGAGTATTAGAGTCAGACGACTACTACAATGGGCAGATAGTGTGCCGAATACACGGTAGTCACATAAAAAACAAAATTTAAACCAGATAGGCAACAATCCGCTATGTTTGGTCTAGGATGCTAGACTTGCAAGGAGGAACGGTGAGATACCCGGTCCGGATAATCTTGTGTGCGAAAGGCAATTGCTAACTTAAGGCAACAAATGGTTTGAGCTCTGTAGAAAAAGATACAACTCATGCTCGTAGGACTTGGATTTGTTATCGGGTCACTAGGGTTCCGTTGATTTGTGAAGCTAGAGTAGGGGGTACCGGTCAACCGCCTCCGTGTATGGTGGTACATACAATCTCTTTATAATAAATGACTGCTGTCACTCGGATAATGTGAAAAGAGTCAATTCACCGTGCATACGGTGAATTGTGACCACATAATCTGGATAATGCGTAAGAAGAAACAATGTGTCTGAGCTAAAGCGAAAGACACAGATTAGCGTAGCTAATCTTTTAGTACCACTTAGAATGTATCAGGATAATCTCGCCAAAGTGCATGTTGAATGTCTCCTGCAACAAATTGATTAAAGCTACGATGTTTGTCTTCGAGTTCGCCCTTTAGTGGAGCAACACGATGGAATGCTTCATCAATCTGTGCCATATCCTTAAATTCCATAATAATAAACCATTCGGGCATGTCTGCTACACTGCGAAAACCCATCTTGCATCGAGTAATTCTAAATGATATCATTTTATCTTCGTCTACAAGATGTTGCAAAAAACCCTTCATGTTGTTTACAAAATCAATGTCGCTAATGTCGCCTTCTTTGTTTGCCCATATTGTGTATAAGTCTGCCATTATTTTTTCCTTGAGTGGTAAAGTACATACATAATTATATGAAAATTCAGTTCAGTCATAATTTTGGTCACCAGGAACAAGGCGAATGTTTTCACTTTGGGTGCAGTCTAGTTGATGTTTCTCCAGAGGAATACGATACAGCACTGGCCATGGGATTCCTACTCACAGTAGATCGAGGCCAGGCACACTGGTATCAAAGCCGTAGCTGTCGTGTGCGTACTACCGACACCAACTATGCATTAATCCAATCAGCACATATAATGAGCAAACCCCTGCCCGTGGCAGAAATGGATCATATCTATACTGCCTATTGCTACTACAAAAAGTTTAAAAAATATTTTGAAGTAGGCGAGCACTTGCCGTTTGATCAGTTTATGGCCTACTACAACGATAGCAACGAAATGGTAGCTTGGGCCAAACTCAGACACTACACGCCGAGGTCAATCGAAACAGCATTGTTTGTATGGGACTATAGCGTACCTTCTAGCAGATTGGGCAGTTGCAGTTTAGAACACGAAATTGCCTGGGCTAAACAAGCCGGGTATGAATTTGTTTATCTAGGACCCGGATACGAGCGCAGCAGTTTGTACAAGGCCGACATACAAGGATTTGAGTGGTGGGACGGAGTAGAGTGGACAGCTAATGCAGAACAATATCGCCAACTATGTCGACGCGACAGCAAGATTAAATCTGTCGCGGATCTTTACGATGTCTAAACAAGGCGGTTAAGTACTCTTCTGGCCATGTGTCATAAAAGCCCTTCTTGGCAACAAGTTGGGCTTTTTCATTTAAGTCGCTGAGACTCTGCACTAATGCTAGTGCGTAGGTTCCTTGATTCATACTAACACCGTTGACAATTTCTGGATCACCCGGGTGATCCTCTAAAACCAATAAATTATTTGGTAATAAAAATTCTTTATTGGCAGTTTCTAAATCCTTACTAAAAGACTCATATGTAAAATGTTTAGGATCGTAGACAATGACAACAACACTCTTGCCGCCCAATCCGTTTTTACTAATTTTAATCAAGTCGTGCAGGGGTGCTAACCCTAGTCTAACCTCGAAGTCTCTGTCTAGTCTGGCTTTTCTAGCATACGGACACGGAGCCCAGCCTCCTAGGGCTGGGTGCGGAACCTCTACAAACGTTTCTATCCAGCGTTCTATTTCGTATTGTACTGTGTCTAATTTTAACATTAAAAGTGCGGCATTCCGGATTTCTTAGTTGTTTCGTAATTGTCTTTGACAATATCGTTGATAATGCCACGCTCTTGCTGACTCATCTGCATGGCTTCTTCATATGTTACACCGCCTCTCATATACCAACACAATTTTAAAACATCAAGCCGAATGTCGCGTGTTTCTTTTTCCATAGCATCAACCATGTTGGAGATGCTATCAGAGTCTAGTACTAGGAGGCGTTCCCGAAAAAATTAGACATATCTAGTGTAAACGACTGTTTGTATGGTTCGGAACATTCCTCACAGGTCACACTAACTGGAGTTAGATCAGTTGCTTCTCGAAGTTTAACAGTATGATCGCGTATTTGATCAAATACATGCTTTGGGCAATTTTGCAAAAACTCTAATATGCTAGGTTTATCGGTGACCATAGCATCTGCGGTTTTAATTACTGCAATTGACTCGGCTATTGATTGAATAGTAAGTTCGGTTATTTTTCTAAAAGCGTCGCCCAATTTTATCAACTTTTCTTCTTCAGATAATTCAGCACTATTCACAGCCTGTACAAGTTTTTGATCTTCAAAGTTGGTCCTGCTAACGGCATTGACCTGACGATAGGTTAACGGTGTAAAGTACACTGTCAAATCGCCAGCGCTAACAGACTCGTCGTAATTGGGACTGCCAAGATTATCAAGCACAGTTCGCAAGTCTATAGTTAGTGCATGAATATGGCCGCATTTTGGGCAGGTACTACCGATTTCCATTTCGTGCCCGTAGCTGGCCAATCGTACAGACACCAGCAAGGTATTAAAGTCAACCATGGGCATTTGCCACGGATCTCGAACGGCCGGCACACAACTTCCAATGATATCTATAACAGCTGACCCGTTAAACAATGCATCGGGTGTTCTACTAGTAATTTCGTCAATAGCAGTCATTGGCAAAATTGGTATTTCGCCGTTGGGAGGCAGTTCCAGTGCGCCTGCGGGGTAGTATTTTCCGCCACTGGGCAAACGCACATGAATCACTGGTTGTCGAAAATATCGACGTAAAGGGTTGTTAGTTTGGGTCATTTTTGTCCACCATAAATATAACATTACTTATTGGATAAAAACGTATGGCTTTAGAAAATCAAGAACTACAGCAGATGGCAGAAGACTACCGCAATGCAATGCAAGGAATCACTGCGGCTACTAAAGATGCTACTGTAGGGCTTGATGCATTTAAGAAAACAGCTAAAGGACTACCGCTTGACATAGCCAAAGGCATGGGTGGGTTTGTTAACGAAATTACTAAGGGAAACACTAGCCTTAGCAGCATGAACACAGTAGTTGACGTAGCTGCAAATGCTGTTAGCGGTTTGGCAAAAACAGTTCCGGTATTTGGCGAAGCCCTGTCAGCAGCAACCAAGGCAGTTGCTGAAGGCGCTAAACTAGTAGTTAACCAACTGGACGCAACAGCCAAAACATTCAACGCCATGTCAGCAACAGGAGCTCTTGTTGCCGACGGCATGACAGGCTTATCTCGTCAGTTTACTACCGCTGGTTTAAATTTACAACAATTTCAAAAAGTTGTTACTCAAAACTCTGTAGCATTAGCACGTTTTAGCGGCACAGCCGGCGACGGCGCAGAAGAGTTCAGCCAAATAGTTGGCAATCTAACACAAAAACAAGATACTGACTTACGTAAGATAGGCATGAGTGCCGAAGATATTTCTTCCACAACTGCTGCTTTTGTAACACAACAAACAAGACTAGGCAAAGCACAGTCTATGTCTACAGACCAGCTAACTGCTGGATCTAAACAGTATGCAATGGAATTAGACTTGTTGAGCAAAGTAACCGGTCTCAGCAGAGACGCAATTCAAAAACAACAAGATGCTGCCTTAAGCGAAAGCAAATTCCGCGCCAACTATGAATTAGCAATGCGAAGTGGCGACGAAGATCGAATTCGCGGCGCCAAAGCAATGATGACCTTGCAAACTCGCATGTCGTCGTTTGACGCAGAAATGGGACAGGGAGTCAGAGATCTATCATCAGGCGTAGCTGATACAGATGCATCGATTAAACTGCTGGGCAGTACTGGTGGTGCTGCAAGCGACATTATGGCACGACTTAAAGCTGGCATGATTGATCAAGATCAAGCACAGAATGAATTGGTTGGTGCTATGGAGCGCCATAGTAAAGCACAGTTAGAAACAGCAGGACAAGTAGGCGATGCTCCGGGTGTGTATTTAAAAGCCGCCGGTGTGATGGATGCAATCAATGCCAAAAATGAAGGTGCCTACGAAAAAGCTGCAACAACACAAGCTACACAAGTTAAGAAAACAGACGATCTAACAAAGGCCACGGTTGAGGCCCAGCAAAATCTTGAAAAAATGAATATTGAATTTAGCAAGATGGCAATCAAACTGATGCCACAGGCCGCTTATGCTACCAAAAAAATGACTGACACTATGTTAGACATGATCAAATGGGTTAACAAAGAAATGGGCCGCCAAGATGTAGATACCGAAGAGCAAGACGCAGCTAACTGGAAACAAATGACCACAGGGGAAAAATTCCAAAGTAGTCTTGCCCGCGGTTTAGAAAAAGCAGTGGGGGTAGTAAGTACCACTGGTAAAAATTTCCTACAAGGACAACGGGTTGATAACGAATCGGAATATTTAGAAAAACAAGGTCGACCTGGTGTAGTACCACCTAAACGTGGTGCTAGCGGAGCTGGCGGCGCAACCGCACCCGTAGTACCAACTACCCAGGCCGATTTAGCAAGCATGGGCCTTAAAATTAAAAAAGGTGATGTTCAAGCCGGAGACAGCGGGATTAGCACAAACCTAATTGAGTTAGCCCAACAAATTCAAGCAAGTGTTCCAGGGTTTGCATATTTTTCTGGTTTCAATGATCAATACCATCAAGATAAAAAAGGTGGAAGTAACCATGTTAAGGGACTGGCATTAGATTTTGCTTTAGGAAAAACTCCATCTAGAGAAGAAGGTGCTAGTATTGTTAGCATGTTACAGCAAATGGGTGCATCATATGCTCAGGATGAATATGCTACTCTAAGTCCTGGCGGTACTGGTGGACATATTCACGCAGAAGTATCTGCAGCCAATGGTGCTATATTAAGTGGACCAACAGGCGGATATCGTCCCAATTTAACCATGCACGGTACCGAAGCAATTGTTCCGCTAAACAGTCCAGCAGCCCAAAGCATGGGCTTGGGCAGTGGCGAGAGCACAGGTCTTATGGCCGCCCAACTAGAAAAACTAGAGGAAATGGTTTCGGTAATGAAAAATCAATTAGACGTCAGTACAAAAATAATGCAGTACGCCAGCTAGGTCACGATAAATATAACACTATGGCAGATAACGATAATAACCGTAAACGCGGTTGGAAAAAGTATTTCAAAGTGGCCAGTGCTGGTGGCCAACTCAGTCCAATATCAGGGCAAAATCAATTTGGACTTGACGGCTATCCTAGACAAACAGGCGACGGATACGGCGCCGGTGGCACACCCAATGACTTTGCCTTCCGCAACTATGCCAGCAGATTACCCGAAGTATATTCTGGACATCCCAACCGTATTGAACGCTATAATCAATACGAAAACATGGACATGGACAGTGAAGTTAATGCCTGTTTAGACATCATTGCTGAGTTTTCAACACAGATCAACGACGACAACAAAACACCGTTTGATATCAATTTTACAGACAAGCCCACAGATCACGAAGTGGAAATTATCAAAAAGCAACTACAGCAGTGGACCAAATTAAACAAGCTGGATCAACGAATTTTTAAACTGTTCCGCAACACCATCAAGTACGGTGATCAGGTGTTTGTGCGTGACCCAGAAACCTTTGAAATGATGTGGGTAGACATGGTCAAAGTGGCCCGTGTTATTGTAAACGAAAGCGAAGGCAAACGTCCTGAGCAGTACATTATTCGTGACATCAATCCCAACTTCCAAAACATGAGTGTAGCTCAAAAAACCACATCAGACTATTATGTAAGCCGTGCCATGGGCGGTGGTAGCACTACCAACAACTATACTTCACCAGGCGGTGGTGGTGCAGGTGGCGGCACCGGCAACGGTGGGGTTGGCAACAGCAGATTTACGCAGGCCATGAATGAAACCTGTATTGATGCACGTCACGTAGTGCATATTGGACTGAACGAAGGGCTTGATTTTTTCTGGCCATTTGGACAAAGTATCCTAGAAAATATATTTAAAGTTTACAAACAAAAAGAATTGTTAGAAGATTCAGTGCTGATCTATCGTGTACAACGTGCTCCAGAGCGCAGAATATTCAAAATTGACGTGGGCAACATGCCCAGTCATATGGCCATGCAGTTTGTAGAACGTGTCAAAAACGAAATGCATCAGCGGCGTATTCCTACTAATACCGGTGGTGGCGCCAACATGATGGATGCTAGTTATAACCCACTCAGCATCAACGAAGACTTCTTTTTTCCAGTTACCGCTGAAGGTCGTGGGTCAGATGTTACTACCCTACCGGGCGGCTCAAACCTAGGCGAAATTGACGATTTAAAATACTTCAACAACAAAATGGCCCGCGGTCTGCGTGTTCCAAGCAGTTATTTGCCCACAGGTCCAGACGATTCAGACCGTGCCATGAATGACGGCAAAGTAGGCACAGCACTAATCCAAGAATACCGCTTTAACCAGTATTGCATGCGCCTACAACGGCTAATCATGCAAAAATTAGATGATGAATTCAAGATGTTCCTGCGCTGGAGAGGCTTTAATATTGACGCAGGACTGTTCTCAGTCAGCCTGTGCGAGCCACAAAATTTTGCCAGCTATCGTCAAAGCGAGCTGGATACCAGCCGTATTGCATCATTTACACAGCTGGAGCAAATGCCCTACATGAGCAAGCGATTTATGATGAAACGCTACCTGGGCTTGACCGAAGAAGAGATTGTGGAAAACGAAACACTTTGGGCTGAAGAGCGCGACGAACCAGAATTAACCACCACACAAGGGCAAGATCTACGCTCAATCGGTATTACACCCGCCGGATTGGAAAGTGACATTGCCACCGGAGAAGAACTAGCCGGCGGCGAAGCAGGAGCCGAAGCACCCGAAGGTGGCATGCCCGGTGCCCCAACCACCGCTCCTGGAACTGCTGCCCCAGCAGGCGCCCCCCCAATTCCATCAATTTAATAAATACAGCATGATCTTAAACGAAATTTATTCTCGAGAACCTGAAGCATATCAAGACTTGAGTCAAGATAACAGCCAACCTCAACTGAATAATTTACGTAAAACACGACTAACTCTGCGCCAGCTAAACAAACTGCGTCAAATGCAAGATGTTAGAAGTTGGGAATTCAAAGAAAAACTTAAAAAAGTCAAAAAGCAGTATGCACCTGCGCCAGCCGCACCTGCAATGTAATTGTAACATTTGCAGTCAAAAACACCCAGTTTTCTCCACATAATACACTAGTATTACTGCTCTGTAGTAAATACTTCACGAGCCATACCTTAAGGAGAAATTATGACATCGAAATTTGAACAATTGATCGAATACGTGATCAATGATGAAGAAGCCAAAGCTAAAGAGCTTTTCCACGACATCGTGGTAGAAAAATCCCGTGAAATTTATGAAAATTTAATGGACGAAGAAGTAGAAGAGTTGGACGAAGAGTCTGACGCTGACCGCGACGACCATGCTGAAAAAGCTGGCAAAAAAGTTGCCAAAGACATTGAATACGACGAAATGCACGAAGACATGGGCGGCGACGCTAGTGACGACTTGATTGACGACGTAGAAGCTGAGGAACAAGGCATGCAAGAAGACGAAGAGTCTGACGTTGAATTTGACGACGCTGCTGAAGAAGACGGCGAAGATCTCACACATGACATGGAAAAAGATCATGACGACGGTGCTGATATTGAAGACCGCGTGGTTGATTTAGAAGACAAACTTGACGAACTCATGGCTGAATTTGAGAGCCTAATGGGCGGTGAAGGTGGCGATAGTGTATCTGACATTGACGGCGGCGACGCTTTAGAAATGGATGACACAGACACAGCTGAATTCAGTGATGAAGAAATGGGCATGATGGAAGCTATTAACCTAGCCAAAGCTCCTGCTCCTGTAACTTCAGAGCCAGCTGGTACCAACACCAAAAGCACAAACGCCAACAACAGTGGCGCTAAGGGTGCTGTAGCTAGTCCTGTAAAAATGACCGGTGACACAGCGCAAGGCCGTCCTGCTCCTAAGACCGGCGAGTTAATTGGTAAAGTACAAAACTCTCCAGCTACTGGCAACAAACAAATGTCAGCAGCTCCAAAGCCGGTTACAACACAAGCCAGTGGTGTGAATACGAAAACTCCATTTCCTAAGGCTTAATTACAGATATGGCTCGATATCTACAAGAACATCTAAGCTTCACTCAAGCACAGGCGGAAGTCTTGCTTGAGGAAGCCATGGATGGCTCTGGTCAGAAAACCATGAAGTTGAAAGGTATCTGCATTGAGGGCGGCGTTAGAAACGCAAACGAGCGAGTATATCCTGTAAGTGAAATAGCCAATGCAGTAGACACCATCAACGAACAAATCAAAACTGGTCATTCAGTTTTAGGCGAAGTTGATCACCCAGATGATTTAAAAATCAATTTGGATCGTGTCAGTCACATGATTGAAAAAATGTGGATGGATGGCCCTGCTGGAATGGGCACACTAAAGATACTACCTACACCCATGGGAGAACTGGTTAAGACCATGTTGACTTCGGGTGTTAAACTAGGTGTTAGCAGTCGTGGATCGGGTAATGTAAACGACGCTAATGGACATGTCAGTGACTTTGAAATAGTCACTGTAGATGTAGTTGCTCAGCCGAGTGCTCCAAATGCATATCCCACAGCAATTTATGAAGGCCTTTTGAATCACAAAGGCGGTCAAAGATTGTTGGATATGTTCAAAGACCCGGCCAAGAGCGGCAAAGCACAGAGATACGTCAAAGACGAAGTAGTTCGTTTGATCCGTAGTCTCAAGATCGAAGGAAAATAATATGCTAGATGCTATTAAACCGTTACTAGATAGCGACTTGATTAACGAAGAAGCTCAACAACAGATCTCAGAAGCATGGGAAACACAGTTGAACGAAGCTCGTGAACAGGTACGTGCAGAACTCCGCGAAGAGTTTGCACAACGCTATGAGCATGATAAAACAGTGATGGTGGAAGCCTTAGATCGTATGGTAACAGATGGTCTTACCGCAGAAATCCAAGCAGTTGCAGCTGAAAAGCAAGCACTTGCAGAAGATCGCGTCAAATTCCAAGGCAAGATGAAAGAATCAGCAACGAAGTTCAATTCGTTTATGGTTACTAAACTTGCTGAAGAAATTGGCGAATTGCGTCGAGACCGCAAGATGCACACAGAAGGTGTTCAGAAACTAGAACAGTTTGTGGTACATGCACTTGCACGTGAGATTCAAGAATTTGCACAAGACAAACAGGACGTTGTTGAAACTAAAGTTCGTTTGGTGCGTGAAGCTCGTAAACAGTTAGAAACACTCAAAGCACGTTTTGTTACAGAAAGTGCCCGGAAAATGTCTAACGCTGTTAGCACACATCTTAAAGCTGAACTCAGTCAGTTACAAGAAGACATCAAAGTTGCTCGTGAGAACAATTTTGGACGTCGTATTTTTGAAGCGTATGCAAGTGAATTTGGTGCAACTCATTTAAATGAGAAGCAAGAAGTTCGTAAACTACATGACACAATCGCTGCCAAAGATGCCAAACTGTCAGAGGCCATCCGATTCGCCCAGAAAGCAAAAGTTTTGGTCGAAAACAAAGAACGCGAAATGCGTATCCTTAAAGAATCTAATCAGCGTGAAGCTGCCTTAGAGGAATTGCTAGCTCCTTTAAACAAAGAAAAGCAACAAGTGATGCGTAGTTTGCTCGAAAGCGTACAGACAACTCGTTTGTCCAACGCATTTGAAAAGTATCTACCAGCAGTTTTAGAAGATCGTTCTGCGAAAGCCTCCAAGGTAATCACAGAGTCATTATCTGAAGCCACTGGCGATAAATCTGCCCGCAGTCCAGATGCAGATCAACAAGCTGAGAATACCAGCAATGTGATCGATCTAAAGCGTTTGGCAGGGCTGTAATCCAAGACATAATATAAGGAGACTTAAATGTCACAAGAATTATTAGAAGGTCGTTGGACTGAAACTAAAGATGCACTCTTAGAAGGCTTGTCCGGCTCTAAGCGTACTTCCATGTCAGTTATCCTCGAAAACACAAAAAAATACTTGCGTGAGAATGCAAGTTCAGGTTCTACAGTTTCTGGTAACATCGCCACATTAAACCGTGTGATTCTGCCAGTTATTCGACGTGTTATGCCAACAGTTATTGCTAACGAGTTGGTAGGCGTACAGCCAATGACAGGTCCAGTAGGCCAAATCCACACATTACGTGTTCGCTATGCACAGAGTTTGACAGACAATTCAGCAGCCGCTACTAGCGTCCAAGCTGGTCAAGAAGCTTTGAGCCCATTCACAATTGCTACTGCTTACTCTACAGTGCCACAAGCTACTACAACAGCTACTGGTTACACAGGTAACAACACAGCAGTTATGGAAGGCACAGGCGGTAAGCAAATCTCCGTACAAATCTTGAAGCAAGCTGTTGAAGCAAAGACACGCAAGTTACAAGCTCGTTGGACATTTGAATCTGCTCAAGATGCACAAGCCATGCACGGTATCGACGTAGAAGCTGAAATCATGGCTGCTCTTGCACAAGAGATCACAGCTGAGATTGATCAAGAGATCTTGTTATCCTTGAGCACATTGGCTGCTACAGAGTACACATACAACCAAGCAACTGTATCTGGTACAGCAACATTCGTTGGTGATGAGCATGCCGCTTTGGCAGTGTTGATCAACCGCGTTGCTAACTTGATCGCTCAGCGTACACGTCGTGGCGCTGGTAACTGGGCTGTTGTTTCCCCAGCTAGCTTGACAGTATTGCAAAGTGCAACAACTAGTGCTTTTGCCCGCACAACAGAAGGCACATTTGAAGCTCCTACAAACACTAAGTTTGTTGGTACATTGAACGGTGCAATGCGTGTGTTTGTAAACTCTTACGCTAGTGATACAGCTAGTGTATTGGTTGGCTACAAGGGTACAAGCGAAGCTGATGCTGCTGCGTTCTATTGCCCATACATTCCGTTGATGAGCAGTGGCGTGGTATTGGATCCGTCAACATTCGAACCAGTCGTAAGTTTCATGACGAGATATGGCTTCGTAGAATTAACAAATACTGCAAGTTCGTTTGGTAATGCTGCCGACTACGTCGGGGAGATTGCCGTCCAAAACTTGTCTTTCTCTTAATCAGAGATTGTTTGTTTATTTTTCTCAGGGATGGGAAGAAGCAGAAAAGCGCCGAAAGGCGCTTTTTTGTTGACATTTTTGTTTATAAATGTTATCATGGAGCTTACTAACATAAATAAACATATGAACAAATATAAACAATGGTACGCAAACATTACAAATCGAGCCAAAAATCGTGTCCTAGAAACTTACACAGAGAGTCATCACATAGTACCACGTAGTTTAGGTGGTGGAGATGAGCCAGATAACTTGGTAAATCTAACTGCTAGAGAACACTTTGTATGCCATTGGTTGTTGGTCAAAATGACTACAGGACAAGAACATCATAAAATGCTAAATGCACTTAGGATGATGCGAGCAGAGAAATCAGGACAACAACGTTATGCTACAAAAATTACCGCACGAGTATATGAAAGTATTAAACAAGAATATGCAATACTACAACGTGAAAGAATCCTTGGGGAGAAAAACCCAATGTGGGGCAAAACACATACACCAGAAGCAAGAGAAAAAATTAGACAAAAAAATCTAGGTAATACGCTGACACCAGAACAACATGCAAGATTGGTGGCAAACACAACTGGCAAAACGAAACCTCCTATAACAGAAGAACATCGAGCAAAATTATCAGCCGCACAGTCAGGAAAAAATAACCCACGTTATGGAGCAGAAGTATCAGACAACACTCGTAAAAAAATTGGAGACAAACTGCGTGGCCGTAAACAAACTGAAGAAGAAAAGTTGGCAAGAAGTCTAGCTAACATGGGCAAGAAGCGTGAAAAGCGGCTATGCCCGCACTGTGATCAACTGGTAGCTGTGAATGGTTACGCCCGCTGGCACGGCGATCACTGCCCAAGCCGCTAAATACTGGTATGGCAAATCCACCTCCACCATACGCAGACATAACTGGCATCACTAGAACAGTTATGAAAGACAACGCTCAGGAGTCTGTGACCAACTACAACGGCAATGCTAGACCAGGTGAGATGACTGTGAATCCCAACACCGGAAATATCTATCTGGGCAATGTGGATGGCAACTTGAATTTGGTCATATCAGGATCAGGCGCCAACTTATATCTAGGTCCTGCCAGAGTCAGCAATACTGTACCTGCAGGATTTTATGCCATGTACTACAATCCTGTCACCGGCGAAGTCATTTATTACCAGCCTTAGACTTTATACCAACTGAGATATTTGTCAATCCGGTCAGTTACACTGGCCCAGTCGCCCATGACTGGTTGGCGGAACAAGGTGGCAGTGCTATACCACGGACTTGAATCACGATTCAACAACCAGCGCCAGTCTAGACCAAACTGATTTAACATGACCCAAACAGGTCGTCCTAATGCACCTGACAAGTGTGCCACAGCAGTATCCACAGCCAGCACAACATCCATGTGATGTATCAAGGCCGCTGTATCTGCAAACGTGGTGATAGCCCCAGGATATGCTCGAACGCCAGCAGCAACCAATTGCTGTTCTTCTTCTGAACTACAATCGCACTGTAGATTAACCCACTCATAGCTGGGATTGCGTTGGATCAAGGCCAACATGGTTTCAAAAGGCATGGCCTTGTGTTGATTAATCCAGGTATCTTTTCGACCCGACCAGCAAAAGCCCACACGCAGTCGAGTCTTTGGTCCTAATTTTTCTTGCCAAGCTCGTGCCAACTGTTCGTCAGCTCGAAGGTAGTATTGCACATGACTTAGATTGTCTAAGGTATTACCAATTGCACCAGGAATACTCATGATAGGAGTCCAATAATCAAACGCTGGCAACGGCTGATCTGGCCCAAATAATTCTGTAATTTGTGGAATGCTCTGGAATAAGGGAATAAGGCTCGGATTTACAGCAACTAGTACTCGAGCACCACGACCAGACAAGTCACCCACAAAGCGGATAAACTGTATATTATCCCCATGCCCTTGTTCACCCAACACCAAGATAGTTTTGTCTTTTAAATCCTGGCCAGTCCAGCGCGGTTGCTCATACGTGGGTAATTGACCATTTAGGTGTTCGTACCGCCAGCGCCACTCATACTGCGGCCATCCGCGAGCATAGTCACCACTCAGCAAGTAAGCCACAGCTAGATTAAATTGAGCAGTGACATTGGTGGGATCCAGTTGTATAGCCCGTTGCAAAAACGGAATACCACCTGCAGGATCACCTGATTCACGTAGCACATTGCCATAATTATTAAACGCACCTGCGTGATGTCGATCCTGTGTTAGAGCTTGGGCATAGTAGGCCAAGGCACCTTCAGGGTTGTGTTGTTCTCGGCAGGTATTGCCGTGTGCTACCAAGTGTTCTGTATCCATGCATGTATTTAATTTGCTCGGTACGCACCCAAAATATTTGCAGTGCCATAAATACTTGTCAACGCAATCATGCGTTTTATGCGGCGGACTAGAACCCTACCGCGTACGGACTAGAACTCCGATCGGACTTCTTTAAGGAGAAAACAAAATGGGACGTCCTCTTAAAATCAAAAAAATTACCGAAGCTAGTTATAACGCCAGTACCGGTGCAAACCCTGGTGTTGATATTGGTTTCAATGCACTAACAAGTTTAACAGCACCTGTGTACCCAAGTAATACTTGGACTGGCACAGAATATCTTGGCGTAGTTGGTGGTGTTCAGCCTCCAACAGTGGCCACTGCAAACTATCCAGTAGTCAAGTGCGAAGTAAATATTACTAATAGTTCCAGCGGTCAAGCAGCCGGATTAATCATCCGTCAAAAAGGTTCACACAAGTTTTTGGTATCTACTAACGCTGGCATTGATCCAGAAAACGCAGTAATCGGTGGATCACCATCAGTGGCACTACGTATTCGAGTAGTTGGCGATACTAACTGGACAGCCATGGGTGCTCCAGCAGGCTATGGTGTAGGTACTGTTTTCACACCAACAGCAGCCGCTGGTGCAGGCACCACTGGCACAGCTCAAGAAGTTGGTATTTGTGTATTAACAAGTGATTTAACACCAACTGCTGGAAACATGAGTATTAGTTATTTTAGTAACGACTCTGTTGAAACAGCAATCAGTAAGTTGACCAACAAGTTCCTACAAAACTTTGCTGGCGGCGAAGTTGGCGGTGTTGCTAACACCGGGGATGTTTGGAATGCAGATCAGGTTGTTAACAATGTGGTATACGCTGACAACTTCTTCAGTGACGAAGGCACAACAGCCAAATCCGGTGCCGAAGTTGACACATGGGGAACCAACGGTTCAGAGCAATTGGCAACAGGCGCTTTAGATCTTGCTATTGTAGAAAACTACACAAGCTAATTTTGTTGTAGCCCTAAAATCCCCACAATAAGTACTGTGGGGATTTTTTATGACTCGAGCATTTGTGTTAGGCAACGGCATTAGCCGCCAAGGCGTTGATTTACACCAACTACAACTGTTGGGCACTGTCTACGGCTGTAATGCCCTGTACAGAGAATTTACTCCAGATGTGTTGATATCTACTGACCGACCCATCGCCACACACATACAAGAATCTGGATACAGTGCCCAACATAGATTTCACACTCGCAGACCCATTGCAGGCCTAGGCGCACAAGGGGTACCCAAACCATACTTTGGATTTAGTAGTGGTCCTATTGCTACAGGGTTGGCAGCACAAGACGGGAATACCCGCATATACCTGCTGGGATTTGACATGGGTCCTACAGAAAATAATACGGTTAACAACTTGTATGCCGGCACAGAATTTTACAAACGAGTAGACGCTCCTCCTACTTTTACTGGAAATTGGATCAAACAACTATGTCGTATTGCACAAGATCACCCTCTTGTGCAATTTGTACGGGTACAAGGCACAACCACAGCCCTAATACCAGAGCTTAGTGCTGTACCAAACTTCACACACGTTGATTTAGATACCTTTGTAGACCGCATAAATAACAAAAAGGATCTATAGATGTCTACATACAAGAACACCAGTGGCGATTTAACTCTAACCGGCGATGACGGGGTTGCCACTCTTACGATCAATTATGCCAACACCATTTTCAATGGTAGTTTAACCTACACAGGTAACTTGTCAACAGTGGACGATTTTATTGTAGTTGCCGCCAACAACACCGGTACTGTTACAGAAATGGGCCTGCTTGGGCAAACTGGACCCACTACCTTTGCTGGACTACGATTCAACTCAGTGGCCAATGCCTGGCAGATCAGCAACAGTGTATCAAGTTTGGGTGCACCTATTGCCAGTTACGCCAATATTATTACCACTACTAGCGCAGTAGCAGCCGCTGGATCAAACACCCAGATACAGTTTAACAATTCTGGTGCATTTGGTGCAACAGCAAACTTGTCGTTTGATACAGCAACCAACAAACTTTTTTTAAGCGGACACCAAGTGTTTGCCAATACCGCTACACCAGCCAATGTGGCCAATGCGGTGGCTGTTTACAGCAATGTGATAGGCGGCGGAGGTACAGGATTGTACTTTACATCAGCATCAGCCAACGACGAATTGGTCAGCAAAGGCAAAGCCATTGTTTACGCAATTATACTTTAAGGAACAAAAATGTCAATAACAACACAAGTAATCGGTAACACAGTAGTTGGTAACGTGGTTTACACCAGTGGTGGAAACACTGCTATTACCTGGCTCAGTTTAAACAATTGGGGCGCTGCAAATGTGACTGCCAACGTGTTTGTGGTACCAAACGGCAACATCGCAACAACCAGTAATCAAATTTTATATGCGTTGTCACTGTCCAGCGGCGACACCTATCAACTTTATAACGCTGGAGAAAAATTATTGTTAGGTGCTGGAGACTTTGTACAGGTAGTAGCCACAGCTAATACAGTAACCGCAGTGACTTCGTATACTACAATTTAATGGGATATTTTGTAAAAAATCGCCAGTTGCAAAGTGGCAGTACAGGTGTGGTATTGCCCACTGGCAGTTCTGCTAACCGTCCTGATAATGCTGCATTTGGGATGATTCGTTACAATACAGATTCGGGCCTGGTGGAGTTTTTCAACGGTAGCAGTTGGACTACACTTAGCACAGGCGGAAGTATTACTTACACTGTGGACGACTTTGTTGGTGATGGTAGCACCACAGTGTTCTTAATGAGTGTAGCAGAAAATACAGCAACACAACTTATAGTATTTGTAGGTTCAATTTACCAAGACCCGGCTTCGTCTTATACCGTTGACGGTGGATATAACATTACATTTACATCAGCACCGCCCAATACTGTGCCAATCAACGTGATTCACACCACAAACTAATCAGCTAAATATCCTATACAGGGACAATCTATGGCAGTTAACTACGTAAAAGGGCAGATACTATCAAGCAATCTTGAACGAGATGGCATTGATCTGTCTATTAGTAATGCCAACGTGGGCATTAACACTGTTAGTCCCTCATCCACACTTGAAGTAGCTGGTATTTTTACAGTTGGAAATGTGACAATTTCCAACATTGGTAATATCAGTGCTGGCAATGTCAACATCAACAACCTAGCAGAACCAGTAGCCAACGCAGATGCCACCACCAAATTTTATGTAGATCAAACAATAGGCAATGTTGCCGGCAATGTTACTGGCAATCTCATTCCACTAGGAACACCCACAGACGGTAGTTTAACTACCAACGTGGCCTATCCGGGTTGGACCACGGCTACATTTGTAACCGACGGACTGGATGATCTAAACCAAGTGGCTTTGAATATTGCTGGAAATACCTATGTAGGCAATGTGTACATCACTGCCAACGTAACATCGGGCCCAAGTCCATTAAGTGTGGCATTTACTGGACACTACATTGGTAACCCTAATAGCTATCTTTGGAATTTTGGTGATGGCACAACCAGCACATCGGCCAATCCAACACACACCTATAGCAATGTGCTTGGCGGACAATTCACAGTGGTCTACACGGCCTACAACACCAATGGAACCTATAGTGGCAATGCTGCCCTTGGCGCCAAAGGATCAACAGCAACATCGACCAACACCGATTACATTACTCTGTATACTCCGCTACCATTACCATCATTTACTACAAGTCCAACAACGTTAGACACTGGTAGTAGTGTAACATTGACCAACACCAGTTTGTATGCCACATCCTATACAATCAACTACGGTGACGGTAACACAGCGGTTAACCCAGGAAACAGTTGGACTACTAATAGTCATACCTATAATAATTCAGCCAATGTTGATGCTCTTCGTAGTATCACACTAACAGGTACAAATCAAACAGCCGGTAACGCACCACCCTACAGCGTAACATCCTCAGCAACCAACGTTAAAATATACACACAACAAAGTCCTGCTGTTACAGCCAATGTAACAACAACCATTAACTATCTGGCCACATCTGGTGGTGTGGTAAGTTTCCGCAACGACACTCCGGGCAGTCCCGGCAACACAGCCAGCTTTGGTGCCCAACAGTTGTATAACTTCCAGTGGGGCGATAGCACAGCCAACAGCAATATCAACATTCAAACTGGCCTAGCCGGTAATCCTAGTGCGGCCAATATTACTCATACCTTTGCTCTTACTTCAGTGCAACAAAATGCTGCAACCACGGTAAACCGTGTGGCCAATCTTTGGTTGTACACCGGCTATAGTACTAGCCCATTCAAGTCAAGCAACGTAACTGTTTCTATTGAACCAGAAGTTAGAGCTGGCTTTGTAGGAACCAGCAATACGCAAACTGATGCCACAGGATTTACCTCTAACGCACAGGTTGGATACCTATACACTGACTACAACGGCCTTGATAGAAGTTTGTTTAATTTTCAAAATCAAACATCGCCTAACGTGGCTTTTACCGGCAACGTATTCAACTGGACCTGGGGCGACACAACAAGTAACACTGGCCTAATAACTTTTGCCAACATCACGCATTCATATCAAAGTGCAGTAGGCTCGCCAACCACAGGAAGTAAAACTGTGGCCTTACAAGCCAACGGCACTCCTGGAACCATATCACAAAGCAATACTCTGACTCGAACCAGTTATATCACAATTTTGGCCAATCCTACTGCGCCCACTAATCTCAGCGGCTATACCAATGTGACCATAGCCACCGCCAGTCAAGGAACTAGCCCGCTGTTGGCCGCTGGCGCTGCAGACAACACTGGTGGTAACATTGTAGCCAACGGCACATCAGTAATTCGTGTGGCTACTACTACACCAGTTTCCACAAGTACACAAGTCCAAAATGCCAATACAGCAACCACAGGTACATTATCTGCCTTTGTCAACAACACAGCCTCGGGTAACGTAACATTCACCACAGGTGGAAACACAGTAGGCACTGTAGGTGCGCTAATAGTGTCGGCTGATCGAGATCTGCACGTGGCCAATGCCGCTGTGCCCACAGGATTTTACAAAGTATTTTCAGCAACTATCAGCAACACACTAGCCAGTCTAGGCACTGGCTACAATGATTTCCAACTGAGACACACGGTGTCGGGCAATACCAATACAGTAGGCATGGTCAAAGACAATTTAAATTCAGCTCCTACTTTGATAACCAGCAACGTGGCCATGGCCGGTAATGTCAACGGCACTTTTGCTTATATTTCAGGCATACCATATTACAGCTCCACAGGAAGCCCAAGTATAACAGTGGCTACTGTAGAATTACAAAACTTTACAGGTCAAACTTTCCGTAGTGCTGATCCGTTTACACTGGCCGCTGGCTCAGCCATAGAAGGGACTGGCTCAATTATTGCCACGCAAACTAAATCTCTGGCCCAGATTGATGGACCAAGCACAATGTTGACTGGTAGTAATGTCAAGGCCAACACAGGTATTTCATCAAACTATACCATGGGCAATGTTAATGTTCTAATCAACGGAGCAGTCAATGCCGTAGCAAACGTAACAGCTACAATATTCAATGTGGTTGGTACAAGCACTACAGTACAATTACCAACCAAAATACAAGTAAATGCCACAGCCAACACCGGCATTAGTGAAGGCAACATCGCGGTCAGTGCTACCTTGGGATCTGTATATACTGACAACGCTTTACGAATAACTGGTTTTGGTGCCGCGGCTAATACACCAGCATTCAGCGGCGCTACTAACTACTATACTGGCAATGTGTGGTCTGGTGTTCAAACCGTTGCTGGTACCGCCGAAGCAGTTGACCGATATGGTGTAGTTAAACATTTTGTGACCAATTTGAGTACGGGATATTTGCCAGTAGGTCCTGATCTCGCCACAGGACGCAGCGGACTACAATACTTTACGTTTGCGTTCCGCAGAGCTACCATGGCCAACTTTGACATTAGGCTTACAACTACCACAGGCATAGCCGGCATGTGGATCGCAGCCCCTGGCACAACTATTGATACAGGTGGATTTAGCTCACCAACTCCTGGTTTTCCAGGTCCAACAAGTACGCTTGACGGTTGGTTAAGTTGTTCACTACAGTATAACGGATCAGGTGTTCCTGGAGCAAGTATTGCAGGCGGCGGCAACGGCAGTAATGGTGTCGCCCTAACTGGTGCCGATGTAGTGCCGCTTAATTCGGCTATTGCCAACGTGGGCTATACCATGACATTGGGTTCACAGAATTCAAGCAATAGCACAGGCAACAATATTTTAGTTCGCATAGCACTAAGTAGTGGACAGACCATTACTGCGCTTTCAATAGGAGACGCTGCATAATGGCTGCTACATTTGGTGAAAGCCAGAAACTAGACTATCTCTGGAAGAAACTAGGGTACGGAGTAGCCAAGACCTCTATACCGCCACCGGGTTCTGGTTCCAAAGAAGCGTTTAACGAAAGCATAGCCAGCCCACTACTGTATCGTGGTGACTTGGTTTGGACTAACAGTGGCGATATTCCCAGCACTCCACCGGCTAACACCACATCAATCGTGCAGGTCTACAAAGATGGCGGCGGTAGTTACAGCCCTACAGTACAATGCACAGAAGATCTAACAGCACCTGATAATCAGACCTGGAAAACTAATCTTGCCAACTGGATACCCACACAGTTTGGTGACAACTATTTGGTAGTGGTTTACGTGGACACCACAGGATCTACAACTCCACAAACCACTGGTACTAGATTGTTCCAAGCAGGTTCTGGCAGCGATGATACTTGGTTTTTTGATTATCAAGCCGGGGTTTTAAACTTCAACGGCGCAACTATTCCAAGTGTAATTGCTGGTGGAGTCACAGGAAAATCTGTGTTCATTGTAGGCTACAGGTACGTAGGCACATTTGGTGTAGGTGGCGCCGCTGTATTGGGTAACATAACAATAAGCAATACCACAATTAGCTCCAGTTTAGCCAATGCAACAATTACACTACAACCCACTGGCACAGGGTTAGTTAGCATAAACACCACAACAGGATTGATATTGCCAGTGGGCAATACTGACCAACGCCCTAGTCCGGGCACCACCGGCACTGTTAGATTTAACACCACAACCACGTTGCTAGAAGTTTACAATGGCAATGCTTGGGCCTCTACCAGTACCGCAGTTACTAATCAAGTCCTGTACGGTAATGGAACAGCCACTACATTTACACTGGATCGTTCAACTACTACAGCGGCTGTCTTAGTCATATTAAATGGTATCACACAGGTGCCAGCTCAGTCCTATTCCATGGTTCCTAGCCCCAGCACAAACTTGGTGTTTACAGAAGCCCCTGAAACAAGCGATGTGATTGACATCAGATTCTTGTAACAAAATCCTAGTCTAGCGGCGCCAGCAACACAGTTTTTCCAACACAAATCAGCTCCAGAGCTAATTTATTCTAAATAACGGCACAGATAAGTGTTTTAGCACGGCCACGGTAAATAAGTCATAGCCCGTGAAAAACCACGAGTAGCATGAACCATTAACTGGAGACCATAATGGCCGTAACTAGAATTAATAATAATCAGATAACTGACGCAAGTGCAGGTAACGTATACCTTGGTATCAACGCTAATGCCAAACTGCAAAATTTCTCAATCACATCCAACAAGATTGCAAATAATTTAACCTACGGCAGCGACCTTACAGTTACTGGTAATCTTACAGTTCAAGGTAGTAGTACCGCAATTGACACCACAATTACCACCATTGAAGATCCAGTTATTGTACTAGCCAGCACCCAAACTGGTGCTCCAGCAGTTGATATTGGTTTTATTGGCGAGCGCGGCTCAGCAAATAATATTGCCTTTGTATGGAACGAAGCTAATTCCGAGTTTGTAACAGCATTTACCAGTACCAGTGAAACCAGTACAGTTATAAGCATCAGCAGTTATGCTAATTTACATACCAATAATATGGTAGTAAGTGGCACCACTAGTTTAATTGGCAACGTATTAGGCGCAACAAACTTTACAGGCAACGTAACTGGTGGCAACTTATTAACTCCAGGATTAATCAGCGCCGCTGGCAATATTACTGGTAATTATATTATTGGTAACATCCAAGGAAATGTTAGTGCAGCTGGAGCAAACACTCAAGTGCTGTTCAACGACGGCAACGTGGCCAATGCAACATCAGGATTTACATTCAACAAAACAGCAAACTTGGTCACAGTGGGTGGCAACGTTGATGCACAGAATTTTAATGGTAATGTATATGGAACAACAGTCAGTGCAAGTGGTACTGTAACAGCCGCGTCAACAGTGGGTGGTGTAATTACAGGATCAAGTTCTAGTGTTACTGGTACACAAACAGCCGCGTCAACAGTAGGTGGTGTAATTACAGGATCAAGTTCTAGTGTTACTGGTACACAAACAGCCGCGTCAACAGTGGGTGGAGTTATCACCGGTAGCTCTAGTTCAGTAACCGGAACTCAAACTGCTGCCAGTACTGTAGGTGGAGTTATCACTGGTAGCTCTAGTTCAGTAACCGGAACTCAAACTGCTGCCAGTACTGTAGGTGGTGTAATCACTGGATCAAGTGCTAGTGTCACCGGTAACGTAGATGCTAGCAATACCAATAGTAATGTATATGGAACAACAGTTAGTGCAAGTGGTACTGTAACTGCAGCAAGCACTGTTGGTGGTGTAATTACAGGATCAAGTTCTAGTGTCACTGGCACACAAACTGCTGCCAGTACTGTAGGTGGTGTAATCACTGGTAGCTCTAGTTCAGTAACCGGAACTCAAACTGCTGCCAGTACTGTAGGTGGAGTTATCACAGGCACTTCAACTAGTGTCACCGGTAACGTAGATGCCAGCAATACCAATAGTAATGTATATGGAACAACAGTCAGTGCAAGTGGTACTGTAACAGCCGCGTCAACAGTGGGTGGTGTAATTACAGGATCAAGTTCTAGTGTTACTGGTACACAAACAGCTGCCAGTACTGTGGGTGGAGTTATCACTGGCTCAAGTAGTTCGGTAACAGGTGCACAAACTGCCGCAAGTACTGTGGGTGGTGTAATCACTGGTTCAAGTGTCAGTGTTACTGGTAACGTAACTGGTGGAAACTTGGTATCAGCCACAGTTACTAACCCTACAGCACTTACAGTTAGAACAAATGCCGGCAACATTAATTTAGAACCAACCGGTAACGTTGTGATCAACAATACCTATATTAATGGTTTGCAATTACAACCACTACAAGATGCTGATGCAGCCAGCAAATACTATGTTGACCAGGCTGTAACCACAGGTATAACCATACACGAAGCAGTATTCGCAGCCACCAACACCACCCTGGCCACAGCCACTGGTGGTACAGTGACATATGCTCAACCCAATGGCGTTGCCAATGGTATTGGCGCAACACTGACCACAACTGGCACATATACCACAATTGATACTGCCAACGTTCAAACTGTAGGTACACGCATCCTGGTCAAAGATCAGGCCAATGCTGTACAAAATGGTGTGTATGTGTATTCCAATGCCACAGTAATTACACGAAGCATAGACACTGACCAATACGGTGCTAGTAGCACAGAAGAATTAAGCTACAACGACTACTTCTTTACCACAAGTGGTAACGTCAACGCAGGTACGGCCTTTATTGTTAATGCACCAACAGGTACAATTACCTTTGGTACCAGCAACATTGGATTTGGTATCTTTAGTCAAAGCCAAGTTTACACAGCTAATACCGCAGCTGGTTTAAGTTTAACAGGCACTGTATTTTCAGCCAAGGTTGATAACAACACCACAGCATTTGACGGTCTAGGCAATATCAGTGTCAAAGCCGGTGCAAATCTTACAACACCAAACATTGGTGCTGCAACAGGTACAAGTTTAAGTGTTACTGGGTCAGTTACTGCCGCAAGTACAGTGGGTGGTGTAATCACTGGTTCAAGTACCAGTGTTACTGGTACACAAACAGCCGCGTCAACAGTGGGTGGCGTAATCACCGGCAGTTCAGTTAGCGTTACAGGAAACGTAGATGCTAGCAATACCAATAGTAATGTATATGGAACAACAGTCAGTGCTAGTGGCACTGTAACCGCAGCCTCAACAGTGGGTGGTGTAATTACCGGTTCAAGTTCATCAGTAACAGGCACACAAACTGCGGCTAGCACAGTGGGCGGAGTAATTACAGGTTCAAGTTCATCAGTAACAGGCACACAAACTGCGGCTAGCACAGTGGGTGGTGTAATTACAGGTTCAAGTTCTAGTGTTACTGGTACACAAACTGCTGCCAGTACTGTGGGTGGAGTTATCACTGGTAGCTCTAGTTCGGTAACAGGTGCACAAACTGCCGCAAGTACTGTGGGTGGTGTAATCACTGGTTCAAGTGTCAGTGTTACTGGTAACGTAGATGCTGTCAGTTTCAACGGTAATGTGTACGGTACAACAGTCAGTGCTACAGGTAATGTAACCGGTGGTAATCTGCTTACAAGCGGCGCCGGTGGAGCAATTTCAGGCACAGGCAACATCACCGGTGGAAATATCTTAACAAGTGGCAACGTAAGTGCTACTGGCAATGTGATGGCAGCTTGGTTGATCGGTAATATCCAAGGAAGTGTATCCGCACCAGGTGCAAACACCTACGTGTTGTTTAATGATGGCGGAGTAACTAATGCAGTATCAGGATTTACATTTACCAAAACATCAAATTTACTTGCAGTAGGCGGCAACGTTGATGCAACAAATTTCAATGGCAATGTATACGGTACCTCAGTCAGTGCAAGTGGCACTGTAACAGCCGCAAGCACTGTAGGTGGTGTTATTACTGGATCAAGTACCAGTGTCACTGGTACACAAACAGCTGCAAGTACTGTAGGTGGTGTAATTACAGGATCAAGTGTGAGTGTTACTGGTGATGTTAGTGGAAGCAATCTAAGCATCAGCGGCGGCAACATAAACAGTTCAGCTGCCGCTATCACAGTCAACGGTGCCAGTGCAGATGTAAACTTTGCAGTCAATGGCGACACAACAACAGTATTTTTTGTTGATGCTGGAACAGAAACAGCCAGTTTTGGGTCAGCAACACAAACAACCAATGCAATTGTAGCATTTAATTCAACTAACTCAATCTTGGCTCCGGTTGGTAATACCGCACAACGTCCAGCAACTGGCGTAACAGGTATGATACGTTTCAATACAACCAATAACGCAGTTGAAGTATATGACAACAGTGCCTGGGTCTCGGTTGGTGTTCCAGTGTTTACAGTTATTGCCGATCAACAGTTCAACGGCGATGGTGTAAATGTAGCCTTTACATTAAGCTCAACACAAACAACCAACAGTTGTATTGTCAGTATCAACGGTGTGGTACAGATTCCAACCCTGGCTTATGCAGTTGCTGGAACCGACCCAACATGCGTGTTGACATTTACTGAAGCACCAGCAGTTGGTGACTTAATTGATGTACGTCAAATTACCACAACAACTTCAGTTACAAGTATTTCTAATCAATCTGGTAATGCTGTAGTAGCAGCAAGTGCTATAGCCGCACAGGTCAACGTCACTGGCGATCTTAGTGTCAGTGGAAGTATTCTAGGTGGAAATATCAACAGTACAGCTATCACTAGTGGCACGTCAAACATGGCAATTGTCAGCAGTGGTGGCAACATCCGCGGCAACGTGGCCGGCACAACAGTAATGACCATCAGCCCAGGCTTGGTAGACATTGTGGGCAACTTGAGTGTGTCAGGCAATGCCACATTGAGTGGTAACATCTTGGGTGATCGTATCCAAAACGGTAGTACCAGCTTTGACATCCAAACAGCCAGCGGTAATGCTAATATTAGTATTGGTGGAACAAGTAACGTGGCTGTGTTTACCACAACTGGAGTTACTATTACTGGAAATATCACAAACGGAGCCGGTAATGCCACAGGTAACATTGGCAGTTCAACCAACTACTTCAACACTGTATTTGCCCAGGCCACGTCAGCTCAGTACGCTGACTTGGCTGAGAAATATGTAGCTGACGCAGCTTATACTCCTGGCACAGTGTTAGTGTTTGGCGGCACAGCAGAAGTTACAGTCAACGCTGTAGAAGGTGATCGCAAGGTTGCTGGTGTAGTAAGTACAAATCCAAGTTACACTATGAATGCTGGACTAGAAGGCGATCACGTTGCTACTGTGGCATTAACAGGTCGTGTTCCAACTTTGGTTGTTGGTCCAGTACGCAAAGGTGACTTGATGGTGGCCGCTGGGTTAGGTCGTGCCAAAGCTGAAGCAACTCCAACAGTTGGATCTGTGATTGGTAAGGCACTGGAAGACTTTGACGGTGCAGAAGGTACTATAGAAGTGGTAGTCGGACGTTTCTAACACAGGTAACACTGTACAGGATAGGGTCTTCGGGCCCTATCTTTTTTAAGGAATAACATATGGCAGTTCCAGTTTACACGTTTGTATCACAACCCACAAGCATCGTAAAAAATTCGTCAACAACTTTTAACGTCACTACAACTTTGACAAGCGATGGCGGTGTAATATACTGGACCATTACTAACGGTACATCAGTCAATGGTGATTTTACTGCGGTATCAGGATCATTTACAGTTACCAGCAGCACAGGTAGTTTTTCAGTCAGTACTACAGGTGTGCCTGCAGGTGGTGAAACATTCACTATTGCTCTTCATCAATCAACAATCGGCGGCACAGTGTATGGCACAAGTAGCACAATAATAATTGCCTCGTCCCCTGGTTCTGCATCAATTGGTACAGGCTGGAGTATAGGTCCAGGCTGGAGTATTAGTTAAATACACTAGTAATTAACAATATTATAAAATAAGAAATAATTAATGGCAATACTAATAGGATCAGGATGGAGCATAGGTGCAGGGTGGGGATTTGATGTTGAATCAACACCATTAACTTATCTTGATGCCACGGCCACAGGCGCAACGGTAACCACAAGCGGTAATTATAAAACTGCGGTGTTTAATGGCACAGGCTCTTTTACAGTTAATTCATTAGGTACTGCACCCACCGAAGCTAACAGCGTTGATTACCTAGTTGTAGCTGGTGGCGGTGGTGCTGGAAAAAGTGGAACTTATCCAAGCAATATTAATCCTAGTGCTGGTGGTGGTGCTGGTGGTATGAAATCAGGAACTGGACAAACTGTTACTGCAACTTCTTACACAATTACTGTAGGCGCTGGTGGCCCAGGTGCAACAAGTACTGCCGCAGGTGGCGATGGAGATGCTTCTAGTTTTGGAAGTTTAATTGCAACAACTGGTGGTGGTGGCAGTTTTAACGGTAATGTTGGTAGAAGCGGTGGATCTGGTGCTGGTGGAAATAGTCAAAATGATGGCTTTGGAACTGGAACATCTGGAGAAGGAAATAATGGCGGTACTGGCGGTTCTGCTAGTGAAAAAGGTGGAGTAGTTAGGGCATCAGGTGGTGGTGGTGGCAAAGGTGCGGTTGGCAGTAACGCATCTGCAACCATAACGACAGCATTTATTGGTGTAGGTGGAAATGGTGGGATTGGCGCAACTTCTTCAATAACTGGAACTTCTACTTATTATGCTGGTGGCGGTGGTGGTAGTGCTTCTTCTGATGGCACACCAAAAACTTTAACTGCTGGAACAGGCGGTTTAGGTGGCGGTGGAAATGCTGAACTTACTACTAGCGCAGGAAATTCAGGGACAGCCAATACAGGCGGTGGTGGCGGCGGTGCGGCTAGTCAGAATGGTGGTTCTGGCGGTTCAGGTATTGTTGTAATTAAATGGAGATTCCAATAATGGCTCATTTTGCAGAATTGGACTCAAACAATATTGTTTTAAGAGTTCTTGCTTTAGATAATTTTGTTATGGAAAACGACCAAGGGCAGCGTATAGAGCAACTTGGTGTTGAGTTTTTACAAAACTTATATGGCACAGATACCATTTGGAAACAAACAAGCTACAACACTAGGGCTGGTATTTACTATGTGCCTGGCACTAATGAAGTTAGTCCAGATCAATCACTAGCGTTCAGAAAAAACTATGCTGGCAAAGAGTACAGTTACGATTTAACTCGTAATGCGTTTATTAATCCTAAACCAATCGTGCCACCCGAAGATGAACAATATGTCACATTTAATGAATTTGCTTGTTTGTGGGATTACAACCCACCACAGCCAGTTATTGAGGTGACCCGTGTCTAATCCAACAACAGACCTTAAAATTGTAGATAATGTTTTTGTTAAATTACATCATTTTTTAAGAATTGGTGATACGCATGAAGGTCATTCTCATGCCTTTGACCACATTACTTTATTAGCCAATGGTTCAGTAAAAATGGTGCATGACAATGGCGAGGCTGAATATAAAGCTCCTCATTTGATTGTTACTCCTAAAGGAATTAAGCATCAATTTACCGCTTTAGAGCCTAATACTGTATTTTGCTGTATTCATGCAATTCGAGAAAAAGATGAATTAGATGGTATTGCAAGCCCAGATATTACAATTGAGCAAGCATGGGAATTAATGGCCACCGTACCATTAACCAAGGACTAATACACTAAGGAATAAACTATGTCAGTAAAAGTAAACATAGGACCAGGATGGTCCATAGGAGCAGGTTGGGAAATTGGTGGACCACCAGAGCCCGTCCTAGTTCTTAGTCTTGATGCGGCCAACTACTCAGCCATGCCTGTGAATGGAACCACAATAGTAGGCACAGGCGGCTATACTATAACAACACTTAATCCTGGTGGTAGCATGACATGGTCTGCCACCAACGGTGGAATATTCCGCAAGATCTCAGACACTGACACAGACTTCTTAACATTTGGTCCAAACTACTCAGCAACATCAGATTCTTATACAGTGATGATGGTCTATAGATCGCAACCCGGAGCACTGGGTAGATTGTTAAACGCCAACAGTGCTGCCCCAGATTGGCTAGCAGGCCTATGGGGTAATAGCGGCGGTGTTCAAGACGTTTTCTATAACGGTAACTTTGTAGGCGGCACTACTCCAGCTGACAATGCGTGGCAATTTATATGGGCAACGTATAACGGCAATTCAGGATCACCGGTTTCGCAAAACTATGTTGCTAATTCAACAGTTCCAACAACCGCTTTTGGTACTGATACTACCAACGGTGGATTTGAAGGTTTGAGATTGTTTGGTAGATATGCTAGCCCTACTACCAGCACAGAAGTACCCATTGCTGATGTAGGCTTGGTCAAAGTATGGGACAGTGTGCTGACCCTAACACAGATACAGGCGCAGTGGAGTGTTTATCGGACAAGATTTGGATATTAAACTATAATTTTTACTGCAAAATAGGACTCTAGGAAGTCCTATTATTTTGGCTAAATATTAGAACTTAATAAATTAATACACATGGGCTTAATAATCGGACCTGGATGGACTTTAGGAGCAGGATGGACCGGCGGAACATTATCGCCACCTCTGGTCACGGCTCAATACCTAGTAGTTGCTGGCGGCGCCGGCGCCGGTGGTTATATTGGCGGTGGTGGTGGTGCCGGGGGATTATTAACAGGCACAACTAGTTTAACCTCTGGAACAACATATACGGTTACAGTCGGTGGTGGCGGCACAGGCGGCACAAGTACAGCATACTCCTCAGATGCAACCAACGGAGCTAACTCTGTATTAAGCGGATCAGATATAACAACTGTTACAGCGGTCGGCGGTGGGCGTGGTGCTAATGCCTATGATTTACCGGGCGGTAGCGGTGGGTCTGGTGGCGGTGGCTCAAACATGACTGGTGCTGGCGGTGCTGGAACAGCAGATCAAGGATTTGCTGGCGGTACTGCAGCATCAACTAGCAATGCTGGTTCTGGAGGTGGCGGCGGTGCAGGAGCTGTTGGTGGCCCATCAAATGCAGCGGGGAGCTATGCGGGTGGCGCTGGTGGTACTGGAACGGCTTCGTCTATTACTGGAACATCTGTAACTTACGCTGGCGGCGGAGGAGGCGCTGCGTATTACGGTGGCGGCGGCGCTGGCGGTGCTGGCGGTGGTGGTCGAGGTGCTCAGGGAGCAGGAGGGTCATACCGGTCTTCTTTTGCCGGTACAGCAAATACCGGCGGTGGCGGCGGTGGCGGCGCAGTAGGTGATCCTGCCAACGGTGTAGGTGCTTCAGGTGGGTCTGGTGTAGTTATAATTTCTTCCTCTGCGCCAGCAACATCTACAACAGGCACACCAACAGTCACAACATCCGGTGGCAACACTATCTATACTTTTACTGCTTCCGGATCAATAACTTTTTAAGGAACAATATGAGTCATTTTGCCAAAATTGAAAACAACACAGTAACACAAGTGATCGTGGCTGAACAAGCGGTCATTGACTCTGGCCTGTTTGGCACAGGTTGGATTCAAACATCATACAACACCCATGGAAATCAACATCCAGAGGGTAGACCCCTGCGTGGAAATTATGCAGGAGTTGGGTACACATACGATCAAACTCATGATGTGTTTTATGCCGCACAACCATACGCAAGCTGGACGCTAAATCAATCCACTTGGTCATGGGAAGCGCCCGTACCTGCGCCTACAGATGGCAAGCTGTATCAGTGGGATGAAGCAACAACTTCTTGGACAGCAACAGAACAATAATACCACAGCTATTCTATACAGGCAACGGAATTAACACAGCATTACTTAACAGATACCTTGTACAAAAAACAGGACACTGGTCCTGTTTTTTTTGGCTAAATATTAGATATTATTGGGACTACAATGGGCTTAACTAAACCGCGTGCCGCGCAGATATTCAACTTAGATTACAAACAATCCACGCGAGTAGTTACTGCCACTAACATCACCTTGAGTGGCGGAGCACCCAGTTTGGTTGACGGAGTTTCGCTAAGTCTAGGTGATCGTGTGTTGGTCACAGGCCAAACTACAGGCACCCAAAACGGACTTTACTATGTAACCACCTTAGGATCAGGAGCAAACGGAACTTGGGCTAGAACCAGCGACGGCAACGAAAACGGTGAAATTGAAGCCGGCATGATCGTTATGGTTACTGAGGGCGTGATTTACGCTGACACACAGTGGAAACTGATCACTGACGATCCTATCATAATCAATACCACAGCCCTGACGTTTACTCAAAACTACATGGCCAACTCAATATCAGCTGGCACATCAAATGTTGTGGTAAATTCAAATGCCAATGTTACAATAAGCAGTGCCGGCACGGCCAATGTGTTAACTATCAGCAACACTGGTGCGTTTGTAAGTGGAGTAATCAGCACCACTGGAAACATTACAGGTAACTATATCTTTGGAAACGGAAGTCAACTAACTGGCATAGCGGCAAGTTATGGCAATACCAACGTGGCCACATTCTTGGCTGCATACGGTAGCAACACTATCAGCTCTACTGGCACTATCACAGCAGGCAATATCACCGGCGGCAATGTTCTTACAAATGGTTTGGTCAGTGCTGTTGGCAACATTACTGGAAATTATGTATTAGGTAATGGCGCCTTGCTAACAGGTGTAAGCACCACTTCATCCAACATCAATAATGGCACCAGTAATGTCACAGTGGTCAGCTCCAACGGCAATGTCACTGTAGGTATTAACGGAACCAGCAACGTGGCAGTGTTCAACACCAGTGGATTAGATGTCACAGGTAGAGTCAGTGCCACGGGCAACATCACAGGTGGTAATGTAATATCTAGCGGAGTAAGAGCTTATAAATGGACCACCCAGGCAAACACGGCTCCTTCTAATGCAGTGCCAGGCGACGCCTGGTACGATTCTTATGCCTCTAAATATTATCTATACGTAAATGATGGCATTGGCAACCAGTGGGTTGATCAAAGTCCTCCCACAAGTTTTTACAACTTATCAGTCACTGGTAATATCCAAAGCGGCAATGTTCTTACAAATGGGTTGGTCAGTGCCACTGGTAATGTCACTGGTAATTATATTTTTGGAAACGGAAGTCAATTAACTGGATTACCTGCAACCTATGGTAACTCAAATGTGATATCATATGGTGAAGCTGGGTGGGCTGGAAATATCGTTCCAAGTGCAAACATTACTTACAGTTTAGGAAACACTACAAATCGTTGGAAAGACCTTTGGTTATCTAACAGTACCATCTATCTTGGAAACCTGACTTTATCAGGCAACGCCACTCAGCTTACAGTCAACGGATTAAATGTTGTTACTGCCACAGCTACCGGAGTGATCAGCACCACTGGAAACATTACAGGTAACTATATCTTTGGTAATGGCAGTCAATTGACTGGCATTGCTAGTAGTTCATACAGCAATTCAAATGTAACATCATTATTATCTGCATTTGGTTCAAACACAATTAGTACTACAGGTTCAATCACTTCTGGTAATGTGACAGGTGTTAATTTATTAACAGGTGGTATTGTAAGTGCCAGCGGTAACATTACTGGTACAAGTCATTTAGGTGCAGTTGTATCTGTAACCGGAGCTGTCACTGCTGCGTCAGTAGTAGGCGGAGTAATCACAGGAACTAGTACAAGTGTTACAGGTACTACCACAGCCGCTAGTGTTGTTGGTGGTGTAATCACCGGATCAAGTGCTAGTGTAACTGGCAATGTAAACGGTAGTAATATTGTAGCATCTACCACATTAACCAATGGTAACATTACAATTACTGGTGCAAATATTGTCAGCACAGGCCCAACATTGACCATTGATCCAAACGGATCTGGCGGAACTGACGGCAACGTAATCATCACTGGTAACTTGAGCGTTACTGGTAATGTGACTTATATCAACAGTAACAATGTCACCACAAACGACCTAACCATCAACATGGCCAACAATGCGGCCACTGCCGCCGCCGCCAACGGAGGCGGTATTGGAGTTGGACCAGCTGGTAGTGAATACATTAGTTTAACCTACAACAGCACATCTAATATTTGGGTGGCAACCAATGGGCTGTCATCACAAGGAATATTAAGTGCTACGGGCAACATCACTGGTGCCAATCTTGTGACCAGTGGATCAGTCAGTGCCACTGGTAATATCATTGGTAACAATTTAGTTGTAAACGGCTCGGGCGGATCCCTATCTGGTACTGGTAATATTGTTGCTGGTAATTTATTAACAGGTGGTGTTGTCAGTGCCACTGGTAATATCACCGGCAACTATGTGCTTGGTAATGCGGCATTTATGACTGGTATTCCGGCCAGCTATGGCAATGCCAATGTGGCAACATTACTGGCTGCGTTTGGATCAAACACAATCAGTACCACCGGCACAATTACATCGGGTAACATTACCAGTGGTAACATATTAACAGGTGGCGTTGTCAGTGCTACAGGAACAATCACTGGAGGCAACATAGTTACAGGTGGATCAGGTGGAGCCCTATCTGGTACTGGTAATATTGCCGCTGGTAATTTATTAACAAGTGGTATTGTCAGTGCCACTGGCAATATAACTGGTGCCTATATTTTAGGAAATGGTGCATCGCTCACTGGAGTTATTACCAGTGTGGCCAATATCAACAATGGTACAAGTAATGTAACCGTGGTCAGTTCAGGTGGTAATGTCACAATAGGAGTTGGTGGCACCAGCAATGTGGCTGTGTTTGCTACCACTGGTGAATATATTTCTGGATTGTTAAGTGTTACTGGTAATATCACTGGTGGTAATATTAGTGCCATCAATCACACAGGTACCACGGTAAGTGTAACTGGCACACAAACTGCCGCCTCAACAGTGGGTGGTGTCATAACAGGTAGCAGTGTCAGTGTCACTGGTACACAAACAGCCGCAAGTACAGTGGGTGGTGTAATCACCGGATCGAGTGTCAGTGTCACCGGAAACGTAAATGCAACCAGTTTTAATGGCAATGTGTACAGTGGTAATATAACTACTGGTAATTTACTTACAAGTGGATCTAGTGGAATAATTTCAGGCACAGGAAATATCTATACCGGCAACATTTTAACCAACGGCTATTACTATGCCAATGGTGTTGCCTTCAGTGGCGGCGGTGGTGGTTCGTCAATAACCAACGGAACAAGTAACGTGGTTGTTGCGGCCAGCAGTAATGTAACTGTTGGTATTGCCGGCACAGCCAATATATTAACTATCAGTAGCACAGGAACAGTTACCACAGGCAATATAAGTGCCACAGGCAATATAACTGGTGGCAACATTATTTCGGCCAATACATTAATAGTTGGCAACATCACTAACTCAAGTGCCAACGGTGTAGGTAATATTGGTAGCTCAACCACATACTTTGATACAGTATTTGCCAAAGCAACATCAGCACAATACGCTGACTTGGCAGAAATGTACTGTGCTGATTCAATCTATACGCCTGGAACTGTGCTTGATTTTGGCGGTAACGAAGAAGTCACAGCAACAACAACTTCACACAGTACTAGGATAGCCGGCATTGTTAGTACCAATCCTAGCTATCTAATGAACAGTACGCTTGCTTGTATCGATGCTGTAGAAGTGGCCCTAGTTGGTCGAGTTCCATGCTGTGTAGTGGGCACTATTGCCAAAGGCGATCGACTGGTAGCCAGCTCAACCCCGGGTGTGGCCACACGGTTAGATATGACCAAATATGAACCTGGTTGTATTATTGGCAAAGCTCTTGAAGCATACGATTCAGACACAATAGGAATTATTGAAGTAGCTGTGGGAAGACTATAATGGCATTGCAATTATCAGGAATAACAATTTCAGGTGGCATTCGAATATTATTTGACTCACCGCCTGCGACTATAACAGCAAGTTATCTTGCAGTTGCCTGCGGCAGCTCAAATATGACTGGTGCTGGCGGGTCTGTATAAAAATAGGAAGATTATAACATGGCATTTCCACAATCACCAATCAACGGTCAACAAGCCAATGTAAATGGCATAACTTATACCTACAGTACTTCGCTGACGGCTTGGACAGTGAGTACATCGGTCAGCAACTCTTTTGTGAGCATCAGCGTTAGCGGTAATATCACAGGTGGAAACTTGTTGAACAGTGGTTTGATAAGTGCCGCAGGCAACATCACAGGCGGCAATATATTGACTGCCAACATCATTGGGACAGTGGGCGCAAATGTCACATTTACTGCAAACATCCTGCCGGCTGCTAATGTTACCTATGATTTGGGCACTGCAAACATGCGTTGGCGTGATTTGTATCTCAGCGGCAACACCATACAGCTGGGATCAGCCACATTGGCAGCCAGTGGTACCCAGGTAGTAACTGGAGCTTTTGTAAACTCAAAAACAATCAGCAGCAATGTACAAATAGAATCTGGCACCAATAGTCTGTTGGTAGGCCCTGTAACTTTGGCAAACGCCACTAGTATTTCAGTTGCTAATGATAGTACGCTAAATATAACGTGAACACATAAAATATGACAAGGATCAAAAAATGGCATTAACTCTCGACGGTACAACTGGTATATCAGCCACTGGCAATGTCACTGGCAATTTTTTTGTTGGAAACGGCTCGGCGTTGACTGGGATTGTAAGTTCCTCAACAGCAACCAACTTTACTGCCCTACAGACTTTCACAGGATCGTCTAGCGTGGCAGGTGCCAAGATATTTGACGTGCTGGAAGGGGTCACTGTATCTGCAACTGCTGCAACAGGAACAATTAACTATGATGTAACTACCCAAGCCGTGCTGTACTACACATCTAATGCAAGTGCAAACTGGACAGTAAACTTCCGTGGATCCAGCGGGACATCTCTAAATACTTTAATGGCCACAGGCGAATCTTTGACTGTAGCGTTCTTGATAACGCAAGGCGCTACAGCTTATTACAACTCTGCTGTTCAAATAGACGGCAACGCAGTAACACCAAAATGGCAGGGTGGCACAGCACCAACAGCCGGAAATTCGTCCAGTATTGACGTGTATGCTTACACTATTATCAAAACAGGCAACGCCGCCTTTACTGTGTTAGCGTCACAAACTAAATTTGCTTAAGGAATAGCGATGCCATTAATAAGCACAAGAGGCGCCGGATCAGCTCAAGGTTATGGACTTTTTGCTGCTGCAAGCGGCGGTAACGATGGCACTGTAGGTATTTTTCAATTGGGGAACGCCTCAAGCACCCGTAATAAATATACCTATGCTACATGCGCATCAACCGCTTCCGGTGTTGGCTCAGTTAGTTCAGGTACTACCTCTGGTGCTGGCGCAGGTAACTCTACAAGAGGTATTTTTCAATTGGGATGTAACGGGATTACCACCACACCAATCAGAAATAAATACACTTACGCTACGTGTTCTTCCACTGCTTGTGGAGTAGCATCATCTAGTACTGACAACTACGGTAGTAGTGCTACAGGCAATAGTACAAGAGGAATTTTTACAATAGGTACTAATAATGTCCGTAATAAATATACTTATGCCTGTTGCACCTCAACTGCTTCTGGCGTAGCATCATCCAGTGCCAGCCCATATGAAGGTTCTGCCGCAGGAAATAGTACTAGGGGAATATTTTCGCTATATGCGCTCGGTGTCCGTGATAAATATACGTATGCTAGCGACACATCAACCGCCTGTGGTGTGGGTACAGCAAGTGCCTATGGTCGTCAGGGTTCTGCCGCTGGCAACTCTACTAGAGGAATATTTGCTATAGGATATAACGCAACGCCTTATTTCAATGTTCCTTCCAATGTTCGCAATAAATATACCTATGCTACATGTACTTCTACCGCTTGCGGCGTAGCTGTTGCAAGCATTGCGTCTTTCTATAGTGCTGCTGCAGGCAATAGCACAAGAGGAATTTTTGCAATAGGATCTGTTTGTGGTGCTGCTACTACCACCCGAAATAAATACACATACGCATGTGACACATCAACAGCCTCCGGGGTAGCGGTGTCATCTGCAGGTTCAAGAAACGGTGCCGCAACATCCTGGGCAACTTGCGTAAACACACCATAATACTATGCACTCATCTCCTCATCGTAACAACTCAGACTTTCAACTGCGCTACTTTGTAGCAAACAACTGCCACACGGCGGATGTTGCTTGGTGCATAATGTACGAACAAAAACTAGACATACAGATAAAGTTAGAAAGTACCAAGGCTAAACTGTTAAGACGCAAAGTCAAACTCATGGAGATTGAGCAAGATTTGGAATCTACCGACCAAATCAAACAACTTAACGCACAGGCAGATTTGATTGAGTGGCAAAGCGGCGAGGGGTTATTAGAAATGGCTATTCTTGGCGCTGAACAAGAGCTTGCCACTATTTCATCTATTATGACAGAGCTAGAGCCGCAAAGAAAGTACGCACACCTGCCGCTTTTAGAAGCGTCACAGGCTGCACAAAGAGAAGAATGGTTACTAGAATTTCAACGGCGCACGGAGAATTTTTTGTTATCTAATGGTACAATACCTGAAGACCAACTTAATGCCATGCGAAATCACCCCGACTTTGAATCTAATATTGTTCCGTTTATCACCGATGTCATACATAAAATTAGTACAAATAAAGACAAAATGGGTTTGCTAACTAACAACAGGGTGCTTATCAGTGGTTGATCTATTTTTTCCGTCGTCCGTTTTGCGGTTTTCTAAACCAGAACATTTAGAAGTTGCCAAGAAGGTGCTGTCTGAATATATTGCTCAAGTAAAACCAAACCAATGGAATGTTTGTCAAAGCGAGTCAATGCTTGACGATAGGCTTGATGATTTATTTACTACGATTGCAACGGTTAGTTTTGATATGATGTTAGATCAAGGCTACAACATGACTAACAAACAGACTAGAGTGGCCGAGTTATGGGGCCAAGAGTTCTTGCGTTACGGGCAACACATAGAACATATCCATGGCGATGGTATGCAGATTACTGGGTTTTATTTTGTTAACGTGCCAGAGAATGGCAGCGTGCCTGTTGTGTTTGATCCAAGGCCCGGTAAAAAGCAAATCTCAATGCGGCAGGCCAACCCAGAAACAGTTACTTTTGCGTCTGAACAGATTATGTTGGATGTCAAGGCTGGTGACTTTATGTTGTTTAACAGTTGGTTACCGCACGGATTTACTAGACACGAGTTGGATGACCCTTTCCAGTTTATTCACTTTAATGTGTGTGTTGAAGACGCACCAGCGCCCATCGTGGAAATTGTATGATTTGTGTGCGCTACAACAAGACTCGAGGACTGCCAGGGCGAGGATCCATTGACCACGTATGGCGAGTATTTGACAACAACAAAGAGTATGTAGTTAAGAACGTACAGATCAATGTGCCATCATGGGGCGCAAAGACAGGCGAAGATTGGAGTATGTGCTGTGAAGGTACTATCACAGTAGACAAAGAAACCTCAACAATAATTATTGGAGAAAAAGTATGTTTGCAGAAATAAAAAATGGAGCGGTAGTTACATTTCCTTACGACTACGACACGCTATGCAAAAAGAACCCTTACACCGCGTTTAATCAAGCCGATCTGCTTGCGATGTACACTGGCACAAAAGACAACTTAGATGGCAATGAGCTGGTGCGTGTAACACCGGCAGACGAACCCACATTTAATAAACAAACTCAAAAAATTGTTCCAGATACTGTGCCTGCTTTGGTCAACGGTGTTTGGACCCTGGGGTGGTCAATTGAAACCTTAACTCAAGAAGAGCAAGATGCACAAACCACGGCCCAAGCAAATTCTGTACGTCAAGAGCGTAATGCTAAATTGGCTGAAACCGATTGGCGTTTTCGTAGCGACCTGACACCTTCACAAGCCTGGAAAGATTATTGCCAAGCATTAAGAGACGTGCCGGCTCAATCTGGCTTCCCTTGGATTGACCTGCCCGGCGAGCCAGTTTGAGAGTTAATCGACACTTTTAATGCAAGCACAATATCGTACTGATTACCTTGGTGAATTTGTCATACTTGAGACCCGGTGGTCCGGTGGTAAAAAATCTGAAACTCGCGAATGGATTGACAATCCTATCGTTAACCACCATCTCAGTGGACGTGCGGCCTGCATTGGTAGCACCTTAGATTACACACATTTTGACTACACTAGACTGCAACGACATCGCGGCGGGCTATTGGGCAGTAAAAAATTGCAGACCTATGGCACTGGAGACATTGCTCAACAAATGCGTCTGGACTTTGCAGTGGAAACCAATATTGATAACCTAACTAAAATTTTAGAAACTGGTTATCAAACCAACAACATTGTTTATACCAGTCCACGTTATTGTATTGCTCATCCAGGAGAATTTTATCTAATTCCCTTGCGACCCAGACTGGTTGACCTGGCCACTGTAGTATATCTAGCGGCATTTGACGGCCACAAAGAAATATTCATGTTGGGCTATACAGATGAAACCGCTGGCAACCACAATGAGTGGATGCAACAAATTGTCAACATATTTGCCGCATACTCTGGTACTAAATTTTATCTAGTTGGAGAATCCACTCGCATGCCTGATATCTGGGTCAATTGTGCCAATACCCAGACCATGACTTATCGAGACTTTATTGGCTACTGCGACGTTTGAACAGTAGACTCGATAGTTAATATTTTGTTTTGCACAGCTTCAAAATTTACAGTGCTCCACAACCCTGGATGCATAGGTCTAGGCCATGTGCCTGAATCAATCCAGGCATAGCCTATGTGTTCATTGTTGAGCGTGGGTTGGAATTCCGAGTCAACAATACAGAAAAAAGTGTGATACTCAAATCCTGCGTCTGCGGTGGTAAACTTTTCCAAAGGAATCATCCTAAAATATTCAGGAACAAAACCTATTTCTTCACAGCATTCGCGATTCATAGCCGCCAGTAAGGTTTCGCCTGCTTCTACTCGGCCACCCGGCAATCCCCAAGCACCAGGATGCTTTGGGTCATTACGCATGAGATACATGTATCGACGAGTGTTAATTGCATAAAACCAAACACCCACGGCTGTTACAATACCAGTGTCCATTGTCCTCCAGGATATAAACCTTGATAACTCTTGACCCAGGCTGAACCAGTCCAACGATACTGTAGTTCTGTGGTGATATTGGTCACGTACTGCATGTTTGCAGGACTGCTGGTGCTGTCAAACACCACAGCCCAACGAGCACCATCGTATTCCACAATGTCATTGGCATTGGCCACCAAGGGTTGGCCATCAACGCCGTTCCAAGAATTGGGATTGGTCAAGCCTGGATTATCATAAGATCCAGTGGCCTGTGTAAACAAGTACCGTTGCCCCAGTGCGGCCACAGCAAGTCCAGCCCCAGGACCACTGGCAATTGGATCAATCACAGCCGTAATTGGGCTCAAGGTGTTTGGTGGTACAGTACCAGCATTTACTGTAAACAATAAAAATCTATCATCAGTAGGGTCAAAAGCCACAGTTCCGGTTACGTCTGTGCCATCTGGTTGTTCTAGGGTAATATAACTAATGCCAGGACGTAGTGTGCCATACAAGTTTACAATACTGTGCCACAGCAGATTACTATTGGGGCTATCGGGCGGAGTCAAGCTGGCATTGGGTTCGTTAATGACCTGTTGTTGCCGAAGAGCCTGTAATTTGTTATCAATTAATAGGACCTGGTAGCCGTAGGGGGTGAACCGTTGTCTAGTACCCAATAACAAATCACTGTCGGTTAGGGCGTTGGTAAGATCACCTTGAGCATCGTACACACTAGCAATAATACGTTCAATAACACCCAGTTTCTTGACCTTGGCTGGCGGAGTGATCCACATGGGCAGGGTAAACGATAAGGTAGCAACGTCGATAGGATTGCCAGCATCAATAGGAATAGTGCGACTTGACCAACGTACATCCTTGAGATACAGCACAGTTAAACTGGTCCAGTCAATGTAGTTGTCGGTGCTTTGTATTTCCAACCCAGGATTAAACAAAGTCAGAATCTGTTCCAACAACTGCATTTTTTGATTGGTATTTGATGTCCAAATGTCAAGATTTATAGTCATCTCATACGGAACAGGCATGGCACGTTCAATGGTAAATGCGTTGCCTTGTGTGGTTTCATACGTGTCTGTGGCACTATCGTAGGTACGTTGACGCACTGCTATGTTGTTTACAAAGTACGGTTCCTGCATCCTGGGACGATCATATTTTAAATCTGTGATATAAAATGTCATCAGGGGTGTTGCTGGCATGTCATTGGCTGAATTGTTCTGTAAAATAGTCTGTGCCTGACGACTAGAATCACCGTAGCGTACCGGCACACGTATTAGGGTATCTTCCTCTGACCCAGGTCCTTGGCCAGCTTGGTTGGCACCATACTCTACGTCAAAGTTGCTGAACACTCTAGCAAATTGTAGTAGAAAACGACGTAGTTGCTGATCGTAAAAGAACTGAGCGATGATTATCTCCCTGGAGGTCTTGGATTAGGTGGTGTAATATTGCCACCTTGGTCACCGTTGTCGGGTTGTATTTCAAGTATCTGACTGAGACTCTGACGACTTGGAATATTGCCAATGTCTGTGGTAGGTACTGTGTAGGTATTGTTTACAAAACTGGATCGTTGTGTCAGTGACTCAGTTGCATAGTCAAGGTCAGTGCGTACATTGTCTGTGATGGCCAACCAGGCCCGGCCGTTGTAACGGAACAGGCGATTAGGGAAATAATCTAGTCTTAAACAGTAGTTGCCCAACACTGGATTTGGCGGAAATGCCACTCCGGGTGTGACTGGTAAGCCGTTAGGAGCATGAGTAGACCCAGTCAAGTAACCTTGAACATAGCCAAATCCTTTGGGAGTGATACCATCGCCCGATTCAGTAGTGTCTACTGTGGGGAATGTGTCATCAGCAGTAAGACCAGCCGGCCCTGGCTCACCGTTGGGTCCAGTGGGCAAGATATAAAATTTAACATTGTCATAGCCCGACAGTGGCACATCATGATAGGCCTGAGTAAGTATAGCATCGTTGATGGCCAAATCTTTGGGCCTTGTGCTTTGTTTGTCACCCACTGTGTTGGGATTGGTAATTACAGTCCAATAGGCAGTATCAGTAATATCAGTTCCTGCCGGTACATTTTGTGAGGCCTGGTAATAGGTGTTGCCATAGTTGACAATGGTACCAGCTGGATAAAAATTTCCATTGTCCCAGATATTCTCCGGCATAAACGGTTGATTGATAATCTGGCTGTACTCTTGAGCATTGACCATTGGAGTAGCCTTGACTCGCCACAGGTGTGGCAACCAAGTAACACTGAATCCTTCTGATGCAAAGTTGGCATCCTGGATCACATAATAACGGGGCAGGCTTTTGACCAAGGTATTGTCCAAGGGATGGTAGTCTGCTAAATTTGGCACTTCAATTACATCACCACTCATGAGCTTGCGCCCAAACGTGTCAATCATGTCATTATAGTGAAAGGTAATAAACAAGGTATCGTTGTTTAAAAACAAACCAAATTGTGTTAGATCAAAATCTACGTCTTGTGTGCGATACACACCACGCATGACAAACACATCAGGGGCATACACTCTATCACGATTTTCTAACAGCAACAAATCCTCAATAAACAAAGGATTGGTCGAATTATAATTTGGTATAGTGGCATCATTGTTGCCATTGTCTGTACCTGCGCCCTGTGGCCCGAGGTATTTGTGTATATAGAGGTCAAGCCCTCCAACAGTGTATTGTTCGGAGATTGTGCGGTCTAAAAACTGATAATCATTCGTCCTATTAGGACGCCACATGGAAAGTCTTGGCATAGTCATGTATTTAGCGGTTAGATTGACTACAAATTCAAAAGCCAGTATAATTACAAAATGGACGAGTTATTTCAAAGACTAGATCGGGCTGAAAAGCACATAGCCCAGGTTAAAAACAAGGTAGCTCGCCGCGACCTGCTCAAAATGACCAGGGCAGTGGATCAAGCCATTGTAGCTGCTGACATGGAAAGCGTAGAATGTCGTAGATTGCATAAAGAAACACCACGCTATCGTGAGCTGGTAAAACAAGTAGCCGATCTGCTGACCAATTTAGAACAACACATAACCTTGGCCAACCTGCTTGGTTGACCTTACTCAAACTTTACTATACAATAAACACTATGGCTAAATCAAACGAAATCAAAAGACTAAACCCCAAGGGTGCTGAAACCAAATATGTAGGGCACGAACCTGAGTGGAACTTTCAACCCACTGAAGAAAATCGCATCAGCAGTTTTGCTAATGCGTTTCAGTGGTACAACTATCACTATGGCAAAAAAGATGCCAAGGATATGCTGTGTCATTATTTAGAGCACAACACTCGATCCAAAGATGCCAAGACCATGCGTGGTATTCCGGACAGCCAGATTCGTCTTACACCAGCATGGGTATGTCGAATGACATTGTTAGGTCTTGTGCTTAACGAACACGAACAGAGCATTGTTGATGAGCAAATTAGTCAGATGCTTCGAGTCAAGCAAGAAAAGAAACGCGAACAAAGTGAAGTAGATGCCGACACGGCTGTAGCCCGACTCACAATCCAAGATCACCTGCGTGAAAAAGTATCAGAGTGCTGTGGCGAACTTGAAGGTATGTTTGATGATTTTATAGTAGCTGGCGCAAAGATGAGTGCAGATTTTAGCCCAATCAAACTCATGCGTGGCATGAATATCAGTCCCAACATGACAGGAACCGTATCAGCTGTTTGGCAACTACGGCTAGCAGAGTTTACAGAAGTGTTGGCAGGTGAGGATGCTGACCTAGTAGAAGGCTACAGTCACCTTACAAAAATACAACTTCGTAATTGTGTCAAATTTTGCGAAACAGTGATCAATGACTGCAGCAGTTATGTGCAACTGAAGAAAGTAGAACGCAAACCACGTGCCAAGAAAGCTGTAAGCCCAGAAAAACTCACACGCAAATTCAAGTTTTTACGAGAGTTTGAAGAACTTGGTCTTAAATCAGAGCCAGTTACTAAATTAGTAAATGCAAGTGAAGCATGGTTATATGACACGGCCAAACGTCGATTGATTCATGTCATGGCAGATAGCCACATTGGGACCTTTACAATTAAAGGTAGTGCTATTGCAGGATTTGACACACTAGCTACAGTCCAAAAAACACTGCGTAAACCAGCTGAACAAATCAAAGCAGTTACTGGCGGTGGAAAACCAGCGGCTCGCAAGGCATTTGGTGAAATCAAAGCTACAGAAACTAAATTTAATGGTCGTGGCAACGACAACATGATCATACTGTGGGCTTGGTAAACAGCTAAATACAGGGAACACGGAGCTTCCTTACATGGCCTTAGAAAATCAATCCAGCTTAGATACATTAAAACAAAATCTCATCGATTATGTACGTCTACAACTAGGCGATCAAATCATTGACATTGAGTTGGATGCTGAACACTACGAAGCGGCCTATCAACGTACTATTGGTGTGTATCGCCAGCGAGCACAAAACGCCTATGAAGAAAGTTATATCTTCATGGAGTTGGTAACCAACGTTAATATCTACGACCTGCCACAAGAAGTACAATCAGTTAGACAGATTTTCCGTAGAACATTCGGCGATTCAACCGGCCCGTTTGCGTCAAATTTTGATCCATTCAGTCAAGCAAGTATGAACGTGTACCTAATGAATTTCAACGTGGCTGGCGGTCTTGCTACCTATGACTTCTACAGTCAGTATGTAGAATTGGCCGGACGTATGTTTGGTGCTTATATGAATTATACTTGGAATCCGGTAACTAAAAAGCTACAACTAATCCGTGATCCCAAAGGCACAGGCGAAGCGGTGTTGCTCTGGTGCTACAATCTCAAACCCGAATTTAATCTCCTAAGCGATTTCCAAATTGTTCAATGGATCCGTGACTACATGACCGCCAACTGCAAATTAATCATTGGCGAAGCACGTGAAAAATTTGCCACTCTGGCTGGACCACAGGGTGGATCATCACTTAATGGCACAGCCATGAAAGCCGAAGCACAAGCAAGTATGGACAAATTAATTGAAGAACTCAAGAATTATGTGGATGGTTCACAACCACTTAGCTGGGTAATTGGCTAACGCCCTCTAGACTTACTCTTAAAATCATGCTATACTCTTAGCATGAGCTCATTAATGATTGACATAGAAGGTTTAGGAACTGGTCCTGACGCAACCATTTTAACCATTGCAGCCCAAAGCTTTGATCCATTTGGTACCGGCCACTATGATCGCCAATACTATGCCCGCATTACCTTAGAGAGCCAAGAAAACCGTACTATACAACAAGACACTATAGATTGGTGGGCCACCCAACCAGAAGCACAAGCTGAGGCATTTATGGAAGAAGGTCGGGTAGACCTTGACCAAGCCTTGGATAGCCTGTACAAGTTAGCCTGGCAACACAAATTCATCTGGGCCAATGGTATATGTTACGACATGAACATACTTGAACATGCTTACAAGAGCTACGGCAAAAGTTTGCCTTGGCAATTTTACAATGTGCGCGATGCCAGAACCATCTACAGCCTGTGGCCAGAGTTGCCTAAACCACCTACTAGCCATCATGCCCTTGAAGATTGTCGCAGACAGATTGACATGTTACAGGCCACATTACGACATTTAAACGTGAAGGAAATTAGATGATTATTGGTATTGCTGGCTTTCAAGGATCAGGTAAAGATACCATCGCCGATTACCTGCAAAATATTTACGGCTTTAAACGAGATAGTTTTGCCGCCACGCTCAAAGACGCTGTAGCCGCTGTGTTCGGGTGGGATCGTGAGCTACTAGAAGGCCGCACAACAGAGAGCAGAGCCTGGAGAGAGACCGTAGATCCATGGTGGGCCAATCGGTTAAACATGCCCGACTTGACTCCTAGATTGGTGCTACAAAAGTGGGGAACAGAAGTGGCCCGTAGAAGCTGGCACGACGATACCTGGATTGCCAGCCTTGAAAATAAACTTAATCGAGCACACAACGATATTGTTATTACCGACGTCCGTTTTCCTAACGAAATCCAAGCAGTTCGCAACGCAGGTGGTATTGTAATTCGTGTAGTGCGTGGATCGGAACCTGAGTGGTTCAGCGTAGCACAAGTAGCAAATCAGCACCCACAACCTAATGCTTCTACAGAAATTTTAAATAATCTAGGAATCCACCCTAGTGAATGGGCATGGATTGGCACTGAGTTTGATGCTGTAATTGACAACAATGCAGATGGGCTAGACCCGTTATATGCCCAAGTTAAACGTCTGGTTCAAGGTCTCCTGGAGACCAAGGCAGATCAGTCTTGGCAATTTCCACCACACAGTTCTGACAAACAGTTTTTAAATTTCTAAGAGTAGTATTGTGTAAATTACCATCTGCATGATACACCAACAGCTGAGCCGCAAACTTGGCTCTAAACCCACATCGATCACATGTGGGTTTTTTCTTATAACCATTTAATTGCCACAATGGTTTTGGAGCTTTTTTTTTCTTAGATTTATTCAAACACCAGGTGCACATGCTACGATAATAAATTCGATCATATTTGTGATAAGCTACAGCCCTAGGCCGTTGTTTACATTCTGGGCAAATAGGCCTGGTCATATGGATATTTAGCTGAGCGGACCTACATATAGGCCGTCATAACACCGTTCTTTTTGACATAACCGATAAATATCTTTAATTAATAAAAAGGAATTAGTTATGGCCTTAATCTCCCCAGGTGTACAAGTCAGTGTAATTGACCAAAGCAATTACACACCCGCTGCTGCTAGCTCAGTACCATTTATTTTATTGGCAACTGCAGAGAACAAAATCTCTGGCGCAGGTACTGGAATTGCTCCAGGAACATTGGCAGTCAATGCTAACAAACTGTATTTGATGACAAGTCAGCGAGACCTACTCAGTACATTTGGCGTTCCATTCTTTTACAATACCACAGCTGGTACTCCGATTAACGGATATGAACTCAACGAATACGGCTTGTTGGCTGGATATTCGGCCCTGGGAGTAACCAACATTGCCTATGTGATGCGAGCAGATATTGACTTGGCTGCCCTTACAGCCAGTTTAACTCGCCCAGTTGGCGCACCTGCCAACGGCACTTACTGGTTTGACACTACTACCAGTACTTGGGGTATAAAAGAATGGAATCAAACCACATCTGCATTTACTAATCAAATACCTAGTTTTATTACTGACACAGCATTTTTAATGACTGGAAGCACAGTGCCTCTAGACAGTTATGGTAGTATTGGCAACTACGCGGTCACCGCAACTAATACTTTCAATCCAACTTACTACAAGCGTGGTGGCCCTACCACAGTTAACGGTGTTAATCAAGCACCAGGATGGTTACAAGATGGTGCTACAGCCCAAGATTTATATAACACTTGGGTTCTACTTGGCAGTGACGAATGGAAAACATCCTGGCCCACAATCCAAGGCACACTAGCTCCTGTTAGTTTAACTGCGGGTAATAGTTTTGCTATTAATGACACAACAATTACAGTATTAGCTAGTCCTAACAACACTGTAACACAACTAGTAACCAGCATCAATAGTGTATTAAACACTAGTGGTGTTTATGCTGCCAACATTGGTGGAAAATTAACCTTGTACGCAGATAGTTCAGCTACAAATGACGGCAGTACAGAAGGCACAGGCGTTATTGCTATCAACAACGTGAGCGGCACACCATTGGCAACATTGGGTATCACAGCCGGTCAATATGCTGCTCCAGCCTACGATTACGGTGCAAGTTTCCAAGTACCAAATTGGCGTTCCACATCTACACAGCCCCAACCTACCGGCAGTGTGTTCCAACAAACTAACACGCCTAATCAAGGCATGAACATTCAGATTAAGAACTACAACAGCACCTTGGGCGTATTTGTGTTGCAGGCCTGTCCAGTGTTTCGCAATCAAGCAACTGCTATATACGATCTTGACCCAACATCAGGTGGCCAGTCAATCCCAGCTGGAACCATATATGGTCGAATTGACCCGTACAACAATAACACAGCAGAATTGTTGATTCTTGAAAGATTAGCTGCCGGCGCCACAGTTGTTACTGGTTCAGTTGCCAATCCTACATTTACTTCTGGCTCTCAATTTCAGATTCAAGCAACAGAGCCCGGAACATCAGTTTATACCAATGCCACAGCTACTGTGGCTGGAACAACACCTGCTGATTTTGTAGCCGCTGTCAGCGCCACCGATATTCCTAATGTCAGTGCCAACATAAACGATGCTGGACAAATTTACTTTACACATGCCACGGGTGGTGATATTAATTTGATAAATGTCACATATAATGCAATCACTGCTGCAGGATTTTCAACATCGGTAACCGGGATACGCAACCTTTATGCAAATGGTGTAGTCACAGGATTGGTACTTAGTAACTGGGTCACCTCACCAACATTTACCTATACTGCTGCCGCAAGTCAGCCAAATATTGACCCAACAGATGGCACATACTGGTACTATAGTGATGCTACAACAGCTGATATCATGATTCAGAACAACGGTGACTGGTATGGTTATCAAAACGTTGCCAGTGATGTGCGTGGATACAATTTAACTTTGACCAATGCTGCAGGCCCAATATTCAGTGCCACAGCACCAACCACACAGACCGATGACGCACAAAGTCCATTGGCCTACGGCGATTTATGGATCGATACAAGTGATTTAGAAAATTATCCAGTGATCAGTCGTTGGGAAAGTGTCAACGGCGAAAATCAATGGGTACAGATTGACAATGCCGATCAAATCACAACCAACGGCGTGTTATTTGCTGATGCACGTTGGGCACCTAACGGTACAACCAACCCAATCACAGATCCTATTCCACCAATTGCCACAGGATCAACACCTTTGATCACCAGCAACTACCTAGACCTTGATGCACCTAATCCGGATCTATATCCAGAAGGTATCTTGTTGTTTAACACACGTAGATCTGGATTTAACGTTAAATCATTCCAGGTCAATTACTTTAACAGCACTAGCTATCCATCACCAGCAGTGTTGCCTAGTGAAACCAATACTTGGTTAACAGCAAGTGGTAATCGTGCAGATGGCAGCCCTAACATGGGTCGCCAAGCTCAACGTACCTTGATTGTACAAGCACTCAGAGTGGCCATTGACACCAGTACACAACTGCGTGAAAATCAAGCACAGTACAACTTGATTGTTTGCCCGCAGTATCCAGAGTTAGCACCTAACATGGTGGTACTCAACAACGATCGTGGCGACACCGCGTTCAGTGTGGTTGATACTCCTCTACGTTTAGATCCAGCAGATATTGTTGCCTGGGCCACTAACAACAATGGACTGGGTCTTACTACCGCCGACGGTAATTTGGCTACAGGGGATGCATACTCGGCTGCATTCTATCCAAGTTGCACCACAACTGATCTAACAGGTAACGTGGTAGTCACAGCACCAAGTCACATGATGTTGCGTACAATTATCCGCAGTGACAGCGTGGCATATCCATGGTTTGCACCTGCTGGCTTACGTCGTGGTGTAGTAGACAATGCACTACAAATTGGATATTTACAAGCTCAAACTGGTGAATTCCAGCCGCTAGGTGTAAATCAAGGTCTACGTGATGTACTATACTTAAACAATGTTAACCCGATTACATTTATTCCAGGTACAGGCATTACCAACTTTGGTAATCATACCCTACAAGGTACAGCCACAGCATTGGATCGTATTAACGTGGCACGTTTGGTAGCATTTATCCGTGGACGTTTGGAAATCATTGGTAACCAATACCTGTTTGAGCCAAATGATACAATCACTCGTGCGGCAATTACCAATCAGATCACATCACTCATGATTGACCTGGTTAACAAGCGCGGTCTGTATGACTACCTGGTTGTTTGTGATTTGACCAATAATACGCCAGCTTCAATTGATGCCAACGAGCTGTATGTTGACATTGCTATTGAACCAGTCAAGGCTGTGGAGTTTATCTACATACCAATGCGTATTCAGAACACAGGAACCATCGCAGCTCAAGGCGCAGCGTAATTAATTGCCAGGCAAATACCTAAATTTTTGTCTGGCACAAACACCATAAATAAAGTATATTAGGAGAATAAACAAATGGCAACAGCTTCATTAACTAAACTAACAGTACCGTTAGCCAGCGATCAAAGCACGTCGGCACAAGGTCTGCTGATGCCAAAACTCAAGTATCGCTTTCGCGTTACTTTTTTAGGATTGGGCGTAACACAACCTACTACAGAATTGACCAAGCAGGTTATGGATTTTCAACGTCCTAATGTGACATTTGACAATATTGATCTTCCTATATACAACAGTACAATTCGTTTGGCTGGTAAGCACAGTTGGCAAGATATTACCTGTAACTTGCGTGATGACGCCGGCGGCAATGTAAGTCGCTTGGTGGGCGAACAACTGCAAAAGCAATTAGATTTCATGGAACAAAGCAGTGCTGCATCAGGCATTGACTACAAATTTACCACAGTATTTGAAGTGTTAGATGGTGGCAATGGTGCTAATACTCCTATTGCCTTAGAAACCTGGACCATCATGGGTTGCTACTTGCAAGGGGTCAACTATGGCGATGCCAACTACGGGTCTGGCACAGAGCCAATGACAGTGGCCATGACCATCCGCTATGATAATGCCATGCAGACCACCACCGGTGCTGATGTTGGTGTTGGCGCTGCAATTCCGTTAACGGTCAACAACGTAGCTACAGGTTAATAGCCTATGGCTTACTTTGGCCAAGACAATCTTAGACCGCTTGAACCAAGCGCACCACCAGACCCAGGTCAATGGACTGGTCCAGCAATGGACTATACTCATGCTGCTAAGACTTTTAGATCCAATGGGTATGCTCTTGCTCCTCGCAACAAGTTTTTATTTCATGTTTATTTTAATTTAAACACTAATATACCTGCAGTAGCAAATTTTGTGTCTAATAATGGCAGTAATGGGCCACTAATTAGCCTTACGGTCAAGACCGCACAGTTACCAGGCTACTCAATTGATGTGGCCCAGATGAACCAGTATAATCGCAAGCGTCTGGTCCAGACAAAGATTAATTATAATCCATGTCAAATTGTATTCAATGATGATTCAAGTGATCTTGTGCGTAACATGTGGTATCAATACTATCAATACTACTACAGTGATCCTATCTACAAATATGGCAACACTCCTAATCAAAGCGGTACGCTAGGGCAAATACAGGTACCAGATGTGTTCGGTGGCGCCAGCTATACTGCTAACGATATATATTCTCCTAGTAGGAGTATACAGCATTGGGGCCTTAGTGGTCAAGGTTATAATAATCCTAGTTTACAAAGTTTATCAACTTCGTTACTAACTGGCCCTGCTAGTGGTCAAGAACCATTCTTTCGTGACATTACCATATACGGCATGAGTCAAAAAAGTTATGCACAGTATACCATGATTAATCCCTTGATTGATTCGTGGACCCACGACACTTACGATTATAGTCAAGGCAACGGACTAATGACACACACCATGAGCATCAAGTACGAAAATGTCAAATATTATTCAGGCGCAATAGGCGGCGCAACACCAAGTGATCCGGTTCCAGGATTTGCCGACGGAGCCTACTACGATACCAATAAGAGTTCAATTGCCGGTAACGGCAGCACCGACACTGTAATGTTCCAGGGCACTCTTAGAAGTAGTCCAACTGGTAACAAACAAGACTTACAAGCCAATTCTCAGGGCGGATTAAAAAATGTTCTCGGCGCAGTTGGTCAAGGACTGGTACCAACAGCTGCAGCATTTGCTGGTGCTGCGCTGGCAGGAAGTGGTGCATTCACACAAGGAATATTGTCTGGACTTGCCCCAGCACTAGCCGGCGGAACCATAGCTGCTGCAAGACAAGCCGCTGGCGCAGTTGGCGGATTCCTATTCCCAACACCAGACTATACCACTGATACCAACGGCAATACATTCAAAGATGGAACCTTATATCGTGCTGCCGAAGTTGACGAAGATGTTGCACCTGAGGCCACGCCTGAGTATAATGCTTACAATGATGCGGCATACTAATCATGGCTTCAGTAAATGCCATTAATAACAAAACTGATTTAACCGTACAAATCTTTGATCGATTTTACGGGTATCAACAGCAGGTACCTGTGGATGCGTATGATGCTGTATTGAGTTATTTTCGATCAGTATTTGGCTCAGCCGAAGCCGCAGGTAATTTTACTGTAAGTGTGTTCCGCATTAGTCACGCAACTAAAATTCCTGTAATGACCTTGTTACAACAATTCCAAGGGCAAAGTGCTCCTGAACTTACCTTGTCTTTGGCCTATTATCTAAACGGTATTAGAAGCAGAAGCACCTTGTTGGGACTCAATGTGCCCACTCAACCCAACTATTACGTCGCTAGAAACATCAGGATTTGACACATGGCCAATTATCGTCAAGGCGCTTACACTGTCAAGAACACCGCCAAGTATGTGGGTCGTGGCACACCAAGATACAGATCCGGCTGGGAACTTACATTTATGATATTTTTAGATTCCAACGAAAATGTCCTACAATGGGCCAGTGAAAGCGTTAGCATACCTTATCGTAATCCGCTCACTGGCAAGCCAAGCATGTATGTGCCTGACTTTTTAGTGACCTATCGCGGTCCTAATAACACCACCAAGGCAGAACTGATAGAAATCAAACCCAAAAAACAAAGTCTAATTGAAAGCAAAATGAACGCCAACGAGCGGGCAATTGTGGCTGTAAATTACGCCAAGTGGGACCAGGCAACTAAATGGGCCAAGAAAAATGGACTTACCTTTCGGGTGATTAACGAAGATCAAATTTATCATCAGGGCAATAAAAAGACCGGTAAATAGGTCATGACTCGTAAATTAGAATCTCTTTTTGATTTTCCACCCACAGACGAAAGTGTCCAGGAAGAGCCGGCCCTGACCACAGCAGAAACCCGTGCTGCCATTGTGGAAATAGACAACACCATTGACAAAATTGACGCCGCACTGCCAGCTATCCGTGACTTAGACGCCAGTGATCGCGAGCTGGACGACATTGCTGACATGGCCAAAGAAAGCTACCAAAATCTTAGTGATTTAGGCTTTAATGTGGATAGTCGTTATGCTAGTGAGCTGTTTGCAGTGGCCAGTACAATGTTAGGGCATGCACTCACTGCCAAGACAACCAAGCTAAACAAAAAATTAAAAATGCTGGATCTACAGATGAAAAAACTCAAACTAGATCAAGATGCAGCAAAAAATGCACCCGAAGATACCATGGAAACAGCACACGGACACGTATTAAATCGTAACGATTTATTGGAACGCTTGGCAACCTCAAGAGACCAAAAAACTGAATAAGCATAAATATCATATAGGAACCTAACCGATGAAAAATTTTCAACAATACCTCGCAGAATCAGAAAGAACCTACAATTATCGTATCAAAATTGTAGGTGATGTTGCTCCTGATTTCGTTAAACAGCTGGAAGAAAAACTTGCACAGTTTGACGTTGTAAAAATCACCAAGCCAAAAACTACACCGGTGCAACTGCAACCAGCTGACTTTCCTAAGCACAGCAACGATAGTGTGACTAGTATGGATGTGGAATTCCGCTATCCAGCTATTGAGCCACAGATCAAACAGATTGCTCAATTGTTAATGATGGATCCAAACAGAATTATTATGTTGACCACCCCGCATGAAGAAGGTATGGATTCAGAGCGTGAGCGTGTTGCGGCACAGAACAAAAACTTGTTGGACACAGATTACCCTGCTGACACCGCAGAACAAAAAGCATTAATTGCGGATTATAGTGCTCCGTATGATGAGCATGCAGTATTGAAGAACACATACCGTAGTGATTTTACCGTGGCTGGTGGCAAGACACCTCCTGCTGAAACTACAAACGATTTGCCAATGGGTAATGACAGCCCAATGACCAAGGTCAAGAGACCACCACGTCCGGCCACCGGCGCAAACCCAAGAGGATAACAGAATGACATTTTTTTACGACTTAAACAAGAGATTGGCCACACTATCTAGCAAACAAGACGCAGAACAACTTGCAGAGCATGCAGTACCGGCTCCTCAGCCCAAGAGCAAGTTGGCTCAAGCACTCAACGAGCGTGACCTAGGCAAGCACAACAATGCCACAACAGGTTTTGCAGCCTTGGCTAAGAAAACAGGCGGCGGTGAAAAAGGTGCACGGATTGCCGGAGCACAGTTGGCAAAAATGAGAGCCAAGGGGCAAGTTGAAGAAAGCGACATGGAAGAAAGTGCTTTTCAAGCTGCCATTGGCAAAAAGAAATACGGCGATCAAGGTATGAAGGCTTTACAAAAAGCCGGCCGTGAGCATGCCAGTGCCAAGACTATGAGCAACATTCGCAACAAGTATGACAAGTATGATGAGAGTCAGGGTATAGCTGACGAAGGCAATGCATTTACGGCCAAACTTAAAGCAACACCAAAGGGTGAAAAGTTCAAGTTGGGCAATAAAGAGTTTACAGATACCGGTGATCTTGAAGAAGGTTTCAAAGAAATGGATGCTTGGTTGGCCAGCCGTGAAAAAGAAAAAGGTACTGGACGTTTTGACAAACGAAAAGTATCCACAGGTACAGTTTATACTCGCAAGCCAGAAACATTTGACGACCCAGAAACAGATCCAGAAGCCACCGGCGGAGCTCCTGCTCGCCGTGGCCGTCCAAAAGGCAAGGACAAAGGTCCAGAGCGTGTGACAGCCAAGAGCTACAAGTACAAAGCCGGCCGTCCTGCTAAGACCCAAGAAGATTTAGACAGTGATGGCGTTATGATGACACGACCTTCAAATATGAGCAGTGAAAACGTTGACCCAGGCGAGCAGGCTGAATACAATGACGAAGCTGGTATGACCAAAGACTCTTTGCATACTATTGTTCGTAGTGCCAAAGAACTTGAACGTGCCTTGCGTAGTAACGAAAACTTGCCAGAGTGGGTACAAGAAAAGATTGGCCAAATTAAAGGCATGATGAGTAGCGTCACTGATTATATGTTGAGCACACACGAGCGTGATGCGGAACAACATATGGAACCCGTGGCTGAAAAATCAGTCAGCAAGGCTCAACGCAAGTTTATGGGCATGGCTCACGCTATCCAAAAAGGTGAAAAAATCAAAGGTGCAAGTCCTGAGTTGAAAAAAGTTGCTAAAACAATGAAGCCCAGTGACACACGTGATTTTGCCGCAACCAAAGAAAAAGGTCTTCCTAAAAAAGTCAAAAAGGCCGATGAAGGCAAAGGTGATGGCAACTTGGCCAACAATGCTAAACCATACGACAAAGTTACACAAGGTGATGTTGTTGCTGGACGTCTTGGCAAAGATGAAATGGGTGGTAAGAAAAAGAAAGAAGACAAAGTTGATGAAACAACAGTGGCCGGATCAGTAGCTACAGCACCAACCACCGCTAAGAAATCCGCTGGTGGTATGCAATTTGGCAAAGGTGTTTATGAAGGTTTTAACAACCAAGTCGAGTCAATGATTACTGAAGGCATGAATATTACAGTAAACATGACAGCTGGTGAAGACGGTGAGTCTCATAAGAGTATCACTGTTACAGCCGAAGGCGCTGAAGCTGATCAATTAGCTGCATTGTTAAAAATGGCAGGCCTACATGGCCAGGCACAAGAAGCCTGCGGAACATGTGGTGCATCACCATGTGGGTGCGAGCAAACAGTTGATGAAGCCTACGGCGATACCGATGAAACATTAAACGATCCAGACTGGCCAACCAACACAGAAACACTGGCAGCCCAACCGGAATTGCGTACATATTCAGGTGGGCTAAACGGTCCTAAATCAACTGGACAAACAACTATTCCTGTTGTTGCTAGCCAGCTACGTCGCCAAGCCAGTATGGAAGAATCAGCAGAGCTTGAGCGTAGTTTATTCAAGACTTGGAAAAATTATAAAGGTTAATCAACATGGCTATTCAAGTAATCAACGCTGCAGGTAACGTAACATGGACCACAGACAAAGCAGAAATTAATGCCAACAGTGCAGATGTTACCTATCAAGTGTATGCCAAGGGCCTAGGTAATGCTGCTCCAGTGGGCAACTTGTACGCCAACGTGGTCAGTGTTCCCAACGGAAGCACACGGGAGATTTATGTTGGTGCCGGCAACTACCTGATCATGGTAGGTACTACATTTACTGCTAGAGCATTGGGCACAGCCAGTTCAGCACAATCAGGTGTCTACAACGCCGCTGGAACCTAATCATGCGAGCTCAAGAGTTTCTCATTGAGAAACATGCTGGCAAGATTGGTCAACGAAAAAGTCAAGCTACAGTTGGACTTAACAAGTTTAGAGACACAGATCTAGCTGATCGAGTTTATGAACTCAATCGTGTTATGATGGCTGCGGCCAGTACCGATGGTACATTTGTTCCAGATACAGATCATGAATCTTGGGCAGGACGTTACAACGTGGCCATGCCCTACACCGATGTTGAACAAGACATGTTAGAAAAAGCATTTCAGGCCGTGGGCTCTGATTACAAAGATCTCAATCACGGTGATTTAAAAAGCAAAGAATTAAATTCAACAAATAAACGCAGCCCAGTTACAGGATTTAAAGGCTACCCAAGATGAGAGCCCGTGAGTTTATCACTGAAGAACGAGAGCTTGCGCCAGAACTAGCTGATCCAATGCATTACACCTATGTAATTCCTGGACTCAGTGCTAGCGATCCCTACAACAATTATCGTTTTGGTGTGGCTATGGCTCGAGCAAGAAGCGACGCTGGCACAGACGGGCTAACTAAAGACATGCCAGCGTGGACAGCAAAAACAGCATTTGGTGAACACGGAGTGGTAGTTGGTATGAACAACAGTATTGAACAAATTATTGATCAAGCACTTGCAATGACTGATACCCAAGGCGGCAAAGAGCTAGTAAGCACAGCCGACAGTAAAGAGCCAGCATTTGTTGATACTACAAGTCCTTTAAAGGCATTCAAGGGCTATCCAAGATAAGCTAAATAAAAGATCAAGGACAAAGATATGAAAATTGCAGACATTTTGCGCAGATTAGCCGACAATATTGATGGACACAGTCAAGGTGGTCAACCTGATCCAGCCCTACAAAATCCAGCTGAACTACAAGCCGTCCCCACAGGACAGAACATAGTAGTAGTTGACACAGACACAGATGACAAGCCCAGTCCAAACGGCACTACAGCCAGTGGCAACGATCGAGAACCAGAAGAATTGTTCCTTCCGCCATTACAGCAAAAACAAGAGTTACTTAAAAAAGCAGTGGGCGTAGAAAACGTGTACGATGACGGACGCCCAGGCGATGCCAGCGATGAAAACGCAGAAGCACCTGATCCAGCACAACTGGATATACTAGACCAGATCAAGCGCATGGCCGGTGTTCCTGTAGCCGCAATCCAAGAACTCAGCAACGACGAAGTCTTTGACGATTAAGGGGCTCTAACATGAGCTTCATTCAAAATTTATTCACCAGCAGAGATAATAATGCCAATGCCGCCACCTATGTAGGTCAACAAGATCGCATTTGGTGGAATCCAGACACTAACGCCTTTTACTACAGCAATGGTAATACCGCAGGTGGTATTCCTATTACTCTAGCCCCAAGCGCCAATCTTTCACTCAACACAATCACTGCCAACAGTGGAACCATTACTGGCAATTTGGTAATTGGTGGAAATATTTCAGCTGCAAGTAATACAAAAATTGGCGGAGTTCGCGCCGGACCTGGCGCCAACATTTCAGACACCGGCCTGCTTACAATCGACTCGGCTAATTTAGAATTCTCGTTTGGCGATTTCTACGCCAATACCAACATTCTCTCAATTGTTAACTCTAACGAAAATATGATCCTGGCCACCGACGGCTCAGCAGAGATACAGTTAGTTGGCAATGTTGGTTTTTATAAAGTTGATGGACTTCCGCCTGCCACTGCCAACAGATATGCACAATTTACCGCGGACGGTCAAGTAACATTTCTTGTGCCTACAGCTGATGTTCAAGGCGCCATGCAAATTATTGGAACCACTAGCGGCAATAGTATTCCTCCTGGCATCACAGGTGCCATGTTACATATTACCGGTCAGTTAGATACTCCATGTCGAACATACATTGATGGTAACAGTGACTATGTGGCATTGGTAGCACGCCGATGGAACGGCAATGTGGAGACGCCAACTCAGGTCCTAGCCAATGAAGATGTACTACGTATCAATGCCACAGCGGCCACAGACGCTGGTGTAGGTAATGTGGCTATGGCGCAGATACAATTCCGTGCTCTTGAAAATCAAACAACTACAGCTCAAGGCAGTGCTCTAAACTTTATTGTTACTCCGGTTGGAAATACTGCCAATAATCGTGTAGAAGTAGCCAACATCACTGTGGCCAATGGCGTGACTGCTACTAAATTTACCACAGCCGGAACAGCAAGTGCCACTGGCAATATTACTTCCGCGGCCAATATTGCCGGTGGTAATGTTCTAACCGGTGGTATTATAAGTGCCACTGCCAACGTTACTGGAGGCAATATTCTGACTGGCGGCATTATAAGTGCTACTACTAATATTACTGGAGGCAATGTTCTAACTGGTGGCTTGATTAGTTCCACTGGCAACATCACTGGTGGTAATGTTTTAGCCACTAATTACACTGGATTAGTCACACAAGGTGTTAGAGATGCAGGTGATGTTAGCAGTACAACTCTAACACTTAATGTGACCACAGACGACATTGTAAAATGCATCTTCACCAATAACTTTACTGTGGGATTTTCTAATATTATTGCAGGTAGAACAATCACACTAATTGCTACCAACACATCAGCTGGCGACACTGACGTTGTCACGGCTGGTATAAGCTCAGTAAACATGCAAGGTGATAACACCATAACAGTAACACAACAAACCACATCAGTAATTACCTACTACAGCACTGGAACCACTACCGGCAATATTTTTGCGTCAGCAGTTTTTGCCTAATCAACCAACCATGAAAAAATTATTACTTGTATTACTTTTTTCACCGTTAATTGCATTAGCACAGATCAACCAACAATGCCCACAGTTTACGGTGAACGGCACACCCGAATACCAAGCTGGCCCAGGCGACCAAGAAATTTGCCACACCAACTATGCGGTAATTCATCGTTGTAGTGTAAAAGCACCTGTGGCAGTGTTTGAACGGTTGACCATGGCCGCCATGACTGGCCCAGCCAAACGAAAAAATGACTTTCGCCCAGACCCACAGGTAACTCCAGCTTGCAGTGCCACCCTAGCAGACTATGCCACTGTAGGCCGCACACACGATCGTGGGCATATGGCCCCTGCTGGGAATAACACACAGACGGATGCTATCATGAGTGAAAGCTTCTTTCTAAGCAACATGGTAGCACAAGTGGCCAACAACAATCGTGGTGCGTGGCGTTTACTAGAATCCGCTGAACGCCAATGGGCCGCAACACCTGGAACAGATTTCTATATTATCAGTGGTGGCATTTATGACCAAGGCCACCCTGTTGTAGGAAATGGACTTGGTATTCCTACTCGCCTATACAAAATCATTATTGAAAAAAATAGTCGTCAAGTCCAAGCATATCTTATGCCCAATGGTCCTATCAATCCAGCAACAGACTGGCCTAAATACCAAACAACTATGACTGCTGTAGAACAAGCTACTGGGATGAAATTTAACTTAGGGCAATAAATAAAGGTGTAGTTCGCGATGCGTCAACATCCAACTACTCTAACACTGTAAAGGAGTGCCAGCAATGATATTTAACAAAAAACACCCACCATCTGGTTATTATGTTTATGCTTATCTACGAAAGTCTAACCTGACACCTTATTATATAGGTAAGGGCAAAGATATCAGGGCAGTTGAAAAACATAATATTACTGTTCCAAAGGACAGTAGCAAAATAATAATACTTGAATCTAATTTAACTGAAATTGGTGCATTTGCCATTGAGCGTAGACTTATACAATGGTGGGGCCGTAAAGACATTAACACCGGCATTCTGTTAAACAAGACAGACGGGGGTGACGGGGCATCCGGACGCATAGCAAAGAAAGGTGAAGAATCTCCTCTGTATGGCAGAAAGCGTCCAGAATTTAGCAAGATGCTAACTGGAAAAAAACGACCCGAACAATCTGAATGTATGAAAGGCAGGCTTGTTGGAGAACTAAATCCTCGCTTTGGCAAACCTGGAACATTTGCGGGCAAGACCCATAGTGAAGAAGCCTTATCTAAAATGAGACAGCCAACGGGCCCGCATACAAAAACTAGAAAACTTTTAACTTGCCCACATTGCCAAACAACAGCTGATTCAAGTAATGCTAAACGATGGCATTTTAATAACTGTAAGCTCAAAACACTCATAATTACTGTATGAGCAATTTTTATTGCGCCGCTCCATGGCGCGGCCTACATATCAACCCAAACGGTGACGTTAAAACCTGCTGTGCCGGCGATCCTAACATGTTGGGCAATCTCAACACTCAAACTATTGAACAAATCTTACATGGGCCTGTTATGCAGGAGATTAGGCAAAGTATCAGTCAAGGACAACCACATGCAAAATATTGTTACAATTGTGTGCAATCAGAACGCTACGGGCGCAGTGAACGAGACTGGCACAACAATGTCAGTCCTGAGTTTGATCCTACCACAGCCAGTTTAACTGAACATCAGCCGGTGATAGTTGATGTACGCTGGAATACCACTTGTAATCTCAGCTGTAACTATTGTGGTGACAAATGCAGTTCAAAATGGGCAGCTCTTAAACATATTCCGTTCAAGTCTGGAGCACGACCCTACTATGAACAAGTGTGTGATTATTTAGAAACACACAAATCAAGCATCAAAGAAGTGGTACTAGTTGGCGGCGAACCCTTGCTCTTACCTGAAAATACTCGGCTACTTGATGTGATTCCTGAAGATTGTCTGGTTACGTTGATTACTAACATGAATGTTGAGTTAGATAACAATCGAGTATTCAGCAAGTTAATCAACAGGCCCAAAGTTGGCTGGTCAATGAGTTTTGATAATATAGGATCACATTTTGAATATGTTCGCCACGGCGGATCCTGGGCATTATTAGAAAAAAATCTTGATATCATACAGAATCTTATGCAAAAAGGTCAATGGGGCGGCATACATGCAGTTTACAATTTGTACAATGCTACTCGTGTGATTGAACTTACCAACTTTGCCAGAGAACAAAATTTAACAATACACTGGCAAAGTTTATATCAACCTGATTATTTAGATCCTGTAAAATTAGGCCCAGAAATCGCACAACTGGCACGTAACGAGATTGAAAATTTATTAAAAGCCAACATTGCTTTAGACAATGAGCGTCAATTTTTTGAAAATGTACAACACATTGTTAGTGGTAACGATGATCTAAGATCAGGTTTACACGACCATATAGTAGAAATTGAAAATACATATCACACAGATCAAACAGGCCAATTTAAAAAGTTATGGCCAGAAATTTACAAGTTAATTTAACATGAGTAAAGATCAATTAAATCTAGTTAAAACTCCTTACAAAAATACAACCTTTACTGACGATCAGTTAGCAGAGTTTGTAAAATGTGCTGATCCTGTGTCCGGACCGGCGTATTTTATGGACAACTATTTTTATATACAACACCCAACTCAAGGCAAGATGATGTATCATCCCTATGATTATCAAAAACGCCTGATTGATGTTTACCACGAAAATCGTTTTTCAATCTCAATGATGCCGCGACAAACAGGTAAGAGTACCAGTGCCGCTGGTTACTTGTTATGGTACGCTATGTTTGTACCAGATTCCACAATCCTTATTGCAGCTCACAAGTACACTGGTTCTCAAGAGATCATGCAACGTATCAGATATGCCTACGAGGATTGTCCAGATTTTATCCGTGCAGGCGTGACCAGTTACAACAAAGGTAACTTGGACTTTGAAAACGGCAGCCGTATTGTATCAGCGACAACCACAGAAAATACTGGTCGTGGTATGAGTCTATCCTTGCTGTACGCTGACGAGTTTGCGTTTGTACGCCCCGGTGTGGCCAGTGAATTCTGGACTTCCATTAGTCCTACCTTGGCCACTGGTGGTAAATGTATTATTACATCAACACCAAACTCAGACGAAGATCAATTTGCTCTACTATGGAAAGGCGCCAACAAGTGCGAGGACAGCTATGGCAATCCAACCGCAGTAGGGGTCAACGGATTCAAAGCATTCCGTAGTTTTTGGAATGAACATCCAGATCGTGACGAAGCCTGGGCTATAGCACAGCGAGCACAGCTAGGCGAAGACCGCTTCCGTCGAGAGATGGGTTGTCTATCACCAGATTCAGTGTTAACTCTTAAAGATTGTTCTGGAAAAATATTTAAAAAAACTATCAATGAATTAAAAGAAATGCTGAGTTTATCATCAATGACAACTAAATAAGTTTATGAAAAAACATAAACATCATATTATTCCTAAATACATGGGCGGATCCAACGACCCATCTAATCTTGTAGAACTTACTGTAGAAGAACATGCAGAAGCACATCGGTTATTATATGAAACACACGGGCATACTCAAGACAAAGTAGCATGGCTTGGTCTTGCAGGCATCATGCCCCACGCTGAAATTATATACACTTTGTTATCAGAAGGCAAAAAAGGAAACAAAAATCCAATGTTTGGAAAGCCGGCACCTAACAGAGGTGTTAAACGCCCAGGTGTAGGTGGACGCAAGAAAGGCACTAAATGGTCAGCTGAAGAACGAGCAACCAAAGAAAAAATGAGATCCACTACAGAATATAAAGAAAAAATGGCCGCTGTATATTCTGATCCTATCCGAAATGCCAATATTAGTAAAAATAGCAAGGGTAAAATTGGTGCAGCCACGGGTAAGGCCTGGTATAACAACGGCGTTGAAGAAAAATATTTTGTAGTTGACCAACAACCTAAAGGATTTGCTCGTGGCAGACTTACTAGAAAATAATTTAGGATTACAAGTACTAACTGATACTGGCTGGAGTGATTTTGAAGGATTACTTGATAAAGGGTCAAAACAGATAGCCTTATTACAATTGACCAATACCTCTATCAAAGCTACCTTGGATCATAAAATTTATACCAACAAGTTTGATATGATTCCAGTTAGTCAACTTCGAGTTGGCACACAAATATACACTGCATCAGGATTGCAAAAAGTAGTAAGTGTTACACTAGATAGTACCAGTACTGTATATGATTTGTTAAATGTAAAAAATAATCGTAGATTTTTTGCCAATGATATTTTAGTTTCAAACTGTGAATTTATTATAAATGATGAAACACTTATTGCCCCAACTAAACTGATAGATCTACAAGGACACGAACCCTTGTACAGAACCGGTCAAGTACGCTGGTTCCAAACTCCTCGTGCTGGCCGAACCTATGTGGTATCCTTGGATCCCAGCCTTGGCACTGGTGGCGACCCAGCAGCTATCCAGGTATTTGAAGCCAATACTACAGAACAAGTGGCAGAATGGCGACACAATCGTACACCAATTCCTGAGCAGGTGCGTATCTTAGCAGACATTTGCAAACATATCACTGACACAGTCAAGGACGTACAAAGTGTTTATTTCAGTGTGGAGAACAATACCATTGGAGAAGCTGCCTTGATCAGTATTTCTCAGTATGGCGAAGAAAATATCCAGGGCTATTTTTTAAGTGATCCCAACGCCGGTGCTGGCGGAAGTCGTAGGTATCGCAAAGGATTTAACACCACTAACAAAAATAAATTGACTGCTTGTAGCAAACTTAAATCTTTAATAGAATCAGGAAAAATGAAAATTCGCAGTCCTAGCCTGGTTAGCGAGCTCAAAAACTTTGTGGCACATGGCGTAAGTTATGCGGCAAAACCTGGGGAAACTGACGATTTGGTCATGGCTACCCTGCTAAATGTACGTATGATGCAACTGTTACAAACCTACGATACCACCATTGATAATCAGCTGAGAGATCACGGAGATGCTATAATTGCCCCCATGCCTTTCATCAGTGTAATGCGATAGTAATGCGATAAATAATAGACCATGGCAGATATTACACCCGCTCGCAAACTATTTGATCTATTGATCAGCAGAGATTTTGACCCAGAAATGTTGGACAGTTCAGGCCGTCCTGCACCAGACCCTGCAGAAGCTGAAATATTCAGTTTTGATTTCCGTGCTAGATCGGGCAAAGATTATGGCACAGTAGTCGTCATGCTGGGCAATGACAATGACCTTGAAATTTACTGTAGCGACAATGTGGGTCGCAGCATGGAAGGTGATGACAAAAATGACTGGTTTGCTTTCCTTGAACAATTGAAGAATTTTGCCACTCGTAATTTTATGAGTTTTGGCATCAAGAACTTGAATCGTCTGCGTTACAGCATGCAAGGTCAAGCTGCTATTAAAGAAGGCCTGTTTGAATCCTGGACAGGCAACCGTACCACCAGTTGGAATGGCGCCGCAACTGAAGCTAGACTCATGATCCGCCACAAGAAAACCATTGGCGAAGGTGATGCACGTTTCCGTCACATTGAAAGTTTGTTTATTGAAACTGCTGATAGTGAACGTTACAAGTTACCATTTACCAGCTTGACTGCTGGCCGTGCCATGTTAGAGCATGTACGCCAAGGTGGCCGCCCTTATGATCCACGTGGCAATCACATTGCAGAAATGGTCACAGAATTAGCAGTACTAAGCCGTTTCCGTAGAGCCAACACAGGGCAAATTTTTGAAGGCGACACAGCACAGCTAGTAGAACAGGTACAACAGTATCAATCAAATCTACAACGCAGTCTTAAAGGCCTTGGAACTCGTACTGGATATACAAAATATTTTGAATCATGGCAACCTGCAAATATCAGTGAGCAGGATGTGGTGATTGAAAGTTTAAAAAATCTTTTTGTCAAGCAAAGCATTGACACAAGAATTGAGTCAGCACTTCCCCTGCTGGCAAAAATACAACAACAAGGAACAGCAATGAAAGAAGCCAACATATTTGAAGCCTGGGCCGAGCGCCTGGTAGAAGGAACATGGCAGTTGCCAGACACTCCAGAAAAACAAGCAGAATTGCTTGAACTCATGAGCACAGACTTGCCAGTGGGCGCTGACGCTACTAATGTCACAGAACAATTGTATGATCTCCTAGGCGACGACGAATTGTTTGATCGATTAGAAGAGTTGGCCGAGCGCGATGCCAATGCCGATGCTCGCCAAGTCATCTTTGATCGCATGCAGATGTTAAGCAACGATCCAGATGTGCGTAAAGTTATTGAACAATTGAACATTGATCCTACAGCTGAAATGAATCCTCCAGAAGCAACTAACCCTGCTGACCTTGAGCCCATGAACGAAAGCCGTCTAATGGATGCCACAGGCGAAACCATTGATCATATCCTAAATCGTTTCAAACACGAAGTCAAGAAGTTTGAACAAGCAGGTGATCTGGATGATGACTTATATCATGCCCTGTTTGACTATTGGAACGATGCTGGTGAGATTCCTTACGGCACACAAAAGGCACGTGATGGCGATCCAATGGAGTGGGTAGCAAAAAATTTAGAAAGTCACTTGTCAGGTGGCGGCATTGTGGGCGGTAACCCAGACGAAGATTATGGCATGGAACGCGAAAGCGTTGAACACGGTGACTATGCTGAAGAAAAGAGTAGAATGCGTGAGCTAGCTGGTATGGCTCCAGAAGAAACCGACGAAGGTATTATTGGCGGCCTTGCCGGCGGCGTTGGTGGTGCCGCATTAGGAGGCTCGTTGTTTGGATTACCAGGCGCGATTGGTGGAGGACTACTTGGTGCTATAGCCGGCGACAACATAACAGACGAAGCCGAAGAAACTGATGAAGGTTGGAAAGGTCAGTTAGCCGGAGGCACAGTCGGAACATTGGCCGGCGGTGCGTTAGGAGCAGTAGGCGGCCCAATTGGTGCTGCAGTAGGCGGAGCATTAGGTGGAACAGCTGGTCAAATGATTGGTGATAAACTAGGCGGCAAAGAGAAAGAAGAAACCAACGAAAGTGATGCTGACTTGTTTGATGATGCCACTTGCAATATGACCGAATCTGGCGAATCATGCCCAGTGCATGGTGTAGAAGAGTGCTGGGGATCCGATGATGCTAGTCCACTAGCAGGACAATATGGACATTCAGGCAAAATGAAACCAGTGGCCAAAGACTTGAGCTTTTTGGATCGGCTCAAAGAATTGTCTGGATTGAACAAGTAATTCTACAATCTGAACAACCGTGTCATAAATAGTACTTGTAATAAATAGTAGAGTATGTAATAATGCATACTCTACACAGGCAACCAGCAGTAAACAGGCAACTTATTAAATGCAACCATATACATATCTTATTGGATGGCCCAAGTTAAACACTTATTATTACGGCGTCCGTTATTCTAAAAAATGCAATCCTAGTGATTTTTGGGTTACATATTTTACATCTTCCAAAAAAGTAAAAGAATTTGTTATCAAACATGGTGAACCTACGGTTAAACAAATTAGAAAAGTGTTTAATAATGAATTGTCAGCAAGACTTTGGGAACATCGTGTATTAAAACGGATAAACGTTGTTGGCACTGATCGGTGGTTAAACACACATTACAGTATGGCACCTTACTTGCAAAAAGGTGATCAACATTGGGCTCGAATTGATCCAGAAAAAGCTAAAAGAGCATTAGGTGGCAAAAATAATTATATCCATACACAACCTGGTGCATTAGAGAAACGACAAGAAAGGATGCGAACTGATAATCCAGCAAGTCGCCCAGAAGTCCAGGAAAAGATTAGACAAGGTCAATTAGCATTAGGAGAAAATCACCCAATGAAACGACCAGAAGAGCGGGCAAGGATAAGCGTCACCAGTAAAGAAAATTGGACAGATGATCGCAAAGCAGAGCAAGCAACACGTATGCGATTGCGTTGGCAACATACAAGGTTTAAAAAAATTAAATGTCCACATTGTGAAAAAATGATTGGAGCAAATAATTATAAAAGATATCATGATGATAATTGTAAAAGCAATTTAACCAGTTTAGTAGTAAACACTGACGACATAGTGTATAATAAGTCGTAAGGCAACATTTAAGGCAACTTAAATCAACATTTTAATCAACTTAGAAAGGCAACATAAAATGGCTAGCTTATCGGAAATTAGAGCAAGACTCGCTGCCAGCGAGAATAAACAAGGCGGCGGTCAATCCACAGGTGGAGACAACTCAATATATCCTCATTGGAATATTCAAGAAGGTGAATCATGCACGGTTCGTTTTTTACCTGATGGCAATACAAAGAATACATTCTTTTGGCAAGAGCGTGCCATGTTGCGCCTCCCATTCAATGGAATCAAAGGCGAGATGGAATCCAAACAAGTTTATGTCCAGATTCCGTGTATGGAAATGTGGCAAGAAACTTGTCCAGTGCTTACAGAAGTTCGCACTTGGTTCAAAGACAAGAGTCTAGAAGAAATGGGTCGTAAATATTGGAAAAAACGCAGTTACATTTTCCAAGGCTTTGTTCGTGAGAATCCAATTGCTGACGACAAAGCTCCGGCAAACCCAATCCGTAGATTCATCATTGGTCCTCAAATCTTTACTACTATTAAATCAGCATTGATGGACCCAGAGTTGGAAGAATTGCCAACAGACTTGATGCGTGGCTTGGATTTCCGTATTAGTAAAGCAAGCAAAGGTGGATTTGCTGACTACTCTGGAAGTAAATGGTCACGTAAAGAAACAGCACTTACAGAAGCTGAACAAGCGGCCATTGCTGAACATGGTTTATTTGATCTCTCAACATTCTTGCCTAAGAAACCCACCGAAGCAGAAGTTCGAGTAATCAAAGAAATGTTTGAAGCAAGTGTTGACGGTCAAAGCTATGACACAGAACGTTGGGGTCAGTATTTCCGCCCAGCAGGAGTGTCAGCACCAGCAGGTTCAAGTGCTCCAACAGTGGCAAGTACACCAGCACCACAGGTAGCAAGTACACCAGCACCATCGGCATCGAGTGACTTTGATGATGAAGAGCCAGCAGTAGCAACGGCTCCTGTAGAAGCTAAACCTTCTACAGACAAAGCACAAGACATCTTGGCAATGATTAGGGCACGTCAAAAGGCCTGAGTAATGTTATCGCATTTAGATTGCATTATATTTCCAGATCGCTGTGAGGTTATTGAAGTTACACCCTCACAGCGGTATGTGTATCCTATTTTTAAAAATGGTCGGTCTAGTTTATACCACCATGCTGAAAAATACAAATGTCAAATTTTAATTAATGAGCAAATAAAAAAAATTAACGCAATTGATATAATTTTACGTGAACCACATCAACGATTAATATCTGGAATTAATACCTATGTTCAAATGATGTCAAGAGACCACCCCGAGCTTGATAGCAAAACGGTATTATGGTTTGCTCAAAATTATCTTTTTTTAAATCGTCATTATGCACCACAATTTTTGTGGTTGATAAATTTAGCAAGATATCTACACCAAGATACTAAATTAAATTTTTTGGGTATGGATCAACTAATAGACCTGACAGAAATTCATCGTAAGCCAGGCAGTGTATTGCCAGCGTCAGAACAATTGATTGCTCAAATAAACAATATGCCAAATAACGAAATGTATCATCGCATAGATCAACTTTTAGTAAATTGTATAGGGCAATCCATGCAATTTAATCAATTAATTCAACATATTCACACGCAAGATGTTGCGGCATACGATTGGGTAATTGGGCGTAGTCAACGAATATTAAATCCAACTTATGCATTGTCCTAGGTTAGACCACTTTGTGCGTTTTAATCCTAACGGCACAGTAAGTCGCTGTGGTCACATGGTGCTACCTCCACAGTTTGAATCACTAGAACATATGGAATCAAGTGAGTGGCTGTCAAAAATCAAAGCAACAATGCTATCAAACAAATGGCCTAGTGAATGTGTAAGATGTCAAGAAACTGAGCCTAATAGCATACGTATGTATGCCATGCAGTTAGACAATCAAACTACTCAACAAGATTACCTACAAGTAGGCGGTGTGCTAGATAATATTTGTAATGCTGCTTGTCAAACTTGTAATCCAGAATGTAGTACACGCATTGGTTCTCTTACCGGTAAAACTTTTCCTATAGTAGATAATAGTAATCGCTTTTGGGATTTACCGCAAGAGCGTATTGTACATTTAGATATCAATGGCGGCGAACCTAGTTACAGTAAAAATTATAAAAAAATACTAGCAAACTTGCCGCCAAACCTACGCACACTTAGGCTTAACACAAATTGTAATGTAGTATTGGAAGAGTTAATAGATATTGCGGCCAATGGGATAGAAGTTACTGTTACTGTAAGTTGCGACGGTATTGGCCCAGTACATGAGTTTATGAGGTGGCCCATTCTTTGGGAAACGTTCTATCTTAACTTAATGCAATATAAAACCATGCCTGTTAAATTAAATTTATGGACTACAGTTAGCATATTAAATGTTGATGACTTGCCCAATGTACAGGCATTTGCCCAGGAACACGGAATTGACCATAGCTATGCTTATCTTAAATTGCCATTCGAATTGTCAGTTGATAATACTGACAATGTTTCTAGAGATGCATACATACGCAAGCAAAAACAACTAAGAGGTATAAATTGAAAATAGCAATTACAGGACACACTGCTGGAATTGGACAAGCTCTTGCCAAGGAATACATACTTGACGGTCACGAAATTGTAGGATTAAGCAAACGTAACGGTAATAATATACGCAACATACCTAAAATTTGTGATCAAATTGACCCTTGTGATATGTTTGTTAACAATGCTCAGGCTGGATATGCACAGACTGAACTATTATTTGAAATGGCTGAACGATGGCAAGGAACAAAAAAACATATCATTGTAATTAGCACTATGATGACTCAAGATCCAGTATCTGTTCTTTCTGGATTAGATATGGACCATTATCGTGTGCAAAAAATTGCATTAGAAGAAGCAGTTTGTCAGATACGTAATCGTAGACTTGGAGTAAAAATTACCATAGTTCGTCCTGGCAATATAGCCACTAGCCTAGATAAAACTGTTCCGCCCGCTGCAGATGTTAATAACTGGGCACGGACGCTATTAAATTTGTTTGACATGGCTAAAAATAATAATTTATCAATCCCAGACATATCATTAGGACCAGCAAATAAATGACACCTAAAGATGTGTTAACAAATCAACATTTCTGTCCCATGCCGTGGACAGGACTAATGTATAACCTTGATGGAAAAGTTAAAAATTGTATTCGCAGTGATGAGAAAACTGGCCTACTAGGCAACATCAAAGACACTCCCATTGAAAAAATATTACTTGGACCTAAAAATGTAACCAAACAAACAAATATCACAGATAATGCTCCGGCTGCCGGGTGTCATACTTGTTATGAGTTAGAGCATGGTAAAAAAGGATTTGACATTATCAGTGATAGAATTTTTTATATACGAGAATTTAAAAAAACGCCACTTGATACATATCGAGTTAATAACTTTGATCTTCAAACCATTGATGTACGCTGGACTAACTTATGCAATCTTGCTTGTGTATATTGCAGCCCTGAGTTTAGTAGCAAATGGGCCAATGAATTAAATATTAAAATAGAAACTCCATCTGAAAAACAACAAGCTGACTTTCAACAATATATTTACAAAAATGCAAAACAATTAAAACATGTTTATCTAGCAGGCGGTGAGCCTTTGCTAATGAAAGAAAATTTAGAATTACTTCAAAAATTAAACCCAGAAGTTAATTTACGGATAAACACTAATCTTAGTAAAGTTGATAATGGTGTGTTTGATGCTGTTTGTGGTTTTAAAAATGTTCATTGGACAGTAAGCGTAGAAACCGTAGAAGAAGAATTTGAATATATTCGATTTGGTGGTCGGTGGGTTGATTTTTTGGATAATTTAAACACAATCAGAAAATTAAACCACAAGATAAGTTTTAATATGTTATGGTTTTTACTAAATTATGATACAGTATTTGGATGTGTAGATTATCTTAAAGGATTAGGATTTCATAATAACAGTTTTGTAATTGGGGCGTTGCTGACCCCAGATTACCTAAACATTAGACATTTACCAAAAAATGTGTTAAAATCGTTAAAGACAAGATTAACATCAAAAATCAATGAGCAACCTGGATATCTACTTGAAGATAGTTACAAAAACATGTTACACTATATAGAGCAACCAATTACACAAAACTTGCTAGGATCTTTTGAAAAATTAGCCGCAATGGATCAGAGACGTGGAGTAGATAGTAGTAAGATTTTTACAGAATTATACAAACTTAAAGAAGGAAATTAATCATGGCAAAACCATTTGACGTATCAAAATTCCGCAAGGATATTACCAAGAGCATTGATGGACTCAGTATTGGATTTAATGATCCTACAGATTGGATCAGTACAGGTAATTTTGCCTTAAACTATTTGATCTCGGGTGACTTCAATAAAGGTATTCCACTGGGAAAAGTTACAGTATTTGCTGGCGAGTCCGGAGCAGGTAAAAGTTACTTCTGTAGTGGCAACATTATTAAAAATGCACAAGAACAAGGCATCTTTGTTATCTTGATTGATAGCGAAAACGCACTTGATGAAGATTGGCTTAAAGCACTTGGCGTTGATACCAGCGATAGCAAGTTACTCAAACTGAGTATGGCCATGATCGATGACGTTGCCAAAACAATCTCAACATTTATGAGTGACTATAAAGCACTTCCAGATGGTGAACGGCCAAAGGTGTTGTTTGTTATTGACAGTTTAGGTATGTTGTTGACACCGACTGACGTAAATCAGTTTGATGCAGGTGAAATGAAAGGTGATTTGGGCCGCAAACCTAAAGCACTTACAGCATTAGTTCGTAATTGTGTAAATATGTTTGGTAGTTACAACGTGGGTCTGGTATGCACAAACCATACTTACGCTAGTCAAGACATGTTTGATCCAGATGACAAAATTTCAGGCGGTCAAGGCTTCATCTATGCGTCGAGTATTGTTGTAGCCATGAAGAAGATGAAACTCAAGGAAGACGAAGATGGCAACAAGATCACTGATGTCATGGGCATCCGAGCCGGCTGTAAAGTAATGAAAACACGTTATGCAAAACCGTTTGAAGGCGTACAGGTCAAAATTCCTTATGAAACAGGCATGAATCCTTACTCGGGCATGGTAGACATGGCTGAGAAACGTGGCCTACTCAAGAAAGAAGGCAACAGTCTAGCGTTTATTACCAGCGATGGCGAAGTAATCAAACAGTTCCGTAAAAAGTGGGAAGCCAACGAAGCAGGTTGCTTAGACAAACTTATGACTGATTTTAATAATCAAAAAACAGTAAGTACTGAAGACACAGCCACGGAGGAATAATAATGAGTGTAGAATTAAGCAAAGAAATCTGGGACGAGCTCAAACGTTATGTTAATCCACAAGATCGTGATGAAGCCGCAGAAACACTAGTGTCAGTTCTTATTGATAACGATGTTGACGCCGCTGATATCAAAAGTGTTTTTAAAAGTGATTTAGGAGTTAAATCTGCTTTGGCAAGTTACCTTAAAGATCATGAAGATGAAGTTGACGAAGATGACAATGATGATGATGATGAGTACTACAAGGATGACAACTATTAATGTCATTTGACCCGTTAACTAATTTTTATTGTAGTCAAAAGTTTACTTGGCTGTCGATTGATTTAGAAAAACAATCATTATACTCGTGCTGTGCAGCAACTCCTGAAAAAATTAATATTAACTGGTTAAAACAAAATCCTGGGCAACTATTCAATACCCCAGCATTACATCAAGATCGTGTTGACATGTTAGCAAATAAACCAGTGTCGAGTTGTTATGATAATTGTTGGAAAGTAGAAAGCAACGGGTTGACTAGTCGGCGCACAATGATGAAAAGTTATAATCCAATACCAAGTAACGTTGACGAATTAACTCCAACACATCTAAATATTAATTTAGGGTCAACGTGCAATTTAACTTGCTCATACTGTTGTAAACAATACAGTTCGGCCTGGTATAGAGATTTAAAAGAAAATGGTAGTTATTTCGATAATAAAGATCGTTTTCAATTGTTGCCAATTGATCATCTTATATCTAAACTAAGCCACCGTGAATATTTTGAATCTCCTGTAGTCAAAATAATAAACAAAGAAATAGCTCGTCTAGGGCCAGTAGAAGAGGTATACATTTCTGGTGGCGAGCCATTTTTATATAATGAGTTTCCAGAGTTACTAAACAGTTTTGATTTTACTACTCGTATTAATTTTCATACTGGCCTTGGAGTTGATACTAACCGTTTAAAAAAACAAATCAATCAAATTAAACAAAGAGACAATTTACAAATATATGTTAGTGCCGAAACTTGTGGTAAACTATACGAATTTAACAGGTATGGCAATAGTTACAAGATTTTTTTAACCAATTTAAAATTGCTTAAAGACGCTGGGTTTGCTATTAAATTTAATTCAGTAATAAGCAATCTAACTGTGTTAGGCCTTGTTAATTTTGTTAATACGTTTAGTGATATTCCTGTAAATTTTCAATTTTGTAACGACCCGGATTTTTTAGCTGTAAATGTGCTTGATGATAGCACCAAAAAGCAACTAATTACTATTTTAAACAACACTGAAATTGACCTACGTAATGAAATTATTTCAAATATACAGGCGCCGTGCCGAGAAACACAACGTCAGCAATGTGCTCATTATATAAAAGAGTTTGCCACTCGTAGAAATTTATCACTTGATATTTTTCCAACAAGTATGCTACAATGGTTAGATATAAAGGATTCGCATGTGGTATAGCCAAGTAATTGCTGATCTTAGCAACATTCCTGATTTCATAGCTCATTACGAAACAGAGCTAGAGGACGCCAAGCGTGATGTGCGTATTGGCGGCCTTGTTGAAAAAAATATCACAGCATTGCCTGGCATTACTGAACATCGTTTTAATCAACTACAAGAAATTGAAGCGGTATTGAATCATCTCAATATACAGTTACGAAAAATTCGTCGCAAACATTTTCAAAAGTACCTTGAAGGATATGCTAGAGCATTGACCAGTAGGGATGCAGAAAAGTATGTGGATGGCGAGGACGAAGTTATTGATTTTGAAACTATTATCAACGAAGTGGCACTATTACGCAACAGATATTTGGGCATATTAAAGGCCATGGAATCAAAGAATTTTATGTTGGGGCATATAGTTAGGCTCAGAGCCGCCGGAATGGAGGATATACAAGTATGACATTTGCACATCCTGAAGATAGTCACCGTCACAGCCTTGAAACTCTAAATCGATTATACGAGTACGACGATTTTATGGCCAGTATTAAAACTGTACTAGACCTTGGATGCGGTACAGGAGATGACCTTGAGTGGTGGGCCACAAGAACCACCAGAGATGAAGTTCCTCAGCCGTTGAACATACGTTGCACTGGAGTAGATCTAGCATCTGAGCTAACTCTAACCAAAAAATACAATACTGTTTTTTATCAATCTGGCAATTTTGAGGATACAATACCAGCACCCCCTGGGGGATTTGATATATTATGGTGCCATGATAGCTTTCAGTACGCACACGCACCTGTAAAGACATTAAGCAATTGGTGGCATCTAGCCAGCCCAGGAGCCATGTTGTATCTGGCCGTGCCAGCGACTCAACGAGTACATCGTAGTCAGTTAGATTATCATCTACCCTCGGGGTGCTATTATCACCACACTATGGTCAGTTTAATCTACCAGTTGGCCACTGCTGGATGGGATTGTGGCTCAGGATTTTTTAAACAAACACCTACAGATCCTTGGATTCATGTTGTGGTTTATAAAAGTACTCAGGGTCCGCAGGATCTAGCAACCGCTAACTGGCATGCATTATCAGAACTTGGACTATTGCCTGAATCAGCCATGAAAAGTATATATGCACACAATTATCTACGCCAACAGGATCTTGTTGTTCCTTGGATTGATCACAGCCTAATGAGTATGGCTGTAAAATAATCAAACTAGCAGAGTGGTCATTAACGGCGTATAAATATCCGTATGAAAACTATAGTGGTGGTCAGTGGCGGATTTGATCCTGTACATTCCGGACACATTAAACTAATTAAACAAGCACGATTGCTGGGTGACATGCTGATAGTGGGCATCAACAGCGATGAGTGGCTTGCTCGTAAAAAAGGTCGTGCCTTTATGCCTTGGCAAGAACGCCTGTGTTTATTAAATAATTTAAGCAGTGTAGATGAAGTTTATACCTTTGACGACGAAGATAGCACAGCTTGCCATTTGTTGCAACAAGTCCGGGCACACTATCCTGCAGATCGTATTATATTTGCCAATGGCGGTGACCGCACAAAGGAAAATATTCCAGAAATGGCAGTCGACGGTGTAGAATTTGTATTTGGCGTTGGCGGTGAAGATAAATCTAATAGTTCGAGTTGGATACTACAAGAATGGAAAGCACCTAAGACTCTACGTCCGTGGGGATATTATCGTGTGCTACACGAAGTGCCTGGAACAAAAGTTAAAGAACTTACAATTAATCCAGGCCACACACTTAGTATGCAACGTCATAGTAGCCGTGCAGAATATTGGCAAGTTTCAGAAGGTCGATGCGTAGTAGAAGGCGAAGGCCAGCGAGAAACCTCTTTAGAAACCCACGACAGCTATCACATACCCACAAATGAATGGCATCGCCTATATAATCCATTTGATCAACCTTGTCGCATTGTAGAGATACAATATGGTCCTAATTGCGTAGAAGAGGACATTGAACGAGCATGACGCCAATTCCAATTTTTATTGGCTACGACCCTAGAGAAGCTGTAGCATATCATACCTGCGTAAATTCAATTATTCGTCATGCCAGTCAACCTGTAGCCATTGTGCCTGTGGCATTGAATTTGTTTCAAGACTACGAAGAAACACACGGCGACAACAGCAATCATTTTGTTTACACCAGATTTCTAGTTCCGCACCTGATGAGTTACACTGGCTGGGCTATATTCATTGACGGCGACATGATTGTGCGAGATGATATTGTAAAACTTTGGGAACTACGCGAAGGATCAAAAGATGTCATGGTAGTCAAACATGATTACAAAACCAAAATGACGGAAAAATATCTTGGCAGTAAAAATGAAGACTATCCTAGAAAAAACTGGTCGAGTGTGATACTTTGGAATTGTAGTAATCACCCCAACAGAAAATTAACTCCAGATTTTGTACAACACAGCACAGGTGCATATTTGCATCGCTTCAGTTGGCTAGCAGATGAGCGGATTGGTGAGCTACCTAAAGAATGGAACTGGTTACCAGATGAGTACGGCCCTAACCCAGACGCTAAACTATTGCACTATACCCTAGGTACCCCGTGCTTTCATGAATTTGCTGATACACCACAAGCAGACGAGTGGCACAAAGAACGCATGTATACCGAATACTGCCTACAAAGGAACATGCTATGATCTTGCCCTTGGCATTAGTTGAACGATGGCCCAGTAATTATGATGGCGAAAAACCAGATCGCACTGAAATTAAAAATCAGTTTGAAACTATAGAACAGGCCCTTAAACATACCACCCACGAATCATTACTGTTATATCGCGAAATCCTTTTGCTGGAAAAACACCGCAGAGATCCAGACTTTTTCCCAGTTGACAATAAAAAATCAAAGTCATATAAATTTAACAAACAACTAGATCCAATGTTAGTAAGCAAAAGCAAAAAACTTAGTGTACAACTCAAATACAGTGATTTTCCTGCCATGGTCATGGCCGCATATACTGATGCCCAACTTATGGACAAGTCTTTGTATTGGGACAATTATGACACTATTACACAACCTGTATTGGTTAGGGGCATAGCCAATGGCAAAATATGTAATCATGCTCAAAGTCTTGGCCGCGATTACTACTTTATGGAAAGTGGTTATCTAGGAAACTATCCAAGTCATCAAAATGATGGTGGCAAAAAGATATACCATCGCATTGTGAAAAACGCAATGCAACAAGATCACATGCTAGATGTACCTGATGATCGTTGGCAGGCCTTGTGTAGATTTAATAACGATTTAACATACGCTGGATGGAGGCAGCCAGGATCAAAAATTTTAGTAGTTGCACCCAGTCAAAAACCTTGCAAGTATTACGGAATTGACCGCCAAGAGTGGCTAGCCCAGACTATAGAAGAAATTAAAAAATACACCGACAGAGAAATTGTAGTACGTGAAAAAACCTCTAGGTCGTCACGCAGTCAAAGTACGATCTACGACGCATTGGCCAATGATGTTTGGGCCACTGTAACTTATAACAGTATTGCTGCATTAGAATCTGTGCATTACGGTATTCCAGCATTTGCCCTTGCTCCTACTGCAGCCGACCCAGTTTGTAGCAAAGATCTTAGTCAGATTGAAACTCCACCTATGCCTGATGAAAATTTTGTGTATAAATGGTTATGTTCTGTGGCCTATGGACAATTTTCTTTAACTGAAATGCTAAGTGGCGAAGCCTGGCAAATTGTGTTAAGCAATGACGAACGACCTGTAATTAAACAATCATTAACTGTTAAATGATAGTTAAAAGTTATCTCAGCAGTTTGCCTCGACATATTAATGGTCAAGAAAAAGTCGATGCACTAACATTTTTTGCCGAAGGTGCTGCCCGTTGCGGGGATACCGCTGACTGTACAAAATCTCAAACTTACGAAACTTGTGATGTTGCAGCTATTATTGGAAATGCATTTGATTCAAACCCAAAAAAAGTTAAATTAGGACACTATCAAGTTCGAAAGATGGTGATGGAAACGCAACAACGTCTTAATCGATATTGGATTAGTATTGATAGTAATGTGTTCATTTATAAAGACGCTACCAATCCACACAAGTACCTGCGTTATAGTTTTAATGGAGTGTTTCCTAAAACAGGAATATATTGTAACGAAGCACCAGGTAATGACAACTGGAACAACATGCGTAGAGACTACAACATGGATTTAAAACCTTGGCGCACTTCCGGTAATCACATATTAATTTGTCTACAAAGACCCATGGGGTGGAGCATGCGTGGATATAATTTAATGGAATGGCTGAACAATACACTTGTTAAAATTAGACAGCACAGTGACCGACCTATTGTATTACGTTGGCACCCGGGTGACTGGAAAAATTTTCCTACTAGTACGGATTTTTCCAAATTTGGTGTAAAAATGAGCCCACAAAAACGACATATAACCGAAGATTTAATAAACTGTTGGGCATTGGTATGTCACAACAGTACCCCAAGTGCAGTTGCACCAATTGAAGGGATACCGGCATTTATCACAGACGATCCTAGTTATAGTCAAGGTGGTGATATCGCCAATACTGATTTCAGTCAACTAGAAACGCCCAACATGCCAGACCGCGAGCAATGGATTAGAAAATTAGCCCAATGTCATTGGAGCTTTGAAGATTTAAAATCTGGGCGTTGCTGGTCACACATGCGACAATATGTCACACCATCTGTTCTAGGTTCCAGGTAAAACTTTGTTTGTGTTTGCCCCACTTATTTTGTTGCTCGGTGGCAATTTGTACCAGGCCCAATTTTTCAAGATCAATGCTGACCACATTTAACCCAATGCAAACATCTGCAGGTATTGCACCATTGGTTTGTACCCAATCTATCAACCGTTGAGCACCAGCCGGTTTTAATATGTAAGCCCGGGCACCTTCATACCATTCCCCAGCCGGTCTACTCTTTTTTAAATTAAATCCTTCAAGTTTTAACACGTGATCAAACTCTTTGTTAGAAAAAGGTTTAAGAAATTCTATGTCGTGTTCAAATATACCAATAGGTTGATTAAGTTCTAGGCATTGTTGCCATAACCTATAATGGCTAAGAAAACATCCACGGACCCCGGGTCGCTCCATCATATCTCGGCATTTGGCATTGGCACCGTTAATACCTATACCCCATCTAGCCCATCCAGCATTATCAGCCACAGTTCTACCATCTACCCCTGCAAACAATTCAACATTCCAAGCATGCTCTAATCCAGTAGCGAGTGCGTGGTCAGCCCACGTTGTACTGGTTTCAAATTGTGGAAGATAAATTATATAACTTTGCATTGTTTTTCTGCAACAGCATAAAAACTATGATTTAGATCATACCCCGGAGTCACAAAAATATTCTTATAATTCCTTGATTGGTAATAGTCACGTAGATATTCTGATGTTAGTACAGAAAGATGTTTTCGATTGATCCACGGTCTCCAGTAAGTTTGATCATAGTGTGGCAAATACAAAAACATTACTCCTCCTGGTTTTAATCTAGTGGTCCAATGATCTAGTGCATTGACCCAGTCTGGTAAATGCTCTA